>Ga0306920_100006041_pt1 | contig 15729 bp, 8 predicted proteins | sample flu12Cox44000170_FD_204666 | JGI IMG/M metagenome (GOLD analysis project Ga0306920, IMG submission 204666) | Lab enrichment of tropical soil microbial communities from Luquillo Experimental Forest, Puerto Rico - flux4day.12C.oxic.44.000.170 (v2)... | ecosystem: Environmental > Terrestrial >... | reverse complement strand
GGGGTGGGACTGGATGTCGAGCGTGCCATCGATCGACTCCAGCCGCTCGCCCATGCTGACCAGACCGAGTCCGCGGCGCCAGGCATCGTTGACATCGAAGCCCACGCCATCGTCGACGATGGTCATCGTCAGCCCGCCGGGTTCGCCGGTGAGATGCAAAGACACGCTGCTCGCTTCGCTGTGGGTGAGCGCGTTGTGGAGTGCTTCCTGAGCCACCCGGAACAGGCAGAGGGTGACGTCGGGCGCCAGCGCGGCCGGCACGCTGTCGAACGAAAACTCCACGACGCAATCGGGCCGGGACAACTCGCGCTGAAGGCCGTTCAAAGCCGGAACGAGACCAAGCATCCGCAACCGAGCCGGATGCAGCTGGTGCGATAGATCGTGCAGGCTCTTGGCGATCCCGTGCGCGCGCTCGCAGGCTTCCGAAGCGAGCACAGCGGCGTCGTGACGCTGCGGCCCGCCCTCTCGAAGCAGTTCGAGGTCGATCGCCAGCAGCGCGACCTGCTGGTTGACATCATCGTGCAACTCGCGCGCGATCCGCGCGCGCTCGGCTTCCTGGGCCTGCAGCAGGCGTCCGCCGAGGTCGTGAATCCGCTCATTGCTCGTACGCAGCGCCGCCTCGCGCTCGCGAACCTGGAGCTCCGCGAGGCGCCACATTCGCCGCTGCAGCAGCAGCGCGGCGATCAGCCCCGTCTGCGCGAGCAGAATGAGGATGGCTGCCAGGATATAACTCCTGTATCGATTCCACCCGTCGGATTCCCGGAACCTGACGAGCGTCCCAGACGGGATCCGCGCTTCATTGATGCCCCAGCGGCGCAGTTGCCGCCAATCGATCTGCCTGGCGCCCAGATCGAGCGCCGACGCCGGAATACTACCGGCCGGTTCGCCATGAAGCACGCGAAGCGCAAGAGAGGCGATCGCCTCCGCCTGCGCCTGGACGCTGAGCAGACTGCCGCCGACGATCCCATGTTCCATGGCGGTGTCTACCCAGGAGTACGTGGGCGCGGAGGCCACGGCCTGCAGGCGGTCCAGGTACGCAATGGGCTGGAAGTTCATCCCGGCGCCGTCCTGATACACGAGCAAGTAGTAGACGATGGAGTGTGCAGGCAGCGTGGCCAGGCGAGCATCCAGATCCGCGGTCGTCAGTCCGGAGAGATATGTGATGTTCAAGCGCGACGCGTAGGGCTGGAGCTGCGGGCGCGCCATATTCTCAAAGAGCTTGTCGCGGCCGCTCGCCCCGCTCACGACGAACACGTTCCTGACGTCCGGCTGAAGCCTGCTGACCGTCTCCAGCGTCGCGCCGAACTTCAACTCGACGATCACCCCGGTCGAGTTCGGGAACGCGCGAACCGGCTGGTTGACGAAGAAGATGACCGGCGACTCGCTGAACAACTCGCTTCGATAGGTGCGCAGCAGCTCGAACGCCACGTCGCCCATGGCCACGACAACATCGAACCGCTGGTCCTTGTATTTCAGGCGGAGGAAGTCCCGAAACGCCGCCGGATACGTTGGCTCCGAGAACCTTGGCACGTCGATGTACTCGGAGTAATAGTCCAGCTCCTCATCGAGGCCGGCGCTGAGGAGCCGGGGCATCTCACGGTCGGCCACGATCGAGACTGGCACATCCCGTCTCGTCGAGCTCAACACGAGCACACGCTTCTGCGTATCCGCTGCCGCGGATGCCGTGGCCCACGCGAGCGCCGCGAAGGCGACCGGGATGATGAGACGACAGCGCACCAGCCGCAGGAGAGGAAACATCGGTGAGTAGACAATTCGATTCGTCGCGTCAGCTCTGCGGCGTCAGCTCTGCGGCGTCAGCACTGTGATTGGCCTGGCGCCACGCGCTACGCGGACTTCGGCAGCCTCGCTTGAAATCGACGGAACTCTGCCGCAGTTGCTGTCACTTTGCCTGAAGTGATACCCCGAACCCAAGCCCGCATTGAGGTCCATCGGACGAATCTGTGAAGCCGCATCAGACTGCAAGCGGGATTCCCGCAGATAAGACGCCAGGGCCATTCATCGTCGGGAACCCGCGTGTCAGCATTTCGTGGCCGCCTCAACCGGTTGTCAAGGACGCCGACCACGAAGGGTGCGCTGCGGACAGACGCTACCGGGATTAGCAGCACGACGGGAGTCTGCACACACGCCGTCGCCGAAGTCTGTCCGCAGCGCCTCCGTCGGCGCCGCGAAGGAGCGGAGCGGGCTCACGGTCCCGGCGAACTGACCGAGCCGGCCAGCCTCCGGGGCATGGAGCGGAGCCCCTGTAGAAAAGTTGCGCTGCAGGCAGACGCCGCCGAGTGGTGGTCGTAACGGCGCAGCGATTCTGGAAGGGATTTACAGAGCCGCCGCGTTAGTCTGCCCACAGCGCCGCCATCGAACGCCGCTGCGTGGGACGACGGCCGACGGCAAGTCGAAGCTGGCTTGATGAACCAGCGCCAGTGTTTAGTGGCGCTTTACACTATCCTCGAACCCGTGAAGCTGTCAACGGGCTCAACTGAACATTCACCCGCGGGTAGCACGATTTTCGTTGATCTACAATTAACATCCTTTCAACGGAGGGTGGTCGAATCATGCGCGTGTTCCGGGGCGCAGTTACAGCCGTCATTCTTACTCTGGCCAGCGCCTCGCTCGTCGCGCAGTGGCCGTCCTATCCCAACTCACCGAACGTCCCCAAGTCGGCGGACGGCAAGGTCAACCTGAAGGCGCCCGCGCCGCGGACGCCCGACGGGAAGCCGGACTTGTCGGGCGTGTGGGAAACGGCGCCGTGTCCCGATTGTGCGCCACCGGTCATCGACGGTTTGAGCCCGACACCGGGCTCCGGACAAGCGGCTGCTCAGGCGGGACGCGCGAACGACAACGGCAGTGGTCAGCCTGCACGCGGCAACGGCAACGCTCAAGCCGCAGCCGGCGCCGGTACTGGACGTGGCGGTGGACGCGGCAACGGCGGCTTCGGGCGCAACATCTTCGGCAATGTCGGCGGGAGCACGCCGGAAGGCGAAGCGCCGTATCAACCGTGGGCGAAGGAGCTCGTGCAGAAGCGCATGGCCGACAACAGCAAGGACAATCCGGATGCGCACTGCCTGCCGATGGGCATCATGCAAATGGATGCGCATCCGTATCCGAAGAAGATCATCCAGACGCCGACCGAACTGATCCTCATCTACGAGGCATCGGGCACTACCGTGCGCGAGATCTTCCTCGACGGGCGTCCGCTGCCGAAGAAAGACGACGTTGCGCCTTGGTACAACGGCTACTCCGTCGGGCACTGGGAAGGCGACACGCTCGTCGCCGAGACGACGGGCTTGATGGACGACGGTTGGCTGGACGTGCGCGGAAGCCCACTCACGAGCGAAGCAAAGGTGACTGAACGCTTTCGCCGGCTCAACTTCGGCTACCTCGAGATCAAAGTGACGATTGACGATCCCAAGGCCTACACGAAGCCGTTCGACGCGATCGTCTACAGCCGCATCATGCCGACTTCGCAGCCAAGCGAGTTCGTGTGCATCGACAAGGATGCCGAGCACTACGTCGGCTCGCAGAAGCAGAACAAGTAAGAAAAGAAGTGACTGACGACTGATCACCGATGACTACGTAGTCGTCAGTCACCACTCGATCAAGAAGGCCGTTCAGATCTGGAATCGGCGGTTGACGGCAGGCCTGGACATCGTGAACGTGACGAACAACAACGTCGCGCTCGCGTTCAACGGGGTGTTCGCTCCCGGAGTGGCCGGCTGGAACTCGCCAACGAGCGACATGAACCCGCGCGTGTTCCGCTGAGCGCGCAGTTCGCCTGGTAGCACGTTCTGTTCTTCTGAACGTCCGCGATGAGGTCCGCGTCGATGCGGGCCCCATCGTATTTGCGCATGAGTTCTTCCGTCACCTCCGACTACAGATCCAATAAACAGGATTCTCTATATCGCCCAGCCAAGCCCTTTATCACATTGCTATACCGTGTCAGTATCGATTGAGTAAATTACTACTTCGCCTTAACGCGGGCCGGACGGAGGCCCCGCATTTGTGAAATCGATTGAGGTGGAGTAAATGCGAACAATAGTAAGGACAGTAGTGCTGGTGGTCGTGGCTGGGATTCTTCCCAGCGCCGCGTGGGCGCAGGTCGCGCTCGCCGGAACTGTCAAGGACGCGTCTGGCGCAGTTTTGCCAGGTGTCACGGTCGAAGCATCGAGCCCGGCACTGATTGAAAAGACACGGTCTGCCGTGACCGACGGGGCGGGACAGTACCGCATTGAGAGCCTGCAGCCGGGCACGTATAGCGTGACATTCACGCTATCTGGGTTCTCGACGCTGAAGCGCGACGACGTCATGCTCTCGGGCTCCGGCGTGATCAAGATCGACGCCGACCTGAAAGTCGGCGGCGTTGCCGAGACGATCACCGTCACCGGTGAAACACCGGTCGTGGACGTGTCGACCACGAAGACCCAGGTCACGCTCGACAACGAGACGATGCGCAACCTGCCCGCCGTTCGCAGTTACAGCTACGTGCTCACTGCTGTGCCGGGCATCCAGTCGAATATCACCGACGTCAACACCGGTCCCGTTTTCGCGATCTTCCCGGTACACGGTGGCCGAGGCGTCGAGTCGCGCCTGACGGTCGAAGGCATGAACATCAGCAATCCGCCCGGCGGCAACCAGCCCCCAAACTACACCGCCGATATCGGCAATGCGGCGGAAGTCACGGTGCAGACGGCGGGCGGCCTCGGCGAGTTCGAGACCGCGGGCGTGCAGATGAACATCGTGCCCAAGCAGGGCGGAAACACCATGAGCGGCCTGATCGCGGGATCTGGTTTCTCGGGCAACATGCAATCGAACAACTACTCTTCGGACCTGCAGAACCGCGGCGCTGGGTCGCCGAACCCGACCTACCATGTGTACGACTTCAGTGCCGGTGCCGGCGGCCCCATCCTGAAGGACAAGCTTTGGTACTACATGAACGTCCGCGAGCAGGGGACGCGCCGCAACATTCTGAACGTGTATTACAACAACAACGCGGGCAACGCCAGCGCTTGGACGTACGCGCCCGATTTCAGCCGGCCCGGCGTCTACGATCGGATGTACGAAAACTACACGCCGCGCATCACATGGCAGGCGTCGTCGAAGAACAAGTTCACGTTCTCCTGGGACGAACAGCCCGTTTGCCGGACGTGCTCGGGCACGGCGTCGTTCTCTGGGTCGCCCTCCTCGACGACTGCTCCGGAAGCGGACGGCCACGGTGAGTTCAGCCCGCAGCGCGTCCAGACCGCGCGCTGGACGAATCCTGTGACGAGCAGGCTGCTCCTCGAAGCCGGTCTCGGCAACACGTACTACCAGTGGGGCGACCGCGAACTCGACCCGAATCCGACCGAGAACCTGATTCGTGTCATGGACACGGCGACCGTGATCAACCCGCAGGGCACGCTCGGGGCGATGACGTACCGCTCGCAGAGCTGGCTGATCAACAAGACGGACGGCGCGAACTGGTTCTTCAATGCTTCGTATGTCACCGGGTCGCATAGCATGAAATTCGGGTATCAGGGGAACTGGTGGCGGGACGACCGCGAGCTCCACACGAATACACAGAATCTCCAGTACACGTTCACCGGCGGCCATTACGTCGGCACCACCTTCGTCCCGAGCACGCCGAGCTCGATTACCGAGTACGCGAACCCGTACTTCAACAACGGCCGCGCCGCGATGTCGTCCTTCTTCGCCCAGGATCAGTGGACGATCAACCGGCTGACCCTGCAGGGCGCCGTCCGGTACGACCATCCGTGGAGCTGGTTCCCTGCGGTGACGCAGCCGGCGAGCACGTTCTTCCCCGGCGTCAGCTTCCCGAACACGCCGGGCGTGACCGGCTACAACGACATCACGCCGCGCATGGGTGCCGCGTATGACGTGTTCGGCACTGGAAAGACGGCGCTGAAAGTCAGCGTCGGCAAGTACCTGCAGGGCGCCAGCGTCGGCAACCTGCTGTCGAACGCGAACCCGTCGCTCCGCATTCCCGGCGGCACCGCCGCGGCGTTCGGCAATCCGAATGTGACTCGCACCTGGAAGGACGCGAACGGCGACGGAATCCCCAATTGCGATCTCACGAATCCGAGCGCCCAAAACCTCAATGGCGTGACACCGATCAACCCGGCGATTGATTCGTGCGGCGGCATCAGCAACCCGCTGTTCGGGTCGAACCAGTTTGTCGGTGCCAACTTCGATCCCGGCGTGCTCAGCGGCTGGGGCGTGCGCCCGTCCGACTGGTCGTACGGGGTCTCGGTGCAGCAGCAGCTCTTTCCGAAAGCGTCGGTGGAAGTCGGCTATTACCGCCGGACGTTCACGCAGTTCACGTCCGGTGGCACGGTGACCAAGGATCTCAACCTCACGGCGGGCGACATGACGCCGTTCTTCTTGACCGTGCCGAGCGACCCGCGCCTGCCGGGCGGCGGCGGCTATCAGATCGGACCGCTGTACAACAAGACGCCTGCGGCGTTCACCCGTGCGCAGAATCTGTTGACCCTGTCGACGAAGGACGTCGGCGACGACACACGCGTGTTCAACGGCGTGGACATGACATTCAACGTCCGCAACGTCAGGGGCTTCACTTTCTCGGGCGGCACCACGACGGGCAAGGTCGTGAACGACTGGTGCGCGCTTCGCGCGGCGGCGCCTGAAGACCCACGCTTCACGCTCAACCCTTACTGCCACGTCGAGTCGCCATTCCAGACGTCGTTCAACGGCCTGGCTTCGTACATCGTCCCGAAGATCGACGTGCTGATCAGTGGCGTCTATCGCGACCGTCCCGTGCTCAACGGCACGCCGAACAACGCCAGCACTGACCAACTGGGCGGCTCAATACCAGCGAACCTCACATTCACGGCGACGGATGCGTTCGGAACCGCGATCGCGCAGCAAATTGGACGCCCGCTGACCGGCGGCCCGTTCGTCAACGTGAACTTAATCACCCCGGGCCTGTTCTACGGCGGCGGGGACATCTATGGGTCCCGCAACCGGCAGATCGACCTCAGCCTCAAGAAGATCATCCGGCTTGGGAAGAATCGCCTCACGGCGGGGCTCGATGTCTACAATCTGGCGAACGCGGACACCACGCTGTTTTACAACTCGGCGTACACGCCAGGCGCCAACAACGGCTGGCTGACGTCGCTCGCGTACTTGAACCCGCGCGTGTTCCGTATCGCCGGCGAGTTCTCGTTCTAGTCGTTCCACTGGAGGGCCCGTCGCCGAGGCGGGCCCTCCACGCTTCTGCTTCCCTGTTTCATGTAGCGCCCGCCTTCAGGCGGACGTCCGGCTAAAGCCGGACGCTACATCGACAAGCTCCGTCAAACTCCTGTCACGTTTGAGAATTCACGTAAGAGACCTATAATTCTCGGCGCTTACAGCGCGTCATGGTGGGCAAACGCATCATCGCCGTCGTCGGATCAACAGGAGCGCAGGGTGGCAGCGTCGCGCGCGCGCTCCTGCACGACGGAAGCGACGCGTTTGCGCTGCGCGCATTGACGCGCAAGCCGGAGAGCGGCGCCGCACGATAATTCGCACGGCTCGGCGCCGAGGTCGTGTTCGCTGACGCCGACGACCTGAGCTCGTTGAAGCAGGCATTCAGCGGCGCGTACGGCGCCTATTGCGTCACGAACTTCTGGGAACACGGATCACCCGACCGCGAATGCGCCCAGGCCGCCTCGATGGCCGAGGCCGCGCGCTGCATGGGCGTTCAGCACGTCATCTGGTCGACGCTCGAGGATACGCGGCGCGTGATCCCTCTGTCGGACAACCGGATGCCGACCTTGCTGGGCAAATTCAAGGTCCCGCATTACGACGGCAAGGGCGAGGCCGACGACGCGTTCCGGCGGCTGGGGGTGCCGACGACGTTCTTCCTGACGTCGTTCTACTGGGAAAACTTCATTCGCTTCCCCGGCATGGGCCTGCGCAAGGACGAACACGGCGAGCTGGTACTGGCAATGCCCCTCGGCGACAGGAAAATGCCAAGCATCGCCGTCGACGACATCGGGCTCTGCGCACTCGGCGTGTTCAACCAGGTGTGCACGACGTTGGGACAGACGATCGGCGTCGCGGGCGCCCACCTCACGGGCGCGGAGATGGCGGCGGCGTTCACGAAGGCGTTCGGACGCGAGGTGCGCTATGTCGACGTGGCGCCAGAGGTCTACCGCACGTGGGACTTCCCTTCGGCTCCCGAGCTCTCGAACATGCTGCAGTTCAAACGTGACTTCAACGAGCTGTTCTGCGGCGTGCGAAGCGTCGAGCGTTCGAGACAGCTCAACCCGTCGCTGCAGACATTCGAGGAGTGGCTGTCGCGCCATCGTGGTGAGTTCCGGCTGTAATCAGGCGCGTGTAGTGCCCGGCTTTAGCCGGACTAGTCGCGGCTAGCATGGTCCGCCTGAAGGCGGACACTACTTCAGATCGGACAAATCGTACGCCGACACTCTGTTCAGCCCGAGGTGTGGCACGAGGAGCAGTTTGCGGGCGGGAACGAAGGAGATGTCAGCAGGCTGACGATCGAGCTGGCGAATCTGTCGCACGTCTCCGTCAGCGGTCACCTGGAAAAGGCGCCCGCCCCCAACGTCGCTGACGATGTAGCCACCCCGGCCATCCAGCTCGAGGCCGTCCGGCGTGCCGATGGACTGCGTGGTCACCTGTGTCACTGCTTTGGTGGTGAGATCGATCGCGAAGATTGAGCCCGGCGTGCCGCCACCGCCGCGGCCCGGACGTCCGTCGGTGGCGACGACGACCCTGTTTCCATCCACCAGGATGCCGTTCGGCAGCTCCAGCTGCGGCGCGTCGGAAAACAGCGAGGTCACGCCGTTGCGGACGGCCCACACACGATTCGCAAACGAGTCGGTAGCGTAGATCACGCCGTCAGGCCCGGTGCACAGGTCGTTCAGAAATCTGGCGTCGGCAATCTTCACGCGTGAGGTCTCACGTCCGCTTTTGATGTCGAACCCGACGATCTGATCGATGTCGGCAACGTAGAGCGTGCCTCGATACGACCTCAGGCCCTTGGGCGCGTCGAGGCCCTTCGCCCAGTTCGCATCGACGACCTTTCCGTCGATTGTGAGCTTGACGATGCGGCCGTTGCCGTCTTTCGCGGATGCATCGCCGACGATTTGCGACGAGAAGACAAACCCGGAGCCGGCGTCGTAGTACACGCTCTCCGGGCTGTCAATTCCCTCGGTAGCGCTCCAAATAGGCCTCGCGATGGGGTTCGCTTGTGCAAGCGAGAGCGCAGTGAGCATCGCGATGATGGCGGATCGCATCGTAGTCTCCAGTCGTCAGTCTATAGTCCTCAGTCAGTCGTAGTCACGCGACTGACTGAGGACTGACCGACTGATGACGGATGACTACCTGGCAATTCTCAACAGTGACCACTTCGGGTCGGCCGCCACGCTCTCCGTCGGCGGCAGGCCCAGCTCCTTCTTCACGAGATTCACGCCCTGCACCAGCGCCACCATCTTGTAGAACGCGTGCCGCCGGCTCATGCCCTCACGCCCCATCCCGCAGTCCGACGACAGCACCAGCCGCTCCGCCGGGATCACCTTCAGCGCCTGCTTGACGATCGCGGCCACCTCCTGCGGCGATTCCACCTGCAGCGTGTGATGGTCGATCACCCCGATCCCCACCTTCATCGACGTGATCGCCTGGCCGACATCAGCCAGATCCGCGCACTGGCTCGACGCCATCTCGAACGTGATCACGTCGGCATCGACCTGATTGAGCAGCTCCAGCGCCGGCTTATACGACTGCACCGCCGCAAACATCCGCTGCTGGCTCGGGTTCCCCCAGCACGTGTGGCACCAGACCTCGGTCTTCGCCCGCAGCCCCTTCACCGTGTTGTTGAACACCTTCAGCATGAACTCCGGCGTGATCACCGGGTCCTTGTAGCCGCGCGCCGCCAGCAGGTGAATCTGTGGTTCTTCCATCTGGATCACCTGGCACCCGGCATCCGCCAGGTCGTGCAGCTCCGCGTTGAACGCGTCGCTCATCGCCATGATCCGGTCCGGCAGGCTCTTGTAATACCCGTCCTGCACCGCAAACGCCACCAGCTCCGGCGTCACCGTGCCAAACTTCACCGGCTTGCTCGTCAGCCGCTGCGCCGCCTTGAAGATCTCCGCATACTGCATCTCGCCCCGGCCCAGCGGGCCCACGATCTTCGGCATCACGCGCGCTTCGAGGTAGTCGTGCAGGATGTGGCCCCGCGGAAACGCGATGCCGCCCGCGCCCACCGTCGCCAGCTTCGGATGCTGCGTCTCGAACCCCTCCATGTGATGCGGCGGATAACTCGTCCAGCTCTGGCCGCCCACGTCCTGGTCGAACCGGCAGTCGCCGTCCGTCACGATGTCCAACCCCGCCACTTCCTGCTCCCGCAGGTAACACGACAGCGCGTCCACATACTGCTCGCGGAAGCGGCTAATCACCATCGCGTCCAGAAACGACTTGATCCCCAGATTCTCCGTATACCAGCTCGGGCGCGGCAGCGACCCCGTGATCGTCGTCGGCAACACCTTCCCCGCAGTCGCTTTCAGCATCGAGTACGTCTCCTCAGGTTAGGCAGCCCAAGATCCTATCAGAAACGACGTACAACGCAGAGCCGCAGAGATCGCAGAGACCATAGACCGGAATGATCTCAGCGCACTCTGCGACTCTGCGTTGATTGTCGTGTTAAGAATGACGGCCGTCGCTGCTGACGCCGCCGGCGGCGGGGATGTAGGAGTGAAGAACGTAGTCCTTCACCATGCGGTCGGCACTGAAGCGCCATCCCAGCGTTCGGATGGCTCGTTTCATCCTCGCGATCCACTCTCGCGGCAGCCCGTCGCGATCGCGATCGTAGTACAGCGGGACGACTTCGTCGCGAAGCGCCGCGAGGAGTGATCGCGCGTCCCGTGTGTCGTGAACCTCGATCGACGTGTGCGTTTCGCCGGTACCGATGGCGAAACCGTTCAGGCCGTCGTAGGCCTCCGCCCACCATCCGTCGATGACCGAGAGGTTCAGGCCGCCGTTGAGCACGACCTTCTGGCCGCTCGTGCCGCAGGCTTCGAGCGGACGCCGGGGGTTGTTCATCCAGACATCCACACCGTGAACGAGCTGGCGGCCAAGGCTGATGTCGTAGTCTTCGACGAAGAGCACCTTCCCGATGAACAAGGGATCGCGCGTCAACCGGGCGATGCCCTGGAGCACTTCCTTGCCCGGGCGGTCGTGCGGATGCGACTTGCCGGCGAAGATGAACTGCACCGGCATCTGTGGATCGTTGACCAGGGAAACGAGGGCCTCCATGTCTTCCAGCAGGAGATTCGCCCTCTTGTAAGTCGCGAAGCGCCGTGCAAAGCCGATCGTCAGTGCGTCGTAGCTGAGCGCGCGCCGCATCTGCGCCACGAACGACGGCGGATCGCCGCGCCGTTCGGCCTGCCGCGCGGCGCGCCGACGCACGTTTTCGATGAGCTGCACTTTCAGCGTCTGGTGCGTCTCCCATAACTCGGCATCGTCGATGTCGTCGATCCGATCCCACAGGCTTTCATCGCCGGCCCGCTGCGACCAGTCCGGCCCGAGGTGCCGGTCGTACACCTGGCGCATCTGCGGCGCGAGCCACGTCTTCACGTGAACGCCATTGGTGATGTGGCCGATCGGCACGCGATCTTCGGCCGTCCCGTGATAGAGGGGCGACCACATCGCCCGCGAGACACGCCCGTGAAGGGCAGAGACGGCGTTGGCGCGGTGGCTGGCTTTGAGAGCCAGGACAGTCATGCAGAAGGGCTCGCCCACGTTCTGCGCGTAGACGCGGCCGAGACCCATGAGCTCGTGCGGGGTCAGTCCGAGCTCACAGCGCAGTGGCCCGAGGTGTTCCTCGACGAGGTGTTCCGGAAACCGATCGTGTCCGGCAGGAACCGGCGTATGCGTCGTGAATACAACTTGCGCAGCCACGCGGCGCAGCGCCTCCCACGCGTTGACGCCTTCGACGGACATCCGCTGCCGGATGAGCTCGAGCGCCGCGAAGGCGCTATGCCCCTCGTTCAGATGGACGACGCCCGGTGAGATTTTCATCGCGCCAAGTGCGCGCATGCCGCCGACACCGAGCAGCAGTTCCTGCCGAATGCGCACACGCTCGTCGCCGCCGTAAAGGCGAGCCGTCAGCTCGCGATCTTCCGGTTCGTTGCCGTCGACGTTCGAATCGAGGAGCAGGAGCGTGCTGCGGCCGACGGCGAGCTGCCAGACGCGGGCGAAGATCGCGCCAGTCTGCGTGTTGATCGATACGACGACGGGAACACCGTCGGCCATGGCCGGACGAATCGGGAGCTGGCGATGATCGAGCGCGAGGTAATCCTCATGCTGCCAGCCGTGTTCGTCGAGACGCTGCCGGAAGTAGCCCTGGTCGTAGTAGAGGCCGACGCCGACCAGCGGGATGCCAAGGTCGGACGCACTCTTGACGTGATCGCCCGCCAGGATTCCGAGGCCTCCCGAATAGATCGGCAGCGATTCGTGGAGGCCGAACTCGGCCGAGAAGTAGGCGACCGGACGTGCCCACAGCACGCCGGCATGCCTGGCGCCCCATGTACGCCGCGATTGAAGGTACTCTTGCATCCGGCGATACCCGTAGTTGATGCGGCTGTGCAGGGCCAGCTCGGATGCCCGCTCCTCGATCGCGTCGACCGACATGTGCTGCAGGAGCGCGACGGGGTTGTTGCCGACCTCGCGCCACAGCGCGGGATCGAGCTCGCGAAACAGGCTGGGTACGTCGGGGTCCCAGCTCCACCAGAGATTCTGTGCGAGCGCGCTCAGCCGCCGGTGAGCCGGTGCCACGAATTGTCCGAGCGTTCTGGCTTCCGCGACGATTGGCGCCAACTGCGCCGCTGCCGTGGCGAACGACGCCACTTCGTCGGGCGTGAACACTCGCGGATCAGCAGTCTGGACGACCAGCACCCCTTGGAGCACGCCGCGATCCACGACGGGAACGCCGAGAAACGATCGATAAGGATCCTCGCCAGCCTCACTGAAGTATTTGAAGCGCGGATGGGTGGCTGCATCGGCGACGAACTGCGGCCGCAGCTGTTCGGCTACCAGACCCGCAAGCCCTTCGCTCAACCGCATGCGAACGCGGCCGACGCTTTCCGGCCGGAGGCCAACGGTGGCCGCCAGCACGAGATTCGCGCGATCCGGCTCAAGGAGATAAGCGGAGCAGACGTCGGTGTGGAACCGGCGTTGGACGAGATGAACGACGTCTTGAAGAGTTTCGGTGGCGTTTCCACGCTGCGTGATGAGCTGAGAGATCTCGTCGATCGTCCAGAGCATTTCGCTCTCGTGGCTGGCCATGCACGCGGCTTGAGCAAGAACGCTGCCTCTCGCCCTCAGCGAAAAGCTGCGCAAATCGATGCGCCTTGCCCGCGCGTGCTTCAAACTTGTGGGCTTCCGGGCCCGATTGCTACAGGGACGTCGGATCGTCAGGCTGTCTGACTGGGTGGATCATGCGTAAACGGGCCCAAATTCTGCGACGGTGGGGCCGACCGCATCGCGAGGGGTGGCTTCTCTCTTGCTCTGACCGCCCCGCACAGGCAGATCGCGGCCGGCTCCGACAATTTCGTGGGCACTCGCGACCGGCGTCACGACATTTGTGTCGCTTCTGCTGGCGCGTTCATCCATGGCCCTCGTCGTCCCTTCATCGTCGTCTCCATCGCCGTTTGGTGCGCTCTTTTCGAGCTACGATCTCGAGGCGCCGTACGACGAGATGTTCGAGCCGACCGGGCGCGCCCGGGCGCACTGCCGTCCGCTGTTCGACGAGCTTCGAGCGGCGAGTCATGTCGAGCTCGGCCAGCGGCAGATGGAAGCCGACAGGGCCTTCCTGACGCAGGGCATCACGTTTACGGTCTACGGCGACAACCAGGGCACCGAGCGCATCTTCCCATTCGATCTGGTGCCGCGCATCATCACGGCGGCGGAGTGGCGGACGCTCGAACGCGGCCTGACACAGCGGCTCACGGCCATCAATCTCTTTCTGAAGGACGTCTATCACGAGGGCAGAATCCTCGCTGAGGGGGTCGTACCGCGCGAGCTCGTCCAGAGCTGCCGGCACTACCGCCGCGAAATGCGTGGCGTCAGAGTGCATCGCGACATCTATGTGTCTGTTGCGGGCACCGACCTCGTCCGGCTCGACGATGGGCGATTCGTTGTGCTGGAAGACAACCTGCGCGTGCCGAGTGGCGTCTCGTACATGCTGGCGAACCGGGAAGTCACCAAGCGCGTCTTGCCGGGGCTTGCCGACAAGTACCGCGTCAGCCCAATCGCGCACTACGGGCAGACGCTGCTCGCGACGCTTCGAGCCCTGGCGCCGCCAGCAGCGACCGACCCGACGTTTGTCGTGCTCACCCCAGGCGTCGGCAACTCGGCGTACTTCGAGCACGCGTTTCTGGCGCGCGAAATGGGCATCGCGCTAGTCGAGGGGCGCGACCTTCTCGTTCACGACAACGTCGTCTACATGCGGACGACGGCAGGCTTGAAGCGGGTCGACGTCATCTACCGGCGCGTGGACGACGATTTCCTCGATCCGCTGGCGTTCAGGCCCGACTCCCATCTCGGCGTCGCGGGGCTGCTCAATGCGTATCGCGCAGGGAACGTGTCGCTCGCCAATGCCATCGGCACCGGGCTCGCCGATGACAAGGCGTTGTACGCCTACATTCCGGCGATCATCAGGTTCTATCTCTCGGAAGAAGCGATTCTTCCAAACGTCGAGACGTATCTGCTCGGGAACGCGTCCGATCGACGCTACGTCATCGAGCACCTCGACACGCTGGTCGTGAAGGCGGTCGGGGAGTCCGGCGGCTATGGAATGCTAATCGGCCCGCACAGCACCGCTGCCGAGCGCGAGGCGTTTCGAGCGAAGATTCTGGCCGAGCCCCGCAACTTCATCGCGCAGCCGACGCTGTCGTTCTCGCGCGCGCCGTGTTTCATCGACAACCGCATCGAGCCGCGCCACGTCGATCTGCGTCCTTATATTCTGTTCGGCGATCGGGTGAGCATCGTTCCCGGCGGGCTCACGCGGGTCGCGCTCAGGAAGGGATCGCTGGTCGTGAATTCATCGCAGGGAGGCGGGAGCAAGGACACGTGGGTGTTGGCGGACTGACTCGCTTCTCGCTGCTGGCTGCTCGCAGCTCGCCGGACTGACGACTGATGACTAACGACTGATGACTACAGATGTTGTTATCTCGCGTAGCTGATTCGCTGTACTGGATCGGACGGTACTTGGAACGCGCGGAGCAAATGGCGCGGGTGATCGACGTTCGCCTCGATCTTGGCCTCGATCGCGAGGCTGGTCGCGATGGGTGGAATTTCGGCCGGCTGTACGCGAGCGTTCGACTCGAGCCCTCCGCGTCGCCGCCCGGGAATCCCTCAGCCCTGGTGGATACGCTGATGTTCAGCGTGGCCACACGCGACTCGCTGATGGGCTGTGTGACCGCTGCACGGGACAACGCACGTCAGGTGCGGGAGGAAATCAGTTCCGACATGTGGGAACAGCTCAACGCGATGTTTCTGCGGCTGAAGGAGACACGGGCGCAGAGCGGGTGGTCGGCGCGCCCGCACTATCTTTCCCGGCTGGTGATCGAAGGCGTCCATCTGTTCGCAGGCGTGACCGACGAGACGATGGGGCACGGCGAGGGATGGCAGTACCTTCAGCTCGGCCGCTATCTCGAGCGAGCTGGCGGAACCGCCGCGCTCGTCGATCTGCATTTC
>Ga0306920_100006039_pt1 | contig 15730 bp, 15 predicted proteins | sample flu12Cox44000170_FD_204666 | JGI IMG/M metagenome (GOLD analysis project Ga0306920, IMG submission 204666) | Lab enrichment of tropical soil microbial communities from Luquillo Experimental Forest, Puerto Rico - flux4day.12C.oxic.44.000.170 (v2)... | ecosystem: Environmental > Terrestrial >... | reverse complement strand
CCGCGATCGGGGTGTTGACCGCGACGTGCTCCGTGCCTTCGGGGATCACGATCCTGGCGAGCACCCCTTCGTCGATTGCTTCGACCTCCATCGTCGCCTTGTCGGTCTCGATTTCAGCGAGCACGTCGCCAGCCCTGACGGGCTCCCCCTCGCTTTTCAGCCAGCGAGCGATCTTGCCCTCGGTCATGGTCGGCGACAGGGCCGGCATCAGGACATCGGTAGCCATGGCTCGTCCAGGGTGCTTAGGCTTCGGCCAACACGTCGGTCCACAGGTCGTCAGGATCGGGCTCGGGGCTGTCCTGTGCGAACTGCGCCGCTTCGGCAACGATGTTCCTAACCTGGGTCTCAAGTTCTCTCAGCTCGCCCTCGCTGGTGCCGCCTTCGAGCAGCCGATGCCGGACCTGTTCGATTGGATCGTGCTCGGCGCGCATCCGGGTCACCTCCTCGCGGGTGCGGTATTTAGCCGGGTCCGACATTGAATGCCCGCGATAGCGGTAGGTCATCATCTCGAGGATGATCGGCCCCTGACCCGACCGCGCGTGCTCGGCGGCGGCGAGCGCCGCTTCATGAACCGCCAACACATTCATGCCGTCAACCTGCTCACCGGGGATCCCGTAGGCCATGCCGCGGTGAAACAGGTCAGTCCGCGCCGAGGCGCGATTGATCGACGTCCCCATCCCGTAGCGGTTGTTCTCGATGACGTAAACCACCGGCAGCTTCCACAATGCCGCCATGTTGAAACTTTCGTAAACCTGGCCTTGGTTGATCGCGCCGTCGCCGAGATAAGTAACGGAGATCTGGCCATTGCCGCGATAATGATGAGCGAACGCGAGCCCGGTTCCGATGGGGACCTGGGCGCCGACAATGCCATGGCCGCCAAAAAAATTCTTTTCTCGGCTGAACATGTGCATCGAGCCGCCCTTACCGCGCGAGTAGCCGCTCCGGCGCCCGGTCAACTCCGCCATGACGCCCTTGGGGTCCATGCCAGACGCCAGCATGTGGCCATGGTCGCGATAGGAGGTGACAATCGTGTCGCCTTGCTTCAGCGCCGCCTGCATGCCGACGACGACAGCCTCCTGCCCAATATAAAGGTGGCAGAACCCACCGATCAGCCCCATGCCGTACATCTGCCCGGCTCGCTCCTCGAAACGCCGGATCAACAGCATATCTCGGTAGTATCGGATTAGCTCCTGCGGGGCGACGCTGAGATCGGCAAAGGTGACCGATTCGGATTTGCGCTTGACTGCCATGCCGCTTCCTCCGCGAGGCCGCGAAATGTTACCCCGAGAAATCGCTCCGAGCATGGTGACAAATCGGCGGTTTTGCAACCTCAGCCCAGCGAGCAGCCGGCGGAAGGAAGGGAAGTCGAGAGCAGTGAGAGTCTGCGGCGCCGCCGCCGGAGGACCCTCGCTAGCACCCTCAATGGGCGACGGCGGACCGCATGATCACAATATCGTCAGGCAATACGAGATTCAGCGTCGCCCGGATCCGCTCGTCGAGCAGGTCCGGATCGACGTGATCCGGTCTCAGCTCCGACACTTTGAGGTCGAGTGCCGCGCGTTGCGTGCGAACCGCGTCGAGATTACCGGTCGCTGTGCTGATCTCGCGGTTCAGGCGCAGCCACGCCTTCAGCCCGCGATCGCCTTCGACGAGATGATAGGCGAAGTATCCGGTTAGCGCGATTCCGAGGAGCGGTCCGGCGACGGACCGGGCTCGGCGTCCCAAAGGCCGTAACAAAATCATGCGGCAAAAGGATCACGTGGGGGCCCCGCTCGTCAACCACAGCTACTAGCAGGGACGAAGATGTTTCGCGATAGCGCTAACCCCGCAACACCGCGCGGCCAGGATACACCGCCGAGGGACCTAGCCGCTCTTCGATGCGAATGAGCTGATTGTATTTGGCGAGCCGGTCCGACCGCGACAGCGATCCCGTCTTGATCTGCCCGCAGTTGGTCGCTACGGCTAGGTCGGCGATCGTCGTGTCCTCGGTCTCGCCCGAACGATGCGAAAAAACCGTCCCCCAGCCCGCCCGTTGCGCAATCTCGACGGCCTCCAGGGTTTCCGACAACGTGCCGATCTGGTTGACCTTGACGAGCAGCGCGTTGGCGATGCTGCGGCTGATCCCGTCGCGCAGCCGCTTGGGGTTAGTGACGAATATGTCGTCACCGACGAGTTGGACCTTGGTACCGAGCTCACCCGCCAATTGGGCCCAGCCTTCCCAGTCGTCCTCCGCCATTCCGTCCTCGATCGAGACGATCGGATAACGCCGAACAAGATCGGCCCAGTAGGCAACGAGGCCGGCAGCGTCGAGTGTCTTGCCTTCCCCGGCAAGACGGTAGCGGCCGTCGCGGTAGAATTCGCTGGCGGCGGGATCGAGGGCGAGCACCACATCATCGCCGGCATGGTATCCGGCAGCCTCGATCGCCTGCATGATCATGCCGAGCGCCGCGTCGGTCGAAGTGAGGTTCGGCGCAAAGCCCCCCTCGTCCCCGACATTGGTGTTGTGGCCGGCATCGGCGAGCTTTTTGCGCAGCGCATGAAAGATCTCTGAGCCGGCGCGAATCGCCTCGGTCACCGAGCCCGCACCGACCGGCATTACCATGAATTCCTGAATATCGATCGGGTTGTCGGCATGCACTCCGCCGTTGATGATATTCATCATCGGCACCGGGAGGGTGCGGGCAAAGGCACCGCCGACATAGCGGTAGAGCGGCACCCCGGCCTCGACTGCTGCCGCTTTCGCGCAGGCCAGGCTGACTCCCAGGATCGCGTTGGCGCCGAGCCGAGACTTGTTCGGCGTGCCGTCGAGCTCGACCAGCACGCGATCGATCGCGTGCTGGTCCGCGGCGTCGAAGCCGGAGACCGCCTTGAAGATCTCGCCGTTGACGGCGTCCATCGCTTGCCGCACCCCGCGGCCACCATAGCGTGGCCCGCCGTCACGCTTTTCGATAGCCTCGTGCGCGCCGGTCGACGCGCCGGAAGGCACTGCCGCGCGACCGACGGCGCCGCTATCCAATGTGACATCGACCTCGACGGTCGGATTGCCGCGGCTGTCGAGGATCTCGCGCGCATGGATATCGGCAATCACGGTCATGGTATCCTCCGCGAGGTATCCTTTACGCGAGCCGGCGAGCGGAGTTCGCCTTGGCGAGCCGATCGAACGCGATCAGCGTTTCGAGCAGCTCGGGCAAAGCCTTCAGCGGCACCATCGTCGGGCCTTCGCACGGCGCGCGGTCGGGGTCCTGATGGGTTTCGATGAAAATGGCGGCAATGCCGACCGCAACCGCAGCGCGCGCCAACACCGGCGCGTATTGGCGCTCGCCGCCGGAGCGGTCGCCCAGCCCGCCCGGTTGCGCCACCGCGTGGGTCGCATCAAAGACTACCGGATAGCCGGTCTGCGCCATGATCGGCAGCGCGCGCATATCGACGACCAGCGTATTGTAGCCAAAGCTGGCGCCGCGCTCGCACAGCAGGATCCGCTGGTTACCGGTCGAAGCGATCTTGGCGGCGACGTTCTGCATGTCCCAAGGCGCGAGGAATTGGCCTTTCTTGACATTGATCGGCTTGCCGGTCATCGCGGCCGCGAGCAGCAAGTCGGTCTGGCGGCATAGGAAAGCTGGGGTCTGCAGTACATCGGCGATCTCGGCGACCGGTGTGCATTGCTCGGGCGAATGGATATCGGTCAGCACAGGCAGGCCGGTCGTCTCGCGCACTTCGGCGAGGATCGACAGCCCCGCCGCAAGGCCGACGCCGCGCGCTCCGTGGAGCGACGAGCGGTTCGCCTTGTCGAACGAGGTCTTGTAGATCAGTCCAATCTCCAGCTTGGCGGCGATCTCGGCGAGCGCAATGCTCATTTCGAGCGCATGCGCCCGCGATTCGAGTGTGTTCGGCCCGACAATGAAAGCGAGCGGGAGATCGTTGCCGAGGGTGATATCCCCGATGGTAACGTGGCGCGGGGCCGCGCTGGGCTCCATCATCGCAAATCCTTCAAACCAAGCGCGACTGATCGAGCGCAGCACGCACGAATGAGGTAAACAGCGGATGCGGCTCGAAGGGTTTGGATTTGAGCTCAGGGTGAAATTGCACGCCGATGAACCAGGGATGATCGGGAATTTCGATGATTTCCGGCAGCGTGCCGTCCGGCGATATGCCCGAAAAGCGCAGCCCGGCCGCTTCTAGAGTATTCTTGTACCCGATATTGATTTCGTAGCGGTGGCGGTGCCGCTCGCTAATGCGATCCGTGCCGTAGATCTGTGCCACCCGGCTATCGGGCGTGAGCACCGCCTCATAGGCGCCAAGCCGCATCGTCCCGCCGAGATCTCCGTCCGGTTCGCGCCGCTCCAGCGTGTTGCCGCGCATCCATTCGCTCATCAGCCCGACCACGGGGTGGTCGCAGAGGCCGAATTCGGTAGAGCCCGCGCCGCGCAGGCCGGCGAGATGCCGCGCCGCCTCGATCACTGCCATCTGCATGCCAAAGCAGATGCCGAAATAAGGCAACCGGCGTTCGCGCGCGAAACGCGCAGCGGCGATCTTGCCCTCCGAGCCGCGCTCACCAAAGCCGCCGGGAACGAGAATTCCGTGCACGCCTTCAAGCTGCTGGACCGCCTGCGCCTCTGCCTCAAAGACCTCCGAATCGATCCAGTCGAGGTCCACCCCGACATTGTTGGCGATGCCGCCATGAGCCACCGCCTCGGCCAGGGATTTGTAGCTGTCCGGGAGATGCGTGTACTTGCCAACAATGGCGATGGTGACCCGCCCCTCCGGTTTCAGAATCCGGCTGACGATTTCGGTCCATCGGTCGAGATCGGGTGCGGGAGCATCGATGCCGAAATGCTCGCAGACCTCCCGATCAAACCCTTCCGTATGATAGGCGCCCGGGACGGCATAGATCGTGTCGACGTCGAGGGCCGGGATTACCCGCCTCTCCCGCAGATTGCAAAACAGCGCGATCTTACTGCGCGCCGCCGGAGGGATTGGCCGTTCGCAGCGGCACAACAGGATTTCTGGCTGAATCCCGAGGCTCAGCAGCTCCTTCACCGAGTGTTGCGTCGGTTTGGTCTTGATTTCTCCCGCAGAGGCGATCCACGGCACCAGCGTCAGATGAACGAACAGCACGCCCTCGCGTCCGAGCTCGTATCCGAGCTGGCGGATCGCTTCCAGAAAAGGCAGGCTTTCGATGTCGCCGACGGTGCCGCCGATCTCGCAGATGACGAAATCCTCATCATCGAGATCGGCCCGGATGAACTCCTTGATCGCGTCGGTGACGTGCGGGATCACCTGCACGGTCGCGCCGAGGTACTCGCCGCGCCGCTCGCGGGCAATCACGGTCGAATAGATCCGGCCGGTGGTTACCGAATCGCTGCGCCGCGCGGCAACGCCGACATACCGCTCGTAATGGCCGAGATCGAGATCGGTTTCGGCGCCATCATCGGTGACGTAGACCTCCCCGTGCTGGTAGGGGCTCATCGTCCCCGGGTCGACGTTGAGGTATGGGTCGAGCTTGCGCAGCCTGACCTTGAACCCGCGCGCTTGCAGCAGCGCGCCGAGCGCCGCCGCCGAAAGACCCTTACCGAGAGAGGAGACCACGCCGCCGGTGATGAATATGAACCGCGTCATGGAACTTCAGTTTACAGCATTCCGCGCGCCCGTCACATCGTAAAGGTTAGTGACGATCGACAGAGGTCAGCGCGCCAGCGGCGCGCTCGGCTGCGCCGGCTCTGCTGGCGGTGTTTGCGGCTGCGGCACGGCCGGTGCCTCCGGCGCCGGAGGGGTGCTTTGCTCGAGAATCGACCGCGGCGCGTGCTCGCGGTTACTCATGACGACGAGCAGCGCGCTCGTTGTCATGAACGCGGCTGCGAGAATCGCGGTAGCCCGGGTCAGCAGGTTCGCCGTCGTCCGGCCGGTCATAAACCCCGACATCCCGCCGCCGCCCATACCGAGCGCGCCGCCTTCGCTCTTCTGCAACAAGACGACGCCGACCAGGGCGACGGCGATGAGAACATGAACGGCGAGCAGCAGAATGATCATTGCAGTTATCTATTCACTCGCCATGCGGCTGACTAGAACCCCGGCCTACTCCGCCGCGTAGCTACGCACGATTGCCCAGAAATCATCTGCACTGAGGCTGGCGCCGCCAACGAGAGCGCCGTCGACCTCGGGGAGAGTGAGGATGGTCGGGCAGTTTCTCGGGTTCACCGACCCGCCATAGAGGATGCGGATGCCGGCTGGTGTGCGACGCCGGATTTCGGCATGCATCGTGGTGATGTCCTCGGTGGTCGCCGTCAGCCCAGTGCCGATCGCCCAGACTGGCTCATAGGCGACGACGAGATTGTCGCCGCCGACGCCCGCTGGGATCGACCCGGTTAGCTGCGCCGAAACGACGTTGACAGCCTCTCCTCCTTGACGCTGCTGCTGCGTCTCGCCGACGCAAAGGATCGCAACCAGACCCGCTCTCCACGCACCGGCGATCTTGTCGCGGATGCGGCCATCGGTTTCGCCGTGACCCTGACGGCGCTCGGAGTGCCCAAGGATGACATATTTGCAACCGAGGTCGGCCAGCATTTCGGCGCTGACGTCGCCGGTATGGGCGCCCCTCGGGGATGAGTGGCAATCCTGCCCGCCGAGCGCGATAGCGCTTCCGGCCAGAACGCCGCCCACGGTCTCGAGGAGGGTGGCGGGGGGACAGACGAGAAGTTCGCAGGCGACCTCGGCGCCGGCCGGAGCGATCCGCTCGACAAGCGCACGGGCCAGCGCCGCGCCGTCTGCGCGCAAGCCGTTCATCTTCCAATTGCCCGCGACAAGTTTGGTCCCCATCGCCATGTTGCGACCCCGCCAGCCGGCCTCTATCATCCGGCCATTACGATCACACCGGCTTTCGGGCGGGTCAACCGGCCCGAGCCGATAGAAAGTGGCAAGCTGTCTCCATGTTGCAAGCGATCCGCTCCAGAGCGGGATCCTTCATCGTCAAGGCTTTGTTCGGACTGCTGATCTTGACCTTCGGCGTCTGGGGGATCGGCGACATCTTCCGTAACCGCGGGACCGACACGGTGGTCGCGACGGTCGGCGACCAGAGCATCCGCGCCGATGATTTGCAAACCGCGCTGCGCCGGGCGCTGGATCAGATGAGGGTGCGATTCGGCAGCTCGATTGATCTTGAGCAGGCAAAAAAACTCGGTTTGGTGGACCAAACTCTTGGTCAACTGATCGACCGCAGCCTGATCGATCAGGAGGTGGCACGCCTCAAGCTCGACGTCTCGGAGGACGTGATCCGCAACATGATCACTGGCAATCCAAGCTTCAGGGGGTCGAACGGACAATTCGATCGCAGCCTGTTTGGCGCCGTACTCGCCGCGAACAACCTCACCGAGGATCAATACGTGGCATTGTTGCGTCGCGATATCCCGCGTAGCGACCTTGTCCATGCGGTGACGGGTGGCGCCGTCGTGCCGCAACCGACCGTCGATTTGCTCTACCAATACCGAAACGAGAAGCGGACGGCGGATGTCGTTTCACTGCCGGCGGCGGGGGTCACCGATATTGGCCAGCCGAGCGAGGACCAGCTCAAATCTTTCTACGATCAACATCAGGATATGTTTCGGGCGCCCGAATACCGCAGCTTCACCTTGGCGAGCCTCAGCCCGGCGGATGTCGCGAAGGATATCGAAATTCCGGAAGCGAAGCTGAAAGAGGAGTACGACCAGCGCCAGGACGAGCTGCAGCTCCCCGAGCGCCGCGAAGTGGAGCAGATCCTGGCGTCTTCGGAAGATAAGGCGAAAGAAGCCGCAGCGGCGCTGGCCGCCGGTAAGAATTGGCAGGAAGTCGCGACGACGATTGCCGGCCAGAACCCGGACACGATCGATCTCGGTCTGTTGAAGCGCGAGGAGATGCCAAAGGCGCTCGCCGACGCCGCTTTCGAGCTGTCGTTGAACAAGCTGAGCGAGCCGATAAAGACTGTGCTTGGCTGGCATATTCTTGAGGTCACTAAGATCGAGCCGCCGGTCGCGCAGTCTTTCGAGCAGGCCAAGCCGCAGCTCGAAGCCGATCTTGCGCGCCAGGAGGCCGTCGACCGTATTTACAAGATTGCCAACAACGTCGATGACGCGTTGGCGGGCGGCGCTGCGATCGACGATGCGGCGACGAAATTCGGACTGAAGATAACCGCGGTGGCGGCGGTTGATGTGGGCGGCCATGATCCCGAGAACAAACCGCTGACGTTGCCGATAGCCCCCCAGGATGTCTTGAAGGTCGCCTTTGCGACCAATGAAGGTCAGACGAGCCGGGTGACCGAGACTGCGGATGGCGGGATTTTCGTGCTGCGCACGGACAAGCTGATTCCTTCGCAGGTCAAGCCGCTCGACGAGGTGAAGGACAACGCGGTCGCGGCGTGGCAGGCCGACAAGCGGCGCGAGGCCGCCGCCAAAGAGGCCGAAGAACTCGCCGCCGCAGTCACTCCCGAGACACGGTTGACGACCGTCGGCGCCGGGAAAGGCCTCAAGGTTACCACCTCGCCGCCGTTCGACAGGCATCCCAACCCGGAGGCGGGCATCCCGGCAGTGCTCGTCGGCAAACTGTTCGCGGCCAAGCCGGGTCAGGTAGTCACCGCTTCGGATGCGAGCGGATCCTACGTCGCCCAACTCGACGACGTGCAGCGCCCTGAAAAACCGTCGCAAACTGACACTGCGGAGTTGTCGCGCGAACTCGACGCCTCGCAACAGGCCGATCTCGCCGAGGAGCTAACCAAGGGTCTGCGCGCCCGCTTCCCGGTCGAGATCCACCGCGAAACGCTTGACCGGCTCTTCTGAGCAGTTGCTGAACCCGCGCCTCGACCGAACCTGCTACCCGAATGAGCGGCGTTCACCGCAGCTGCGACCGGCATCCCGTTAACAGTCGAGAATTACTCTACGGGCACGGCCGGCGAGACAATCGCCAATGGCGGAACTTTCGACGGGTTTACTTATACCTTCACCGCCGGCCCGATCGGTACACTGCAGGGCGGGATCATTACGAACCTATTTAACAGCTTTAGCGGATTAAGTCTCGGAGGCAATCAGTCTGGCGGTGCACAATTCTTTTTTGGCGGTGATAGCTTCACGGTTACCTTTCCATCTCCAATAAACGCGATCGCTGGCTTTTTCAACATTAACCTGAATTCGGGAAATTACGTGCTTGGTACAGCAGCAGGGTCGGTAACCACCGGAAGCGCAACTTACGATACCTCGACATTCGTGTTCGATGGTCTGATTTCCACTACGCCTTTTACCAGCGCAACCTTTTCAAGCACTGATGTCTCTCTGGGCAGCTTCAACATTCCCGAAATCGAATTCGGCGCGGCGCCGGCGCCGGAACCTAGCTCTCTTGCCCTCCTTTGCGCCGCTCTGGCCGCCGGCAGCATGATTCCGCGGAGACGCCGCTTTGGCGGATAGGCCTTCAATTGGCCGCGGCCGGGCCTGTGGCCGATGGTCACGCTCGTACTGGTCGCGGTGACGATCTCGGGCCGCACCCGTTTCGAGATCCTCGGCAGCCTTGTCGTGATGCTTTTCCAGGCAACGAAGCAAATTGACTGATTAGTACGGTCCGGTCGACCTTGCGGCGGGAGCGCCTTCGCGCATCTGCTGGAGCACCTGCGAGGCCGCCATGCGGAGCAGCGCCGCATCGCCCATGATCGTCGTAAAGTTGTAGCCCATCTCGATCATCCGCTTGGCGTAGGCCGGGCCGCCGGTATGAATGCCGGCCTTGACCCCGTGGCGGCGGCAGCCGTCGAGAATCTTCTTGAGGTTTGCGATCATGCGCGCGTCGGTCTTGTCGAGCCCGGGCGGCAGACCCATCGTGATCGACAGATCCGAGGGTCCGACATAGACGGCGTCGAGCCCCGGCGTCGATAGGATGTCGTCGAGATTGTCGATCGCCTCGACGGTCTCGATCATCGCAAAGGCGATGATCGTCTCGTTGGCTTTTTCCTGGTAATCCGGCCCGCCGTAGAGCGCAGCGCGGATCGGCCCTGAACTGCGGTAGCCGGCTGGCGCATAGCGGCAGGCGCCGACAAATTTCTCGCATTCGGCGCGGCTGTTGACCATCGGGCAGATCACGCCATAAGCGCCGGCGTCGAGCGCCTTCATGATATGCGCTGGGTCGTTCCACGGCACGCGCACCATCGGCGTCGCATCTGTCGTCGAGATGCCTTGGAACATCGTCACCATCATCTGGTAGTCGACGACGCCATGCTGCATGTCGACGACTAGCGAATCCCAGCCCAGATTGGCCATCAATTCGGCTGAGAAGCTGCTCGGAATGCCGCACCATCCGTTGATCACAGCCCTGCCGGCCGCCCAGGCGTCTCTCACTCGGTTCGCGCGCATACGCGTTTCTCCATTGGTTCAACCCGCTATCCGCGATCCCGCCAGCTTAGCCGCCCGCTGTCAAGCGCGCCCCGCGGTTGCGTGAAGGTGCCCAAGCGCTTATACGGTCAGATTAAAATGACCTATGGATAGAAGATATGGACAACAGTAGGTACATTGCCGCAGCCGAGTTCAAAGCCAATTGTCTGCGGCTGATGGACGAGGTGGCGCAGCAGCGCCGGCCGATCATCATCACCAAGAGGGGCAAACCGGTCGCCAAGCTCGTGCCGGTGGAAACGGAAGCGATCGGTCTTTTCGGTCGGATGGCGGGGAGCGTCAAAATCTGCGGTGACATCATCAACCCGATCGAAGACGCGGGATGGACCGGTGACGAAGAGAACATCTGATCGAGACCCACTCCTGCTCGACACCCATGTGTGGCTTTGGCTCGTCGCCGGAAGTTCTGATCTTTCAACTGAAGTGCGCGACGAGATCGAGCGGGCAGCCGGGGCGGGCGCCCTGAGGATTGCTGCCGTCTCGCTTTGGGAAGTCGCGTTGCTCGCCTGGCGCGGGCGTATAGTCCTCGGCAAGTCCATCGGTTTGTGGCTCGATGAAGCGCTGGCCGAGCCCGGTCCCACCATCGATCAGATCAGTCCACAAATCGCGGCCGAAAGTTATGCGTTGCCCGAGGCTTTTCATCGCGATCCTGCTGATCGGCTGATCGTGGCGACGGCGCGCGTCGCGAACGCCACACTAATGACCCGCGATCGGCGAATTCTCGACTACGCCGCCCGCGGGCACCTGTCGGCGATTGCCGCTTGAGGGGCTGCCCGTTGCCCCGTCGACGTCAGTCCAGCACTTCCTTGTTGACGACGTTGTCACGGATTGGCTTGCCGTCGAGGACGCTGAGAATGTTTTCGACTGCAGCGATGCCCATGCGGTCGACCGCCTCACGCGTGACGCCGGCGACGTGCGGGGCGGCGATGAAGTTGGGCAGGGTCAGCAGCGGATTTTCCTGCGGGGTCGGCTCCTGGTCGAAAACATCGAGGGCGGCCCCAGCGATGCGGTTGGCCTTCAGCGCATCATAGAGCGCCTTCTCGTCGATGATGCCGCCGCGCGCGGTGTTGACGATAAAGGCGGTCCGCTTCATGTGTGCGAGCCGCGCAGCGTCGAACAGGCCCGTCGTTTCCGGCGTCTTCGGGCAATGGATCGTGATGAAATCAGCGCGCGCGACCGCGGCGTCGAGATCCTGCACCGGCTCGTAGCCCATGCCGCGGATCGTTTCGGAATAAATATACGGGTCGTAGATCAGCACGTGGGTCTCCATCGCCGCGAAGCGCTTGGCTGAGCGCGTGCCGATCTTGCCAAAGCCCACAATCAGCACCGTCTTGCCGTAGAGATCGACCGGCATCTCCTTATAGCGGTCATGCCACCGCCCTTCCCTGACCAGCGCATTCATCGCCGCGCCGCGGCGGGCTAATGACATGATCAGGAACACGCCGGCCTCGGCGACGCTGACCGAATTGGCGGTGCCGCCGATCATCAGCGGGATCTTGCGGCGGGTCAGCGCCGGCACGTCGACCGCGTCGTACCCAACGCCGATGCGCGAGACCACTTCGAGCGCCGGCGCCGCGTCGAGCTCGGGGTCGCTGAACGGCTGCACGCCGAGCGCCACACCGGACACGTCTTCCAACAGCCGATGCAACTCGCCTTTCGGCACCGTCGGCACAAAGGAGACCCCCTCGACATCGTCGCGTGCCTCGACAAGCGCCCAGCCGGCTCGCGACATCGTCGTCGGCAGCAGCAACTTCTTTCTGTTGAACCCCGTCGTGCTAGTCGCCATCGGTCCGTCCCTATCTTGCTGGTGTGCCGAAACCCTATCGTGTCGCGGTCCTCGTTTCCACGCCCCTCTCGTCATCCCGGGCAGGCCGGGATCTAGCCCACCGGGGGCACGGGAATTACGAATCATCTGACAGGTCATTGCCATTGCTTGGAAGCTCAGGAGCAGCGGAAGCCTGGGTCCCGGCCTTCGCCTGGCCTTCGCCGGGAAGACAAGAGAGGACCCGCTCATCACAACCCTCCAGGCGTGGTAGCGTCTACCGGAGAAACCAACCGGGAGGAGCGAGCCATGCCGACCGAATTTGTGATGTTGCCGCCGCAGAGCGAAAAGACCCGCGAGTGGGGCGTGCGCCTTACCGCCGCGCTGCCCGAGCTCAAAGTTGTCGTCGCCGAGAACCACACGCATGCGGCGGGAGTGATCGGTCATGCCGACGCCGCCTTCGGCACAATCCCGCCCGACCTGCTGCGCGAAGCGCGGCGGCTGCGCTGGCTGCAGGCGCCGCAGGCGGCGCCGCCCGCCGGCTATTACTATCCCGAGTTGATCGCGCACCCGGTGCAAATCACCAATTTCCGCGAGATCTACAACGATCATATCGGTGCACATGTGATGGCGTTTGTGCTCGCCTTCGCGCGCGGCCTGCAGCACTACCTTCCGCAGCAGCTGCACCGCGAATGGAAGAAGCTGCCGCAGAACACTGGGGTCGTGCATCTGCCCGAGACGACGGCACTGGTCGTCGGCGTCGGCGGCATCGGCAGCGAGGTCGCTCGGCTCTGCGCTGCGTTCGGCATGCGGGTGATCGGCGTCGACGAGCGCCGCCGCGACAAGCCGCCGGGGGTCGCCGAGCTGCACCGCAGCGACGAGCTCGACGCGCTGTTGCCGGTCGCCGATTTTGTGGTCCTGACAGTGCCGCATACACCCGAAACCGAGGGCTTCATGAACCGCGTGCGGTTTCAGGAGATGAAGAAGACCGCCTTCTTCATCAATATCGGGCGCGGCTTAACGACCCGGCTCGACGACCTCGCCGCGGCACTCGACGCCGGCGAGATCGCCGGCGCCGGGCTCGACGTCTTCGAGCAGGAGCCGCTGCCTGCCGACCACCCGCTGTGGACAATGCCGGGCGTATTGCTGACGCCGCATGTCGCCGGCTACGGCCCCCATCTCGACGAGCGACGCTACGACATTATCCTCGACAATTGCCGCCGCTTTCTCGCCGGCCAACCGCTGCGCAACCTCGTCGACAAGGCAAGGTGGTTCTAACTACCCCGCACCAGCCCCATCTCGAGAGCGCGATCTTACCGCTGCAATTCATGGAGAGGCGCGATGGCCAATACGCGCGAGCATCGTTATGTCGTGACTGTCAGCTGGACGGGTAACCTCGGCAGCGGAACCTCGGGTTATCGCGATTATGCGCGTGACTGCGAAATCGCGGTGGACGGCAAGCCCGCCATCCCCGCTTCCGCCGATCCGGCCTTTCGCGGCGACCGCTCGCGTTGGAACCCGGAAGAGCTGCTCGTGGCGTCGCTATCGGCCTGCCATAAGCTCTCGTATCTGCACCTCGCCGCCGCAGCCGGAATCGTCGTTACCGCTTATTCCGACCACGCCGAAGGCGTGATGGAAATCACGCCGGCCGGCGCGGGCCGGTTCACGAGCGTGATGTTGCACCCTGCCGTGACCGTGAAGGCCGACAGTGACATCGAACGGGCACACGCTCTTCACGAACGCGCGCACGAAATGTGCTTTATCGCCAATTCCGTGAATTTTCCCGTCGGGTGCGAGCCGGAAATCAAAACGGAAGGCTAGGCCGCCGCCCGGCGGCAAGCTGTCTTCACTGTGCGTCACAGACGGGCTCGGTTGACCTATGTCGCCGCCGTCTCATTCGATGACCTCGTCGGCTCGGGCGAGCATTAGGGGCGGAATGGTCAGGCCGAGCGATTTGGCCGTTTTGAGATTGATGACCAGTTCGAACTTGGTTGGCTGCTCGACCGGTAGATCGGATGGCTTTGCTCCGTGAGCGACGCGGTCGACATAGTTGGCGGCCAGCCGATACATGCCAGTAAGGCTCGGGCCATAAGATATAAGCCCGCCAGCATCGACCCATTCACGAAATGCAAACATCGACGGCAGTCGGTTATCGAGCGCCGCAGCAGCGAGACGCCGGCGATCAGCCATGAAAAACGGAGAACTCGTCGCCAGCAGCACCTGCCGATGCACTCCATCGACGCCGTCGAGCGCGCGGTCGTAGTCGTAAGGAGGATCGTCACACTCGATCCCCTCGACCGAGATGTTCAAGGACCTGGCAGTCTCGCGCGCGGCTTCGTACTGGTCCGCAGTAACCCGGTCCCACAACACCACTATCCGCGCCAATCCCGAGACCGCTTCGGCCAGAAGCTGGAATCGCTTTGCGGTCAGCTCGACCTGCTGAAAGAATACACCGGTGACATTGCCCCCCGGTCGGGCCAGGCTCGCAATATACCCGCCCGCGAGAGGATCGTAATCGATCGCGACCATGACGATCGGCACGGTTCGGGTAGCCGTCAGTGCCGACTTGAGCGCGATTTCCGGTCCGCCGGCGAGGATTACGTCGACGCCGCGGCCAACGAGCTGCGCTGCCGTTTCCCGAACGCGGCTTATCTCGGTGCCTGAGAGCTGCAAGAAATCGAGCCGCAGATTTCTGCTCTCCTCGTAGCCGAGTTCGCGCAACTGCTGTTCGAAGGCGGGGATACCCGGCAGAAGGCGCGACGGCACGATCATGCCGAGGCGAAACCCCCTTGTCCGCTCATCGGCCGCTTCGGCTGCCAGCCATGGTTGGAGTCCTGCGCCGAAAGCAAAGCCGAGAATCGACCGACGCTGCAGCGGCTCGCTCATTCAGTCATTCGCCGGCATTGACCGGGCGCACGATGTGCTTAGCGAGCGCTACGCGACGCGGCTCGCGCTCCAACGGCCGGGGCCGAACTGGCTGCGGTTGACGATGCCGTGGTTCTGGTCGCTGGCGGCGCCGAGCGCGACGCAGCCCCCCATCCTGCCATCGTGGACCGTGCCGTCGAAAAGATAGGAGATCGTGCTGCCCTCGTAGCGCTGATCGAACGAGAAGCTGACCGCATCGCCGCTCAAGCTTCCGCAAACCGGCCCTTCGAAATAGGTCGAGCGCTGGTGACCGCTGACCTTCGACCCGCTCTGCGCGAGGTTGAGACGGTGAACTCGCGAGCCGTGCAGAAAATCGACCCGTAATTCCCAATTGCCAGCGATTTCGGCAACCGGCGCCGGAGCCGGCGCGGGTTTCCGGCTGCGCGACTCGCGCAGTACCCGTGCGATCGCGTCCCCGACTTGAGCCGCTTCGCCGGCCTCCAGTTGAAACGGGTCGATCGCGATCGAGTTTTCGATCGCCGAGTTGTCGTCAAGCATGACCCGCGGCTCGCCTTCGAGCACCCGCTGACGCAATTCGAGTCCGTCGACCCGGTAATCCGGCCCCCAGAAGACGCGCAGCCGCGGCACCCGGTCGACGCCGCTTGGCTCGATGACCTCGCCGCCGGCGCCCGGCAGGCGGCTCACCCGCTCG
>Ga0306920_100006037_pt1 | contig 15731 bp, 12 predicted proteins | sample flu12Cox44000170_FD_204666 | JGI IMG/M metagenome (GOLD analysis project Ga0306920, IMG submission 204666) | Lab enrichment of tropical soil microbial communities from Luquillo Experimental Forest, Puerto Rico - flux4day.12C.oxic.44.000.170 (v2)... | ecosystem: Environmental > Terrestrial >... | reverse complement strand
CCTTGCACGGACGAGTGGGTCGACTCCTCCGGACACGCGACGCCTTCGATCATGCCGGTGCCGAATTTCTCCGGCGTCTTCGAGACCTTCTTCTCCGCGGCATAGGAGATAAAGGAGGCAATGGTCGGTCCCGTTCCCGGAATCAGCGAGCACAGGCTGCCGATCAGCGTGCCGCGCAGCATCGCCGGGATCGAGCGGCGCAATTCGTCGCGCGAGGGACGCAGGTCTTTAAGCCCGACATTCGAATAGCGGGTGTTGATGTCGGAGTACTGGTTCACGCTTTTCATGAACTCGGCGATGCCGAACAGGCCGAGCGCAAGTCCAACCAATTCAATGCCGTCGAACAGGCTGGTGATGCCGAAGGTGAAGCGCGGCGTTCCGGTTTCGATGTCGGTGCCGACGATGCCGAGCAGCAGTCCGAGCAGCGTCATGGCGATGCCCTTGAGCGGCGAGCCGCGCGCCAGCGTCGATCCTGCGAGCAGGCCGAGCAGCATCAGCGAGCAGATCTCGGTGGGGCCAAATTGCAGCGCAACCCTCACCAGGATCGGCGCGAGGAAAATCATCTCCGTGATGCCCCAGGAAGCGCCCACGAATGAGGACAGCACCGTGATGCCGAGCGCTGCGCCGCCGCGGCCCTGCTTGGTCAGCGGAAATCCGTCCAGGCAAGTCACCGCGTGCGGCGGATGGCAGGGCAGGTTGAGCAGGATCGAGCAGATCGCGCCGCCATATTGCGCGCCGTAGAACACGCCTGACAGCATCAGGATCGCGCCGACCGGCTTGATGCCGAAGGTCAACGGCAGCAGGACCGAGATGGTGGCGAGCGGCCCCATGCCGGGCAGGACGCCGACCATGTTGCCGACGAGCACGCCGACGAAACACCACATGATGTTTTGCGGCTCAAGCGCGACGCCGAAGCCGTACCAGAGATCGGATATAGCGCTCGCCAGCATTTAGAGACCCCAACGGAACAAGGGAAATGGCACTTTCAGGATGTAGGAAAACAGGAATGTGCCGGCAACCGTGATGCATGCGGCCAAAATGGCGGACTCCTTCACTGTCGCGGTCCTGTCGCCGAGCGCGGACACGAACACGCACATGAACGTCGCCGCCGCCATGCCAAACAGCATACCGAACAGGATGAACATCAGCGGGCCCGCCAGGATGCAGGCCCAGCCGCGCCACTCCATGGTTTCCGGAAGGATGCGTTCGCCCTCTTCAAGAGGCGTCATCAATCCCGCGATGAAGATCAGGACCCCTACGAAAGTCATGAGGATGCCGAGCATGAAGGGAAACATGCCAGGGCCCATATGCATGAACGTTCCGAGCTTGTAGGTCGTCGAATTCAAGGTGACGCCGCCGCCTAGCAGCACCATGAACAAGCCGGCATAGAAGTCCTTCTTCAGCAACAGGTTTTGCACGCCGACGCCTCCCAAATCCGGTTCTCATTATGGCCGGGCTCGTGGTGAAGTCCAACCAACGTTAGACGAACAAGTCAAGAACCGGAGAATGCGCTAATCGTCGCTGGCAGGCCCCGGGGACCCCGAATGGTCCCGATAGGCGCCGGGAGATCCGAACGGAGGGCTGATTGGAGAGCTAGCCTGCCTCTCGCCGAACGTCTAACCTCCTTGAACCGCCCCCTTTGTGACAGCCAGGAGCCTGCGCGCCGCGCGGCTCGGTTAGTCGGGAAGCCGCCATGACCCTCCAGCAGAACACCGATCACATCCAGACCACGCATATCGGCAGCCTGCCGCGGCCGCATGCGCTACTTGATCTGCTCAAGGCAAAATACACCGGCCGGCCCTATCAGGAGTCCGAGCTGAGCGCGGTGCTGACGCGCTCGGTCGCCGAATGCGTCAGCAAGCAGGTCGCGAGCGGGATCGAGATCGTGACCGATGGCGAGTATTCGAAGCCCGGCTTCTTCACCTATATCCGAGAGCGATTCGACGGCTTCGAGGCGCGGCCGAACCAGAAGCTCGCTCTGTTCCAGAAGGAAGTGGCTGCCTTTCCCGAATACTACGCGGAGTATTTCAAGCAGGCGATGATGGGCGGCGCCATCCTGCCGATCGTTCCGGTCATCTGCACCAGCCCGGTAAAATACAAGGGACAAGACAAAGTCCAGATCGACATTGCCAATTTGAAGGCGGCGGCGAAAGCCGCCGGCGTGCCTGAACACCGGGTGTTCATGCCGGCGACAGCGCCTTCCGGCGTCGGCCTCAACGAATACTACAAGACGGAAGAAGAGTATTTCCACGCGCTCGCGGCCGAGCTGAACAAGGAATATCGGGCCATCGTCGATGCGGGTCTCCTGGTTCAGGTGGACGATCCGTTCCTGCCCGATATTTTCGTCGAACCGGGACTTGATGACGCGCAGAAGAAGCGGCGGGCGGAGATCTATGTCGAAGCGACCAACGCCGCACTCGATGGAATACCCGCCGAGCGGGTCCGCTTTCACACCTGCTACGGCATCAACGAAGGCCCCCGCATTTATGAATCATCGCTGCCCGAGGTCATCGGCTATGTCCTCAAGGTCAAGGCCGGATCGTTCAGCTTCGAGGCGGCCAATCCGCGGCATGAGCACGAATATCATTTGTTCGAACGGGTGAAGCTGCCGGAAGGAAAGGTGCTGTGTCCCGGCGTGATCACCCACGCCAGCAACATCGTGGAGCATCCGGAGTGGATCGCGGAAAGGCTCACCCGCTTCGCAAATCTGGTCGGGCGGGAGAACGTGATGGCGGGCGCCGATTGCGGCTTCTCCTCACAGGCTCTCTATAACACCGAGGTGCACAGCACGGTGGTGTGGGAGAAGTTCAAAGCGATGCGCGAGGGTGCGGACATTGCGACGCGGCGGCTTTGGCCCAAATAATCCCCAAAGCGATAGCGGCCGCGCATGCGCCGACCGATTCCGTCTATGGCTTGAGAAAGCCCTGGTGCAGGGTTGCGAACACCGCGCTCCCCTTCTTCATCAAGTCGAACTTTCGTCCGTAAAGCAGCCAGACGGCGGTCACATGGCACATGCCGCCCATCAACAGCGACATTGCGATGTAGGGATCAAGATTCCTGCGATAGGCGCCGGATCGAATGACCCGCTTGATCAATTGCACGTAGCGCAGCGCATAGCGGTCCACTGATGTCCTGATTCTCGGCTCGGCCGCGGTCACGCTCGGCCAGATCTCCAGGAAGAAAACCCGCCCCCAGCCCGGGTTGTCCCTGATATATTCGAAGTTCGACAGATACGTGATCCTGAGCTGCTCTGCGGCGTCAGCGCCGCCCTTGAGCAATAGCGGTTCGGTCTTCTCGTAAAGGGCGACAAAATTTTCCTCAGGCACCTCGAGCACCAGGGCCCGCTTGTCTTGGAAATAGTCGTAGATGCTTGACAACGGCACCTTTGCGGTGGCGGCGATGTCGGTCAGCGAGGTGCGGTCGATGCCTTTCGCGCCAAACAGCTTCGTCGCTGCGGACAGGATTTGCCGGCGGCGATCGCGGCTGCGCTGCTGCTTCAATTTCAACGTCGTGCCCGCCATCGTTGAATCTCCCGGGGTCAATGCGGGGCGTTGCTGCGATCGTGCGTCCTGAACGCATGGCGGGCGATGATCTGCCGCATGATCTCCGAGGTGCCGTCGAGAATGCGGACCACGCGCGTCTCGCGCCAGATGCGCTCGATCGGAAGGTCCTTCGAGTAGCCCGCGCCGCCAAACAATTGCAGCGTGGTATCGGCAATCCGCTGGACCATGTCGGCGCCGATATATTTCGACAGAGCCGCAGCGGCCGTGCGCGCGGCGGCATCGCCCTGGTCGTAGCGCCAGGCGGCTTCATAGGCGACGAGGCGCGCGGCATGAAGCTGCGCTTGCATGTCCGCGATCTGCCACTCGATCCCCTGGTGGTCGCGCAGCTTGCGGCCAAAGGTCTCGCGCAGCGACACGTGGTCGAGAGCGTAGCTCAGGAGCTGCGAGGCGGCGCCGACGCAATAGGCGCCCCAGTGCGTCCGCCCCGCGTCGAGGCAGCGCATCGCGACGCCAAACCCCTGGCCTTCCTCGCCCAGCAGGCAGTCGTGCGGTACGCGGCAATCCTCGAAGATGACCTCGGCGTGGGCACTGCCGCGGCCGGCGGTCATTTCGACAACGCGTCCGATGCGAAGGCCTGGCGTCGCTGCATCGATCGCGAAGGCCGAGATACCCTTGGCGCCGGCGGCAGGATCGTGGGTTGCGAAAGCCGTGAAGACACCGGCGACCGGCGCGTTGGTGATGTAGGTCTTCTTTCCATTGAGGATGTAGTGCGTGCCGTCCTTTCTGACCGTTGTCGCGATCCGTGCTGCGTCGGATCCGGCCTCCGGCTCGGTCAGTGCGAAAGCGCCGATCACGCGCCCGGTCGCAAGCTCCGGCAGCCATCTGTCGCGGACGTCGACGCTGGCGTAGAACTCGATCGCCTTGGAGCCGATGTGCACGTTGACGCCGCTCAGATAATAAAAGGCGGTGTGGGCTTTCGCGAGCTCCTCGATGGCGAGACAGCTTCCCAGCATGGAGAGTCCGAGCCCGCCATGCTGTTTCGGCGTGTTGGTGCCAAACAGGCCCATCCTGCGAAGACCGGCCATCGCAGCCTCGGGAACAACGCCGGTCTCTTCGATGAACGGATCGTGCGGCTGCAGCTCCGTCCGGACGAATTCCCGGACCCGGTTTTGCCAGATTGCAAGCTCATCGGGCAGCTGGAAGTTCATGGGCGCACCAAAAAATTCGAATATTCTTCGAAAATTGTTGCGCCGCATGGACCCCTTGTCAAGTTCTCGGCAAGCGGCGAATCACAACGATCGTCGCCTGGTCAGCAGCTTGCAGAAGGCGTCGACCTGCGGCGACGCGTCCCGGCTCGAGCGCAAAAGCCAGATTGACGTCGTGGCGCCGGTGGCTTCGAGCGGACGGCTGACGACGGTGTCGTGGCGCAACTGGCACATTGCCTCGGGGACAACGGCAATCCCGAGCCCGGCCGCGACCAATCCCGTGATGGTCGCATTGCCGTTGGCAAGCTGACCGATGCGCGGCTCGAAGCCTGCGGATCGGCACAGGACGTGAACCTGGTGCGGCAGGGTTTTTCCCATGCGGTCGCCGTAGAACACGAACGATTCCTGCGCCAGCGCGCCGATCGGAATCTTTCGGCGCTGCGCCAGGGGATGATCGCTTCGCATCATCACGCGGAACGGTTCGCGGATCAGCTCGGTGACCTGGAGCTCCTCGGGAAGAGCGGGGGCCGCGGCGCTCCTGACAATGGCGACATGCTCTCGCCCTTCCATCAGTCCCTGGGTCTGCTGGTGGCTCTCGATCTCATTGAGGACGAGCTGGACGCCGGGATGGTTTCGCCGAAACGTCAGGATGGCATCGCCGATCCGCGCCAGCAGCGGCGCCGATGGGAACATCCCGATGCGAAGCTCGCCAAGTTCGCCGCGTTGGGCGCGCGTGGCGACCGAGACCGCGCGCTCGGCCCGCTCCAGGGTCGCGCGCGCCTCGGCCAGAAAGAAGCGCCCGGCCTGGGTCAGCTCGACGCGCCGGTTGGTCCGGTTGAACAGCCGCACCGACAACAGGTCTTCCAGGATCTTGATCTGCTGGCTGAGCGGCGGCTGCGAGATTCCGAGGCGCGCGGCCGCGCGGCCGAAATGCAGCTCTTCGGCAAGCACGACAAAATAGCGGAGGTGACGCAGTTCCATGCGAAGCCGGTATCATTCGCAATCGATATCATTCTAGTCGAAACAAATATTGGACGATATCAATTGGCCCTGTCAACGTGTTGTGCTGGATGCCCCGCAATGAAGCGGCGAGGCGACACGGATCCAAGGAATGTCCGACAGCGAGCCTTTCGATCCCATCACACTCGAGGTCTATTGGAGCCGCCTGATCTCGATTGCCGACGAAGCGGCGACCGGCCTGCTCCGCACCGCCTTCTCCACCATCGTGCGTGAATCCAACGACTACGGCACGGTGCTGATGGATCGGGGTGGCGACAGCGTCGCGGAGAACACCGGCGGCATCGCTTCGTTCTCCTGCATCCTGCCGCGCACGACCAAGGCGTTCCTGGCAAAATTTCCGATTGAGACCTGGCGGCCGGGCGATGCCGTGATCACCAATGATCCCTGGCTGGCCACGGGTCATCTGCCTGACTTCACCGTGGTGACCCCGATCTTTCATCGCGGTGCGATCGTTGGATTCGCCGGCTCGATCGCGCATTCGCCCGACGTCGGCGGTGCGCTGTGGTCGGCGGATTGCCGCGAATTGTTCGAGGAGGGCATTCGGGTTCTTCCGACCCGCCTGATCCGCGCCGGTGAGTGGAACAACGATGTGGTCGACCTGCTCTGCGGCAACGTCCGCGTTCCCAGGCAGGTCATGGGAGATCTCGAGGCACAGGTGGTCTCGAATGGGGTCTCGGTCCGCCGCCTCGTCGAATTTTTGGAGGATACCGGTCTTCCGGATCTGCAAGGCTTGTCCGCTGATCTGCAAGCGCGCAGCGATCGCGCCATGCGCCGCGCCATCGCTGCTGTGCCTGACGGTACCTACAAGTCCGAGATCGAGGCCGATGGATTCGATGAAAAGACAACTCGCATCGTCTGCACCGTCACCGTTTCTGGCGAGACCATGCACATCGACTACGAAGGCACGTCCCCGCAGATCGACCGCGGCATCAATTGCGTGATGAACTACACGCACGCCTATTCGGTCTATCCGGTCAAATGTGTGCTCGATCCCTTCACGCCCCGCAATGAAGGGTCCTATCGCGCGATCACGGTGAGCGCGCCGGAGCGGTCGATCCTCAATCCCGTCTATCCGGCGCCGTGCAGCGCCAGGCAATTGACCGGCCATCTGCTTGCAGGCGCGATCTATCGCGCGCTCGAACCCGTGCTTGCTGACAAGATCATCGCCGATTGCGGCGGCGCGCCCACCATGCGCGCGCTGTTCAGCGGTGTCGGCCGCGACGGCCAGCGGTTCTCGCAGGTGTTGTTCGCAAGCGGCGGCATGGGCGCGGCACCCCACAAGGACGGGCTGCCGACCACGGCGTTTCCGACCAATGTCGGCGCCGGCAGCATCGAGGCCTACGAAAGCGTTGCGCCGCTCTTGGTCTGGAAGAAGCGGCTGCGGACCGACAGCGGCGGCGCCGGAACGTTCCGCGGCGGTCTCGGCCAGGAGGTCGAGATCGAGGTGCGGACCGAGCAGCCGGTGCGGCTGTCCCTCCTGTCCGACCGCCATCACCATCCGCCCTACGGCGTCCGCGGCGGCCGGCCTGGGGGACCTTCCGTGATCACCCTCGACAACGGCGTCAAGCCGCACCCGAAATCGCGAACCTCGGTCGACCCGGGCCGTCGCGTGACGCTGCTTTATGCCGGTGGCGGCGGTTACGGCGATCCCGGATTGCGCAGCCGCGAGGCGGTCAAATCGGATCTTCGCGATGGCTATATTTCGCCGCTCGCGGCGAAACGCGATTACGGACTGGAGTGATAATGCCAGCGAAGACACGCACGGCTCGCATCGGCGTCGACGTCGGCGGCACATTCACGGATTTCGTGCTGCACGATCCAGCGAGCGACCTCGTCCACGTCGGCAAGCTGCTCACCACGCCCGATGACCCGAGCGCCGCCATCATTGCCGGCATCTCCCGCATATGTAAGGAAACCGGCCTGCGGCCATCTGACCTGCACAGCGTGGTGCACGGCACGACGCTCATCACGAACACGATCATCGAGCGCACCGGCGCGACGGTCGGCTTGCTCACGACCGATGGCTTCCGCGACTCGATCGAGATCGGCCGCGAGACCCGCTACGATCTCTACGATCTGTTTCTCGAAATGCCGCCGACGCTGGTGCCGCGTCACCGCCGCCTCGAAATCGCAGAGCGGATCGACCGCGACGGCAATGTTCTGCTGAAGCTGGACGAAGACGCGGTCGCCTCCGCGGCCCGGCAACTCGTCGAGTGCGATGGTTGTGAAGCGCTCGCGATTGGCTTCATGCATTCCTATCGTTCCCCCGCACATGAGCGGCGGGCAGGGGAGATCGTGCGGCGGCTCTATCCATCGCTGCCGCTGTCGCTCTCGGCGGACGTCGCGCCGGAAATCCGCGAATACGAACGCACCAGCACGGCCTGCGCCAACGCCTATGTTCAGCCGCTGATGCAGCGTTACCTCGACCGGCTTGAAGCCGAACTCGGCAAGCTCGGCTTTCTCGGCCATCTCTATGTGATGCTCTCGGGCGGTGGCATCACCACGGTTCGGGAAGCCAAGGAATATCCCATTCGCCTGATCGAGTCGGGGCCTGCAGCCGGCGCGATGGCGGCCTCTTTCATTGCAAGGCTTGCCGGGCTCGACCGTGTCATTTCCTTCGACATGGGCGGTACCACCGCCAAGATGTGCCTGGTCGAGGACGGGGCACCCGACCACAAGTTCAATTTCGAAGCGGGTCGCGTGCGGCGCTTCCAGAAGGGGTCCGGGCTGCCGCTGAAAGTGTCTGTTGTCGACATGATCGAGATCGGCGCCGGTGGCGGCTCTCTTGCGCATGTCGAGCCGAGATCGGGGCTGATGAAGGTCGGACCGCGCAGCGCCGGCGCCAAGCCGGGGCCGGTCTGTTACGGCCGCGGCGGCACGCAGCCGACGGTGACGGATGCCGACCTTGTGCTGGGCCGGCTCGACCCCTCGTATTTCCTGGGCGGCGAGCTGAAGCTCGATCTGGAACGCGTCCGCGGCGTCTTCGAGGACAAGATCGCCTCACAGATCAAAGTCAGCTCGCAAGACGCAGCGCTCGGCGTGCAGCGGATCGTCGACGAGACCATGGCGGCCGCGACCCGCATGCATCTGGCGGAGAAGGGCAGGGACCCGCGTCAGTATACGATCATTGCCTTCGGCGGCGCCGGTCCCGTGCATGCCTGGAACCTTGCGCGCTTATTGAAGGTCGGGCGGGTCGTCGTGCCGCTCGGGGCCGGCGTCACCTCGGCGCTCGGCTTCCTGGTGGCCCCTCCGGCGACCGACATGGTGCGCAGCTACGTCGCCCGGCTGGAGCGCGTCGACTGGTCCCACGTCAATGCGATGTTTGCGGAGATGCGGACGATCGGACGCGATCTCCTGACCGAAGCGGGCGCCGATCCCAAAAGCATCTCCTACACGCCGACGGCGGATATGCGCTATGTCGGCCAGGGCTTTGAGATCCCCGTGGCGCTGCCGTCGCCCTCACTGCGCGCCGCGGACCTTTCGGCGGTCAAACAAAACTTCTATGCGAGCTATCGCACGCATTTCGAACGGCTGGTCGAGGACGCCTCGATCGAGGTGCTGAGCTGGCGGCTCGCCTGCGTTGCGCCGAGCACCGATATTCGCATCGGCGCGCAGGGAACACAGGGCGAGGGTGCGAAAGCGCGTCGCGGTGAGCGACAGGTGCTGTTCGAAGGTCATGGCTGGCAGACCTGCGCGGTCTACGACCGCTACGCGCTGCGGCCAGGCACGACGTTTGCGGGGCCGGCGTTGATCGAAGAACGTGAATCGACCTGCGTTGTCGGGCCGGGGGCGCAGGTCAGGGTGGATGAGATGAAGAATTTGGTGATCGAACTCGGCTGACACTGCCGGCGGCGATCACAACTGAGGAAGGTGTGATGTCTGCGCATTCTGGAATTCCTCGTCGACGCGTAACCGCCTGGCTCGCCGCGGCAGCCGCGCTTCCATTGTTGCCCGCCCGTCTCGGGGCGACCGGGGAGACCTATCCCAACCGGTTGGTCAGGATCATTGTTCCCTGGCCCGCCGGCGCCATCACCGACATGACGGCGCGCCTGCTTGCCAATCAGTGGGCGACGGATTTCGGCCAGGCCGTAGTGGTCGAAAACAAGCCGGGCGCATCGGGCACGATCGGTCACAACGTGGTCGCCAATTCCGCGCCCGACGGCTACACCGTGCTGTTCGCGACCAACAGCACCTACGCGATCGCGCCGAACATCCTGCCGCTGCCCTACGACAACGACAAAGCGTTCGCGCCGGTCGGCCTCGTGCTGCGCTCGCCGCAGGTGCTTTGCGTCAATCCGAGCGTCCCGGCGAATACGGTTGCGGAATTTCTGGACTATGTGCGCAAGCGTCAGGCGGGCGAAGTGAACTTCTCATCCGCTGGTCCCGGCGCCACCAGCCACATGGCGATGGAGCTGTTGATGTCGTTGGCCCATATCCGCATGCAGCACGTTCCCTACAAGGGGGGCGCGCCCTCGTTGCAGGCCGTCATTGCCGGCGAGACCAGCGTTTCATTCGTTGATCTGTCCACTGCCATTTCGTCAGCCGATTCCGGCATGCTTCGTATGCTCGGAGCCAGCACCACAGAACGCGTGCCGTTTCGCCCGGATATGCCCACGATCGCGGAGACCGTGCCCGGCTTCCAGTCGACGACCGATGTCGCCTGCTTCGTGCCTGCGGCAACGCCTGCGCCCGTCATTGCCAGGCTCAGCACCGCAATGAAAAGTGCGATGAGATTGCCTGATGTGACCAAGCCGCTGCTGCGAGCCGGCCTGATCCTGATCGCCGGTTCACCGGAGGAATTTCCGCAATATTTTGCTGACGAGCGCCAGAAGTGGCGCAAGCTCATCGAGACGCAGAACATCAAGTTGCAATAGGAAACTCACTTTGGCATTTCTCTCCGCCGCGCTGTCGCGCATCAAGCCGTCGCCGACCAATTTCGCCTCCGACCGCGCGCGCCGCCTGAAGGCGGAGGGGCGCGATATCGTCCCGGTCTCATCGGGCGAACCGGATTTTCCGACGCCCGACAACGTGCTTGCAGCCGCGAGCGCCGCGATGGCGCGCGGGCTGACGAAATACACGCCGGTCGCCGGTATCCCGGAGCTGCGCGAGGCCGTCGCGCGCAAGTTCAAGCGCGAGAACGGGCTCGACTATCTGGTCACCCAGACCATCGTTTCGACAGGTGGCAAGCAGGTCGTCGCCAACGCGCTACTCGCCACTGTCGATCCCGGCGACGAGGTCATCATCCCAGCGCCTTACTGGGTGTCATATCCGGAGCTGGTTCAGCTCTGCGGCGGCACGCCGGTCGCCGTCATGACGGATGTCGCCAACGGCTTCAAGATGCGTCCCGAGGCGTTCGAGGCCGCGATCACGCCGAAAACAAAATGGCTGATCCTGAATTCGCCGTGCAATCCGTCCGGCGCGGTTTATAGCCGCGACGATCTCAAGGCTCTCGCCGAAGTCCTCAAGCGTCACAAGCAGGTGTGGATCCTCGCCGACGACATTTACGAGCATATCATCTACGGCGATCTCGCCTTTGCTACGCTGGCCCAGGTCGAGCCGGAGCTTTACGAACGCACGCTGACCGTCAACGGGGTCTCCAAAGCCTACGCGATGACCGGCTGGCGGATCGGATTTGCCGGCGGTCCGCCGCAGTTGATCAAGGCGATGGAAACGATCCAGAGCCAGGTGACGTCGGGCACATCATCGGTTTCGCAATGGGCCGCGGTCGAGGCGCTCAATGGCCCGAAGGATTTTCTGCCCGCTCGCCGCAAGTCCTTCAAGCAGCGCCGCGACCTCGTGGTCTCCATGCTGAACCAGGCGAATGGCATCAAGTGCCCGACCCCCAGCGGTGCGTTTTACGTCTATCCGTCCTGCGCGGACGTGCTTGGAAAGCGGATGGCTGATGGCCGGACGATCAAGACCGACGAAGATTTCGTGCTCGCCCTTCTGGAGAGCGAGGGCGTCGCCGTGGTGCATGGCTCGGCCTTCGGTTGCGGTCCGAATTTTCGCATCTCCTACGCTACCTCGCAGGACCTGCTGGAAGAAGCCTGCCGCCGCATTCAGCGGTTTTGCGCTGATCTCATGTAGACTCTCGCAAATGTCGGACGGGGCGCGCAATTCTGGCCAATAGCCCGAATGTGCCCGGAGTAGGTTCGGCGTCCCTGCCACCGATGAGCGCTCAACATGACGGGCGACACGAGAATTTATCCGACGACCACGCACGACGTGCTGAACCAGGCGAGCGCGTGTGTCGGCATTAATGTCTTTGACGATGACCGGATCCTTAAGGACGCGGTCGTACGCGAGGGTGCTGGCTGGATCGCGCCGCGTGCCTCAAAGCTCGGCGCCGCCGCGGGTGAAGCGGAATGGCAGGAGCACGCCCATCTTGCGAACCAGCACGAGCCGGTGCTCAAGACCCACGACCGGTTCGGCAACCGCATCGACACGGTCGAATTCCACCCGAGCTATCACGCGCTGATGCGGCTCGCCTTTGGCTCGGGAGTCCACTCGCTTGCCTGGACAGCAAAACGGCCAGGCGCGCACGCGGCACGCGCGACGCTGTCCTATATCTGGAACCAGATCGAGAACGGCGTGGGCTGCCCGACCGGCATGGCCTACTCGGCGATCCCGAGCCTTCGTCGCGTGCCGGTCATCCGCGACACCTTCGAGCAAAAGGTGCTCAGCGAGGGTTACGATCCGCGTCCGCTGCCGCTCGCCGGGAAATCGGCCGCAACCATCGGCATGGCGCTGACCGAAAAGCAGGGCGGCTCGGATCTGCGTGCCAATGCGACGCGGGCCGTTGCGGTGAACGGCGGCGGGCCGGGCGCGGAATATCGCCTGCGTGGCCACAAATGGTTCTGCTCGGCGCCGATGAGCGATGCGTTTCTCACGCTCGCCCGGACCGACAATGGACCATCCTGCTTTTTCGTGCCGCGTGCGCTGCCTGATGGCGCGCGCAACCGCTTCTTCATCCAGCGCCTCAAGGACAAGTGCGGCAACCGCTCAAATGCATCGAGCGAGATCGAATATGACGATACCTATGGGCTTCTTGTCGGCGAGGAGGGCGCAGGCATCCGCGCTGCGCTGGGGATGGCGCACCTGACGCGGCTCGATTTTGCCATCGGCTCGGCCGGGCTGATGCGCTGGGCGCTGACATTGACGCTGCATCACACCCATCACCGACGGAGCTTTCAGCGCGTGCTCGCCGATCATCCGCTGATGACGAACGTGCTGGCCGACCTCTGCCTGGAGTCGGAGGCCGCGACCGTGCTCGCCTTCCGCCTTGCGCGCGCCGTCGACGAGGCGGCAGAAGGCTCCGAGCAGGCGAGGCTGCTGGAGCGCATCCTCACGCCCGTTGCCAAATTCTGCAACTGCAAGCGTGCGCCAGCCTTCATCGCCGAATGCCTGGAGTGTCATGGCGGCAACGGCTTTGTCGAGGAGCAGCCGATGCCGCGGCTCTATCGCGAGGCGCCGCTGAACGGCATCTGGGAAGGGACAGGGAACGTCATCTGCCTCGACGTGTTGCGGGCATTGAACCGCGAGGCGGATACGATCGCCGCCTTGCTCGCGGAACTCGCCGAGGCGCGCGGTGCCGACCGCCGGCTAGATGCCTTCCTCGACGAGCTCGAGACCGAGCTGTCCGACCTGCGCGATCAGGATTATCGCGGTCGACAAATCACCTCGATGATCGCAACCGCGGTCGAGGCTGCGCTTCTGGTGCGTTACTCGACGTCAGCGGCAGCGGACGCTTTCGTGGCGTCGCGCCTCGAGCGGCTGCCGAACCGCGCTTTCGGAAGTCTGCCGCGCGGTGTCGAGAGTGCGGCGATCGTCGCCCGCTCGCGCGTTGCGTGAGAGGCCGGATCGACGCGCGGACGCAGCAATGATAAAGAGGCGGGTGGAGATCAGATCGTGGCCCGTGTCGACCCGCATAACAGAACGCGCTACTGGAATGACTCGCATGTGGCGGGGCTGAGTTGCCTTTGCGCCGACTTCACCGATCATGAATATGCCCCGCACAGCCATGAGGCGCTGGTCGTCGCGGTGACGGAAGCGGGCGGATCGGAGTTTCGCAGCCGCGGCGAGATCCATGAGGCGACGGCGTCCGCGCTGCTGGTCTTCAACCCGGCCGAGCCGCATTCCGGCCGCATGGCGAAGAGCAGGCACTGGCGATATCGCGGGCTCTATTTGACCGAACCCGCGCTGGAAAACGTCGCAAGCGCGCTCGGGGTCGACAGTATTCCCTATTTCACGGCCAATGTGTTTTACGATGCCGACCTGATCGCCGCGTTCCTGGGTCTGCATCAGGCGCTCCAGCGGGGAAACGATGCTCTGTTGGAGCGTGATAAACTGGTCGGAAGCTTTGGCGAGCTGTTTCGCCGCCATGGCAGTTTCGGCGGCCGTCGCATTCCCGGCGGACCGCGCGACAATCATGTGGTCTCAAGGCTGCGCTCGCTGATGCACGAACGCTATGACGAGCCGCTCACGCTCGAAGACATGGGTCGCCTCGTCGACCTCACGCCGTTTCAGCTGATCGGCCTGTTCAAGCGCACGGTCGGGCTGACGCCGCACGCCTATCTCACCCAGGTGCGGCTGAAAGCGGCGATCCGCGAGATGCGCCATGGCGCTCCGATCGCACAGGCGGCGCTCGCGGCCGGCTTTTACGACCAGGCGGCGCTGACGACCCATTTCAAGCGCGCTTACGGCATTACGCCGCTGCAATGGGTGCGCGCCGCGGCCGATCAGACGTCCATCGTCACGTGCAATTTCGGCCAATAACGCGCGGGGCACCCCGATCGATTGTCCTCGGGCCCCTTCACCAAGGCAGTCACCACGTGACCTTCCGCGAGCCATCGTCATCGTTCCAGCACAAGTCGGTGCTGCTCACTGGCGCTACGTCCGGGATCGGGCGGGCGGCCGCGCTCGCCTTTGCCCGCCACGGCGCGAATGTTGCGATCGTCGGCCGCTCCATCGCGCGCGGCCGGGAGGCGGCGGCGGCATGCGAGGACGCGGGCGGACGCGCCTGTTTCATCGAAGCCGATGTGACCGACGCCGAGCAGCTCCGCCGTGCGGTCGCGACGATCGTCGAGCGACACGGGCGGCTCGACATCGCCTTCAACAACGCCGGCATGCAGGAGCGGCGTGCGCCGCTTGCCGAGCAGGGCGACGAGATTTTTGACGCGGTGTTTGCCGCAAATGTTCGCGCGGTGTTCCAAGCGATGAAAGCCGAGATCGCCGCCATGCTTGACAACGGCAGCGGGGTCATCGTCAACAACGCCTCTGTCAGCGGCCTGCGCAATCCCAATCCGGGCCTGTCGATCTATTCGGCGTCGAAGGCCGCCGTGATCTCGCTCACCCGCTCCGCCGCACTGGAATATGCGCCGCACGGCATCCGCATCAACGCCGTCTCGCCCGGACGCGTCGAGACGGCGATGATGCTGGCCTCGGGCATTGCCGACATGAGCGCGGTTGCCGCCGCGCTTCCGGCGCGCCGGCTTGGGGCGGCCGAAGAGGTCGCGGAAGCGGTGGTTTGGCTCGCCTCCGATGCCGCCTCGTTCGTGATCGGCCACAATCTGTGCGTCGATGGCGGATTTCTCGCGGGTTGATTGCAGCGCACCAGAAGGAGAAGACACTTGCACACCGGATTGAGTACCTCCGTCGCCGATCGTGCACGCTTCATTGCGGTCGAGGATGGTTTCAACATCAAGCGTCCGCCGCTTGAGCCGCGCGCCTTCGGCGCTGAGCGTGATCGCGCGCTGGATGCGTCCTGCGCCAGCGGGGTCATTCCGTGCGACATGAGCGAGGTGCTGTCGACGCCGTATCCGGCGACAACGCCGCTGCTGCTCGCCAAATTCGTGCGACTGCGCGAGCGTGACGAGATCACGACGAGGCTCAGGGCGAGCGGGGAGATCTACTATGTGCTGCGCGGGCGAGGCTGGACCGGGCAGGTCGGAGGTGAAACGGTCGAATGGGGCAAAGGCGACATCTTCTGCCTCGCCGGGGGCGT
>Ga0306920_100006036_pt1 | contig 15731 bp, 18 predicted proteins | sample flu12Cox44000170_FD_204666 | JGI IMG/M metagenome (GOLD analysis project Ga0306920, IMG submission 204666) | Lab enrichment of tropical soil microbial communities from Luquillo Experimental Forest, Puerto Rico - flux4day.12C.oxic.44.000.170 (v2)... | ecosystem: Environmental > Terrestrial >... | reverse complement strand
TACCGTCGGTCCATCCGGGACCAATGGAGATCGACATCCGATCGGTCACCCGCAAGCCCGTCTCGATCGTGGGCTCGCTCGGCTACACCAAGGAGGCGTGGGACCGCACGGTCGCGCTGATCGCGGCGGGGAAATATCCCGTAGAGCGGGTGGTGACCTCGCGCACGCCCCGCGCCGAGATCATCGCGGGCGGTTTCGAGGCGCTCATCGATCCCGGTCGGGGCGAGCTGAAAGTGCTCGTCGAGGTCAATCGGGCGGCCAGATCCGCGTGAGCGTCGCCGTCCGCCTCAGGGCGATCCGGATCCCCGGCCTGCACCGGTTCGCCGGCCTCTACGTCCTGCTGCTCCTGCTCCTCGTCTTCAGTGTGCTGCTCCCGGAGACCTTTCCGACCGTCCTCAACTTCAGGACCATGCTGGTGTCCCAGAGCTTCCTGGCGATCGCGGCGCTGGGCCTGATGTTCGCCGCCATCAACGGGGAGTTCGATCTCTCAATCGGCTTCCTCTCCGGTTTCGTCGGTGCGCTGGTCGCCTGGCTGTCGATCGACCACGGGTGGCCGGCGATCGCGGCCGCGCTGGCCGGCATGGTCACGGCCGCCGTCGTCGGAGTCGTCAATGGCTTCCTGGTCGTGAAGATCGGCATCATGTCCTTCATCGCGACGCTCGGCACCGGCACCGTGCTGTCGGGACTGACGTTGTGGGTGACGGGCGGCAAGGTGCTCTTCGGTATGCCGCGAGACCTGATCGCCATCGGGCAAACCCGGTGGTTTCAGGTTCAGGTGTCCGTCTACGTGATGCTCGCCGTGATCGCGGTGACGGCATACGTGTTCCACTTGCGCGCGGTCGGCCAGCACATGTACGCGAACGGGGGCAACAAGCAGGCCGCGCGCATGGCCGGCGTAGCGACGGATCGCCTGACGTGGGCGGCCCTGGTGATCTCGAGCGCCCTGGCGGGCCTGGCCGGCATCCTCTACACCGCGAACATCGCGGCGGCCAGCCCGGAGGCCGGCATCGAGCTCCTGCTGCCGTCGTTCGCGGCCATCTTCCTGGGCTCGACCTTGATCGTCCCCGGCAAGTTCAACGTGGCCGGGACGGCGACGGCGCTGCTGTTGCTGGTCGTGCTGGTCAACGGGGTCCAGCAGCTCGGAGCTCCCGCGTGGGTCCAGCCGGTCTTCAACGGACTCGCTCTGATCATCGCCGTGGCCGCCGCGCAGCTCCGGGCGCGGCGGGCATAGCGACCGGAAGGAGAGCCGATGCCTGTGCAGCGGAGTCATGACGACGCCGGCCAGTTGCCGCACTTCGCGGTCAGCGCGTGCACGACCTATCACTCGACGTTCGCCGAGGATCTGGCCAACTACCAGGCACTCGACATCGATGGGATCGGCCTCTGGGAGTACAAGCTCCCCCCGGGGCGCGACGACGAATCGGTTGCGATGTTTCAGGAGAGTGGGCTCACCGCCACCTTCTGCTTCCCGAATGTGCCAGGCGTCATCTACGGCGACGTCCTGTTCTCCGAGCCGAAGGATCCCCGCGAGCGGCTGACGCGCCTCAAGGCAGGGATCCGGCGTCTCGCCCGGTTCAGGCCGCTCGCCGTGGCGTGCCTGGCCGGTCCTCCGCGCGACGTCGACGTCAGCGTGGCGCGGGCCCGGGTCGTCGAAGCGTTGCGCGAGGCCGCGTACGTGGCCGGCGACGTGGGCGTTCGCCTGGCCCTCGAGGTCATCCGGCCGGGCCCCAGCGGTAGCCTCGCATCGACGATTCCCGAGGCGTGCGCGCTGATCGCCGACATCGGCGTGCCGAACATCGACGTGCTGATCGACACGTGGCACTTCTGGGATTCGCCCCAGGCATTGGCCGACATCCGCGCCCACGGAGAGCGCATCGTCGGAGTACAGGTGAACGACCGCTCGTCCGCTGCGCGGGGATGGGGCGACCGCGCCCTGCCGGGCCGCGGCGACATGGATCTGACGGAAATCCTGAAAGTGGTTCGCACGTCCGGATTTTCCGGATGGTACGAGCTCGAGATCTTCTCCGACGACGGCACCCTCGGGACGGCCTACCCGGACTCCCTCTGGAAATGGCCCCCGCGCGACCTGCTCCGAGCCGGTCGCGATGGTTTCGCGCAAGTGTGGCGAGCCAGCCTCACGGTCGGGCGACCATGACGGAAACGGGAGTCGCCGTCCGTCCCATCCGCCAGCCCACCCTGGAAGCGGTGTCCCTGACGAAGCACTTTGGCGGCGTGACCGCCCTGGACGACGTCTCGCTCTGGGCGCTGACCGGCGAGGTCACGGCGTTGGTGGGCGAGAACGGAGCCGGCAAGTCGACGTTGATCAAGTGCCTGTCCGGGGTTTACCAGCCCGACTCCGGCGAGATCCGCGTCGGCGACAAGGTCATGAGCTTCGCGAGTCCCCTGGAGACGCGACTGGCCGGCATCGAGACCGTGTACCAGGAGCTCGGCCTCGTGGAGTACTTCGACGTCGCCATGAACATTTTCCTGGGCCGGGAGATCTGCCGCCCATGGTGGCAGGGCGGGACGCTCGACCGCCGCACGATGCGGTGGCGGGCTCGAGAAGCCCTCGCGAGCTTCGGCATCACGAACGTCGATCCCTCGACGGAAGTGCGGCGGCTCTCCGGCGGACAGCGCCAGGGCGTCAGCATCGCGCGCGCGACGGCGTGGGGCGCTCGGACCATCATCATGGACGAGCCGACCGCCGCGCTCGGCGTGCGCGAGAGCGAGCGCGTCATGGAACTCATCCGCAGGCTCCGCGAGGCGAACCTGTGCGTGCTCATCGTGAGCCACAACATCCCCCAGATCCTGTCCGTGGCCGACCGGATCTGGGTCCTGCGCGGAGGTCGTCTCGTCGCGCACCGGCTGGCGCGCGAGACGACTCACGCCGACGTGGTGGCGCACATCACGGGCATGACGCTGGCGCGCTGAACGACGCGCGCTATTTGAGCGCCTTGCTGGCCTCGGCGATCGCCTCGCCGGCCCTGGTCATCGACTCCTTGTGCTTGCCTTGCTGGTGGAGCGTCATGGCTTCGTCGCAACCCTTCCGCGCCTTCTCCGCGGCGGCCTTGTCCGATCCGTCGCGCTGGCTCACGAGGTCGGCCGTCGCCTGACATTCCTTGATCAAGGCGGGGCAATGGTACGCGAGCGCCTGGCCCGCGACGCCGAGTACGAGCGCGAATGCCGCACAGATCGCGAATCGCTTCGTCATGCTGTCGCCTCCCCTGTCTTGCTGTCCTCTCGTGATCGATCGTTTTTACACGCTGCGCCCGCCCATGACGCTAACGCCCTTCGCTCGGCTCGACGATCTCGACCGCGAGGTAGGCGTCGCCGCGCGAGCCGTCGGGCCGTGGGCGGCCCTTGCCGCGAAGGCGGAGCCGTGTGCCCGGTCGGATGCCGGCCGGGATCGTCACCTTCACGTGCTCGGGGCGGGGCCTCGAGTCGAGGGTGACGCGCCGCTCGCCGCCCAGCTGGGCCTCTCGAGGGGTGAGAGACAGCCGCACCGTCACGTCCTCCGCCGCGCCGTCCGCCGGCGCCGATCCGGCCTCCCGTGGCTGCGCAAGCAGACTCCGGCCAACGCGTACGAGTGTCGCCAGAAGCCCCCGGCCCTGACCGGGAAGCGGTCGCGCCTCATCGCCTCGTACCGGCGTGGCCGCGCGGCCGCCGCGGAGCATCGCTCGGGCGATGCGGAACAGCGGGGGCACCAGCGTGAGCGGCGAGACGACGAACACGCCTCCAACGACGACCGCGCGGCCACCAAACAGCGTCTGGCGGAAGTCGTGGTGATCCACACGCATCCCCATTCGCGCGAACTCGCGAGCGAGCTCCTCGAACACGGCGCTCGCCCGCCGATCGGCGAACAGGTCGCGGAATAGCTCGTCCTGGCTATGCCGGAACGTGCTCGCCGCGCCGACTCGCGACGCATCGTCGTATTCGCGCCGCCGCGCCGGATTGATCAACACGGCGTACGCCTCGCTGACGTCTCTGAAGCGCTCGGCCGCTCGTGAGTCGCCAGGGCGGCGGTCCGGGTGCCACTGGAGAGCCTGTCGCCGGTAGGCTCGGCGGATCTCGTCCTCGTTCGCTTCCCGAGACACGCCGAGGATCGCGTAGTAGTCCTTGTCGAGGCGTGCTCTGGCCATCGCGTTACGAGCGGCCGTGGAAGATGTGCAGCGGACACCCGGATCGATTCGTTGCGCGCAGCGCAGCGCGCGCCGCCGGCCAGTAGCGAACCCACGGCGGCGTCAAAGGCAGGAGCCGGCGGACGAGCCCGGCCGACAGGCGCAGCACGCCCTCATGCCGTGTCGTCCAGGGGAAGCCATAGCCGTCGCGGATCGGCGGTGGGAGCAGACCGAGAGTGATCGCCCGCATCAGCCCGAGCGCGGGCGCGGCGACCCGAGGCGCGTCGGGATAGACGATCTTGCGCGCAAGCGTCCGCGCCACGTCGGTCACGAGAATCTCTCCGCTCGCGAGCGATCCGTCGACGTACCGCTGAAGCTCGCCGAAGGTCCGCGGGAGATGCCCCTCGGGGATGCCCAGGTGCCCCTCGATCGCGGCGGCCTCCGCACAGTAGCGGTCTTTGTCCTCGGCACGGACCGGAGCCACGAAGAGCTCGTAGACGCGCAGGTTCATGACGAGCAACGTCGCGTGCACCCACGTGAGCAGCGCCGGATCGTGGGCCGAGTAAGCTGTCCCGGCGGCGAAGAGACCGGCGGCCTCCGGGAGCCGTCCGTGCACGCGGTCGTGAATCGCATTGATCCGCGCCGCAACCGCGAGGGCCTCTCCCTCCGAGCCGAAACAGAGGCCCAGCATCGCGTCGAGAGTACGGTGAAGGCGTCGCGTGCGCCCCCAGCGCTCACGGCTGAAGGAGCTGTGGTCGGCGACGCCCCGAGCGACCAGTGGGTGCGCGAGCTGGAGCAGAATGGCCGGGCTCCAGGCCAGAAGCAGGATGATCTCTCTCTGAAGCTTCCAGGCTACGGTCACACCCTCAGACCTTGCGGACGAGAGGCTTGCGCCTGGACGTAACTCTATCACGCTGTCAGCGGCCTCGCGGGTAGTACGATGCGATCGTGATCTCGAAGCGCCGGGCGATGCGCCCGCGAAACGCGAGATCCGCTCCGGGAGAAAGATCCAACGAGACGAGGAGCTTCCCATGCAGTGGCTGATTTCCGTCGCGATGGGGCTGTGGGCGGTCTGGACGTGGTCGGAATCGCAAGAGCAGGAGCGCCAGTCCAGGCGCGACCGGTTGGCCGCGCTGTACGTCAATCCGTTCGTGTCGGCCTGCGAAGACCTGCAGAGTCGCATTTACAGCATTCTCGAGGCGGGAGGTCTCCGTACACTACGCAAGCGCTATCCGGACGGAGCCTACGCCGAAGAGACGCTCTATCTGATCGTTCGGTATTTCGGATGGGCCACGGCGCTATCACGCTACAGCCCCTACTCGCAGGACCCGGCGGCGTTTCGCCTTGCCGAGGCCGTCCGCGACGCATTCGCCACCACCGGCCCGGGCTTCTCGGTGGGAGCCTTCAATTTCTTCCACCCTGAACAGAAGGCCCTGGGCAAGGTGGTGATGAGCCGGACGCCGGGGCACCACGGAATCGAGCTCGACACGATCTCGTCGTACGAGTTCCGCGAGCGACTCGCCCTGCCGGCCCTCGCGAACAGTCAGTCTGTGCAGCAGAGCCTGCAGGCGCTGCGCGACGCGCAGGACGCGGAAGACCTGCCGGGACGGAATCGGCTGGGGAAGGCTCAGCATCACCTCGTCGATCTATTGAATTATCTCGAACAGAGGGAGGGCTATCGCCTCTTCATGGGTGAGCGGAAGAAGTGTTCGGGCTTCCGGGAGCGTAGCCATCGGAATGGCGTCCGGCGGCTGCCGGCGACGGACGGCCTGGTCTCGCGTCTCGAGCCTCGCGCCCGCAGGAGCCATTGAGCATGGCGAAGACGACCGGGCGACGCGAGTGGCTGTCGATGGTCGCGCGCGGCGCCGCCGCCACCGTCGGCGTCGGCAGCCAGCCACGCGCCGCCCGCTCGGACGAGCGCGGCCGGCATCCGAACATCAAGCACATCGTCGTCCTGATGATGGAAAACCGTTCGTTCGATCACATGTTCGGGCTCTTGATGAGCGAGATTCCCGACCTCCGCGGTATCCGCATCGGCGAGTGGACCAACGTCGACGACAAGGGCAACGTGCACGCGCTGACCGACGACGCAGCGTACCAGGGCCAGCTCCGGGTCGATCCACCGCACGATTTCTGGAGCGTGAACCAGCAGATCTTCGCCCATCCGGGAGAGCCGGCGCCGCGGCCGCTGCAGCCTGACATGCGGGGATTCGCCGCGGACTATGCCCGGGCCGGTGGTAACCCGGCCAACATCATGAAATGCTTCCGCCCGGATCGACTGCCGACGGTGCGCGCGCTGGCCAGGAGCTATCTGGTCTGCGACAACTGGTTCTCCTCCGTGCCGGGCCCGACCAATCCCAACCGCGCCTTCGCGCACTTCGGGACGTCTTTTGGACGCGTCGACAACGGCCCGGTCTGGTTCGTGGCGGTCGATCGCAGGCTGGACCACGGCATCTACCGTCGTGTGCGCGATCGCGGCGGGTCCGCCAAGATCTACTACTACAATCTTCAGAGCGGGACGATCGGGATGACGTTCCTGCCGTCGTCGTACTTCGGGCTCTATCGCGACTTCGTGAGGGACTGCCGGAACAACGCGCTGCCGGACTACTCGTTCATCGAGCCGCCGTACGTGGATCAGGACGATGGCACGCTGGCCGCCGATCAGCATCCCGACAATTTCGTCCTGGCGGGCGATCAGTTCATCCGGAACGTGTACGAGGCGATCCGCTCGTCCGACGAGCTGTGGCGCTCGACCTTGCTCCTGATCGTCTGGGACGAGCACGGCGGCATCTTCGACCACGTGTCGCCCCCGACGTTGCCGTACGGCGACAGCTTCCGGTCGCCGATGCCTGGCTTCAACTTCGACCGGCTCGGCGTCCGCGTCGGGGCGATCGTCGTCTCGCCCTACGTCACGCCGGGCGTCTCGCACGCGCTGTTCGAGCACGCCTCGATTCCCGCCACCGTCACGCAGCAGTTCATCGGGCCACCCGACCAGCATGCGCCGTACCGGCGCGAGCAGCGCGCGCCGACCATGCAGCAGCTCCTGATCAACACGGCGCCGCGCATGGACCGCCCCGACTTCGGCCCGATGCCGCGGCGCGGCGAGGCGGCGGACGAGCGCGCGATCCCGGTCTCGCTGTCCCGGGCCCATCCGCTCTACCGTCCGACGTTCGGACCGTATCGACCGGCGTCGTCGCTGCAGCTCGAGCACGTCCGCGAGGTGCACCTGCTCCTGGCATTGCGGAAGCCGAAGATTGCGCGCGCGGTCGATCCCCAGGGCATCGCGACCCAGAGGGAGGTGGCGCAATTCATGCGCACGGCGCTGGCCGCCCTCCATCCGGAGATGGAGGACTGTCATTCGTAGGTTGCCGGCCAGCCGGCAGGTGACGATCGGGTTCTTCGTCGGGGTCCTCATCGCGGTGGCCGGTGCGCACACCGCCCAGGCGCAGGTGGCGGGCGACGCACTGCCCGATGCGTTCGCGTCCATATGTTCGAAACCGGCCGTGCCGCAGAGCAACAATCCGGTGGTGCGTGATCTGCTGACGCAGTATCGCGACCTGACCTTCGACTTCTGTCGAGTGAAGGAGGACTACAAGGACGACGGCTTCTCCGGCATGCTCGAGCGGCAGTTCGGGACGCTCCAGGACGTGATCGTCGATGTCTTCACCGGTCGCGGCCTGCACCCGACACTCGGCTTGATCGTACCCGAGAGCGGAGCCGCGTTCGGCCTCGCGCTGAACAACGAGTGGCACGTGACCGAAACGCCGCATATTCGGTTCACGACCAGCGTCGAGGGGCGTATCTCGACGGAGGGGTTCTGGGCGGCGGGCGCCGTGTCCCACATGCAGTTCGACTGGTACCGTGTCCACGACACCGGCTCGTTCCGGATGCCGCAGGCCACCGTCGCGGTCAGGCATTTCGATCTGCCCGAGCTGCCGTTCTTCGGCCTGGGGAATCAGACCTCGCAGCACGACCGGTCGTTGTTCGAGCTGACCGAGACCGAGATACCGATCCTGGTGGACTTCCCCGTGGCCTACGGCCTGACGGTGTCGGCCCAGGCCAATGCGCTCTTTGCCGCCTCGGATCCATCGCGGGGCTTCACCAGCCGATTCTCCGAATCGACGGCGCCGGGCATCCAGGCGAGCACGACGCACATCGTTCCCGGGGTCGCCGTGACCTACCGGTCCCCGGACCTGCTCTACGGCCTCTACGGCGAGGGCCGAGCGAGCTACGAGGCGTACCAGACGCTGGCGGGCGGGTCGTTCTCGTTCGACCGAGTCCAGGCGCGGGCGGCACTCCATTACGGCATCGAGGATCTGCCCTTCTCCCAGGGGACATTCCCTTACCTGCGAAGTCTCCTCGGCTCGAGCAATTTCACCATCGAGGCCAACCTGGTCATCAGTGACCCGCGCGCACACAACGCCGTGCCCTTCTATCTGCAGCCGACGCTGGGCGGCGGCGACATCAACAACGAGAACTGGCTGAGGAGCTACACGAGCTACCGGTTCAGGGCCCCCAGCACGGTCGCGTATGGCGTGAGCTACGAGAGGCGACTGATCGATCCGTTCGGCTTCTCGATCTTCGCGCAGTGGGGAAAGGTCGGCGAGGACGTCGGTGACCTCGATTTCGACCGACTGAAGCACGCCATTGGCGTGGGCCTCACGCTCCGGCTCGGCGGCAAATCTGTGGTGGAATTCTCGTTCGCGTGGGGCAGCGAAGGCACTCAGGCATACGCGACCGGCAATACGAACAACGCGATCGGCTTCGGCGCACGGGCGGCCGGCACCGTCGGGCTGCGGGGCGTGTTCTAGAGAGGGCCGCCGCCGCGCCCGGGCGCCATCCCCAACTATCCGGATGCGTGGAGGCGCGGCGACAGCGGCGGCGCGGCAATGCGGTCAGCCGCGCGAGCCGGCACCGAGCCGAAACGCGTCCCGCGCTCCCAGTCGTCGCGCGCCTGCTCGATCTCTTCCGCCGTGCGCCCCACGAAGTTCCACCACATCAGGATGCGCTCTCCGAACGGCGGGCCGCCCACCAGCATCAGCCGAGACCCCGCGCGGGCCGTCAGCCTCGCCGCGTCGCGGCCGGTGCCGAAATAGTAGAGCGTCGACGGCTCGAGCGTGACGTCACCGAGCGCGATCTGACCGTCGATCAGCACGACGGCGTGCTCGAAGCTTGGATCGAGCGGCACGTCCGCTTCGCCGTCAGCGCCGGCGACGATGTCGGCGCCCACCATCTTCGAATGGGCGCCTGCGGGCGAACGGACGCCGTTGAGCTCGCCCATCAGCACCACCGCGCGAGCGGCGCCAAGCACCGCCACCGGCAGCTCCGCGTAGTGATCGAATCGGGGTGGCGAATGTCGACGCGCATCCGGGAGCGCCACCCACAGTTGCACCCCATGCAACCGGCCCGAATTGCGCGCCGGCGTCTCCTCCGAGTGCGAGATCCCGGAGCCGGCCGTCATGAGATTGAGCTGCCCGGGTCTGATCAATTGCTCGTGGCCCAGGCTGTCCCGGTGCAGCGCCTCGCCCTCGATCAGCCACGTCACGGTCTGTAGCCCGATATGAGGATGCGGGCCGATATCCATCGGCCTGTCCGCCCCGAAGGCGAGGGGGCCATAGTGATCGAGAAAGCACCATGGCCCCACCGGCCTTCGCCCGGCGCGCGGCAACGCTCGGCGGACCACCAGCCCCCCGGGCAACGCGGCCTGGCGCGCCGGATACGATTCGAGAACAGGAGCCGACGCCGGTCCAGGCGGGCAGTCGAGGACGTCGGCTGACGGCAGGAGGTCGCTCACGGGTTACGCGGTGTAGCCCTCGACCGTCTTCTCGTCACGAACCTGCGCGTCGTCGGGATCGAGGCCCGCCGCCCGCCGGGCTCGCCGCTGGCGCAGCAGATCCCAGCACTGGTCCAGCGTGATCTCGAGCCGTCGCAGCCGTGCGCGATCGGCGTCACTCACCTTCCCGTGCGATTCACGCTCGAACAGCTCGTGCTCCTCCCGTGCGAGCTCGTTGATCCGACCGAGAACTTCCTTGTCGTCCATCATGCCTCCTTCTCAGACGCCCAACACACGGATCACCGGAATCACTGTATCGGGTGTCTCCTCCATTCGCCAGCGCTCGCGCGGCTCTCGAAACATCCGCCAACGACGCGCCGTGCGCAGCTCCGGCCGTGCCGGGTAGTCCATCTCCGCACAGGCGGACGCGAGGGCGCTACGCGGATCGAAGGTGAGCAGGATGCTCGAGCTGAACAGCCGCGAGATGACAAGAAGCGATGTCCAGCCGGCTGTCACACTCCGCCGGACAAGACAAGGGCCGGATCACGCGGTGCCGGGGTCCGGTGTCCCGATCCAGAACGGGCTGGTCTTCCCGATCCGCTCGAGATAGGCGCGGCGTTCCTCGCCGCGGCGGGGATACCACGTCGACAGATAGTCGGCGTCGAGCATGTGGTGGCGCGACTCCGTGGCGAAGAAACCGGCAAGCTCGGCGAGACCGATGAAGCCCTCTTCCGAGCGCGCCTGGAAGGCCGGCCAGCGACGCGCGTGCTCTTCCGACCGGAAGAGGTTCATGCCCGTTCACAGGAACGGCGGCCGGCCCCGGGAGGGGCCGAAGCCGTAGTTGAGGTGCCCGACGACGCCCGGGGGATCGACCCAGACGATCCGACCGTCCCGCATCTCGACGCTCACCGGATCGCCGCAGTCCAGGCACGGGGCATCGACGCGCACGGTCTCGCCGGGAAAGAGCCAGGTGACCGAGGTCGCCTCGAACCCGCACTGCGCGAACCAGCGCTGCGCGCCCCGCACGGTGATCCGGTATTGCGTGGGCAGGTTGTTCAGCGGCGGGAACGAAGCGATGTAGTCCGTCTCCGGGTGCAGCCAGCCGATCGGATAGGCGCGCATCACGTCGTGGAGGAGCAGGCGTCCCGCCTCGACCCCGAGGCCCAGCGCTCGAGCGAGCTCCGCGTAGTGGGGCGCGCGCCCGGTGTCGACGAGCCCGCGCATGATGCGCTGGAACATCCGGTCCATGGCAACCGCGTCGGCCATTGCCGTCTCTGGTGAGTATATGCCACGGGCCGTCGAGCGAGCGGGCCGGCGACAATGCCCGGGGGGTGCTACAGTTGGCTCCACTCGATGCAGTGCCCGGTGCTCGAAGCCGCTCGCGCGGAGGGAGAGGCGATGGATTTCGGGATCTTCAATCTGATGGGTTCGCGCCGGCCGGACAAGCCCACGGCGCAGGTCTTCGGCGAAGTCGCCGAGCAGACGAGGCTGGCCGACACGCTCGGCTACACGATCGCCTGGTTCGCCGAGCATCACTTCTCGAACTATTGCCTGTGCGCGTCGCCCTTGATGATGGTGGCGCATTGCGCCTCGATCACGACGCGCATCAGGCTCGGCACCGCCGTCGTCGTCTTGCCGCTGTACAACCCGGCTCGGCTGGCCGCCGAGGTCGCGACCGCCGATGCGCTGTCGAACGGCCGGCTGATGCTCGGCATCGGCGCCGGATATCAGCCCTACGAATTCGAGCGGTTCGGCGTCGACATCGCGCGGAACCTCGAGATGACCGATGAGCTCTGCGACATCCTCGACCTGGCCTTCAGTCGGGACTTCTTCAGCTACCAGGGCAAGCACTACCGGATGCCGGACACCCACATCCCGGCCCGCCCGGTGCAGAACCCGCTGCCGATCTACGTCGCCGGTCATACGCAGGCGATGTTCCGCGCGGCCGCGCGGCACGGCTATCGGGTGCTGACCTCGGGCCGCGTCGGCGGGGTCACGCTCCTGGCCGAGCAGTACGCCGACGTCGCCGCCGCCTTCGCTGCGGAGAAGGTGCCCCTGTCGCGGGCGCATCTCACGCTCAACCGCTTCGCCCACATCACGGGCAGCCGCGAGGAAGGCATGCGCTTCGCGGAGAACGCGCGGTATCAGTCGCGGCTCGCGTCGAGCCTCCGGCGCCGGCAGGAGGTCATGCAAGGGACCATTCTGGTCGATGTGCCCTTCCCCGACGAGCCGCCGGTCGAGACCATCTACGAAAACTTGTTGATCGGCGACGTCGAGACGGTAGCCGAGAAGCTCGTCGCCGAGATCCACGCCACCAAACCGGAGCACGTGTGCTTCTCGTTCAAGGTCGGCGACACGCCGCACGCGGCGGCGATGCGCTCGATGGAGCTCATGATCGGTGAGGTCAAGCCGCGGGTCGAACAGGCGCTCGGGCCGGTCGAACACGCGGCGGCGGAGTGACCCGTGGCGCCACTTGAAGCCCGCGATCCTCGTCTGCACGACCTCGTCGCTCCCGATGCACCGATCGATCGCATTGCCGGCGGGCTCACGTTCACCGAGGGCCCGGTATGGCGCAGCGGCGCGCTGCTGTTCAGCGACATCCCCAACAAGCGCATTGCGCGCTGGCGCCGGCTACCCGAGGGCCCCGAGCTGACGACGTACGCCACGGGCATGTCGAACGGCCTCACCCTGGATCGTCAGGGGCGCGTGCTGGCGGCGGAGCACGACGGCCGCCGCGTCACGCGCGTCGATGACGACGGCACGCGCTCGATGCTGGCCGAACGCTTTCAGGGCAAGCGGCTCAACAGCCCCAACGACATCGTCGTGAAGTCGGACGGATCGATCTACTTCACGGACCCGCCCTACGCCGTCCGGCCTCTGCCGCCGGGGACGGTACGACCGGCTGGATGGTGGACACAGCCGATCGAGGGCAAGGAGCTGACGTATCAGGGCGTGTACCGGATTGCTCCCGACGGGGCTCTTCAGTTGCTCGTCGACGATTTCGCGCTCCCGAACGGACTGGCCTTCTCCCCCGACGAGTCGGTGCTCTACATCGACGACTCCGCCCACAAGCACATCCGGGCGTTCGACGTGCGGCCGGACGGCACGCTGACTGGAAGCCGCGTCCTCTTGGACATGGCCTCGGCCGATCCCGGCGTGCCCGACGGTCTCAAGGTCGACGTGCAGGGCAACGTCTTCTGTACCGGGCCGGGCGGGGTGTGGGTGTGCCGGGCCGACGGGACGCTGCTCGGGCGGATCGTGCTGCCGGAGCTGCCGGCGAATCTGGCCTGGGGCGAGGACGGAACCGTCCTCTTCTTCACCGCCCGCACCAGCGTCTACCGGATGCCGACGAAAACACGGGGGGCGCTTCTGTAGGACGCGGTTGGGGCGTCAGCTGACGCGGCTCAGGTAGTGGACGTAGATTTCTCGCCCGTTCTCGTCGGTCTCGGTCGCCTGCTTGATCAGGTTGATGTGCTTGTTCGCCTTGGCCCAGCCCTGCATGTCCAGAATGGAGCCCTTGTCGGTCGCCAGAACCTTGAGGACGTCGTTTGCTCCGATGGATTCCAGCTCTTTCTTCGCCTTGGCAATGGGCATCGGGCACTTCAGACCGCGCGCGTCCAGGATCTTTTCCATTGTCCTTTCCTCCTTCCGCTCGGCTTCACGCCGCCCTCGGCGCAGACGCCGCACACTGATTCTTCCCGAGCTCCCATTCCGAGGCCTTCTCATCGGGCACTCTCGCCGGTGAGAGGTTGGCCGCGATGATCTGCTGGTACACCTCCGGCGGGGGCTTCACGGCCCGGCGCATGGCCTCGACGAACGCCGCCTCCGTCGGCAGCGCGAGCTCAGGCGAGGCCGCGCGGATGTCGCCGAGCCGTCGCTGCACCACGCCGTCGCGATCCAGCTCCTCTGGCGACGAGAAATGAGCGGGCAGGACGAGGATGTCGTCGGGGAGCGAGTTGAGCAGGCCACGATGTAGCGTGCCGAACAGCGCACGTCCCCAGGCCTCCACGTGTCCGCCCAGGTCCGGGCGACCGATGCCATTGACGAAGATCGTGTCGCCGGAGAGAAGCCAGCGATTGTCGATCAGATAGCACGTCGACCCGGGGGTGTGGCCCGGTGTTGCAATGGGGTGGACCTCGATCGTGAGGCCCGCCTTTCCTCCCAGCGTCAATTTGCTTCCTTCGGGCAGCGGGTCCACCGCCTTGTGCAGCTCGAAGCCCTCACCGGCGGCGACGTAGTACCGGGCGCCCGCGCGCCGGGCGAGCTCTGCGCCACCGGAGAGATGATCGGCGTGGACATGCGTGTCGAGGACCTGAACGAGCCCGGCTCCGAGCTCCCCGAGGAGGGCTTCATAGACGTCGAGGTGGCGCGAGGCGTCGATCACGATGGTCTCGCCCCCAGCGCGGACGACGTAGGACAGGCAGCCCTTGCCGTAACGGTTGACCTGCCAGAGCTCGAAGCGGCTGTCGGCGGGGCCGACACGCACCGGGACGTGGAGATTGCCCCAGGCTTCCATCCCACCCACCAGGTTGACCGCGCGCATCCCGCGCTCGCGCAGGATCTCGGCCACGAACGCAGAGGAATCGCCCTTCGCGCAGACGGCGATCCAGGTGTCGCCGGCGCGCGCCACGCGCTCGGCATTGCCCTCAGGATCGTCGATGAAGCGGAAATACGACAGGTTGAGATACGTGAGCGGCCGTTTTCCCTCGATTCTCCAGGCAGCGAACTCGTCCTCGTTGCGCACGTCCAGGATAGGCGTCGCTTCCTCGCGAATCACCAGCTGCTCGAACAGCTCCCGCGGCGTGATCTCGCTGCGCGCTTCCACGGCCATCTCAGATGAACAGTGTGACCTTCGAATCCGACGCGTCGCCCAGATACGTCGCGACGCCGCCGAGCTCGACGTTGTCGATCAGCTCCTCTTCCTTCACGCTCATGATGTCCATCGTCATGCTGCAGGCCACGATGCGGACGCCCATCTCGCGCGCCATGGCGAACAGCTCCTCGACGCTGGCGACGTCCTTGTCCTTCATCATCCTGCGAAGCATGAGGGCACCCGCGCCGGCGAAGTTCATCTTCGAGACGCCCAGGCCTCCGATACCGGCCGGCGTCATGAGCGAAAACGCTTTCTCGAGCACGTTCTTCCCGGCCAGCTGGCGCTCCTTCTTGAGCACCGCGAGCCCCCAGAAGGTGAAGAACATCGACACCTCGAGTCCCATCGACGCCGCGCCGGTGGCAATCACCAGCGACGCGATCACCCGATCCAGGTCGCCGCTGAACACGACCATGGTGACCCGATTGCCCACCGTACGCTCGCGGAGCCCGTCGATCTCCTCCTTCAGCTCCTTTCGGAGATCTCCGATCCGTCGCTCGACCTCCTGCACCACCAGCGCTTCGAGTTGGGCTTGCGCTCCGGGGTTCGATGTCATCGGCCTTCCTCCTGCTCCTGGGGCCCGGCCTTGGCAGCGGCCGCCCGGCTAAGCCTACACGATCTCATGACGTTTCACAGGCGAGGCCCGCCGTCGCGGCTGACGTAGCCGGCCGGCTGTGGATGGGACCGTCCTCTTCTTCACCGCCCGCACCAGCGTCTACCGGATGCCGACGAAGACGCGGGGCACGCTCCTGGGCTGACGCGCGCGAGCGGGCGCCATCACATAAGAGCGAGAAGCGATTCCGGTCGAGGGAGCCCGTTGAGGAGCTTGCCGGTGCTCGCCCAGCGAATGATGCCCTGGCCGCGGTCCGGCTCAGTGGCGATCGCGAGTACGCCGGGCGCGCATCCGCGTGTCGTCGAGCTCACGAAAGGTCGACTCGAGCTCGCGCATCAGGACGTCGGCACGGTCTAC
>Ga0306920_100006035_pt1 | contig 15732 bp, 15 predicted proteins | sample flu12Cox44000170_FD_204666 | JGI IMG/M metagenome (GOLD analysis project Ga0306920, IMG submission 204666) | Lab enrichment of tropical soil microbial communities from Luquillo Experimental Forest, Puerto Rico - flux4day.12C.oxic.44.000.170 (v2)... | ecosystem: Environmental > Terrestrial >... | reverse complement strand
ACATACGCCGCATGACTCGGCCCCGCGAGGCCGGGCCGGGGGTGCCCTAGGCACGGTCAGTCGAAGCGATGTTCCTGCGGAGATTGCGCGGGTGAACCCCCCAACCGAGCAGTTTGCGTCGTTCGAAAGACCCAAAGCATATAAACGACGAAATTCACCGCTGGGATGATCAGCCAGGTCCACGCGATGCCGAGCAGGAAACCCCGCCCGGCGATTTCGGTGATCCAATACATGCCACCCACTGCCAGAACGAATGACGCGGCGGTGGTCACGGCAAAGCGCAGGGGCTGAAACGCGTCACGCTGACTGTCGAAAAACGAAATATTCTTGTGGGCAAAATAGGCGATCGGCAATGAGATGATGAATGCGATCGCGCTGGCCAGGGTTGGGCCGAGCCGCGGCCACAAGTGCACGCACGCAATCACGGCGAGGCTGTAGAACAGCGAAACCGCAAGGCCCACGCCGCCGTAACGCGTGACGCGCCGAAGCAATGGCGGCGCCGCGTACCTACGCGGCATCACAGCCAGGCTCGACAGTCGCGCTATCGGACTTACGCAGCAAGGTCCGTGCTCCTCTTCTGACCGATGATTCCCTGCAGGCTCAGACAGCCCCACAGTAGCAACCGCTCGTCTTCCTGTCCGCTGTGCGCGGCGGACCAGCGTTCGGCGATCCAGGCCGGCTGGAGACCGGACACCGCCCCGAGCGGCAGCGGGGGCGGCATCTGCCTCAGCCGGATCGCGCGGCGATGATGGTGTCGCTGGAGGCACGCGCCGTGCCACATTGCCTTGGGCGCTCCCGGCACGTTAGATGGCCGCGCCTCGGTGCCGCACTTGCGCCAATTGCCTGCGACGTCAGGCGTGAGCCACACGCACGGCGACCTGGTCGCCACCTCAACGCCAGTGTTCCCATCGCCTCCAGGGCGACGCCTGTTACACCAACAAGCAGCGTCCACCGCTTGAGGTTCGTACGCGGTTCAGTCACCTGGTATCGCTCCTGGAATCAACTGGTGCTTGGCACGGACAAGCGATCCACCCTCTTAACGTCGGTCTCCGCGACGGCATACTCTGCGCCCGTTTCACCGGATAGGCTCTGAGGCAGTGTTCGAGACGCAACTCGCTCTATGAGGAATCGCGGCCGGGCTTTTACTTCGGCGTAGATCTTGCCGAGGTACTCGCCAATCATTCCGATGCAAAAAATCTGTACTCCCCCCAAAAAATACATCGGCAATACGATTGACGTCCAACCGGGCAACGCAGACTTTGTGACGAATTTGACCCACAAGGCCCACACTGTCACGGCCATGCTGCACACGAAGATTAAAAACCCCGCGAGCGTGATGAGGCGAAGTGGCACCACGGAAAACGACGTGATGGCATCGAGGGCTAATGCCATTACTCTTCGCAACGGATATTTTGATGTACCCGCGAAGCGCGAGGTTCTATCGTAGTAGACGATAGATGATCTGAAGCCAAGCAGCGGAATAATTCCACGAAGATAGAGATTTACTTCCTTGAATGTTTTCAAGCATTCAACCGCACGCCGACTCATGAGCCTGTAGTCCGCGTGGTTATAAACTGATTCCACGCCCAGCAGACTCAAAGCCCTGTAGAAAGTTTGTGCCATCGCGCGCTTGAAAAAGGTGTCTGTGTTGCGACGCTTCCGCACACCATAAACAATTTCGTCTCCGACTCTGAATCGGTCCAGCATTTCTTCGATTGCGTCGATATCGTCTTGGAGGTCCGCATCAACGCTGACGACTGCATCTCCATCGGCCGTGAACAGGCCAGCGATCAGCGCGTTCTGGTGACCTCGATTTCGAGAGAGTTTGACGCCTACGACATGGGCGTCCGCTGCAATCATCGTCTCAATCACCTCCCAGGTTCGGTCGCTACTTCCGTCATCGACGAAGTACACCTGGCTCTCAGGGGAGACTTTGCCCGCGGCTATCAGCCGGCGGAGTAGAGCGCTTATACGTCGGTGCGTTTCCGGAAGTACGCTCTCCTCGTTGTAGCACGGGATGACGATCGCAAGCTTCATGGGTCCAACCTCAACTACAGTGTTCTTGCCGCTAGCGCGCCTGCCACTTCCAGCCGCTTGCACTTATAACCGAGCGGTTGCGTGAAAGTGTGCTGCAGGACCGGGGTCTCACGTCGACAAGCTCGGCGCGCCGTACATCGCAGAGCTTCCTTAGGCCCACCGGCCGGTTGAGTTCCGGCTGCCTTACCTCAGCCGCCGCATGCCGCGCTTGTGCCCCAGCTCAGTCGGGTAAATGCTGTCCAAACATTCCGCCCGATGTCGACTGCATCCCGGTCGCAGTTACAAAAATGCTTAAATATCAGAGAGTTCGCATTTCCAAAAAACACCCAGTGCCTGATTCTAAGGTAAACCGTCAACGTGCCCAGCGTAGCGGTTAATTAGAGCTTGGAATCGAATCGACGATACCGTCATCATCATCCATCAATCATCAGCCCCAATGCTCACGCTGCAACGCAAGGGGAAAGGTGGGGCTGGCCGCTCGTTAGCCCTCGAGGTGATGCCGTGATTTTCAGTAGGGAGCGATAGGCTCACTCATGTCCTACGAGTACGACAGTGAGTTTTTTGATTTCGTCGATGCCAGCGCCGGCAGGTCGGCGCGCCGGTTCATTGAGCTCGTGGAGCAGAACCTGTTCGCCGCACGCCGCGTCGCCGATGTGATCGATGTCGGGTGCGGTCGGGGGGTATGGGCCGCGGAGTGGCGTCGCCGCGGCGCGACACGCGTGCTGGGTGTAGATGGCCACTACGTCTCGGGTGATACGTTGCTGATTCCTCGCGAGTGCTTTCTAGCTGCCGACTTATCAATGCCGTTCAATGCCAACGCGCGCTTTGAGCTCGTGCAGTGCCTTGAGGTCGCGGAGCACATTGCGCCCGAGGCTGCCGGTACATTGATCGACGGACTCATCCGTCACGGCGACGTTATAGTGTTCTCCGCGGCCGTTCCTGGTCAGGGTGGCGAACACCACGTAAACGAACGTGCATACGCATACTGGCGTGACATGTTCCTCGCGCGCGGTTATCAGATGTACGACGCGATTCGCCCGCTTCTGAGGAACGAATTAGACGTTGAGCCATGGTATCGATACAACGCGTTTGTTTACGCCAATCAAACCGGCGCAGAGCGGCTGTCGGCCCAAGCACGGGCACATCTTTTGGCAGCGACACAGCCGATTCCCAACTTCGCGCCGCTTGCCTGGAGGCTTCGTTGCCGCGCAATTTCGTTGTTGCCGCCGGAAATTGCGAATCGCGCCGCGCGCATGAAGCACCGGCTCATCAACCGCGTCCGTCCGGAGCATCGGTGACACCTCGTGTATCGTCGCTTGTATCTGGTGTTGGGTGCTGTGCTAGGCGCCGTTGGCCAGATTCTTTTGAAGGCTGCGGGCGAGGTCGATCACGCGGAGCTCCCGGTGGCATACAACGAGTTCGCGCCGCACCGACGGCCGAAGCGACCTGCCCAGAGTAAGCCACCGCTGGCTGAGGCGGGTTGGTCCGAGTCCCCTTTGCTCGGGATCGCAGAGTATAGTCGCCAAGCACCGATGCCGAATTTTCTGTGGGTTGGAGGCTGTGCACGAAACGACGGAGTTTGACCAGATTGAATTTGACCTGGCGTATCCGCCGGGCATCGAGAACCATTATTGGAGCGTTGCGAGAAGCGCGATCATCCGCGGGGAGGTTCGCCGACATCGGTGGACCGACTTGAAATGGATAGAGGTAGGATGTGGACGAGGAGTTGTGCTTCAGGCGCTGAGGCGTGCTGGCATCGATGTTATAGGTGCCGACCTGGCCACGATGCCCGCGCTCGAAGAGCCGGTCGCGCGCGTTTTCTATGGCCAGGATGCCTGTGACCTCCCCGAGCGAGTTCGCAACACTTTTGGGGCGGTAATGCTGCTCGATGTAATCGAACACATCGCTGATCCAGTAGAGTTTCTAACGCGATTGCTCAATCGGCTGCCGAATGTACGGGCGGCGCTGATTACGGTTCCAGCTCATCAGGAACTTTGGTCAAACTACGACGAGTTTTACGGCCATCACCGGCGGTACGACCGGTTAACGTTAGCTGAGACGGTTAGCGCGAGTGGCCTGAGGCCCGTTCGATTGAGTCATTTTTTTCACGCCTTGTATCCGGCCGCACGACTGTTGGTAAAGACCGGTAGACAGCGACAAGTGAAAATGTCGGCGCCTAGCGGTCTTTGGAAACCGCTACATACCTTGCTGGGAGCCGCGTTTGTAGTGGAATCCGCGGTTTTACCCGCCCATTGGCCGGGCACTTCCCTGATGTGCGCGGCGCGGCGTGATTAGTGCCGCACTTTCGCAAATACCTAGCGCGCTGCCGCGGCCACTTTTTGAACTTACTTAGCTATCCGGATCCAGCGGGCCTGACACTGCGACTGATACGACGCCGCGCCGGGTCCTCCGAATACCAGCTTCCTTACGCGCGGCGAAAGTGAGGAGTCCGGCGCAAAGACTGCGGCAAATTCCGGCAATGTCGATGGCAGCCCCTGGCCCAGAACGGGAGAGCCAATCACGTCCATGATGCTGCGGAATGTCTTTTGCCGACCGTCACCGAATTGGATGTCCATGGTCACCGGTAGAACACGGAAGAGGAGTTTCCGTAGGGTGCCTGCAGCCGTCATGGGGCAGCTGAGCGACCAGAACTCGGCAGTTTCAGCCGGCGGCAGGGCAAGTTCGCCTGGGAAACTCGCCGGGAAGCTCTTTACAGTCTCGAGCGCAGTGAAGCGAGGTGCTTCGCGGCGTTGCAACAGCAGGTTATGGTCCGTGAGGACGAGTGTCTCGTAGTCGCGGTAGACCTCTGCCCAAAGGGCTGGTGTCTGAGCCCACGGATGGCGATTATCGATGATATCGCCGTCGAAAAGCAGGTAGCGCGGACCTCTTGTGCGGATCCACTCAGCGGACATCTGGTCGAGAAAGGGAGTCCACCCGGTGTACAGTTGCAAAAGCGGATAGATCTTCAGATTCAGGTTGTCGAAATACGCCGCGCTGTACTTGAGCGAGAGAACCGATACCGGCGAGTCGGCGAGAATGGCCCGCAGCTCCGGTCCGACCAACGGTTTGGGAGCCTGCGCTCCCATCAAAGCTCGCTCCGCGGCCCGCGTCTGACCGTGCGTGGCGCTGCGAAAGGCCAGCGCCATGTCTTGTATGACCCGTAACCCGGAGATGTCGCCCAGAACAATCTTGTACGACGGGAAGTGCGGCAGAGTAATCAGCAGACAAAGGATAGGCAGCGGAGCCACTACCGCGACGACCGCGGATGTACGCCAACCCGAGAAGTTCGCGTACAACGAAATGAGCCCAATCGCCAGTGCGGCAAAACAGAAGAAATTTGTGATGTGATCATCCTGGCGATAGAAACCATGTTTCAGCGCGAAGATGAGCTGCGCGGACAGAAGCAGCAGGTAGAATCGCGCGACGCGAGAGTCGCGCTGCAGCCAGATGAGGAAAAGAATTGCCAACAGCACCAGCAGCGCCGCCGCCAACTCCGTACCGGATCCACCCTGACTGCCGGATGTGCCTATGCCGCTGGCAAGATCCCAGCTCCCATGGAGATAGGTCGCGAAAGCCCCGAGAGACGGCTGTGTGATAGCAAGCCCGATGAGAAAGCAGCCAGCAGGCACCAGCGCTGCGAGCAACACCTCGCGCCAGGGCGCCCGCCGCAGCGCGATCGTCCGATCAAGCAGAAACCCGCCCAAGGCGAGCGCTGCATGGATACCGGCGCTCAGTTTGATCAAAGGCATTATACCGGTCAGTACGAGCGCCGTTAGATACCTCCGCAGATTAGCGCCCGCCAGCCGATCGTTGAGCCCGTGACCGGCAGATGGGTGATCGAATCGCACCATGACGAGCAACGTCAATACTCCGGCAAGGAAGACAGCGTCCGAGTTGCGGTTGAACCAGAACAACGGAGAGGCCAGACCAACGCAGAGAGAGAAGAGCGCCAATCGGGCCAGCGGGATGCCCGTCCGGAAAAATAGATCGACATAAACCGACGCCAGTAGTGCCCAGGCGCATGCCTGAAAAAGCAGCGCAATCGGCAAATTGTGGCCAATGTTCTGTGGGAATGTGAGAAAGCCAAGTGGACCGTGGGGCCCGACAAGGTCTCGTCCGAAAGCGAGGCCCTGCGCTGCGCCGAAGTTGTACGCAAACATCCACGTATACTCGGCGTCATCATTGCGGATCAGCCAGAATCGCAACGGCGATGCCACCAGGACCACGTAAGTCAGAAGCAGCATCCGGAGCGCGCGTTCAACTGGCGCCTCGCGCAGTTGCGCGGTGAACCCCGCTTGCAGGCGGGCAACCCAGTCGCGGCCTGCGGTGGCAATCATTGTGCAGGTCCGGGATCGGCCGGGCATTCAGCCCGCGCAGCCAGTTTCGCCTTCCCAACTTCGGGAAGGATTGTGCGAAGTGACTCGCAGCGATTGATGTCGGCGGAATTTGCCCTGGAGGCGCGCATTGCGCAGCCGCGGAGGGTGCTCATCGACGTCTCGCGAGCTCGACAGCGGCAACCATGCCGGGGTTTACGATCTAACGACATCCGGCGGCTCGCTTCAACCTCGACCCGAACCTCAGCGCCGAGCAGGCTGATCCGCCGCTCGTGTCACTCGATCTGACCCACCAGCGGCTATGGCTGGCGCCGGCGGCGCCAGATCGCTAGGGCTTGTCGCTGCCGCCGCGCGTCAGCGGCAGGCCGGAGTTGCTCAGCCCGCCGCGCAGCACATAAGCGTCGAAGCCGCGCTCCACCAGGATGTAGGCGGCCGCCGAGCTGCGCCGGCCGGTGTCGCAGTAGACGATGTAGGGCTTGTTGCGATCGAGGGTCGAGAGCTTCAGCCGGATCAGGTAGAGCGGCACGTTGAGCGATGCGTCGATCGCGAGATTCTGGTGCTCGCTCGGCAGGCGCACATCGAGCCAGCGCCCGCCCTGGGCGATGATGTTACGCGCCAGCTCGGAACTCACCCACTGCAGCAGCGGCTCGTTCATGAGCTCGCGGAAGTCCTGCTTGTTGAGCCGCATCAGCACGCCGTCGGTCAGCATGGTGACGGTGGCGTTGCGCTTGGCTTCGGCGATGAGTGCCTCCTCGCCGAAGCTGTCGCCGACACCGAGCTCGGCGAGCTTGATGCCATCGCGGCTGAGCGGGGTCTCGCGCGTCACCGCGCACTTGCCGCTCACGATGATGTAGAAGTAATCGCCCTCGGCGCCCTGCTTGATGACCACCTCGCCGGCGCGGCACGGCGTGCGCTGCAGGCGCTGGAATATCGCCTGGATGTTCGCCGGAGGAATGCGATGGAAGGCGTTGGTCTGCAGCAGCGTCGTCATCCAGTCGTCGGAGCCCTCGCTCTGCAGTTGTGCCTGCAGCTCCGACACCTCGTAGCTGCCGGTCTGATCCCAGGTGATCATCACATCGAGCAGGTCGCTGTCGATCGACAGGAAGCTGATGTCGTCCACCGCGCGCACCGTCACGCGGCGCGGCAGGCTCGGGTGCAGCGCATGGCGAGCCTCCGGGCTGCCGGCACGCAGTACGCTCGGCTTGTGCTCGCCGTCGGCGACCTCGACGATCCCGCTCACGAGCCACACCGTGCGCTTGTCGGTGTCACCCTGGCTGAACAGCACGCGCCCGCGCGACAACGTGCGCACGCTCACTTTCTTGGCGAGCGCGGCGAGGTTCTCGCGCTTCATGCCATCGAGCGGTGCGAACATCCGCAACAGTTGGATAGACGCTGCCTGTTCTTCGGCCATTCTTCCAATGCCTGACGTGAACTGCATCGCACTCGCGGCTGTTGCGGTGCGATGGTTTTTCCATGGTAGCACAGCGATTTACGTGCGCTTCAGGCCCCGTCACGCTTTTGATCACCTGCGAGTGAGACCCAGCCCTCATCGGGGCGGAAGCGCTCGCCGTAGCGTTGCGCGAGCTCTTTGAGACGCGCCACCACTGCGGCGACGCCACGGGCGCGCGCGTAAGTGAGGGGGCCGCCGCGAAACGGCGCGAAGCCCGTGCCAAACAGCACCGCGGCGTCGACGAGATCCTCGCTGTCCACGACGCGCTCGCGCAGGCAGGCGACACACTCGTTCACCAGCACGAGTATCAGGCGGTCGGTGAGATCGGGCGGTGCGCTCGCGCCGTCCGCTGGCGGCTTGACCGCCTTGCCGTCGCGCCACACGTAGAAGCCTTCGCCGCTCTTGCGCCCGAGCTTCTTGGCCGCGAGCAGTTCGTTGAGTCGGGCGATCTGGGTCACGGGACGCCCGAGCTCCTGCGCGATGATCTCGCCAACGTGCGAGGCGACGTCGAGTCCCACGACGTCGATGAGCTCGATAGGTCCGACCGGCATGCCGAAACTCACCGCGCAGCGGTCGATGCGGGCGAGCGGCATGCCCTCCTGGGCGGCGAGCATGGCTTCATAGAGATACGGAGTGAGCACACGGTTCACCATGAAGCCTGGCGCGCTGCGGCAGGGCACGGGCAGCTTGTCGAGCCGGCGCGCAAAGCCGGTGGCCGTCTGCACCGCCGCGATCGCGGTGCGTTGCGCATGCACGATCTCGATGAGTGGCATCTGCGGCACCGGATTGAAGAAGTGCAACCCCACGAGACGCTCGGGGTGTGCGAGCCGCTCGGCGAGTGGCTCGAGCATGATGCTCGAGGTGTTGGTGGCGAGCAGCGCCGTCGGCTTCATGCGCGGCTCGAGCCGCGCATACAGCTCCCGTTTCGCGTCGAGGTTCTCGAAGATGGCTTCGAGGACGAGGTCTGCCGCCGCAACCCCATCGCCCGGGACGTCGGCGCGTAGTCGCGCACGCGCCGCGGCACTCTTCGCCGGATCACGCAGGCGCTTGTCGAAGAGCTCCTGGGCACGCTTGAGCGCCGGCTCCACGTACTCCATGGCACGATCCTCGAGCGTCACCGTGAAGCCGCGTAGCGCCGACCAGGCGGCGATGTCGCCGCCCATGACGCCGGCACCGACTACGTGGACGTGACGGATGTCGGCACCAGCCTTGCTGCCCGCGCTCTTGAGCGAATCCTGCAGCAGGAACACGCGCACGAGATTGCGCGAGGTCTCGGTGGTGAACAGGTGCGCGATCGAGCGCGCCTCGGCCTCGAAGGCTGCGCTGCCGTGCGCACCGTAGCGTGACCAGAGGTCGATGATCGCGTAGGGAGCCGGGTAGTGCTCGCGTGGCGCACGCTTCGCCACCTGCGCGATGAGCGAGCGCCGCACGAACGGCCGCAGCAGCGCGGTGCTCAGCAGCCGCTCGGCAAGGGGTGCGCGGTGCACGGCGGGTGGCTCGAGCACCAGCTCGCGCGCGGCGCCGCGCAGCTCGCTCTCCGTTACCAGGCGGTCGATGAGACCGGCGGCGCGGGCCTTCTCCGCGCGTAACGGCTTCCCTGTCAGCATCATTTCCATGGCGGTGCGCACGCCCGCCACCTGCACCGAGCGAACCGTGCCGCCAAATCCCGGGTGAATGCCGAGCAGCACCTCGGGGAGTCCGAGCGAGAGCCGCTCATCGCCCACCGCGACGCGATAGCGGCAGGCGAGGGCGAGCTCGAGCCCGCCGCCGAGCGCGAAGCCGTGGATGGCCGCCACCGTGGGGCAGGGGAGCGCGGCCAGACGGTTCATCACCTGCTGGCCGCGGTGGATCAGCTGATAGCCGCTCGCCTCGTCCGTGAGCCCGGTGAATTCCTTGATGTCGGCGCCGGCCACGAAACCGCTCTTCTTCGCCGACAGGAGCACCGCGCCGCGCGGGCGGTCTTGCTCGAGCACACCGAGCAGCTCATCAAGCTCGGCGAGCACGCCCGCCGAGAGCACGTTGGCGGAAGTACCCGCCTTGTCGAGGGTGAGCCAGGCGATGCCGTCGGCATCGCGCTCGAGCTTCCAGGATCTGGCGCTGGCATCGTTCATGTGAGTCTCACTCATCAGGATCAGGCGGCCGAGGTTGCGGACGCCGCGGCGCTGGCGCGCGCCGTGGCACCGGCCTGCACGCGGAAGTCGCACACCAGCGGGCGATGGTCCGAGAAGCGCACATCCGGCACGCGGAAGTCCGTGACCTCGATGCCCTCGCTCACCAGGATGAAGTCCAGCTCGATGCGCGGCACGCGCGCCGGGAAAGAGGGCAGGCCAGCGGTATTGGCGCTGCGCAGCCCCGCGGCACGCATGAAGAGGTAGATCTCGTGTGTACCCCAGAAGGTGTTGAAGTCGCCCGCCACGATGACCGGCTTGCTCGCCTGCAGGATCAGGTCGTGGAGCGAGCGCAGCTGGTACTGGCGCTGACGGAATTTGAGCGACAGGTGCACGAGGAACACGCACACGTCCGAGAGCTCGAGCTCGATGATGAGGCGCTTGATGCCGGTGTCGAAGTAGTGGAAACGCTCACCGTGCACACTCGGCGCCGACAGGAAGGCGTTGCCCTGCTTACGGACGATGGGCATGAACTGGTTGATCGAGTCGGTACCGTACTTGCACTGGAAGGTCGAGTAGTGCCCGAGCTGGCTGGCGATGTGCTCAGCCTGGTTCAGCATGCCGGTGCGGATCGAGCCGGTGTCGACCTCGATCAGGCCCACGATATCGGGATGCTCGGCGTGGAGAAAATCGGTGATGCCGGCCAGCACCTTGCGGTTGCTGCGCAGATAGCCGGCACCCGGCACGGGCAGATGAAATGACGGGCCCGTACCGGTGGCATAGCGGATGTTGTAGACGAGCAGTCGCACCTTGCAGGAGAGTCAGCGCCGAGGATTCGGGCGTCGCAAAGCCCAATTCTATCGCGCGGCGGCGCGCCGTGCGGTGTCGGGGACGCCATCGCCGCGCAATGCCCGCGACGCCCGCGCCCGCGCGCAACGGCGGAGACGCGAGTTTCGCCACACGCGGCCTTGTGCCAGACTTGGGGTGCCATGCCGTCGCAGGGGGGCGCAATGTCGCAGGCCAACCCGATTCGCCTCTTCGTCACGCACGCCTGGGAGCCGAGCGATGACTACCTGCGCGTCTTCGAGTACCTCGAGAGCGCGCGCAATTTCTTCTATCGCAACTACGGCACGCCCGAGCAGCGCCCGGGCGGCGACAAGGAAGCGTTGCGCGAGGATCTGCGGCGACAGATCGGGCCGGTGGAAGCGGTGGTCGCGCTCTCGAGCCTGTACGACGCACATCGGGACCTGCTCACCTTCGAGCTGCTTTATGCCCAGGCGAACAACAAGCCCGTGATCCTCATGAAGCCCTTTGGCGCACGTAAGGAGGTGCCGAAGGCGATCCTCGATCTTACGAATGAGGTGGTGGAGTGGGACGAGCGGGCGCTGGTCGATGCGATCCGCAGGCAGGCCCGACACGAAGAGACCACGCGCTGGGACACAATCGAATTCAAGCTCGATTGAGGCGCACCGGCGCAGGCCCGAAATCTTCGCTCGGCAATTACCCTTCTGCGGTGCGCAGCGAGATGACCTGGGGCACGCTCTTCAGCATCTTGCCGCGCGCAGCGGCGCCCGCGGCGTTGTTCAGCATCAGCTCGGAATGCTCTGCTGCATCGGCACGCGCACCCTCGCGCACCATCGCGGCAAACAGGCGCACGACGTTGCACGCAAGCTCATCGGCCTCGTGATTCGAGAGCTTGCGCACCGTGGCACGCACCGCATCCTCGCCGCGCAGCGGCACCTCACGCGTGAGCGCCGCGTGGCAGGCGCAAAACTCCGCGCGCAGGCCCTCGGGCAAATCCTCAGCGTTCACCAGCGAGAGATGATTGCGGTAGGCATCGGCGAGCCGATCTTTGATCGGGCCTGAGCGCGCAAGCGTCAGCGCTGCGGCCTCGAGCTGTTGCCATGCAGTATTCATCGCGACCTCGACAACGCCGTCCGCATTGTTGGTTGTTGCTAGGACGGGCGGCGGCATTGGTTCTTCGCAGTTTTCCGGTGGTACAGAAACCCCAGCGCACTCAATCGGCTGCGGCGCGAATATAGCGCAGGCTCTAGCAAAAGAATATGGTGAAAGCGGCCGGGACAGCATGTCCGCGGACCCAATCCCCTAGCGTCATCGACACGTCGGGGTCCTCGACGCTCCCTGACTGGTTCCTGACCGTGCCAGATGTCCCAGACCGCCCTGAGCCGGCCGTCTTTCCGGCGCGGCGCGACAGTGTGCCTGCGCAGAGGAGGGTGCGCACGCGGCATTGCGACTGGAGGATGCGCATGAGGTGTGCGCACGAAGGATGCGCATCCCGTGCCAAGGCGGCTCATAAGGCGGCTCGAGCGGCGGGTCGCACGCGCGAGTGCTGCAGCGAGCACCTCTGAGCGACCGAACCGTGCCATAACTTATTGATTTATTTGTCGCGGTGATGCGACGAAGGACGGCCGCCTGCGCCTCTGGCGCGGCCGTTCGTCGGAACGACGGGAAGCTTGGGCGTGAGTGAGACCTAATTCACACCTGAGCAAACCACCGCTTTGGAGACTGCCAACCCATGACGTTCACAAGCTTTGTGCTCAAAGGGCCCGGAGAGTGTTGCGGACCTGCCCGCGGGTTCACGCTGATCGAGCTGCTCGTCACGATCGTCGTGCTCTCGATCCTGCTGAGCCTCGCGGTGCCGGCGTTCAGGACCTTCATGCAGAACGACCAGCAGTGGACGCAGCAGAACAACCTCATACTCGCCCTCAATACCGCCCGCAGCGAGGCGATCAAGGAGGATCTCCCTGGCGGCGTGTCGGTGTGCGCCAGCACTGGCACCGGAGCTCCGCCCACATGTGACGGCGCCTCGTGGGCCCAGGGCTGGATCGTCCTCCCCAGCGCGAACCCGTTCAATCCGGGGGCACAGGCCAAGCCCCTGCAGACAGTTGGCGCTTTGCCCCCGGGCACCACTCTCACGGAGGTCAACGGCAACCTGTCGGTGACCTTCCTGTCGAACGGGGCCGTTAACACCGCGGTCGCTTTCAAGATGTGCGACATACGCGGCGCGGCCTATGCCCGTTATCTGCAAGTGACCCCGATGGGCCGGGTGGCGGCGTCGCCAACAGTGGGACGGAACTTGAGCTCGCCGCCGGCACTTCTAACGTGCCCCTGATGGTGATCACATGAAGACACACTACACAGGCGATGGCGGCCGGCTCCTCGAGAGCGGCTTCACACTCCTGGAGGTGCTGATCGCGCTCCTGGTGCTGAGCATTGGGCTGCTTGGCATCGGCAAGATGATGATGCTCTCCGCGCGAGCCAACGATAGCGCCTACATGCGCAGCCAGGCGACGGCGCTCGCCTACACCATCCTCGATGACATGCGCGCCAACCGCACGACGGCGCTGGCCCAGGGTTACGACACTGCCGTGGTTGCCCCCGCCCAACAGGCTTGTGCTCTCGCGGCGCCCGGCTGCACCGGAGACCTGCAGGCATCAAACGACACGTTCCTGTGGAACCAGAGTCTGGCCGCCAAGCTTCCCGGCGGCACCGGGACCGTAGTGACCGCCCAGGTTGCCGATACCTTCACCAATGCGATCAACGTAACCGCCACGGTCACCGTGACCTGGATCGATAAGGTAGCCGACCAGTCCTTCGGTGCCGGCAACCCGACTGTCTCAATCGTCCTGGAGACCGTGCTGTGAAGCGCCAGGGCGGTTTCTCCATGGTCGAGCTGATGGTGGCCATCGTGCTCGCGCTGCTGCTCACCGGTGCGGTCATTTCTGTCTTCATCGGATCGCGCACCGCCTATCAGGCGACCGCGGGCGTCGGCGAAATGGCCGACAGCGGGCGCTTCGCGCTCAATCTGATCGGGGAGTCCGTGCGCAGTGCGGGCTATTTGAGCTGCAACTCCGCGACGAGCGGTACCAATGTGTCGCTGCTCGGAGCAACCACCTTCCCGAACAACTTCGGACTGGGCATCACCGGATTCGAAGCCAATGGGACCGGTGCGGGGCAAACCATTGCGTTACCGGCAGCGTCTGGCGGTGCAGGCAACTGGACCCCGGCCCTGGACGGGTCAATCACGCTTGCGACTCCGGGGCCGTTCGGCGTCCCCGTGCAGGGGAGCGACGTGCTCGTCGTCTACTCCAGCATGCCGCGCGTTCCGACTGTGTACACCACCGCCGACGTGCTCCCAGGGGTTACGACCGTGCCCGTCAGTGCGCCGCCGCCCCTGGCACCTGCGATGACGGCGGGTCAGTACGCGGCCATCTCCGACTGCACCAAGTCGATGATCTTTCTGGTCACCGCGGCAGCGCCGAACAGCGTGACCCTCAGTAACGCATTGACCATCGGGTTCTCAGCCGGCGCATTCGTGACACCGCTCACCACCACCGTCTACTACATCGGAACGGGCTCCGACGGTGACTCCTCGCTGTGGCGGCTCGAGCAGGTCAATGGCGTTTTCTCACCCCCGGGTCCCGAAGAGCTCGTTCCGGACGTGGAGAACATGCAAGTGCTCTATGGCATCGATCCTGCCGGGACTCAGACCGCGAGCGCCTACGTCACCGCAAACCAGGTGGGCGCCTTCAGTGTCGTCAGCATCCAGGTGGCCCTGCTCGTGGCGAGCCCGCCGGGAAACAAGCCCGTTCCCCCGCCGCCGGCTTTCAATATGGTCGGCACACCGCCGACTCAGGTGACCGTTCCAGGTGACAACCGCGCGCGGCAGGTTTTCTACGCCACGATCAACCTGCGCAACGCAAGTAGCTGACCAGAGAGAGCGACGGAGAAGAGCAATGCGGTCTACCTCCATGTGCTTCGCGCGATCGCGCCAGCAGGGCGCGGTGCTCTACATCGCACTCATTCTGCTGATGATTCTCACCATCATCGGAATCGCCGCGGCGCGGCTGCAGACCGGCGAAGCCGTCATGGCGCGCAATGATCACAATCATCAACTCGCCATGCAGGCCGCGGAAGCCGCGCTCCGCAATGCCGAGATCAACCTTATCGACGGCAATTGGACCCTTCCGCAGTTCGTCCAGAACGCTAGCGGCTTGTACGTGCTGTCGGACTATGTGCAACTCAGCGGAAGCAGCATCGTCGACCAAATCAACTGGAACGCCAACTACCCTAATCCGAACACGGCGCAGGCGATGAAATACACAGGGCCAGCGCTCGTCGGCACGACGGCATCACCGCTACCGCAATCACCGATAGTCACGCAGGTCATCATCGAGGACCTGCCCCCCGTCGCGCGGCCCGGCGATCCGCTGTGCACGCCCTCGAGCCAGACAAACTCCTGTTCGGTGTTCCGCGTCACCGCACACGCGGTCGGCGCCGATGCCTCCGCCAGCGCAACACTGCAAACCATCGTTCATTAGGCGGCCCAGCCGGGGCCCCGGAACACCGCTATGGCAATCAGCACTCCCGCTCACATCGTGCAACCGGCGATCGTGCTGTTGGGGGCGCTCGCCTGCGTGCTCCTTGATCGGCCGGCCGCCACGGCGACCGCGGTTACCCCAACCCAGATCTCGCAGGTCCCGCTCACGGTCGCGCAGCAGGCTCACCCCCAGGTCGTGCTTGCCATCGGCAACTCCGAATCGATGGACGGCAACCTGAGCGGCGCCATCATGACGGGTGCAGGCTCACTGCCCGCAGCGATGAGCCTGCTATACAACTCGAGCTCGCCGCAGACCTACCCGATTCCGGCGGGGTTTACGCCTCCGTTGAACCCGGGTACCGACGGCGTCAACGCCCCGTACGCGGCCATCGACGCGAACGGCAACCTGGACGACAACTCTCCGAGCCGCCTGAACGTCGCCAAGGCGGGCATCGCGGCCAT
>Ga0306920_100006034_pt1 | contig 15732 bp, 18 predicted proteins | sample flu12Cox44000170_FD_204666 | JGI IMG/M metagenome (GOLD analysis project Ga0306920, IMG submission 204666) | Lab enrichment of tropical soil microbial communities from Luquillo Experimental Forest, Puerto Rico - flux4day.12C.oxic.44.000.170 (v2)... | ecosystem: Environmental > Terrestrial >... | reverse complement strand
CGGCGGCCACCGGCAAGGCGAACCGGGCGCACAAGATCTATCTGTGCGAACTGACGGCGAACTGCCATCTGCCGCCGGGGGAAGTCACGGGCGTCCCCGGGCTCGGCCCGCAGACCACGCAGGACCTCGTGCTCTGGCGGCAGGCACGGCGCCAGCAGAACGTGGCCCAGCAGGCTTTCAACACCGCGGTCGCGCAGCAGCGCACCAAGACTGCCACGCTGGACGCGGCGGCGAAGGCGCAGACAGCCCAGGCCGCCAAGGTGATCGACGCCAACAACGGTCTGCTGGCGCGCGAGCGTGCCCTGGACACCCTGACCAAGGAAAACCCGGGCTTCTTCCTGCGCAGGCTGGTGGTCTGGTTGGCGCTGATGTTCTTCGACCTGGCGCCCGTCCTCCTCAAGACCTTCTCGCCGCCCACCCTCTACGACGTCCTCCAGCGCGGCGCGGCGGTGCGCGCGGGGAGGAACGCGGTGGCCGATGCGGCCGCCGACAGCGATCACGAAAGCAACAAGAAAGCGGTCACCCGGGAGTGGGACCTCGAACTCCAGCGGGCCGTCACCCACATCACCCATGAGCGGTACCTCGCCGATCTACGCCCCGTTCCCCTGGCTGCCTCCGGCGGGGGAGTGCCGCCCTCGAGGGACGGGTCCGGCGGTGGTCCCGTAGCCGCGCGCGTCCCCGGCCCGGTGGGCCGGGCCGGCGATTCCGGCTGGGTGATCGGGCGCCGCTGGCACGTCCAGCGCCCGATGCCGAACGTCTCGAACTCGGGCCGCGCAGCGTTCGTCGCACTGGACCTGGATGGCGAGTACCCGTTCGACGTGGTCGTCAAGATCATCGCGCCGCCGCCGGGGGCGGCCGGGCCACGCGTGGCCGCCGAACGGCGCCACGCCCAGATGGAGATGTCCCTGCCGCAGGGGCACATCCACGACAACATCGCCGAGGTCCTGGACTGCGATCTCGATCCCGAGCACGGGTCCTACATCGTCACCCGGCTGTATCCGGGAACGCTGGAACGGCACCTCGCCGAGACCAGCGAACTTGATGCCCTGACCCTCGGGATGGTCCTGCGCCTCGCCGAGCAGATACTGGCCGGGCTCCGGGCCGCGTGGGACCGGGGCTTCGTTCACCTCGACCTCAAGCCGGCCAACATCGCGCTCACCGGAAACCTGACGGTGAAGCTCATAGACTTTGGGTTGGCGCAGCACTACGAAAGGGCGAACGGCGGCAACGACACGACCGCCGTGGCTCGTTTCACCCCGTTCTATGCGCCGCCGGAACAGATGCAGCGGCGCGATGCCTCGTGGATAAGCAGGAATGCCGACATCCGGGCGCTCGGCGCGGTGATCTACCGGATGCTGACCGGGCACCCGCCGATGTACCGGGAGGCGCGGGCGCTCGGGCTGGTGGATCCATCGGGCCGCTGGCTCTCCGAGGACGCGACCGCGTTCTTCGACATCATGGCGCTGATCGAGTCGGTGGAACCGGTGCCCGTGGCGGGGCTCATCGGGTACCTCCCAGCCGACCTGGACATGTTGCTGCGCACCTGGCTGCGCGCGAACCCGCAGATGCGCAGCCCGGGTAATCCTAAGACTGTGGCCGAGCGGGTGTCGCTGGAGCTGGCCGCGGTCATCGACCGGGTGAACGGCAGCGGCGAGGCCGGCTACCCGGTCGGCCCGCGGGTGACCCAGGAGCCGGACTTCACCGGCCTGCAGGCCTGGTGGCACCGCCGGGCCAGGGACGAGGCGGCCTGGCTCGGCGTGGCCAGAGATGGGACCACACTGGAGGAGGCGCGGCGCGGTTCCGGCGATGCGGACGGTTTCTCGGACATGTCGGCTACCGCGCCTGGCGCCGACCGGCCGCACGGGGTCGGCCACCCGGGGACCGGGCCTAACGGGGCTGGCCCCGGCTCCGCGCACGCGGATGAGGAGGACACGCTATGACGCCCGCCCCGCCCGCGGGATGACAGGCCCGGTGCCCGCCGGCCGAGCCGGGCTGGTGATCTGGTCACGGGGGAGCGGCGGGTGGGTGGAGTGCGCCCTCGATGAGATCGTGTGGCTTGACCGCAGGCTGCTGAGCGCGAGTGAGGATCAGACGCTGCACCGTTCCCCGCGCTGCGCCGGACTGCGATACGTGCACCGCGGGTGGGAACTGTTCAGCCGCGATCCGACGCACCTGGTGTACGTGGCGCCGTACCGCGCCGGGCCCCCGCTGAGCTGGGAGGCCGTTGAGGCGGCGGCGGCCTACGTCCTGCCGGTCGCCACGGCGCAGCACGAGACCTTGCCGGTGCGCCTCGCCGACGGCGCCTGGCTAGTCAGCGTCGGCCAGTGGGTACTGGCGCTACTCATCAATGCACCCGCAGACAGCCGGGATCATCCCGCAGACTCACCCGGGGACGACCAGCCGCCCACCGCGGAAAACCGGCCCTGGGGGACTGGTTCGCCGTCACGTGCGCACCCGCCGCTGCGCGACGCGGCGGCCAACGTCAGGGCGTTCTTCGATCGCAACGGCATGGCCTGCATGACGATCGCGTACTACTACCAGCACTTCATCCGTGGCACCATGTCCGCGCCGCAGACGGTGCCCATGACCGACGTTGCCATCGCGCTCGACCTGAACGGGCCGGGCACGGTCTCCGATTACAAGCGGGAGCTTCAGCGCTGTATCTGGAAGGAGCAGGGCCATCAGCGCGAGCTGCCAGAGTTCCTGCTCAGCAACGGCCTGATCACCCAGACCGACCTCGACCGCGCCATCAAGCTCGCGGCTGCGCACGAGCACACCGGACGGGCGGATAAGGCGCGAGAGCGGTTGCAGTACCTCCAGGGACGTTAGTGGGCTGTACTGGGGCCGAGCCTGTTGACGGGCAGCGCTGCGCCCGGCTCGTTGTGAGAGCCCGACGCAGCGCGATGCGGGCCGCCAGGCTGGCTGTCTGGGTGGGGTGGAGGTCCGGACGGGAGCATGCGATGGGCGCTCGCATTGGCGAGGCGTTCATCCCGAACACCGTCGGTACCCGCCTCGAACTCTGACTGGCCGACCTGCCCCATGGCGACCCGGACGATAGGCGGGTGGAGAAACTATGGGCTCTGGCCCCACGCCGGCGTCGCTAGTCGGCGTCGGCCGCTTAAGCTCAGCTGACCATGTCCCGGCTGCGACCAAGGGGGCCGCGATGACGCTCCAGCCATCGACCAGCGCGCTTGTCTTTACCGCCAAGCCGGACGCCGCGCAGGTGGCGCAGGCCATGGCGGCCGTCCGGCTCGGCATCGGCGCGATCGGCTTGCTCACCCCCGGCCGGCTCGCCTGGCGGCTGTTCCTGCAGGGCAGGCGGATCGACGAGGCCACCGCGCTGGTGCTGCGCGCCGCGGCCGCCCGCGACCTCGCGCTTGGCCTTGGCGCAGTGGTCGCGGCCAAGCGCGGGCCGGGGCCGCTTCGCGGCTGGATGCTCGCCGCCGCACTCGTCGACTGCTGCGATGCGCTCACCATGGCGAAAAGCACGTCAGCACGCCCCGCCGCCCGTGCTTCGGCCGCGGTGGTCTCCGGCCTGTCCGCCAGCGCGGAACTGCTCCTCGCCCAGCAACTCGCCCGCTGACCGTGGCAGCCTGGACCGGCCCGCGGCCTGTATCGTCGCCGCCGACCTCGCCGGTTCCGCCGGGTACACGCCGCAAGGACGATGCGGCTGCTGCTCGGGATCACCGGGCTACCCCCGCGAACCGTCAGCCTGGCGGGTGTGGCGGCACTGGCAGCTCACCTGGACCCGTTACCCCGGCGGCCCCCGTATCGCTCGCCGAGGCGGTCAGCGGGGCCGGGTTCCCTTCCGCCGCTGCCCTGATGACGGCATGAACCCTTCCCTCTGGGAAAAACACGGTGAGATTCCTCGCCGCGGCCACAGCGCGGTCGCGGGCCTCGCTGCCGAGCTGGCGAGTTGCCCGCACGGCGTACTTAGCCGCCCGGCGCCGGACTCCAGCGCGGTATTGCCCGATGTCCATGCTGATCGTCACGCTGTGAGCATCGGCCAGCACCAGCGCCTCGGCGGTGATCTTTGTGCCCTTGGCCGAGTTGCACCCCTGGTGCAGCAGCTGGAGATTCCAGCGGCGGTGCGGCCCGCCGTAAACCCTCGGGATGATGTGATCGATTGCGGTGCCGCGCGGAGAGTCGGGCAAGTCATCCCCGCACCACGGGCAGCGCCAGCGTTGCGCCTCCACCAGTTCGGTCATGAATGCCAGGCTGTGCGATGCCCCCAGCACAACCTCGTCGTCCTGCTCATCGCCGGCCCGGGCGCTTACCGGCCAGCGGCAGAACCGCTCCCCGGCAGGCACCGGCAACCCGCATACAGCGCACCAGCCAGGCTCCGCAGACACCGGGCCAAGCTAACCGGAGGGTCGGACATCCCGGCTATCGCCGGCCGAGGGAGCCGGGAGCCGGGAGGACCTCGCGGCGGCCGGGTCGCGGCGCGATCTGCCGCTGCCGGTATCAAAGTGAACACTTTGCTGGGTGACGTGCCGCGCACGAACCGCCTTAGGTGATTTACGCGCTGTCGGCCATTCCGGCATTACCGGGACCGGTCTGATCGCAGCCGGGACCCGGGGCCAGCGTCGGCCCCGGATCACTCCCTCGACGGGCATGACCGGATGGGTCACATGGTTCAGCCAGCGCGAGCGCTGCGCTGAAACCAGCGCCGCTCTTGCCTGGTTCCGTCGCGCAGAGTAGAAGGAAACGATGCGTAGACAGGCAGCTATCGCGCTTTACGTGCTGGCGCTGGTAGCCGTCGTGGTCGGTGTGGACGTCCTGTTCTTCAGGCACCACCTCTGGGAACGCCTGATAGCCAACGTCGGCATCGTGCTGGTGTTCGCGGCGTTCTACTTCAGGTTCCTGAAGCACCCATGAGCGCAGCCGCGCTGCCCGCCCGGCGGCACGACCTGTGGCGGCTGGTCTCGGGCGGCTTGCCTGATTTCGAGGATGCCGAGGTGATGCGCGCCGCATGACAGCGGTAGCCAGGTACGCAACGGACACCAGCGCGCTGGCCCGCCTGCGCCACCAGCCGGTGCCCGCGGTCTTCGGCCCGCTGATCGAGGAGGGTCTGGTCGCTACCTGCGGTGTGATCGAATCCGAGCTTGGCTGGGCCACTAGGGGCCACGGCCGAGTTTGACCAGCTCCGGGCCGACCGCGACGCCGGTTACGAATGGCTCGCCACCCGGGACGAAGACTGGCGGCGCGCCCTCGATGCCCAGGGCGCCTTGTGGCTCAGCGGGCAAGTCAGGGCAGTCGGCTTCCCGACCTGCTGGCCGCCACCACCCAGACGCGCCATCGCAGCATGTGCGGGCATTGCCAGTACTGGGAGCGACGTATATTCATGCAGGCTGATCCACCGATGGCCGTGTCGATGGAGCTACGATGCCGCCGTGTCGAACCTCACAATTGTCGCCATTGATTGGTCGGGGCGCTCCGACGATAGAGGTCAGACCACGTGGATGGCCGCCGTCGTGGATGGAACCTTCCGCCTCCTTGAGAACGGCCGGTCGCGGGTGGAGGTCTGCGACGAGCTGCTCCGGCTGCGGGGCGGTTCTGATCGGCTGGTTGTAGGGATCGATTTCGCGTTCGGCTTCCCAAGGTGGTACGCAGAGAAGAACGGCTGGAGATGCGGCCGCGACGTCTGGCGTGCTGCCTACCGGGATTGCGAGTCATGGCTCGCTACGGAAACTGCGCCGTTTTGGGGGCGCACGACCAAGCGGCCCCAGCATCCGGGCGATCCCCTGCGCCGTACCGAACGCGAGGTCGATGGGTCACCCCGATCGATCTTCCAGATCGGCGGTGCAGGCGCGGTTGGTACCGGTTCCGTGCGTGGCATGCGAGTACTGCACCAGCTCACCGAGGCCGGGTTCACGGTCTGGCCGTTCGAGCCGGTGGGCGATGCGACGATCGTCGAGATCTATCCACGGTTGTTCGCGGGGAAGGTGGTGAAGTCGTCGTCCCGCGCATGCTTGATGCATCTCGACTCGCGATATTCGAAGGATGAGCTGCCAGACCTGTTCCGTGGTATGGCTGCGGCGACCGAGGATTCATTCGACGCTGCCATTTCGGTGCTGGAGATGGCGCGGGCGCGCGACGCACTGTGTCGACTGCCGGAGGGTGATGACATTGATCGCATCGAGGGACGTATCTGGGCGCCACCCAGGTCACCGGCGTAACGATCCTGCACATGCCCTCCATGCCGTACCGGGCCACGCGTTTCTCGCGACAGCACGGCTGAAGCAGCCCCTTACGACCGATCGGTGGCATGAGCGGGCATTTCGGTGACGCGCAAATGATGAATCATCATGCAATTCAGTTTGGCCGTACAGACGGTGATGCCCCCCGATGGGACAAGGCAGAACCCCAGCGGCGGGGACGCCAAACCGGCCTGTGCGCGCGGCCGGCCGGGCGCGCGCCTAGCCGATTCAGGCTGAGTCTGGTGTCTTTCCTGGTGGCATAACGGCACGACGCGACCACCGTGAGCGGCCACAGTGCCAGCGCGGCGCCAAAGCTACGTTCCGCCAGTCCAGCCAGCCCGCCACCGGTGATCAGTTCTGCACCGAACCAGGCCACCAGGGCTAGCAGCACCGCAACGGCACCAGCCGATACCGCCGGGCGCAGGCCCCACGGCACCGAGGGACCGCGGCGCCAGGCCACCGTCGGCCAGGCCACAACCCCGGCGCACCCGGCCGCCGCGCAGATCATATGCGGCACCGGAAGGCTGGTCCCCGGATGCTCGGGGTTCGCCGCGACCAGCATGCCTGCCACCGCCCCCGCCATCAAGATCAGCCGTCCCGCTGCCCTAGCAGGCCGCAGCGCAAGCCCGGTCACCAAAACACAGGCGCCGACCACCACGAAAGTGAGTGACATCACCCACCGGTCGGCAGCACCCAACGCGGCGAGCGCGCTGACCGGCTCGGCAACGGGGTCAACCGGGCGCGGCTGCAGCCCGGCGGCAACGCTCCATCCGGCGACCATCAGTACGGGGGCCGCGGCCGACGAAACCACTCCCCACCACGGCACGCCCCGCACGATCTACCACCGTAGCCGGTGATGCCACACGGCTCCAGCCGGCGAGACGGGCCTTCTTCCGCCAGCTCGCATAAGCGAGATCGACCGGGGACTCCGTCGCATCCTCGGGCTTCGGCCTGGGACCTGACCAGACCCGCGACAGTCGGCTGGCGAGGCGCTCGCCGCGTGGTAGCAGGGGCGACAGGCTACGAGCACTTGACAGCGCCTACCACAGCGGCAGATGCGGACGTCCGGGTGTCAGTACTCGGAACCGACGAGAAGACAGAAGGGATGTCCGGCCGGGTCAGCGAGCACATACAACGGCTCACTGTCGTCGTCAGCGCGGTCGTACAGCAGGGTGGCCCCGAGTTCTTCGGCGCGCTGCCGTTGACGCTGCAGTTCCTCGATGCTGGGCACACGGAAGTCATGGTGCATCTGCTTCGGTACGTCGTGCGTGGGCCATGTCGGTCGCGCGAGGGCCGGGACCTGTTGGAAAGCAAACACGCGATGTCCCGACGGGTCGAGCAGGACCAGCCAGTCGGAGTCATCGTCGCTGCCGTCGGTGGGGATCTCATCGCCGGGGCGGTAACCAAGACCGAGGAATTGCCGGTAAAACTCCGCGAGACTGCGGCAGTCGGTGGCATCGAGAGCCGTGTGCATCAGGATGGGGTAGGCGGACACTTGGGGCCTCCTGCTACTGCGTCTAGGCCGTCATCTAAGCACTGACCTCCGTCAGAGGGACATGCTCGCATCGGCAGAACCGATGGCTGGCTGCTGGCCTGTACACCGCCGCGACCACCCTTGGAAATCTAGCCAGGCCGCCCGCGTGGCTCGGGTGTCAGCACCTGCCCGCTAGCCTTTTCCGGCTCGATCGAGGGAGGGTAGCGGCATGGTGCAAGGCCTCGATATTGCTCGCTGGCGGTTGCGCACTCAGTACCTCGTCTGGCCACACGCCGTGTCGGCGCGTGAGGCTATCGGTTCGCTGCTGGCCGTCCAGGCAGAGAACCCGGGTCAGGCGGCGTGGGCGGTGGCCGCGCGCACACCAAGCCCGGACCAGGCCGATCTGGTGGCTCTCCTGGACGAGGGCGCCGTCGTGCGCACGCACGTGCTGCGGCCCACGTGGCACTTCGTGCTGGCCGAGGACATCGGCTGGCTGGTCGACCTAACCGGTCCCCGCGTACGGCGGGTCACCGGGCAGCAGCTCCGTGATACCCATGGCCTCGATGAGCGCTCGATCGGCCGGGCGGTCACTGCCGTCGCGCACGCCCTGGCGGGCCGGGGCCAGCTCACCCGCGCGCAGTTGGCCGAGGAACTGCGTGAGCGCGGTATCCGGGGCAGCAGGCAGATGCTGATGATCTTGCTGGCCCACGCCGAGCTGGACGGGCTGATCTGCAGCGGGCCAGTCACCGGCGGCGAGCATACCTACGCGCTGATGGGCGATCGCGTGTCGGCGCCACCCCGGCTCGGGCGGGCCGAAGCCTTGGCCGAACTCGCCCTGCGCTACTTCACCGGCCACGGCCCCGCGACCGAACGTGACCTCGCGTACTGGGCGACGCTCACCCTCACTGACGTGCGCGCCGGCCTAGCGCAGGTCCGTGACCGGCTCGGCTCGTTCCAGCACGATGGGCGCACCTTCTGGCATGCTCCCGGGGAAGCCCCCCAACAGCCGCAGGAGCCCGCAGGTCACCTTCTGCAGATCCTGGACGAGACATACCGCGGCTACCAGGATTCCCGCTGGCTGCTCGACACCGCCGGCGATGTGCCACGTACCCGGCAGGCCGCGACCGGGATGGCCCTGGTCGACGCGCAACTCCTCGCCGCCATGCGGCGCACCATCGCCCACGGCCACGTGCAGTTCGACCTGCACGCCTACCGGGCCCTGACACCCTCACAGATCGAAGCCCTTGACCAGGCAGCCAACCGTTACGGCGAGTACCTGCAGCTCAAGGCCCGGCTCATCGTGCCATGACCATCGCACCCGAACAGCCGCCGCACGACCGCCGGCAGATCCGCGTATTCGCTGAACGGGCCGTTGCGATGCATGCCGTCCGTGACCTGGAGGGAGCGGCACCGGGTCAGCCTGGCAGGCTGGGATTGGGGGTGGCCCGCTTGAGAAGGCGCAGGATCAGAAATCCCGGCTCCCTGCTCAGCTGCTCGTAGTCCTCGGGGTAACGGTCGCGCATTGTTGCGGCGGGCACCGGCTCGATGAGTTTTTCGATGAGGAATCCCGAGCCGGTGGCAGCAGCGCACAGGGCGGACAACGGTTCGCGCCAAAACTGCACCGGCTGGTCTCCCGCCGGGGTATGCCACAGGTCGGTTTCAAGGGTGGTCTGGAAGTAGGAGCCGCCTTTGCGCAGCCAGTCCATCACCGGGTGCTGCGTCGACACCACCGCGGCCCCGCCGGGGCGCAGGACGCGGCAGAACTCGGCGAACGCGGCCGCGCGGTCGTGGGCGTAGTGGATGGCCAGCGCGCAGACAACCAGGTCGAAGGCACCATCGGGGTAGGGCAGCGGCTCCCCGAGCGCCGCCTGGTCGATCCGCACCCGATCCGCCGCGTGCTGCCTGGCCAAGCTCACCATCACCGGGCTCGCATCGAACGCGGTGACCTCCGCCCCGCGCTCCAGCAGCTCACGAAGGTAAAGACCCGGGCCGCACGCCGCGTCCAGCACCCGGCGGCCGGTCACCGGCCCGAGCGCCGCCAGCACCGCCGGCCGGTCGTAATGGGCGTTGTAGGCGCTGTCGGCCGCATGCCGGGCAAAGCCCACGCCCATCCGGTCGTAGGCGTCCCACAGGTCCTCATCCACGCACACACCATGACACAAGCCGGCCACGCGCCCGGCCGCGCGCGCCGCCACCGCCGGTATGCACAGCAACTCAGCTGGCAGCGCCAACCACCCAGGCGGGCCGCGCACCGAGCGGCCGGTGCCCGTGTTCCGAGCGCTTGGCGCCGATGGAGGTACCTGACCAGCGACGCAGGTGGCGGGCCGCGTGCAACCCGTCAGGCGGGCGGGCCGATGGCCGGCTTGACGTCCACCACCGGCGTCCCGTCGATGGCCTCCAGGGCGTCGACTTCAATCCGAAGCCCCTCGCGCGCCACGATGCGGGCCCGGTGCAGGCCGACAGGGTTGGGCCGGTTCGGCGAACAGGTGCTGAACACGCCGGTCAACGGCTGGGTCAGGTCGCCCTGGGGATGGGTGCTCAGCTCGTCGCGGGGCGACAGGTGCAGCCAGGTGAGCACCACGATCTCATCGCCCGGTGCCAGGTCCTTGGCCCCCTCCGCGACCTGCTCATCGAAGCGGATCCACGCCCGGGGCGCGCCGTCACGCTGGTTGGGCGCATCGGCAAGGACCCGCAGGGCCGACTGCACCCACCCGATCGGCACCAGGCCGTAGCTCGTCTGCACACCAACAGTCTGCTCGCCGGCCGCAGCCACGGCCCACGCGGCGGCCCAGATCGATCGATTTGCACCCGCAACTGGACTGCACACCAGGCGCGGCATGAGCGCGCACTGGCTGGAACCTAGCCCAGTCAGGTGGCAGCGGGTGTTGCCGCCGGGCAGGATCGTCGGCATGACTGTCGTCTACCTGGTCCAGCATGGCGAAAAGGAGCGCTTGCCGGGTGATCCCGGGCTGACCGCGGTCGGCCGGCAGCAGGCCACGCGGACCGGCCGGTGGCTGCGCGGCCAGGGGGTGCAGACCTTGTGCACCAGTCCCATGCGGCGCGCCAGGGAAACCGCCGCATGCATTGCATCGGTCACCGGGCTCACCGCCCAGCCCGATGCCCGGCTGCGCGAACGCCTGAACTGGGACGGCAGCATGCCCGTGGAGGCCTTCCTGGCCTTGTGGGACCGCATGAGCCAAGATCGCGACTTCACGCCCGGAAAGGAAGAGTCCTCACGGCAGGCAGGTGCACGGTTGCAGGCATTCCTGGCTGGCCCGCCCGGCACACCCGGGCCGGTCGCGGCGGTCACCCACGGCGGGATCACGACCGACCTGCTACGCAACCTGCTCGGCGACGATGCCCTGCCCCCGCACCTGCTGGATGCGGGCCTACCACCGTGCGCCGTCACTGCCATTGACAACCTGAACGTCACCATGATCGCCTCGACTGCACACCTTTCGCTACCACCGCCTTAGCTGCAACCTTCGTCGGCTCAGCTCGCGGAGGCTTACTTTCCTGGGCACGCGAATACTCGCTGATCAGCGCGGCGAGTCCTGGTCGGCGGGTTAACCGTTAATGAGCACCCGAACAAGCATTCGCCACCGACGTCAGCCATCGGCCTCTCGGCTCAACAGATGCATGGGAAAACCTGGGTCTGGCGGGAGAGGCACAATCCCAACGCGGTCTGGCCCGCTGCCCTTGATGAATTTCGGATCGCAGTCTCCCTCTTCATCGTGCCATTCATCGCGCGAGGTGACGCCCGGCCCGGCCAACATGCCGATGCAGCTATTCTCATTATCAGCGGTAACATGGCTGTTCACAGCGAGCACCCACGACCCTATTTGCCTTACGTATTGCTCTGCCTCGGAGCGAGGGAACGCCCATTTGTTCTTGAGTGGGCCTGCAAAGATAGGCACCAGCAAGTGTGACACTCCACAGTCTTCTAGTACGCTCTTCCAGTCCGACCCAGTGATGTCCTCACAGATCAGGATGGCAAAGCGCCCGGCAAATGATTCTCTTACTTCAATCTTACTGCCCCGGTTAATCCATTCCACAGCGAGCGCTGAGTCGTCAAGCTTGTTCGACAGCCCCCAGGTTTTTATGGTCTGAGGAGTGAGGCTGAAGTCGCGCACCTTGTCCTGCGAGAAAACCTGCTCACCAGACTGGTCCAAGACTACGGCACGGTTTGAATGCCTGCCTGCCGGATCGGGTTCCCCGATGGGACCAGTGCCGACCAGGATCCAGTAGCGACGTGGGCCGACTTTGAGGTCCTGATCCAGTTGCCTAAGCAGATCCTGCCAATAGGCGAGCAGTGAGTTACAGAGGGAAGCCTCAGGCAGGACTCCGATTACTACTTTCTTCTTAGTGAGTGTGCTGAGGATTCCACGGATGCGGTCACGGATCTCCTCTCGGTCGACCGGCCCGAGAACGTAACCGTCGACCGGCTTGTCGGTCCTGGGGTCATGACTGCAACCGGGAATCCGGGTGATATCAATGTCCTGCAATGAGTGCAGCAGCGGTGCTACCGCGATCTTAATTTTCGCGCGTGAATTCGGCAAGTCCTGACTGCCTTTGATACGCTTATGGCTGATTGCCTGCCACGAGGCGTCGGAAACACGTATGACCGCGGTAAACGCTTCAGCCATGGTGGGCTGATGGGTCGGCCGGGCAGGCCAGGTCAGCCTCGGCAAGACGGCGCCGCAAGCATTGTCGGTACTGAATCTACCGGTCCTCGCATAGCGCGCAAGTACGTGCGCTAATGCACCTGGGTCCCTACTGTCTTGCCGGGGATTGACGTGAGCCAGAGCGCGATCGATTCCGGTAAGCACCGCTAGGTTGTAGGGTGCGCTGTGCCGCGGCATCTTTGACTGAAGGCGTGCCAGATCCACCTCGCCTTCACTGTGCGCTATCTGCTCGACCCTGACTGCTGTCTCCTGAAAGCCCTGCCTATATAGCCAGCTCTCCGCCTCGCGGTGGAACTGGGCGCTGTCGCGAGCCAGGTCATCGTAGAGAGCGGCGAACAGGTCGGCTGGGTCGATCGGTAGTCGGGTCACGATCATGCTGCCTCCCCCCGGCGGCTAGCCCCTGCTGTACGAAAGCTAACTCCGAACCTGCCATGTGACAAGGGCAGTACCTGGTCAGAGGGATACTTGACAGTTAGTTGACATCACGCTACCGTGATCGATGAACACCGGCGACCAATGAGCCGAGGAGACTCGATGCGCGAAGTCAAAGACTTCGCTGGCCTCACAAGACAGCGACGGCTGAGCGAACTGCGATCCTTCCTTGATGAGCTGCAGGACCAACCTCTCACTGAGGGGGACCTGAGCGCGCTTGCCACATTCCTCGTCGATGCGGCGCTGGACACCGACGAAGAGTCGCTCGACACGGCGCTGACCTGGTTGCAGTGGCAGTACGGGCGACGCAGGCTGACGACGGCGAGCGCACCGGAGGCCAGCGAGGAGCGGGGAGCGCTCCTCGGGTTTATCCACGTCGCACAGTGGGGTCTGCAGCGAGCTCCGGCGGCATCCCCCATCCCAGCCGTGGAGCCCGGCACGCATGCCGCCCGCTTCCTGTTGGTGCTTTCTGCGAGTCCAGGGCTTTCCAACGCCAAGCTAGCCGCCGAACTCGGCGTTGATGAAACCGAAGTAAGCCGAGTCGGCCGAGGATTGATCGAGAAGGGCCTAGCCGCCAGGCGCCGACTCGGTCGGCTCAACTCCTGGGAGATCACGCCGAGGGGACGCCACACTCTGGCGGCTTTCGCCGTGAGCGGGGCGGACGACGGTGTAACCGGGTATGGGCTTATCGGCTCAGAAGAACGAGACAAGTATGGGAATTGGCGACAGGGCGTCCAGCAACAATTGCTCTCCACCGCAGAACTGCTAAATCTGTCTTCGACAGATGAGACCGGAGAGCCTGTGTCGCACGTTGCACTGGGGGTAATGGTTGCAGTTGGCTGATGGGCCCGTCAGGGCTCCGGTACGGCTGCACACCCTGGTGATTTGTGCTTGCAATGACCTTAATCGTTGGCCATCTTTCTGGGAGCGGAAATGTCGCGCTTTGCGGTGACTCTGTTCGGAGCAGACGCCCCAGGCATAATAGCTACGGTCACTCGTGAGCTGGCACGGAAGGGCTATAGTCTCGAGGACTGCTCGGCGACGACTGTACGCGGTCATACCGCAATGATTCTGATGGTTCTCGGTCCATCTGAAGCCGAGCCTGCCCTTGTCAAGTTGCTGGGTACTGTAGTGCAGAACCTGAATGTGGATATGCATGTCACGGCCGCCGGTGAAGCAACGCCGCCGGGCGGTAAACGCTATGCCATAACGTTCCATAGTGCCGACCGGCCTGGGCTGATCGGCGAGGTTTCTGAGGTCTTCGCCGATCACGGAGTGAATGTGGTCGATCTCGAAAGCTCAGTGATGGGTGAGCCAGTTCCCATGTATCTGATGCGCTTTCAGGTAGAGATACCAGAGGGCGTAATCGAGGCGGTCGAGGCGGCCCTGACTGCTAAGACAGAGAAACTCGGTATCCAGATCGCTAGCCTGGATCCAGTACTCACTGGGCAAATAGCCGCATCCGTTCAGATCAAGGATGTCCGGCTGCAGAACTCATTCTTCCAGCTTGACAAAATGGTACGGGATGAGGACCTTGGCTACTACCGGACCGGTTACTTCGCCGAGGTCAAAGCAATGCACCAGGAGCAGCTAGTTATAGCGGTCGGATTCCAGCTCGTCCTCCGCCTACCGGAGCAAGAACCCGCTGCTCTCGCCACAGCAACGTCGCTAGATTCACAGCCATTGAAGGCTTCTGCACTGTTTCACATTGACTATAGCGTCCGGTGGGGAGACTCTAAGCCGCACCCCAGCGACCTTCAAACGTTCGCTGAAGTAAACGCCGTGTTCAATTCATGGCCGTATTGGCGGCAGCTCGTTCACTCAACGCTGCCCAGCATGGGCGTGCACAAATTGGTCATACCCGTATTCCGGCTCCCCCTTCCTATGCGATCCTAACTTGACCTTTCCTGATCTTAGCTAGCTGATTCTTCCCGTGTCGCCGCAATTTGCAGCGGCGCAGTGCGCCCCTGACCTGCTCAAGGTGACATGACGTTGTTTGCCTGAGGATTAAGAGTAAGCATGCCGATCGGAGCATAAGAATACGCTCGAGCAACGCTCGCTTTTCGGCTACCGAGCGTTGTCGGCCACCCCGGTCATCCAGACCTGCGCCGGAAGCGGGTTATGCTTCACGCTTCGCTCGGCATGCAATCGGGCGGCGATGCGCGCCAAGGCCCCAGTCCAATGCCGATTACTAATCGTGACGAATAGTTACCGTCGGCGTGATACGTAGTGCCTTGACGCACGGTGGCTGACTTAGGTCTTGCGGCCGCGATGCGGAGGTGGCCAGACAGCCGGAGAGCGCGAGTGCCAGGGCGTCTCGGCACAGCAGCCAGCTATGGAGTCTTCGGGCAGGCCGACGCGGGGGAGGGCGTGGGCCCACTCTTACCGAGGCCCTCGGGCATCACCATCCGCTGGCCCGGCACGTCGAGGATTCCCCAGATGTAGACCTTGCCCCAGTGCAACGGGTCGGCCGTACCCATCTGTCCCGTCTCAACGAATCTGGTCTAGGGCCAACGTCCTGACCTGCTACGGACCAGATTCAATGAGACAGGCCGCACGAAGTTGTCTCACTGAATCTGGTCCGGACTGACCGAATACCGGCGGTGTCTCACTGAATCTGGTCCGTGATCTTGGAATGACCAGGCTGTTCGGCCCGTCGACCAGGTGTGGCGCACGCCGAAGGCTTACGCCTGGGCACGGCGAATTGGCCTTGCTGTTACTGAGGGTCGTGCGGGACAACGGCAGCGCAGCACATCCGCTTGGGCATGGCGGACGGGCATCGTCACCGAGCGGCCCCGAGTCAGTCCTGCATGGCTTCAGTGAAGAACTCCGGTGGTGCCTGCAGGTCGTGGGCGCGGAACAGAACGGCGTGCTCGACGCCCATGGCCTTGCCGCTCATCGCGGTGAACTTGGTGGCTTTCTGGCAGACACGCGCGGGGGT
>Ga0306920_100006033_pt1 | contig 15734 bp, 14 predicted proteins | sample flu12Cox44000170_FD_204666 | JGI IMG/M metagenome (GOLD analysis project Ga0306920, IMG submission 204666) | Lab enrichment of tropical soil microbial communities from Luquillo Experimental Forest, Puerto Rico - flux4day.12C.oxic.44.000.170 (v2)... | ecosystem: Environmental > Terrestrial >... | reverse complement strand
GTGTAGGTTCTTTTTGAGAAAGAAAGAAAAAGAATAGAGGGAGGAGGAGTACGCGGCGAGCATGAACGTGCAGATAAGAAAAAGAGAGTTCCGACAAAAAACCTACACAACCTACACCGAACCGGCTGAGCCTTGAAAACATTGAGTTCCCGAGGTGTAGGTTCCGTCGAGCCAACCGACATCGCCGCCAAAACCTACACGTCGGGGCACCGAACCTACACCGTGGGCGCACCTTCATTCTTCCCTGCGTCGCTCAGGGTTCAATCGTGACCCACATTCCCGCTCTGCGCCGGCTTTGTGTGATCCTGATCCCACGGTCGCCAAGCACCGGGATCACGCGCTTGAGTGACCAGCCGAGAGCTTCCGGTGATTTGGGAAAGCCAGGAGCCTTGGCCGCGTCACCGGCTGCCGTTGAGAGTTCGTTCCATAGCGAGGTTTGGAAACCGGTCCATGGCTTGCCCTTTCCTTTGTCACCGTGCACCAGCGCCACAATCCCCGCGGCAACGGGATCGCTCTCGATGACCGTCTGAATGGCTTCCCGCCTGGTCGCCCGATAGGCCAAACGAAAATCATCCTCAGCCCACCCGATGGCCGGCGCGACCGCGTAGCCCCATTGCGTGAAATCCGCCATGCGCTCCAATGGTCGTCTCGCCCGTTGCACCTCATCCAGCCGGCGGAAACCAACGACCATGATATCGAGCAGCCCGGCGAACATCCGTGGATGCGCGTAGGCGAAACCCTCCTGTATTTCCGCGTCGGTTTTCCGGGTGACGATTTCCCCCAGATGAAACGGCAACGCCCGATCCGCCAAATCGCCGCGCGTTGCAAGATTATTGATACCGGTCATAATCACCGGGCGGCTGGCGTTGAAGCTCGCGTCGCCATCGTTTGTGTACAGCTTGCGCCCACCCATGCCGCCACCAGTTGCTAGTCGGCACAGGTCATCTTGAACGGCAGCCGAAAGCGCGGACAGATTGTCGAGAACAATCACCGCGTTGTTTTTTGCGCAGGCGACCAGATCCTGCCCGTGAGGCATGCCAGCAACCGGCACCTCATTCGGGTCTAGGGTGTTGCGCACGATCCGCGCTGCCGAGGTTTTAGCCGCCCCCGCGTGCCCTTCGAAGACTATTAAGGGGTAGGGTTTTCCTGGTAGCAGGGCAAAGCTACAGGCCGTCAGCAGCAGCCGGAACTCGCTCTCATTAGGCAAGTTCAAAAGCATCTGCAGTAGGGTTGCGTCGGCCTCGTTCCGCAGCGGTGGAGGAAGCGGTTTCATGTTGGGAGGGCGATAGAACTTCACCGGCGCTCGGGGGATGATCTCCCACCCCTCTGCGCTGACGTGAACCGCCTGGCCCGCCTTATCGGCTAAATCGATGTAGACCCCGCCTTTGGCGTCCGGCGCAGTACGAAGATGCACCTGATACTCCGGCCCATTGTACAGCGCCGTGGCCGCGTAGACCTCGACCAGCGCGTCGATCTGAGCCTTCTTGGCTCCCTGCCCCAGCCGGACGCACTCCCCAATCAACCAACGGCGAAATTCTGGTGACTCGACTGGGTGGTTCCATCCGTTGGGCAGCGTCGCCCATGTCTCATGCCGGCAATGCCATAGCTCGTCTGGTTGTGGCGGCCCCGCTTCCAGGATGTCCGGGACCGCGACTGCACTGCCAGATTTTAGCCCAGATCGGCGGGGCACCGGGTTTTTGAGCCCTTCAAATTGTGGGGCGGCCACCAAGATCAGCTGTGTCGGTTCGTAAATTTGCTGGTTGACCCCGGGAACTCCGCCGAGCCACCGCCCCGCTTCGCTATTCGTGATCTCGCGATTGAGGCGGAAAATTAGGCGCATGTGGACACCTGGATGTACCAGTTCGTCTGTCTTCAGATCCCGCACGCCTGCCTTTGCGGTCAGTTGCCACTGGTACTCGGCTTCCTGAAATTCGTCCGGTAACCGCGAAATTACATACGCAGCTGCGCCCTCGGGATCGGCAACTGGGTCAATTCCTTCTGGCGTCTCATCCTCGTCGAACTCGACCGGCAGCCAGGCGTGTCGGGCCTCGACGATCGTACCAGTCGTGTCATTCTCGTTGCGACAGCGCAGACGCCGGACCCCTCTAGCCTTGCCGCCGAACCGCTCGGCCAGATCACCATAAATGATGCACTGCTGGTCGATCCGACGGTCGATGTGCTCGCAGAGTCCGGCGAAGTCGTCGAATTGCCGGACATCGATATCGAAGAACTTGACCTTATCGGCTGGCTCACAGCGCAGCCCGCGCTTGTGTAGAACCCAGGTCTCAGTCAGGCACTGGCCGTGAGGAGAAGTCAGAACGCATACGCGGAGCGGTCCCTTGTAAGCTGATGCCTCGGTCATTCTGCGGCCTCCTCGAATTGGGCTCGACGGGCGTCGCGTTTGGCCTTCCGAACATCCTTCTCATCGAGCGCCAGCTTGCGGTGGTCAGCGTCACGCAGCCGCCGGATGATCGTGATCCAGAGTTCGTCATCGCCAATCGTCGGGGGTCCGGTCCAACCACGACGGTCTGCTATTGAGTGGCGGGACATGTGGGCAGTGTCGAAGCCGGCGCGGACTTTCTCGCAGCGGGCGCAGACGGGGCCTTCGCCGACGCGGCCACAGTAGCGGCAGGCTGGTTCCCGCGAGCCGAGCTGGAACCACTTTGGCCGGACACCGCGCCCAGAGCAAAGCCCACACGTGAGAGGTTCCCCGGTCAGGGCCGACTTTCCGTGCTTGCCAGCGCAGGTCGGATTGATCAGCCGGAAGGCACGTTTCTCGGGGTCCCAGCGAAGGCGTTTTGGATCAGGATTGGGTGGTCCCTGCGCCCCAGCATTTCTGCGCTCTTTAGGGGTGCCAACCGACGGGAAAGGTACTACGGTACCAGGAGCCGCGTTTTTGGCCTCAAAAGCGAGGATTTGGGCCTCAGCGGCGATCAGACGCGACGCGGTGTCCGGGCTGCCCAGTTGGCGCCTGAGAAGCTCCATCCCGTCGGCATTGCTTTCTGGTGTTTTGCGGGCGCGGCGCCGACCAAGGATGCCCATCACGCCGCCTCCCGGGCCGAACCACCAGTTCCCGGATCGCTCGTGGATCGTCGCGGCCCCGTTGTCCTTGCCGCCGCCCATGCGAGCAAATCGTCTTCCCGATACAGCGGCCGGCGCCCGAAGCTCTCGAACACAGGGCCGCCACCGAGACAGGCGAGCTTTGCCAGAGTTGCAGGAGCGGTCTTGAAACCGCGTGAGGTGAGGAACTGGGCTGCTTCCTTGCGATCCAGCAGTCTTTCGCAAACCATAGTGCTCTACTCCTTGCTAAGCGACGGCATTCGCAAGAGCGCGCCGACCATAGCAAGAAGTAGGAAGATAACCTGAAGTATCGACGGGGGGTTTATCGCGGGTTAAACAGTATTAATTTATACCCCGCGGTTCCCTTCTTGGGCCAGTGGTTTCGCAACGCCTCTGCGAGCGCGCCCTTGCTGTAAGGGATGCGGTCGGCTGTCTCGGGAAAGTGGTCTCGAAGGGAACGCCAGGCGGCAATCGCGAACTGGTAGAAATCGCCGTGGTACCCTCGCTTGTTAAAACGCGTTGACGGCCTCGTTGCCCGCTTTCTTGCAACCCGCTGGTATGTCCGGATTAAGCCAATAATCAGCTCGTGAAACGCATTATGTGACGGGCGGCCTACGTCGGATGGCGCGGCTTCCAGCTTCGTCAGTTCCTCACCCCAGAAAGTAGCCAGCCGCTTTGTTGTCGCGAGAAACTGTTCTTCGTCAGCCTCCGCTAGCGGGTTCAATGGCATCCACAGGTCAGCAGAAACGAGCAAATTGGCTGCGTCCCGGAGTTCAATCAGGCGCCTGATTTCGGCGTCGCGGGATGGCCATTTGCTCTGACAATTCAGTTGAAAGTCGTAGAAATCGTCCCGCAACGACAGCACTAGCCTCGCAAAGATTGCTGGTTCACGGATCTTCAGCGCCCGCGCTACACCGATAAAGGCCTTGGGCGGGAAGCGAGCTTCGAAAGCTTCCCGTTCGGCTGCCAACTGCTCCTCCACCGCTTGTTCGAGAGCAGTAGCGTCATCTTCGGACATCGCCGAGCTTAAGCTTTCCAGAACCGTCGGGGTCATTTTTGGCAGCCGTCCCGAGCGGTCCAGCGGTTAGGCGGCGGGCACAGGCTCAAGCGCGCCGGTACTCGGTGCTCAACGCTCTGCAACTGCGCCTTTCGCGCCTCGGCAGCGGCATCGTATGGCACGAAACTGTTGACCGCGGGCGTGTGCTGGACGGGAGCCTCTGGTTGCGGGGTTGAGGCTGGCTGTGGCGCTGGCTGGGCCGCAACTGCCGGCGTAGCCGTTGCCGCAAAGAGCAGCGCGAAGGCTCTGATGGTGCTCTTCAAGACGTTCACCTCAGGGACGCAAAGGAAGCAACCTAGAACTCAGCATGAAAAATTTTGACATCGGCTTAAAACACGACTGTGGGCGTGAGTTCCCGGACGCCCCCCTGACGCCCGCCGTTCAAAGATCGGGCCGCACCCTGGTAGGAGAGTCCTCGATGCCTCATGAGATCGCCCCACTGGCCAAAGCCTTGGAACCGAGCTTCGCCGTCACCGAGGACGCGACCCTTGCTGCAACCATGATGGTAACGGCGCTGCGTGCTCAGTTTCCCCGGCCGATAAAGGGCGAGGACCGCCGGCTCTATCTGGCCGCGCTGGAACGCCTGCCAAAGGGCAGCACCGCTAAGCCGAGGCTCAAGTTCGGGATGCCCCACGGGGCCGGTACGCATTGGCGCGTGATCTTCACCGATGGCCTTGCGGATTACCCGTGCTCGCGGCGCTTTGTTACGCAAGGTCAGGCAAATGACTACGCGTCGGACTTCCTGATGTGCTGGACGGAGATCAGCGGGCCGTAAATGCCCGACGACCGCGCCCGGCTTAGCCTCTGCGTAGCGGCACCACCTCGGCGCCTGGCTTGCCCTGCATCGCCTTGGCGATCTTCCCAGCCACCGTGGCCGCCGCCGCCTTAACCGGATCACTCGCAAGGTGCGCATATCGCTGCGTGGTCTGCGCCTGCGTGTGCCCGAGCATCTTTCCGATGATTGGGAGGCCCATGCCGCCGGCGACCGCGACCGAGGCGAATGAGTGTCGCAAATCATGGAGCCGAACGTCATCGAGCCTAGCAGCCCCCCGAATGCGCCGCCACGGCTCTTCCACAAAGGTGGTCCCTCGCTTTGCCCCGAGCACGTAGGGGACGCCTTCGATCCTCGGCAACCCCACGAGCACTTCCAGGGCGGGCGCAGGGAGATGCAGGGTCTTGGCGCCGGTCTTGCTGTCCGGAAGCCGCGCCTCACCGCGCTCCATGTTCACCCAGTCCCATTCCAGCCCCAGGATCTCGCCGAGACGGGCGCCCGTGAACACGAGCAACTTGATCGCCGCCACGGCGAAGGGTGAGCCCTCCCAGGCAGCCAGCGCCTCGCCGAGCCGGGCAAGCTCGTCAGCCGAGAGGAAACGCTCTCGCCGCCTTTCCGGGAACCGTTCGACGTGCCGGCAAGGGTTGCTGCCGTCGGGGCGCTCACCCACCCTCTCGGCGAATGTGAAAATGGTAGAAAGCAGCGCCAGGACGCGGTTAGCCTGGATCGGTGTGGCGCGCCTAGCATGATGTAGTCGGACAACATCCGCGCGCGTCACCTCGACGCCCCGCTTCCTGCCCAGCGCGGGTAGAATGATGCTATCGAGGAGCCGTCGGTACTCCTTTGCCGTTGCGGGCTTACGCTTGGTTTCCGCATGCTCGACGAGGAACCGAGTTGCCAACTCCTCGACGGTTGGGGCCATCTTTGCCGCGGCCTTGGCCCCCGCTGGATCGCCTCCGGTGGCTACGAGCCCCAGGAGCCGCCGGGCCTCTTTGCGCGCCGTCTCCGGTGTCCAGGGCGCACCGTGGCGTCCGATGGTGTGCCAACGAGCGCGCCCGCCAACGTGGTACTTCAGCAAGTAGGTGATCGCATCGCCCTTCTGGCGGCGAGCATGGAACCCTGGCACCGCGCCGGTTCCTTGATCCCATACTCTGGAACTGGGTTGTATCGCCTTGATGACACCCAAGGTGATCATGTTCTGCTCCTCCGTGCCCTTCGTGTCTCGATCCGGCCTAGACACCAACGAGACACCAGCCGAACGGAAGAGATGGAGATGGCTAGAAATCTCCGCAACCGTGAAATGGAACGATTGATGCGCGTTTCGTAGCGAGCAGCAACCGACAGAGATAGCTAAAAATCTCCTTTTAAGAGATTAAAAGTCAGTTGCTCTACCGGCTGAGCTACGGGCTCACGGCGCCGGGCGGAACATAAGCGGCGCCCGAGAGGCCCTGTCAAGCAGCTGCCGACCGAATTCGGGCGCGGTGCGGCGGCGGTTGCCCACCCCCGCGCCAAAATCGACGCCGCCCTGATTTCTTCGAGGACCCGTTCAGCTGCGCCATTCGAGGGTGCGCGGTTCGATCGGGTTCTTAAACGGGCGGCCTTCGGCGAGGGCGCGGCGATATTCGCGCTTCAGGCGGTAATACCATTTCGCCTGGGTGTCGGCATCGTCGATCAAGGTCAGCGGCGGGTGGTGGCGCAGACCTTGCTGCTGGCGCTCCATGACGGCACGGTCCTGGTGCAGAAAAGCGCGCACATAGTGTCGCAGCAACGGCTTCAGCGGGCTTAGCCAGGGCGCCGTCCAATAGACGCAATGGTTGATCTCGGTCATCACTTCGTCGACCGGGGTGATCGCGGTCAGATTACCGACGCGATAACGGCCGGCACGGATCTCTTCGATCCTGATGCTCGGCAGGCGGAAGACGATCTCGGTTTCCGGCATGCCGCCCAGCAGGCGATAGGCCCGCGAATTCGCCGAGGGCGCATGGCGGCTCATCGTGAAACCGAACGGCGAGGGAGTAAATGCCTTGCTCTTGTGCCGGATCGACCGGCGCGAGCGCCACCACCAGGCGCGATGGACAAAGGGTCCGTGCGCCGGGTCCATCAACCCGACGACGGCGTGGTCGATCGCTGCAGCAAAGCCGACGCTCTCGACGAGATCGGGCGGTCTTTCCGCGAACCCGTCGAGCCGCGGGATCTCCGGCGCGGTGGCGGGATCCTCGCCAAAAAACACCCAGATGTTGCCTTGCACCTCGCGCGCCGGGTAGCGGTGCACCCGGATACGCGCGGGCGAGAAGGCTTGGCCCGGCACCAGCGCCGGGATCAGGGTGCATTGCCCGGCGGTGTCAAAGCGCCAGCCGTGATAGCAGCACTCGATCTCGTGCCCGTCGAACCGCCCGGCGCTGAGTGGCATTCCGCGATGCGGACACGGGTCGCGCAATGCGAAGACGACGCCGTCCGCGCCACGGCCGATCAGGATCGGCTCGCCGAGCATGACCTTGCCGAGCATCGCCCGGCGCCGCAGGCGCCGGCTCGGCACCGCGTAATACCAGGCCTCGCGCAACGGCGCGGCGGCGTCGAGCGCGGTGGATGTGCTGGCGCTACCGGTCAGAGGCGGGTCGAAAGCCAAATCGCAATCCGCGAGCCGGCCTTGACCGCGGCGCCGATGAGCTCGTATCCGAGGGCGTCCTCGGCGCCGTGCGCGGTCGCGATTTCGCGATGCGCCAGCTCGTCCTCGCGGAAGGCGAGGACCGTCTCGCACAATGCCGGGTCCTCTTCGGCGAGATACTCGGCCTGCCCCCGGTAATGCTCGTCGATGACGTCCTCGACCGCGAGGGTGCAGGCCATCGCAGCGCGCTCGCCGAGCAGGGCCGTAGCGGCGCCGAGCGCATAGCCGGCAACCGACCATAACGGGTAGAGAAGCGTCGGACGCACCCGCTGCTCATGCAACAGCACTTCAAACCGCGCCAGATGGCCTTTTTCGGTCTCAGCCATGCGGCGGATTTCCCCGGAGGCGCGACTGCGTCCGAGCACAGCTAGCTGACCCTGGTAGATCCGCGTCGCCCCGTATTCGCCGGCATGGTCGACGCGCAGCATCCGCGCGATCTCCTCCGCTGGTGAGCGGTCGCCGGGCAGGCGGTGCGGGCGCTCCTTGCTCATGCGGTCTCTCGTCGTATCTCGGCTTGCCGCTGCGGTCCACGAAGGAGCCGAAAGACCGCGAGACAGGCGCTGCCCATCAGCAGCGAGGCCAAGAGGTTCCATCCGGCGAGCGAAATGCCCCACAGCATCCATGCCGGCTCGTCGCAGCGCACCGGCATTTGACCGAGAATGCGTTTCTTCAACGTCTCCACCGTGTCGGCCGCCGTGGCCGCCCCGGTGCAGGCGGTGGGTCCGGCGAACCAATGCTTCTCGACCCCGACATGATAGAAGGCGAGCGCGCTGCCGACGGCAAAGACGGCGGCGAGCAGCAGCGCCACCCATGGCAGCGCCACTTGGCGGCCTGCCACGATCGCGGTCAGCGAGATGGCAATCGCCGCAGCCCATGGCCAGCGCTGCAGCAAGCACAGCTCGCACGGGGCGAGCTCGCCCCAATATTGCGATAAAAAGGCGCCACCGAGCACCGCAGTGCTCGCCACCAGAACGAAGACCGGAAAACGACGCAGATCGGCCCGCATGGCCTCACAGATAGCGCAACACGACGAACCCGCCAACTATTGCCGCGGCTACCAGACTGGTGACCAGCATCAATCGGCGCTCGATAAAATCGCGGATCGGCTCGCCGAACCGCCACAACAGCGCGGCGAGCAGAAAAAACCGCAGACTGCGCGAGACGAGCGCTGCCAGGGTAAAGGCGAGGAGGTTGAACTGTGCCGCACCACTGGCGATCGTGACCAGCTTGAACGGGATCGGCGTCAGCCCCTTGAGCACGATGATCCAGGCGCCCCATTCGGCAAAGGCCGATTTGAACGCCTCGTACTTGTCCATCGCATGATAGAATTCGAGCAGCGGCCGGCCGAGCGCGTCGAACAGGAAATAGCCGATCGCATAGCCGACATAGCCGCCGACGACCGAGGTCACGGTGCAGACCGCGGCGATCAGCCACGCCCGGCGCGGCTGCGCCAGGGTCATCGGCACCAGCAGGAAATCCGGCGGCAGCGGAAAGAACGAGCTCTCGGCGAAGGATATCAGCGCCATCGCCGCCATCGCGTGACGGTGTGCCGCCATCGCGAGCGCCCGGGCATAAAGACGGTCGATCACGTCATCGGGCGGGCTGGTGATGGCTGGAAGAGTTCCGCGATAGTCATGTGCTCGATCGCTGGGTCGCTCATCTCGAGCTTTTGCCGCCGATATGTGGCGATTTTCCGGCGCTCTCCTTCCGGGGGTGGGTTCGCTCGGTCATTCCGCCGCGGCGGCGTCGATCGGGATCACCGGGTCGAGCTCGGTGAATCCGCCCGATTGCCGCTGCCACAGCCGCGCGTAGGTGCCTCCGCGGGCGAGCAGCTGGGCGTGCGTGCCTTCTTCGACGATCCTCCCCTGGTCGAGCACGATCAGACGGTCCATGCGCGCGATCGTCGACAACCGGTGGGCGATCGCGATGACGGTGCGCCCACGCATCAGGCTGTCGAGCTGCTCTTGGATCGCCGCCTCGACTTCCGAATCGAGCGAGGAGGTGGCCTCGTCGAGCACCAGGATCGGGGCATCTTTGAGAATGACGCGGGCGAGCGCAATGCGTTGACGCTGGCCGCCCGACAGCTTGACGCCACGCTCGCCGACATGCGCATCAAAGCCGCACCGCCCATACCAATCCTCGAGCCCCTCGACAAACTCGAGCGCGTGCGCCTGCGCCGCGGCCCGGCGCACCTCCCACTCGCTCGCCTGCAGCCTGCCATAGCGGATGTTGTCGCGGATCGACCGGTGCAACAGCGAGGTGTCCTGAGTGATCATCGCGATGTGCGCGCGCAGGCTCTCCTGGGTAACGAGGGCGATGTCCTGCCCATCGATCAGGATGCGGCCGGCTTCGATGTCGTAGAAGCGCAGCAGCAGATTGACCAGGGTCGACTTTCCGGCGCCGGAGCGCCCGACCAGACCGACCCGCTCGCCGGGTGCCACCGAAAGGTCGATCCCATGTAGAACGCCCTTCGCGGTGCCGTAGCCGAAGCGCACTCCTTCGAAGCGGACCGCCCCGCGTGTTACCTGCAAGGCGACGGCATCGGGCCGGTCCGGCATCTGGCGGGGGACCGCGATCGTCCGCATGCCTTCCTGCACGACACCGATATTCTCGAAGATCGTCGTGACGTTTTGTGCCACCCAGCCGGCGATCGCGGCGACATGCCAGGTCAGCGGCAAGGCCATCGCCACCGTGCCCACGACGATGCGCCCGTCGTTCCAGAGCCAGATCGCCAACGCCGCAGTGCCTACAACCATGCTCGCATTCAGCAAGGCAAGGCAGAGGTTGAGCAGGGTCGTCAGTCGCACCTGCCCGCGATGGGCATCGGTGAGATCGTCCACCGCAGCCCGGACGAATTCGTCCTCGTCGCGCGGCCGGGCGAACAGCTTGACGGTCGCGATGTTGGTGTAGCTGTCGACGACGCGGCCGGTCAGCGCCGAGCGCGTATCGGACATGCGCCGCGAGCGGGTGCGTAGCCGCGGCACGAAATAGCGGAGCAATACCGCATAGCCGGCGAACCACATCACCACCGGGATCGCCAATCGAGAATCGTTGGCGGCGAGCAGGATGATCGCGCCGCCGCCATAGACCAGGATGTACCAGACCGCCGTGGTCGCCGCGACGACGCTTTCGCGCAGCGACGGGCCGGTTTGCATGACCCGCTGCGCGATTCTCCCGGCATAATCGTTCTGAAAAAAGCTCCAGCTCTGCCGTATGACGTGCCAGTGGCTCTGCCAGCGGATCAGGTTGGAGAACCCCGGGATGATCGCCTGGTTGGTCAGCATGTTCTGCAGCAGCATCGCCAGCGGCCGCAGCACCACCAGGACGAGTGCCATGCCGAGCAGCGGCGGCCACGAATCGCGCAGCAACGAGCCGGGCTCGTGGCTGGAGACCAGAGTGATCACCCGGCCGACGAATACCGGTATCGTCGTGTCGATCAGCGCGACGATGAAGCCGGCGACGAAGAGCGCCACGACCAGACCGCGCGCCTGCCGGGCATAATGCCAATAAAAGGCGCCGAGCCCTGCCGGCGGCGGGCCTTGCGGCGGCAAAGCCGTCGGCTCAAGGAGGCTTTCGAAATACCGGAACAAGCGCATGGCGGAATTTTGCTTCGCGATCCCTGCGGTGGAGAAGGGAAGACGGCGAGAACGCTCAGGCTTAGATAGCGCCGCCGGCTAGTGACGCAACCCTAGCACATCCCACCGTGCTGTGCCCGAATAACGTCTGTCGCAAGTGAACGGCGTTCCGCCCCCCGCTCTGTGTCGTTTAGAACGATCTGGCAGGCCGTGCTGCGACACGGCCTTACCCGGTCATGCTGAGAATTGTTGCTCGAGACGGCCGAACTTACCGCCGTGGCCGCAAGCGGAACGGCGGAGGGTGATCGGGTTGGGTGGTGACGATCCCCACCGGCATCACCGGCTCGCGATCGGCGCGCTCGATTTCGAAGGCTTTGACCATCGCGGCCAGGACCAGGGTGGCTTCGGTCAGCGCGAACTGGGCGCCGATGCACACCCGCGGACCGACGCCGAACGGCAGGTAGGCGAAACGGTCGGGTGCGGCAGTACCGGGAAGAAACCGCGACGGATCAAAGACCTCTGCTCGCGGCCACAGCCGGCGATGCCGGTGCAACACCCAGGGCGCGATGAAGACGATCGCACCGGCGGGCACCGGGATGCCGCCGGCATTGTCGGCCGCGCGCGCCTGACGCACGAGGGTGAATACCGGCGGATAGAGGCGCAATGCCTCGTGCACGACCGCGCGGGCATAAACAAGTTTGGGTAGGGTCTCGGCTGCATTGTCGGGGCCGAGATCGAGGCTCTCGGCTTCAGCGGCGAGCCGTTTCTGGATATCGGGTGCGGCCGCGACCAGCCACAGCGACCAGAACAGCGCGACCCCGGTCGTCTCGTGACCGGCGGCGATTAATGTCGCCACCTGATCGACGAGGCCTTCGGCCGAAAACGGGGAACCGCTTTCCGGGTCATGGGCTGTCGACAACAGGTCGAACAGATCGCGCGGAGCGTCCGCCGGCGCTTTTCCTCGGCGCTCGGCGATGATGCGGCCGATCAGCGCTGTCCAGCGCCGCCGGGCCCGCCGCCGCGCGAAATCGCGCGGGCTCGGGATCGCCGGCGGCAGCAAAAAATCGAGCAGGGTTGGCCGGCCGACACCCACGGTATAGCGGACGATCTGATCGCGCAGTTCCGGGCGGTAGCGCTCCATCGCGACGGAAAACATCGAGGTGCCGGCGATCTCCAAGGCGAGCGTCTGCATCGCCGCGAGAAGGTCGATAGGCTGCTCGGTCGAGGCGGCCAGACCGGCGACCGTCGCCGCGGCGGCGATCGCCACATGGCGCGCCAGCAGCGGCATCGTGCGCGGGGCAAAGGCGGGGGCCAGGGTGCGGCGCTGGTGCTTCCAGTCCTCGCCCTCGCTGAGCAACAGCCCGTTGCCGAGCAGCGGACGCAACATCCGCATGGTGGCTGGGGTGCGACGGTAGCTGTCCGGGTTATCGACGAGGATGTGATGGATCCCGGCCGGCTGGTTCAGGATTATCTGCCGGCGGCCGAAAAAGCTGCGGTAGACGACGTCCTCTTCGAAGGCCTCCGGCGGAAACGCCAGGATCGCATTGTCGCGCAATGCCTTGGCGATAACGCGCCCGGACAGCGCGCCGGCCGGCGCGTGCGGCGTTGCAAGGACGAGTGGCGGCGCCTCGGTCACCCGGGTCATCCGTTGACTATGCGATACCGGAGAGATCGGGATCTTGGCCTCGCCTTCCAACCGTCTGGTGCCCCACCCGGAAGAGCGGCAGCGCCAGCATCGACAGCAGCACCAAGCCGCCGACGATCAGCCAGGTGTCGTTGAAGGCGGCGACAAGCCCCGCGCGCTCGACCAGGGGCTCCACCAGGGCGCGCGTCGCCTCGTCGACCGGGCCGACCGGCACCCCGGTAAAATGCTCGGTCGGCAATCCGACCAGGCGCGCCGCCGCCGGATCGCCGGCCTGCAGCCGGGCGACGATGGTGTGAACATGGGCGGGTGTGCGCTGGTCGAGCAGGGTGTCGATCAACGCTAGCCCGATCGCTCCGCCGAGATTGCGCATCAGGTTGAACAGACCGCTGGCGTTCGGCACGAGAACGGGGTCGAAGCCGCCCAGCGCCAACGAAGTGGTCGGCAGCAGGCACAGCATCACTGCCACACCGCGCACCGTTTGCTGCCAGAACAATCCCCAGAAATCGGTCTCGAAGGTCATAAAGCCGTTGCCGAGAAACCCGAGCGCGAGCAGGGCGTAGCCCGCCGCGGTCACCAGCCGGGTATCGGCACGCCGTTCGAGTGCCGTCGCTATCGGCGCCATCGCCAGTTGGGCGGCACCCGTCACCATCATGATCTTGCCGATCGTGAACGCGTCGTAATCTCGGACCACGCCGAGGAACACCGGCAACAGATAGGTAGCGCCGTAGAGCCCGAGACCGAGAACAAAGCTGAACCAGCATCCGACAGCAAAATTGCGGTCGCGGAACACCGACAGATCGAGCAGTGGCATCGGCCGGGCCAATGAGCGGCGGATCACGCCCCCTCCGCAAGCTATGCAAAGGGCGGCGAGCGACAGCATCGGCGGGCTCGTCCAACCGCGCTGCGGGGCTTCTTTGAGCAGCAACTGCAGCCCAGCGAGAAAAACCGCGAGCAGTGGCAACGCCGGCAAATCAACCGAGCCAAAAGCCCGCCGGTTCGGCCGGTCGATGTCGACCGCCCAGGCGACCAGGAGCGCCACGACGAGCCCCGGCGGCACATTGATCAGAAACAGCCAGTGCCAGGAGAAGCGGTCGGTGATAAATCCGCCGACACTCGGTCCGAGGGTCGGCGCCAGCATCGCCAGGAGCCCGGCCCACAATATCGCGCGCTCCCGCGCCGGCCACTGGAACATCAAAAAGACCGCCGAGAACACCAGCGGAATCAGCGCGCCGCCGCAAAAGCCTTGCACGACCCGCGCCGCGATCAGCAACCAGAAGCCGGAGGAGGCGGCGCAAGCGACGCTGGCGGCGGTGAAGCCGCAGACGCAGGCGAAAAAGGCGCCGCGCGTTGACAGCAGCCTGGTCAGCCAGCCGGTAAGCGGGATCGCGACGATCTCGGCCATCAGATAGGCGGTTTGGACCCAGCTCAGCCGGTCGAGGGGGATGGCGAGCCCGGTCTGGATCTCCGGCAAGGAGCTGGCGACGATCTGCGTGTCGAGGATCGCCAGAAACATCCCGAAAGCCATGGCGAGGAACCCGACCCAAGTCTTGACGCCCGGGTCTTTCCCTCGCCCCGCTTGCGGGGAGAGGGTCGGGGTGAGGGGCATTTGCCGATCCGCGACGCCTGTAGACATCGGCACAGCCTACTCTCACAGCCCGCGCCGCGGCGCCAGAGTGCTCTCTTCGATCCGGATGCGCCGCAGGATCAGCACCAAGTTGACGGCCGAAAATGCCGCCGCAAGCGGGACGGCACCAAAGGCGAGGGGCAGCACGGCGATTTCGGCGATCACCAGCAGGTAGTTCGGGTGCCGAAACCAGCGAAACGGGCCGGTGTGCACCAGCGGCATGCCGGGCAAAGTGATGATCCGCGTCGTCCAGTATCGACCGAGGCTGGAAATTACCCAGAGCCGGCCCAATTGCAGCAGCGCGAAGAGGCCGAGCAGTGGCCAGATCGGCACGATATGGGCGGGCACGAAGAGCGCAAGACACACCAGCCAGCCCGCGTGCAGCAGAATGAAGTACCGATAGCCCTCGCTGTCCGCCTCGACACCGCCGAGCCGGCGCAACCGCGCGGTGTTGCGGTGGGCCCAAGCCAGCTCGACAACCCGCTCCAGCAGCACCAGACCGAGCGTCCAGTGAAGCAGGCTCACCGGTTGTCGAGCACCAGAAACCCTGCTGTGAACCCCGGTCCGAGCGCATTCATCAGCGCGCGCTTCCACGGTTCGCCGGTGGTGCGCGTCTGGGCCAGCATGCGTTCGAGCACGAACATCACGGTCGTCGCCGACATGTTGCCGTAATCGCGCAACACGCTCCATGCCTCGGCCAGCACACCCTCGCCGAGGCCAAAGGCGCGCTCGAGTGCGGCGACCACCTTGGCGCCGCCGGGGTGGCACACGAAACGGTCGATGTCTTCGAGCCCGAGCCGGTGGCGGGCGAGGAAGTCCGACGCCACGTCGCGCAGCTGTGTCGCGACGAGCTGCGGAATGTCGCGGGAAAAAACGGCGCTGAAGCCGTTGTCGGCGACCTCCCAGCCCATGATGTCGAGACTGTCGGGCCAGGTGTGCTCGCCGGCTGCGACGATCGCCGGGCCCTCGCCGTGGGTCGACAGCAGCGCCCCGGCGGCACCATCGCCAAATAACGCCGTCGCAACGATGTTGCTCTTCGACCAGTCGTCGCGCCGAAAGGCGAGCGCGCAGAGCTCGACGGTCAGAAACAGCACCGTCTCGCCGGGGGCTGCCGCGGCTTGGGTCGCCGCGCGTGCCAAGCCGATGACGCCGCCGGCACAGCCGAGCCCAAAGATCGGCAGCCGGCGCACCGTACGCCGCAGACCCATCCGTTCGATGAGCAGCGCATCGAGGCTCGGTGTGGCGATCCCAGTGGTCGAGACGACGACGATGCCGTCGATCTCGCTTTTGTCGCGGCCGGTGCAGTCGAGGAGTTGCCGGGTTGCCGTTTCGAGCA
>Ga0306920_100006031_pt1 | contig 15736 bp, 15 predicted proteins | sample flu12Cox44000170_FD_204666 | JGI IMG/M metagenome (GOLD analysis project Ga0306920, IMG submission 204666) | Lab enrichment of tropical soil microbial communities from Luquillo Experimental Forest, Puerto Rico - flux4day.12C.oxic.44.000.170 (v2)... | ecosystem: Environmental > Terrestrial >... | reverse complement strand
CTTGGCCGGAGCCGTATCCGTGGCGGGCGGCTTCGGCGTGAGATGGCGCGCCATCAGCGTCCGGACGGAGTCCGATGGACGGGCGCCGCGGCCCAGCCAGTAGTCGACGCGCTCTTTGTTGACGTCCACGACAGCCGGTTTCGTGCGAGGGTTGTAGTGGCCGAGGATTTCGACGAACGAACTGTCGCGTGCGGATCGCGAGTCGGTGACGACCACGCGGAAGAACGGACGCTTCTTGGATCCGGCGCGGCGGAGACGGATAGCTACCATCGATCACTCCTACACTGACTTTCGAGGCTCGTTCCCGACGTCATGTTTCGCTGCGCGAACCGGCGACCCTGAAAGGGTCGCCCTACGTAGGGCGGCCCTTTCAGGGCCGCCACATTTTTGCGTAGGACGTCCTTTTGAGGACCGCCGGACTCCGAGCACCGCGGATTATCCGCGGCTGCGCAGCATCTGCATCGCCCGGCGGCGCGCGGCTTTGCCCCCGCCACCGGACAGCCCGGCCATGCCGCCGAGCTGCTTCAACATCTTCTGCATCTGCACGAACTGCTTCAGCAGACGATTCACTTCCTCGACCGACGTCCCACTGCCCTTCGCGATGCGCTTGCGGCGGCTGCCGTTGATGATGTGCTGCTTCCGCCGCTCCTCCGGCGTCATCGAGTTGATGATGGCTTCGGTGCGCCCGATCTGCTTCTCGTCAGGCTTCTGGTTCGCCAGCGCCTTGATGTTGCCCATGCCCGGCAGCATCCCGATGATCTGCTCGAGCGGCCCCATTTTCTTCAGCGTCTTCAGCTGATCGCGAAAGTCCTCGAGCGTGAACTCGTTCGAGCGAAGCTTCGCTTCCAGCTTCTCGGCGTCGCCGGCATCGATCGCCGCCTCGGCCTTCTCGATGAGCGACAGCACGTCACCCATGCCGAGCACGCGTGAGACCACGCGCTCGGGATGCAACGGCTCCAGATCTTCGAGGCGCTCGCCGCTTCCCGCGAACGCAATCGGGACGCCGACGACCGACACGACCGACAGTGCCGCGCCTCCGCGCGCGTCGCCGTCCATCTTGGTCAGCACGACGCCCGTGACGCCGACACGCCGGTTGAATTCGCCGGCGCTCTTGATCGCGTCCTGCCCCGTCATCGCGTCGGCGACGTAGAGCTTGTCGGACGCCTCGGTCACATCCCGAATCGCGACGAGCTCGTCCATCAGCTCGTCGTCGATATGCAGCCGGCCGGCGGAGTCGATGATGACGGTGTCGAAGCCGAGGTTGCCGGCTTCGGACATCGCGCCTTTCGCGCGGGCCACGGGATCCAGCTCACCCGGCGGGTCGAACACCCGCACCGCCGCCTTCTGGCCAACGACGTTCAGCTGCGCGATCGCCGCCGGCCGCTTCACATCGGTGGAGACGAGCAGGGGATGGCGGCCCTGTTTCGTCAGCCACTTCCCGAGCTTTCCCGCCGTCGTCGTCTTGCCGGCGCCCTGCAGCCCAAGCAGCAGGATGACGCGGGGCCGGCGATGGGTCGGCGGCAGCCCGCCCTGTGTATCGCCAAACAGCGCGAGCATCTCGTCGCGGACGATCTTGACGACCTGCTGCGCCGGCGACAGGCTGCGGAGCACGTCCTGCCCCGTCGCCCGATCACGCACACGGTCGATGAACGCCTTGACGACCTTGAAGTTGACGTCGGCTTCGAGCAGCGCCAGCCGGATCTCGCGGAGCGCGGCTTCGATGTTCTCCGGCGTCAGCCGCGCCTCGCCGCGGAGCGTTTTGAAGACGTCCTGCAGACGCGTGCTGAGTGAATCGAACATCAGGGTCCCGCCTGTTGCGCATATCGCACGTAGCGTCCGGCTTTAGCCGGACCTCAGGTCCCGGCTCTAGCCGGACGTCGGGTCCACTTTTAGCCGGACCGTAAGGTCCACCTGAAGGTGGACACTACGTACTGCGCGCTAAGCTCCTCTAGCGCAAACTCTTATCGTAGATGAGCGGTCGGCGGACTGTCAATCGGAATGGGGCTACTTCGCCGCAAGCTCGCGCCGCAATTCCTGCAGGCGGCCGGCGGCATTTTTGATCGAGGAAACGAAGGCGCTGGTCGCCGCCGTTTCATCGTCAATCTCGGTCATCGACTGGTGCATCACGTTCAGCGTCGTCTCGACGTCCGTGACGGTCAGGTTCTCGGGTGGCATGCGGACGAGCGTCTCTATCAAATCGAGACAGCCGCGGAGGATCTTCGTAGCACCGGGATTCTGGGTCTGTACGCGCGCAGCGGCGCGCATTCCTGTGAGAATAAAGTCACGACTCGCGTTCAACTGGCTTTTGACACTCATAAGGGAAGCAGCAACCTCGCTAAACGCTCGACAGCTTGTGTCCGAGCTTTTCCTTCTTCGTCTTAAGGTATCGGCGCGTCGACTCCGATGCTGGAATCTCCAAAGGGAGCCACTCGCTGACCGATAGCCCGTAGCCTTCGATTCCCACAAGTTTACGCGGGTTATTGCTCAGCAGCCGCATCGAACGGACCCCAAGGTCGCGAAGGATCTGCACACCGACGCCGTAGTCCCGCTGATCCGCCTTGAATCCAAGGCGCTCGTTGGCCTCGACGGTATCGAACCCCTCGTCCTGCAGTTCATAGGCGCGAATCTTGTTCGCAAGGCCTATCCCGCGCCCCTCCTGATGCAGATACAGGAGCACGCCCCGCCCCTCGGTCGCGATTTTTTCCAGGGCGGCATCAAGCTGAGCGCCACAATCGCAGCGGACCGAATGCAACACGTCGCCGGTCAGGCACTGTGAGTGGACCCGGACCAGGATGTTTTTCCCGTCGCCGATCTCACCGTAGACCATCGCCACATGGGTCTGCTTGTCGACGAGACTCTCGAACGCGAAGATCCGGAAATCGCCGAAATCGGTCGGCAGCTTGGCCGAGGCGACACGTCTGACCAACGACTCGGTGCGGGTGCGGTACTTGATCAAGTCCGCGATCGTCACCATCAGCAGCCCGTGCCGTCTGGCGAATTTCGTGAGCTGCGGCACGCGCGCCATCGTGCCGTCCTCGTTCATGATTTCGCAGATCACGCCGGCTGGATAGAGACCGGCGATCCGCGCGAGATCGACCGCCGCTTCGGTCTGCCCGGCTCGCACCATCACGCCGCCGGTCCGCGATCGCAGCGGGAACATGTGGCCCGGGCGCGCCAGATCCGAAGGCCGCGTCGCCGGATCCAGGGCCGCCCGGACGGTCGCCGCGCGGTCGCTGGCCGAAATCCCTGTGCTCGTCTCCCCTTTGGCTTCGATCGAGACGCAGAATGCGGTCTCGAATCTCGAACTGTTCTGCGACACCATCAACGGAATCTCGAGCTCGTCGAGTCGTTCGGGTGTCATCGACAGGCAGATGAGACCCCGTCCGTACCGGGCCATGAAGTTAATCGCCTCGGGCGTGACCTTCTCGGCGGCGATCGTCAGGTCGCCTTCGTTCTCCCGGTTCGCATCGTCCACGACGATGACCATCTTGCCCGCGCGGATCGACTCGATGGCGTCTTCGATCGACGCGAACGGGCTGGACGATCGGCGGCCCTTGGCGATCTTGATCTGTCGTTTCAATGCGTGACCTCTCCCGGCCGGGCATCCGTCAGGTTCAGTCCGGCAAGTTCGATGGCGCGCGCGACGTATTTCCCCACCATGTCGCACTCGAGGTTGACGCGGTCGCGCACCTCCACGCGTCTGAGATTCGTGTGCTGCATCGTGTACGGAACGATTTGGATGTCGAACCGATCTCGGCCGAGCGCGGCGATCGTCAGGCTGATGCCGTCCACGGCGATCGAGCCCTTGTTCACCATGAACGGCGCGAGCCCGCGGGGAAAGGCCACGGTGAGCCAGTGGAAGTCGGCTTCCGCACGCAGGCTTTCCACCTGCCCGACACCATCGACATGCCCCTGCACGAAGTGGCCGCCGATCCGCCCATCGGCGCGGAGCGGCCGTTCCAGGTTGACTGGCGCGCCCTCGTTGATCGATCCGAGCGTCGTCACTCGAATGGTTTCCGGCCCGACGTCTGCGTAAACCGCGTCCTGATCGGCGCGCGTAATCGTCAGGCACACGCCGTTGACGGCAAGGCTGTCCCCAGGGGCCAGCTCCCGCGCCAGTGCCGTCGCGATCCTCAAGCGGACTCCACCGCTCGTCGGCGTCCGTTCGACCAGCTCGCCGACGGCTTCAACGAGGCCCGTGAACATATCCCTCAATCATCGTGTCCGGACCAAGCGCCTCGACCCGCCGTTCGACGAGATCCGATGCACGAAACGCCCGACCGCCAAGAAACGGCACGCCGCCCGCACCGATCGTCCGAGGTGCGACGTACAACCGAACGAAGTCGACGACGTCCTCGTCCCAGGCCGCCGCGTGCACGGCGGCCCCGCCCTCGAGGAGCAACGATTCCACCTGATGATCGGCGAGACGGCCCAGCGCCGCGCGCAACGTCGGATCGTGAACCGCCTCAATCACCGCGCCCTTTGCTTCAAGCGGCTCGCGCAGCGTGCTGTCCTGTGCCGACTCCTCTGAGGTCATGATCATGACAGGCCCGATGTGGGATGTCGAGAGTACGGCGGCGCGAGCCGGCATCCGGAGACGGCGATCGAAGATGACCCGCATCAGCGGCCGCTCGCGAAACGCGCCGCGTGCCGTCAGCGCCGGGTCGTCGGCGAGGATCGTGCCGACGCCGACGCCAATCGCATCAACTTCAGCGCGCACGCGATGGGCGTGACGGTTCGCCTCCGTGGACGTGAGGTGCGTGCGCTTCCCGGGCGCCTCCGCGATATAGCCGTCCGCGCTCATGGCGGCCTTCAGGACCACGAATGGCCGGTGTTCGCGCATGAGCGTGAAGAACGGCTGGTTCATCGCACGGGCGGCGGCCGCGCCAAGTCCCACCTCAACGTTCACACCGTGCAGGCGCAGATGCTCGAACCCCTTCCCGTTTACGAGCGGATTCGGATCCTCGACGGCTGCGACGACGCGCACCACGCCCGCTTCGACGATGCGCTGCACGCATGGACCGGTTCGGCCGACGTGACAGCAGGGCTCGAGCGTCAGATAGAGCGTCGCGCCGCGCGCGAGGTCGCCGGCCTCTTCGAGTGCATGGATCTCGGCGTGGGCTTCGCCGACCCGTCGATGGAAGCCCTGTCCGACGATCACACCGTCACGCGACACGACGACGGCGCCGACGAGAGGATTCGGGCTCGTGCGCCCGCGCCCGCGCTCGGCCAGTGACAGCGCGCGATTCATGTAGTCTTCGTCTACCACCGCTGCTCGAACAGACCGCTGACGTACTCCTCGGCGGAAAACGGCACCAGATCGTCGATGCCTTCACCAATGCCGACGTACCGAATCGGCAGCTTCAGGTCGTGCGCGATGGCGACGGCCACGCCGCCCTTGGCAGTTCCGTCCAGCTTCGTCAGGACAATGCCGTTGACGCCTGCCACACCCATGAACTGGCGCGCCTGCGCGACGCCGTTCTGGCCGACGGTCGCGTCGAGCACCAGCAGCACGTCGTGGGGCGCCCCGGAGACCTCGCGGGAGGCGACACGCCTGATCTTATCCAGCTCCTGCATCAGGTTCGTGCGCGTGTGCAGCCGGCCGGCGGTGTCCACGAGGATCGGGTCGCGGCCCCGGGCCTTGCCCGACTCGATCGCATCGAAGACCACCGCGGCGGGGTCGGCGCCCTCGCGGGCACGCACCATGTCAACGCCGGCCCGGCGCGCCCAGATCTCGAGCTGTTCGACCGCGGCGGCGCGGAACGTGTCGGCGGCGCAAATCAACGGCCGCTCTCCTCCCGCCTTGAACAGGTTGGCGAGCTTGCCAACGGTTGTCGTCTTGCCCGTGCCGTTGACGCCGACGACGAGCACGACCCTTGGATGATGGTCGATATCGATCGGCCGTTCGGCGTCATCGAACACACGGCGGATCTCGTTCTTCACGAGATCCCGGAGGCTCGCGCCGTTCCGGGGCTGTGCCTTCACGTCCGCGATGATGCGCGAGGTCGCAGGCAGACCGAGATCGGCTGAAATCAGAAGCTCTTCGAGCGCGTCGAGCGTCTCGACATCGATCGCGCGCGAGCGCCGTTCCGGTGCGTCCGCGCCGCTGACGATGGTGTCGAACCGATCGACGATCTGTTGTTTGGTGCGGGTGAGGCCTTCGCGAAGGCGGCCAAGCAGGCTCATCTACGGCATCTTATTCGATGCGTCACTTCTTCGATGCGTCACTTCGGATGACCACCGGGACCGACCGGTTCCGGCTCGGCTCGCTGCCGGCGCACCATCAGCGCACCGACGGCGGTCCGAACATCCGTGCGGCCGCTCAGCACCTCAGCCATCTGCTCGGTGATCGGCAGCTCGACGCCGCAGCGTTCGCCGAGCGCGAGCGCCGCGCCGGTCGTCCGCACACCTTCCGCGACCATCTTCATGCCGGCCACCACCTCGGCGAGCGGGCGGCCGCGCGCCAGCTCCACGCCAACGAGACGGTTCCTGCTGAGCGTGCCTGTGCAGGTGAGCACGAGATCGCCGAGCCCGCTCAGCCCGGCGAGCGTGTCGCGACGGCCGCCAAGCGCGCAGGCCAGCCGTGTGATTTCCGCGAGGCCCCTGGTGATGAGCGCCGCCAGGGCGTTGTGACCGAGACCCAGACCCTCGACGACGCCGGCCGCGATCGCGATGACGTTTTTCATCGCTCCGCCAATCTCGACGCCGATGACATCGTCGCTTCCGTACAGACGAAACTGCGGTCCGCGGAATTCGGCCTGCACGGCCTCGGTGGCGTGCGTCTCGAGCGACGCCGCCAGAACGGCCGTCGGCAGCTGCTGCGCAACCTCGGGAGCAAAGCTCGGGCCGGATAACGCCACCACAGGCCGATGAGCGCCGCACTCTTGAGCGATGATCTCCGACACCCGCAGATGTGTGTCGACCTCGAGTCCTTTCGTGGCGCTCACGACAATCACATCACGCGAGAGATGCGGAGCTGCGTGTCGCAGCACCATACGGCACCCGTGCGACGGCACTGCGCAGACGACCAGCGTCGCCGCTCGCACTGCGTCCTCGATCTCGTGCGTCACCACGAGCGTGTCGGGCAACATCACGTCGGGCAGATACACGGAGTTCGCTCGGCGCGACGCCATGTCGGTGACGAGCGCGCTGTCGCGTGCCCAGAGCCGCACGTCGTGGCCGACCCGACCGAGGTGGACGCTCAGTGCCGTGCCCCAGCTGCCTGCGCCGAGAATGGCGATCGTCGCCATCAGCCCCGAACTCCCAATCGCCGTTCGGTCCCGTCGAGAAGACGCATGACGTTCCCGCGATGTCGGAAGAGGATGAGCGCGGCTGCCACACAGGCGGCAGCGAGCGACGCGCTCGAGGCGCCCGCGGCGTACGCGATCGACGGGAGCGCTACCGACGCCACAATGGAACCCAGTGAGATGTACTTCGTGCCCCACACGGTCAGAAGAAACGCCACGAGCGACGGCGCGACCGCGATCGGCGTGAGGACAGAGAAGACGCCGCACGCCGTCGCGACGCCCTTGCCGCCCTTGAACCGGAGCCAGACGGGATAGATGTGGCCCACGATCGCGCTGAGACCCGCGAGGGCCGGCGCGGCCGCCACATTGCTCAGGTGAGACGCCAGGGCCACACTCGCCGCGCCTTTGGCGATGTCGAGAACCGCTACGAGCACGCCCGCACGAACACCCGACGCCCGCAGCGCATTCGCCGCACCCACGTTGCCGCTCCCGACGCGGCGAAGATCCGCAGCTCCCCAGTGACGTGCGAGGAGCAGCGCGAACGGCACCGAACCCACGAGGTACGCGACGACGATGGCCAGGGCCATATCAGGAGGATAACAACATCAGGCGCACCATGTTCAGCGCAGCCTGCGAGGCCTGAAACTTGACCAGCTCGCGACCGCCGAAGAACTGAAACGTCCGCACCTTCTCGACGTTGCCGCAGAGAACCGCGATCGCAACCGTCCCCACGGGTTTCTCAGGTGTACCGCCAGTGGGCCCCGCGATACCGGTAATTCCGATCCCGATGCCCGCGTGGGCGCGCTCGCGGATTCCAGCGGCCATCGCGCGCGCGACGGGCTCACCCACGGCCCCGTGTTCGGCGATCAGGGCTTCGGGAACGCCAAGCCACTCGACCTTCGAGCGATTGCTGTAACACACGACACCGCTCAGCACGTAGTCGGAGCTGCCGGGCACATCGGTCAGCCGGGACGACAGCAACCCACCCGTGCACGATTCAGCAGGCGCGATGGTCAGTCGACGCTCTTTCAGCATCCGGCCCACGACGGCTTCGAGAGACGACCCGTCCACGCTGTAAACGGAGTCGCCAAGAGCAGTACCAAGGGCGCCCACGGCCGAATCGAGCGCACGATCGCCAATTGTCCGATCGGGCGCTTTCGCCGTGAGGTGCAGCTCGATCTGTCCCAGGACCGCGAGAATCGTCGTGCTGATCGGTACAGCTTGTGTCGCCCATGGACCGTAGATCGGCTGCGCGGTTGCATCGACATCAGATTCGGTCCGGCCGGTGATCTTCAGCACCCGACGGAACAGACCAGCGCCGTTGCTGCGCGGCGTCAGCCGATCGCGCACGACGGCTTCGAACATCGGTTTCATCTCGCGGGGAGGACCCGGCAGCAGGACGATCGCCGTCCGGCCCTGCTCGAGCCAGAGTCCGGGCGCAGTGCCGTTCGGGTTCTCGAGAATCGTCGCGCCCTCAGGCACCATTCCCTGGCGCCGATTGATGTCCGGCATCGCGAGCCCGCGACGCGCGAACCGCTGCCTGATGCGGTCGACGACTTCTTCGTTCTCCGACAGCGATCGTCGCAACACCTGCGCCACGCCATCTCGCGTGATGTCGTCCTCGGTTGGACCCAATCCGCCCGTCAACACGATGACATCCGCCCACTCGAGCGCACTCTGAACCACCGCCGCCAGCTCACCGACGTCGTCGCCCACGACGACCTTCATGCGGACATCGCAGCCGATCGTATTCAGATGCTCGGTGACGAACAGCGAGTCGGTGTCGACGCGAAACGGCGTCAACATCTCGGACCCGACAGCGATGATGCAGGCGGTCATCAGGGGCGAAACGCAAGGATAGCGCGCAACACCAGGTTCGCATAGATACCGGCCATGACATCGTCGGCCATGATCCCGAGACCGCCGGGCAGCCGCTCGAATCGCCGCGCTGGAAACGGCTTGACGATGTCAGCTGCTCGGAACAGCAGAAAGCCGCCGGCCGCGCCGAGCCAGCCGACAGGGTTCAGAAACAGCGTGACGAGCATGCCGGCCACTTCGTCGATGACAACTTGTCCAGGGTCCGTCCGGCCGAAGTGGTGTTCCGCAACTCCGCCACTCCACACGCCGGCCACCACAACGACGACGATAGCTAACGCCTGGATCCATATGGTCGAGGGCAGCGCGAACCACAGCAGCAGGCCCACGGCTGAGCCCCATGTACCGGGAGCAATCGGAGCATACCCGGCGCCAAGAGCCGTCGCCACAGCGAGCGGAACGGCTGAGCGGGACGAAAAGCGGCGAGCGGACGTGTCGGTCACACCGAAGCGCGCACGACGCGAGTGCCGGCAAATCGATCGTGCAGGCCTCGGTGATCCCGGCTGAAGCAGGCTGAGAGCAGGCCAAGGCCGGCTGGAATCGCGAGGACGAGCCACGCCACCGTCCGTCTGACGGCGCAGCCCATGTCGAGTGAAGCACCCGATTGCACACGCACGATCCTGAGGCCCGCTGCCATCTTGCCGAGAGTCTGGCCGCCGGCCGTAAACGCCAGAAGGTAGCCGATGTTCTGAACCAGCAGGAACACCGTGAGCGGCACCTTCGGCAACAGGCTGAATTCCGACGCCGAGACCGAGCAAATCTGCATCGTGAAGTAGATCACGGCGGCATCGATCGTCAGCAGAATGGCGCTGTCGACAAGCACGGCGAGCAGACGCAGCGACACGCCGGCATCTTCGCCGACGCGCTCCACGGTTCCGGACGACGGCGCGCTCTCGGACGGCGCATGGCGCCGGACCGGAGGGGACGCGACGTCAGCGTCATTAAGGTCATCAGGGTCATCGCCATCAAGATCCAGATCGAGCGTCGCCGTCGGACGCGGCGTGGTCCGCAGTCGCGGCACGTCCGGCGTCGAACGACGCACGGAGAGCGGGGCCCGCGGGGGCGACGGCCGCATGATGAGCGGCGTATCATCGTCGCCGCCGCGAGCGAAAAGCGGAAGAGCCATCAGCGGTTCGCCGGGGCCAGGATCCGATCGAAACGACAAGTCCGGCTCGGCGGCTGCAGACAGTGAGAATTCGTACCCGCAGTTGCGGCACCGATCGAGGTCGTCAAATCCCAGATAGCTGCACTTCGGGCATTTCATTTCCGAGGCTCCGCACCGGCCTCGCCAGCGGCGGGATCCGACCGGCCGTCGGACGCACCGCGAAGCAGCAACTGACGCTGCACATCCGCGCGCAGGCGATCGGCGGCGCCCTTTTGCGGATCCGTCGGCCGGACTCGTTCGAGGGCTGAAAGAGCAGCGCGGAGATCTCCACGCGCCACGAGGTTCCGGGCGCCAGCCAGCGCGATCTCGCCCGCTGTCGGGACGCTGAATGTCATCTCGCGCACGGCCGGAGCCGCCGTCGATGTCGCAGGTTCACCGGCGAGCGATGACCACGGTCTCCACTCGCCTCGAGACGACACGACGATGTACACGCCGACGGCAATCACCGCCAGCAGCGCGCCGCTCAGCGCGAGCACCGCCTTCAAGCGGGGCCGACCGTCATCCACGACGGAACCCGACGACGAGTGCACGAGATTCCGGACACGCATGACGGCCGGCCGCGATGTCGCCGCCTCGAGCTGGTTCAGCCGTTCCAGCATTGGAAACGTGTCTTCAAACGGCGCGCCCGCATCGAGCGCCGCCTGGAGCAGACGACGCGCCTCGCGTCCATCTCCCCGGCGGTATGCGACAGCACCGTTGTGCAGCAACTCCTCCGATTCGCGCTGTCGTTCGGCTTGCGCGCGTCTGGCCCGCTCGATGTACGCGCGGGCGCGTGGATGATTTCGATCGAAGAACAGCGCACGCGTCCAGATATTGATCGCCTGTTCGTACTGCGAGGCAAAGTAATGATCGAGGCCGGCGAGAAGAAGCTGTTCGATCTTTGCGTCGCGCTCGACGTCCGGTGAGGGGCTGGGGGGGGCTGCCGTGTCGCTGCGAAGCGGATCGGAAGTCATCGGATGGCCGACTCGTTCGCGATTATAACAAAGCACTTCCTGCTGTACAAGGCGAGACTAAACAGCCTCTTCCTCGCTCTCCGCACTCTCGGACCGCCGCGAGGGCGCGATGCCGAACGCCTTCATCTTGCGATACAGGTTGCTTCGCTCGACACCCAGCACGTCGGCTGTTCGCGACATGTTGCCCTGCTGTTCGGCGAGCGTCCGTAGAATGAGATCGCGCTCGAATTGGTCCCGCGCGTCGTGCAGTGTCATGCGCTCGGGCGCCGTTCGCGCCGGACGCGGCCGCGGCACGTCGAGAAAGCTGAGATCGCCCGCGGTGATCGTCTCGCCCGGCACCATAATCACCAGCCGCTCGATCACATTCCGCAGTTCCCGCACATTCCCCGGCCAGCTGTAGCTCTGCAGTACGTCGGTCGCGGCGAGCTCGAAGGTCTTCAATCGGCGTCCGTATTCGCCGGCGAACTCGGCCATGAAGTGATCCGCCAGCAGCGGGATGTCTTCGAACCGGTCGCGCAACGGCGGCACGGCGATCGGGATCACGTTCAGGCGAAAGTACAGATCTTCACGAAACCGACCGTTGCGGATTTCGGTCTGCAGTTCCTTGTTCGTCGCCGCCACCACACGGACGTCCACGCGAATTCGTGTGCTGCCTCCCACAGACTCAAGCGTCTGCTCCTGCAGTACGCGAAGCACTTTTGCCTGTGTCTTGAGGCTCATGTCGCCGATCTCGTCGAGAAACAGCGTGCCGCCGTCGGCGATTTCGAATTTGCCGCGTCGATCGGCGACCGCCCCGGTGAAGGCGCCCTTGACGTGTCCGAAGAGCTCGCTTTCGATCAGCTCCTCCGGGATCGCCGCGCAGTTCACCTCGACGAACGGTCCTAATCGGCGATGACTCTGCATGTGGAGCGTCCGCGCGACGAGCTCCTTACCCGTCCCGTTCTCGCCGTAAATCAGGACGCGGCCGTTTGAGGGAGCCGCCATGGCGATCTGCTCGCGCAGCCGGAGCACGACGCCACTCTCCCCGACCATCGTCTGCTGACGGTCGACCCGGGCGCGAAGCGCTCGGTTCTCGGCCTCGAGGCGCCGCTGCCGCAGCGCATTCGCGACCACGAGCACCGTCTTGTCGAGCGAGAGCGGCTTTTCGACGAAGTCGAACGCGCCCATCTTGATCGCGCGCACGGCCGACTCGATGTTGCCGTGCCCTGAAATCAGCACGACCTGCGCATCGACATGTCGTTCGCGCAACCGCTGGAATGTGGCCAGGCCGTCGAGTCCCGGCAACCAGACGTCGAGGAGAACCAGATCGACGCCGCCGCGGGTCACTCGCTCAAGGCACTCCTCGCCGCTGGCGACGGCTTCGACCGTGTACCCTTCGTCGCGAAGCACGCCGGCGAGCGCCGCACGGACGCCCGGCTCGTCGTCGACGATGAGGATGGTGGACTTCAGCACGGCAACTCGATGGTGAACCGTGTTCCGCGAGGCGAGCTGTCACCCACCTCGATGCTGCCGCCATGCTCGGCGATGATCCGTCGCACGATGGCCAGACCGAGGCCGCTTCCCCGTCGCTTCGTCGAATAGTACGGGAGAAACAGCTTGTCGCGCTCGACGGCCGGGATCCCGGGGCCATCGTCGGCGACCACGACGCGCACGAGCCGATTCGTCCGGTCCAGCTGGGTTTCGATGACGATCTCGCCCTTCCGATCCATGGCCTCGATGGCGTTATCGACGAGGTTGATGACGACGCGCCGCAGCTGTTCGACGTCAAGGCGTACGAGCGGGACGTCGTTCGCAAAACGCCGAACCATGGTGACGTGGTTGAAGAGGCCGTCGTAGAGCGCCAGCGTCTCGGTGATGAGCTGCGCGAGATCGGTCGGCACCGTTCGCGGGGACGGCATCCGCGCGAACTGCGCGAACTCGTCGACCAGACCCTTGAGCGATTCAACTTCACCGATGATCGCGGTCGTGCACTCGTCGACGAGTTCACGGGTGCCGGCAGGGCTTCCGGCGAAATGGCGGCGCAGACGCTCGGACGAAAGCTGAATCGGCGTCAGCGGGTTCTTGATTTCGTGCGCGAGCCGCCGCGCCACTTCACGCCACGCCGCCACTTTCTGGGCCCGGATGAGCGGCGTCACATCATCGAGCACCAGCAACTGGCCGGCCGGCTCTCCGTTGTCTCCGACAAGGGCGGTGGCAACCGCGGCGAGCTGCAGTTCCCGACCGCCGTGCGACATGGCGATCTCCTGTACCGCGGGTTCCGAGGTCGCCCGGCCGCCACCGGCCAGCAGCGCACCGAGCGGGTGAAGATCGTCGCGCTCGAACACCATCGTGACCGGCTGGCCGACGACCGTTCGATCCAGGCTCAGCAGCCGCGCGGCGGCGCTGTTTACGGTCGTCACCGTGCCGGACGCGTCGACCGATACGACGCCGGCGGTAATGCGCTCGAGGATCGTCTCGATGTAGCGGCGCCGCCCCTCCCCTTCGATGTGCTGGCGTTCGAGTTCGAGCGTGGAACGCTCGACGCGGCGGCGGCTCGCTGCGAGCTCTCCCGCCATCGCGTTGAACGCGTCGATGAGCGACCCGAATTCGTCGTTGCTCTGCGCTTCGACACGCTGATCGAGACGCCCCGCGCCAATCTCGCGAGCCGCAGCCGCCAGCTGCTGGACCGGTCGTGTAATGCCCTTGGCGAGATAGAGTCCGACCCAGGTGGCGCCCACGAGAATGCAGAGGGTCACCATCAGAAAGAACGAGAGGTAGAAGCCCGTCAGCGGGCGCTTGAGGACCCGCATCTGGTTGTAGCTTTCGAACGCCTGCGTCATCCGGCGCGAGCGGGCCGCAAGCTCTCCGGTCAAAAAGTCGGTCGCGACAATGACGCCGGCCGGTCGGCCGTCGGCGGCGCGTACGACCGTCGCGGCGTGGAGCAGATCCCCTGTCGCGCCGAGCGTCTCGATGATGCGAGGCTCGCGCAAACCCGACAGCGCCTGGGCCGCCAGCCGGTCGGCGGCCGCGTGACGATAGCCGGAGGGCAGCGACGACGCCGCGACGTCGACGACCGACGCCAGGCCCGGCAGCGATCCGCTGGACGGCTGGACGCGATAGACCGCGATCATCCGCACGCGCTGCGACGTCACTTCGGGCGCCAGCAGATCGCGAATGGGCCGCACGTCGGGGTTCGCAAGATTCACGCTGGTCAGTTCCTTCGCAATGCGATTGGCGTTGTCCGTGACCAGCAGCTGCCGCTCGTGGTAGTAGTCGCCTGCAATCTGGTTGGCGGACGAGAGAACTTCGTCCATGGGCGCGTTGAACCAGCGCTCCACGCTCGTCCGAATCAGCTCGCTGCCGACGATCAGCACGAGGACCGCCGGCACGATCGTCATGCCCATCAGCACCGCGACGAGCTTGGACCGGAACCGGGCGAACGGCAGCGCGCGTCGTCGTTCGACCACCAGCTTGATCACGTTGCGCGCGAGCACGAACAGCAGCGCGGCGAGCATGGTCAGGTCGGCGGCCGTGACGCCGTAGAGGACGAATTCGCTCAGGAAATCGGGGGCGAGCCGCGGTGTCCGGTTGGCGGCCACCAGCAGCGCGACGAGCGCGCAGGCGAGGACGGCGATGCCCGCAAGAATCAGCCGGGGATTGTCGCGGAACGGACGGCGGGGTGTGGCAGTCGTGCCTGCGGCCCCCGTCGAGCGTCGCGGTCTGATCGACGTGACTGTCGCAGGCATACGGGGTTCACTCCTTCATGTTCAGGAGTTCGTTCAGCTCGCTCATGAATTCGCCCACGTCGCGGAACTGACGGTACACGGACGCAAACCGCACGTACGCGACCTTGTCCAGCTTCTTCAGCTCCTCCATGACGAAACCGCCGACTTCGGCCGTCGCGATTTCTTTCTCGGGACGCTCCTGCAGCGAGGCCTCCACGCGGTCGGCGACGGCCTCGAGCGCCGCCATGCTCACGGGCCGCTTCTCGCACGCTTTCAACAGGCCCGCGACCAGCTTCTTCCGCTCGAACCGTTCGCGCGAGCCATCTTTCTTGACCACCATGTACGGGATCTCGTCGATCCGTTCGTAGCTGGTGAATCGTTTGCCGCACTCGAGGCACTCGCGCCGCCGTCGAATCGCTTCACCTTCCTTGGATTCGCGCGAGTCGACGACTTTGTCTCCCAGATGGCCGCAGTACGGACACTTCATGATTTTGCGCCATGCGGCTGGGGATCTGCTTCCGCGGCAAGTCGACGCATCCCCGAGAGATTCAAGCCGACCTGGGCGGCGAACAGCAACCCGAGCAGCAAGGCCGGCCCGATCGAAAACAAATGGGCCACGATCGCGGCGCCGACGGCGGCGCCGTCAGGCGCACCAAAAAACAACGTCGCCCCGAGTCGGAAGGCTTCGTGGAATCCGCCGATGGCGCCGGGCGTCGGGACGGCCACGCCAATCACGAGCAAGGCAATCATCAGGAATGTTCCGGTGAACGGAATCTCCAGGCGGAAAGCCAT
>Ga0306920_100006030_pt1 | contig 15737 bp, 18 predicted proteins | sample flu12Cox44000170_FD_204666 | JGI IMG/M metagenome (GOLD analysis project Ga0306920, IMG submission 204666) | Lab enrichment of tropical soil microbial communities from Luquillo Experimental Forest, Puerto Rico - flux4day.12C.oxic.44.000.170 (v2)... | ecosystem: Environmental > Terrestrial >... | reverse complement strand
TGCGCCACCCAAGGTCGAGGGTTTGCTCGATGGACCTGTTCTCTTCAAAAGTTTGGGCGATAAACTCTTTTTCGAAACGGCGCCCGAAATCGAGATACATTCGGTCACGGCCGGCGAGCTCCTCTTCGCCAACGATTGCGGCGAGCATTCTGATACGCCGTGCATAGGCGTAACAACTGTAGAGCTCGTTGGACAAATGAGCATGGTCGTCTCGTGTTCTTTCCTTGCCGATACCGTCGCTCATTAGCCGCGAGAGGGAAGGCAGAACATTGATGGGCGGATAAATCCCGGCGCGATCGAGGTCCCGCTCAAGCACGATCTGACCCTCGGTGATGTAGCCGGTCAGATCAGGAATCGGATGGGTAATATCGTCGTTAGGCATCGTGAGGATCGGCACCTGGGTTATCGAGCCGCGCTTGCCCTCTATCCGGCCGGCCCGCTCATAAAGTGACGCCAGGTCGCTATACAAGTAACCGGGATAGCCTTTCCGACTTGGCACCTCGCCCTTGGCGGAAGCAACCTCACGAAGAGCCTCGCAGTACTGAGTGACATCGGTCATGACGACCAGCACGTGCATTCCGCAGTCGAAGGCCAGGTACTCGGCAAGGGTCAGCGCGGTCCGCGGCGTTATCAGCCGCTCGACCGCTGGATCGTCGGCTAAGTTGATAAACATGGCGACGCGAGGTAACGCCGCGCTTTCTTCCACGCTGCGGCGGAACATCTCGGCTACGTCTCGGCTCGCGCCTATCATGGCGAATATGACAGCGAAGCCCTCATGCTCGCCGGGCACCTGCGCTTGGCGCACAATTTGGGCCGCCAGCTGGTTGTGGGGGAGTCCACTCGCGGAAAAGATGGGGAGTTTCTGGCCACGCACCAGGGTGTTCATACCGTCGATCGCCGACATTCCAGTCTGGAGGAACTCCTGCGGATAAGAACGCACTGCCGGGTTCATTGGCGCGCCATTCACGTTTCGCCAATCATCGGCGAGGGGCTCGGGTTGTCCATCAAGAGGACGCGCGAAAGTGTCGAGCGTCCGCCCCAGCATCTCGGCCGCAACCGGAACCTCCAGGGCGCGACCAAGACAGCGCACGCGCGTCGCGGCAGGGGAAAGACCCTCTGTGCTCTCGTATACTTCGATCGCCACAGTCTCCTTGCTGGCAACCAGCACACGCCCATTGCGCGTTCGTCCGTCCTCACCGAGAATCTCGACCATCTCCCCATAGGCAATCCCGCTAGTGCCTGGCAGAAAGACCAACGCACCGGAGACGCCCTGGAGCCCGCAGTATACTTTGCCGCTTTCGGACCTCATCTGACTCTTTGAAATTCGCTCAAGAGAGTGTCCATTTCGCGATCAATTTTCGCCATCAGTGTCTTGAGCAATTCTGGTTTGTCGTTGGGGATCTTCTCCTTGGCACGCACCAACTCTTCACGAGCGGGCGTTTCGCGGACACGATGGATGGGTGCTCCTCGCTTCACAATTTCTCGCGCCCGCGTGAAGAAATGCAGAATGGCTTTCAGTAATCCGAGCTGCTTTTCCGGTCGGCAAAATGTATCGGTGGAATCGTTGGCATTTTGCTGCAGACAGGCTTCCTGAAGGAGCCTGGAGCCTTCGATCACCAGTCGCTGCTCATCCGGCAAGGCGTCCTCACCGATCAGCCGCACTATTCGCTGAAGCCGGTTGTCCTCCTGAAGAAGCCTTAGCGCCTGTTCTCTGAGTTCTCTCCACTGCGGGTCATAGTTTTTGTGCCACCAATCTGAAACGTCATCGAGATAGCCGCTGTAGCTCTCCAGATAGTTGATGGCAGGGAAGTAACGGGCCGCCGCCAGCTCCTTGTCGAGCGCCCAAAAACAACGCGTGAAGCGTTTGGTATGCTGTGTGACAGGTTCCGAGAAATCACCCCCGGCCGGCGAGACGGCACCTATGATGGTGACCGAACCTTCATGACCGCCGAGCGTCCGAACCCGGCCGGCACGTTCATAGAACTGGGCCAGGCGCGCGGCTAGGTACGCCGGAAAGCCTTCTTCGGCCGGCATCTCCTCAAGCCGGCCGGATACTTCCCGAAGTGCCTCGGCCCATCGGGAAGTCGAGTCGGCCATCAGCGCAACATGGTATCCCATGTCCCGGTAATACTCAGCGATGGTTATGCCCGTGTAGATACTCGCCTCACGGGCGGCAACCGGCATGTTGGAGGTATTTCCGATCAGCACCGTCTTCTCCATCAGGGGACGTCCCGTGCGTGGATCGGTCAGTTGAGGGAAGTCCATCAGTACCTCGGCCATCTCGTTGCCACGCTCGCCGCATCCAACGTACACGATCACGTCGGCCTCGGCCCACTTCGAAAGCTGATGCTGAGTGACTGTTTTCCCGGTTCCGAACCCGCCGGGTATCGCAGCGGTCCCACCCTTGGCCAGTGGAAAGAACAGATCGAAAACACGCTGGCCGGTAATCAGTGGCACTACGGGGCGGAGATGCTCCTGATAGGGGCGCGGGCGTTTTACCGGCCACCGTTGGAACATGGTGATAGGAGTTTCTTCTCCCTCCCGCCCGATCACGGCAACGACGCTGGAAAGTGTATATTCGCCTTCGGTCGCGATAGTAGTCAGTGCTCCTTCAAGACCTGGCGGCGTGAGTATGCGATGCTCGATCACAGGAGTCTCCTGAATGGTCCCGAGCAGCTCTCCGCCATGTACTGTCGTGCCGCCCGACTTAGCCGGTACAAACCTCCAGCGCGTCGTCGCATCGAGGGGAGTAGCCTTCACGCCTTTCTCGACGTAGGGTCCGCTCCTCGCGAGAACATTAAGGGGGCGCTGAATCCCGTCAAAAACGCTGCCGATGAGACCCGGGCCGAGCGTGACTGACATCGGAAGACCGGTCCCAAAAACAGGCTCCTCGGGTCTCATCCCGTCCGTTTCTTCGTAGACTTGAATCAGCCCCTGCCGGCCGGACATGCCGATGATCTCGCCAATCAATCGGTCGTTTCCAACCTCAACCTGCTCGCCCATGAGGACCTCGCCGGTAAGGTCGGCTCTGACTACTGGCCCGCTGATCCACAGAGCCTGTCCAACCAGTCGGGATCGGCCTTTGGGATCGCGCTTAGTTCTAACGTCATTCATACTTCGTCCCAGCGAGTCTGCTTCTGCCATAGCGTTTCGACCACGAGTGCACGTAGTCTTGGCCGATGGCGTTCCAATATCGAGCTGAAGCTATTGTCGTAAAGGGCACGTCCGTCCGATTGCCTCACAACGCAGCCGCCGTGTATGTGCTCGTCCGCCCTTACTTCGATGCGCCTGCCTGCAATCGTTGCAGCACTCAAAGCTTGCGATGCGATGTTATGATCTTCGGAGTCGACCGCGACAATTAGAGTCTCGCCTTCCAGCACGGACGCCCCGTCATCGACGAGCCTTGTTAGAACTCGAGGATAGGCCGGGTCCTTTCGGAATGTCTGTAAACGCTGCTCAACCGCAGCGAAAACCTGACCGACGAGTTGTTCCCGCGCTTCCAAAATCTGCCGCCTGGCTTCGAGGCGCGTTGCGGCGAGCACAAAGGCGTTCTGCCGGTCCACCCGCGCAGCTTCGGCCACCGCGGCATCTTGCTGTTGTCTCCTGGCCCGCCGTTCGGCGTCATCAACGAGTTGGCGGGCGGCCGCTTCGGCGGTTTCTTTTATCTTCTTCGCTTCCGCCTCGGCCTGAGCAAGCACTGCCTGAGCGAGTTGCTCGACACCTGAATGCTGGGGCACCATCCCTCCTTCAGAGTTTTATTCCCAACGCGGAAAGCAGCAGCGCCTGTGCATCCTCGCGCCGACGGCGCGCTGGATGAACGCCCGCAATCACCTGGACCATCTTGCCGGTAAGGACGGCATTGTGTATTTCGTCTGCTATCCACTCGGCGGCTACCTCTGTGATTAAAACGAGAACCGGCTCGGCGCGCTGTATCGCCGCGCTGAACTCGCGCAGCGCATCTTCGCGGCTTGCCGGCGCAGAGCCGGCAACGCCAATGAGTGCAAACCCCAACACAACCTCCTCTTCACCGATGACGTAGGCAGTCATCCCACTTTGCCCAGAATCATGACCGAAACAATCAAGCCGTAAATCGCGATCCCTTCGGCAAGGCCGACAAAAATGAGCGCTCGCGGAGCTACCTCCGGGCGTTCACCAACCACGCCCATCGCGGCAGCACCCACCATGCCGACCGCGATACCGCCCGCTAAGGTGCTTGCGCCAACCGAAGCGGCCGCCGCAATAAAGCTCCATTTCATAACTTCCGGTGAAACCCCGCCTTGGCGGACGGCAGATTCCTGCGCAAACAAGACGAATGGAATAAGCACTGCCGCAAGCGTCACGACTACCGACGCGGCTGCGATCTTGATTCCGGCTCGCACACTGAACATGTTGCCTCCTCGCTATACCTCAATGGGACGGAACTCCTCGCCTCCGCCTTTGAAGAATTTGCTGAACACTTCGTAGTATTCGAGCCGAATCGCCTGGATAGAAGCTATCAATCCCTCAAGGACAATGATGATGACATTGCCCACGATTACGGTGAGCCAGTACCAGGCGCCGCCCCCGCGTACTCGCGACAGACTCTCGGCAAGCGCAAATACCGCCGCGAATAATCCGATGTGCGCAAGTGAAAAGGCCGAGAGCCGAATGAAGGAGACTGTGTTGGCAAGATAGGAAAGAAATGCGTCGACCAGATCGACCAGCGACTCAACAAAAATGAGGGGCATGTTGCGCCAGGCTGACCGTTTGCCGGATCGGCGTCGGAAGATCTCCTCGATTGGCCGCCTGAACAAAATCGTCAGCGCCGGCAGTCCGATTAGAAGCGCGAGAGTTGCGCCGGCGAGCCCCACCCCGCCGCTCAAAAGAAACTTCGTTCCTATGGCCAGGCAGGCCCAATACATGAATGCCCCCACCATCCCATGCTCACCAAAAATCGCCGCCGAGGTGTCATGGCTCCGAAGGCTATTCACTACGTTCAGCATCAGCCCCACGCTAATCAGAGCCGCTCCGAACACGAGCGAAACGCCGATCGATTCCATCAGGTTGCGCATCGGATTGAACCACATGGCGGGAATCAGGTTCTCAGCACCAAAGACGCTGCCATAGAGAATTCCAAAACCCGAGGACGCGATTCCGCACTCGATCAAAAGTACGCCGACATCGGTATACCGGTAGGACATTCTGAAGAGCACGTATCCGATGAGCGACAGAACCAGCCCTTGACCCAGATCGCCGAACATCACACCGAACATGATCAGAAAGCTAACGGCGACGAACGCGGTGGGCTCCACCTCGCGGTATTGAGGCGTACCATAAGCCGCCGTAATCCTTTCGAACGGCTTAAGCAGCAACGGGTTATTGAACAGAACCGGAATCGCCGTGAAGCGGCTCCCCGTTAGCCGCGAATCACTGGGGTCGGCTAGTTCGATGTAAGCGGCGCCTGGTGCATGCTCCTCGACCACGCGCCGAACCTCATCGAGATGCTCTTTTGGCACCCACCCCGAGATAATCATCGTATGACCTACTGTGGCGAAATGGCGCCGCGCCTTGGCAAGGCCAAGTGCGATTTCAGCCTTGCGTCTGATAGTGGCCAATGGTCTCTGTGCCTCCAAGGCAGTGCGCCGCAGCGTCTCTCGGACCGTGCGAAGCTCGGCAGCAACTTCGTTTTCCTGTTTGCTCGCCCCTTCGGCCGCAGGTTCTATCGGCTGGTCGGGGATCGGCAGTTGTTCGAATTGTGCCTGGCGGAGAATTTCCTCGACGCGTTGGCTGTCTAATTTAAGACTCGCTGCGATTACGCCTCTCCTTTCACCGATTTCGCCGAGCTCTCGGAATAGATGAGGCACGAATGCCATTTTGTCTTCGACCGCGGCGACTTGCTCGGCTGGTAGAATACCCACCCGGACGGCCAGTCTCCCGGAACTCGCCAGCGCAGCCGGATCACTCTTTGAATCGGCGAGGAGCTTGAATAATTGCGATGTGCGCGATGCAGACGACGCGGCTTCTGTCACGCGACGCGCATGATCGTTCAGCCAGCGGAGCGTCTGTTCAAGCGAATCAAGCTGCTTATCGAAAGTTTCAAATTCATCTTCGGACAGCCCCTCGACGCCGAGCGCCAGCGGATCATAACTGAGTCCGACCAGCTCCATGAGCCGCTTGGCGCGTTCCATCATCGTCGCAGAGCGACGCTCCAGCTCATCACCCTGCAACCTCTCGGAGGCGAGAGTGTCTTCCCGCATAGAGCCGTGCACGTCCACGAGATGGACCAGGCGCATACGCGCCAGAGCCCACGTCACGCGCGAGACACGGCTTTTGAGCACGTAAATGTCTGCTCGGACCAGCTCGACAGGCCTAAACATCGGAGCCACCGCTGAGCGCAGGACCGTAGAAGCGAATCAACCCATCCGCAATCAGGGCGCGTTCTACACCCCAGTGCTTTCCTTCGTAGATTGCGAGCAGATCGGCCGTCTCGAACTCACTCAACAAGACATACGAGATCGCCAAGCCGGCGTGAAACGGAACCGTGAAGAGCGGCTTTATCGCTTCGCTGCACAAGGCTCTCATTAGCGGAATCGCTAATTTGCGTCCGGCAATAATTCCGCCGAAGGAGGCCGGCGGTAGCCCTTCGCCGGACCACTCGCATAGCGCTCGCCGTTGACCGGCGCGCAAACGTAAACCGAAAGGCACGAGTTGCCGGCTGACCGCCTGCGGCGTCAGGCGAAAAGTTTTTCTGAGGCGTTCTGCTGTGAGGACATTGAACGTATCAGCAATGGCGCCAAACAGCCGAGTTACTATTGCGCCTTCGTAACCATAAAAGTCGCGGCACGCGGCTTCGAGCCTGACAAAATATTCGCGATCGAGTGCAGACTCGATTGACCAAAGTACATCACCGCCGGCCCTGCCCTCCTTGATCCCCTGGTTGACGGCGTCTGCGTAGGTGCTATGCTTCAGCACCCGCACGGCCTCTTCCAGATTATTGATTGCCATCAAGGCAGTTAGCGGAAGAGACGACCTTGAAGGTAGTGGGGGAAAGATCGAAAGAAGTCCCCGCCGCTCAACTCCGCGAAATACTCCTCGGAGCAGCGTTTTGAGTGCATCGACCTCTGTCCTTGCTAGATAAGCGTTGCACAGCTCGCGGCCGTTCGCTGGCTGTAAATTCGCGACCTTCTCGCTCCGCGAGATCCAGTCCAGCCTAAGCGAATAATCGAAGCTCCTCCCTTGCGTGTGAAGTGCCGGCGCATAGCGGGTCGTGCCGAGTGCGGCTAGCAGTTCCGAAGAATCAGCAGCATTGAGCAGCAACTTATAGTCGCTTGGCCGCAGGAGGTCGCCCAACAAAGTCCGAACCGCCGCATTCGGCCCCGCATAATGCATTGCGTTTGCAATCATGACTCGGCAATCAACTGGGCCACTACTTTTTCTACGGCTTCAGAAAGGTGTGCCGCAGCAGCCGCCCGCATCATTTCGACGCGCCTGCTAGCTTCCTCCAGGATCAGGTTCTTCTGCTTTTCCAGGTCCGCTCGCTCCGGCGGTGCCTCCGCTGCTTGGGTAGAACTCCCCGTGCCCTCAATCTCCTCGGCGCGCCGCTTGGCCGTAAGCATGATTTCATCCGCCTCGTTTTGCGCACGCCGGACTATCTCGTCAGCTTGGCTCTCAGCCTCCAGCAGACGCGTCATCGCGGGCGTCAGCGGCTCTTTCACCGCGCCCGCCGGTCCGCTGCTATCGTCTGCCAAGACGGTCCACCTTTCGCCCGTTTGATCACGCTAGGGTCGGACGAAAGCTTCAGGATCAGCCTGGAATTTCTCCAGACACGACAGCGAACAAAATCGATATTCCTTGTCGGCGTGCGTTGCGCTGTAGCCGCGCTGCGGGTTCACTTCCATCCCGCACACCGGGTCTTTGGAAACGCGAGGTATTGCCTTGCCCGCAGGATTGGGCCGCTGAGCGGCCTCTTCTGACTTCGCCATTATTGTTCATCCTCCGCCAACGCCGGCCGCGGGCCGAGAAGCTCCCGAGCCAAGCGTGAACTGACTGAGACTGAATGAAAACGTTTGATACTCAATTTCCCTTACAGACGGCGGCGCTTCAGATTCGGACGCGCTGGCAGAGACAGCCATTTTCCGGCTCTCTTTTCCCCGCCTAAAACTTTACCGAATGCGGGCATGTCTCAAAGCGCTATACCGTCTATGCCTACTCTCCTGAGTGCTGCTAGCTCGGAGCGGTATCCCGGTCTCGTCCGTACCCCGACCCCGTGGCTATCGGCTCCATGATGCGGCGATTCTATTGGCTCCGGTTCGCCGATGTGCCTGCCGCAGAAGTTGCCTTGCCTGAGTTCATTTCTTCAGCGATCTTGCGGTGTTGCGCCGCGAGCACAGATGCATCTTGGTTGGCCTGCTTGTAATCCTGCGCCAGGTGATGGCAGTGCTGGGCCGAAATTATCCCAAACTTAGGGCTGTGTTCATATCGGCCGGCTGCCGCCTCGTGCTCTTCGTATTTGGCCTCATCATCGGCCGCTTCCTGTTCGTAATATTGTGCGATCGCTTCATGGTCAGAGGCTGTTTTGGCCGTCGCGAGCATATGCTCAATGCTCGGCTTGGACGCGGCAGGGGCGCACGCTGACACCGCACTGGCCGCAAGCAGGGCAAATCCGACGCCGAGCGGCCACAAAGTGCAGCCGAATTGTTTCCTTCGAAACAGCATCAGGTCACCCTTCCAGGGACCGCTCGTCGTATCCCCTCGCGGCGGCGGAGCCAGGGATCATTATACCGGCGCCTCTGAGCCATCATTGATACTATCTTCCTGTAGCCGCGCGGCGGTTCACAATCACGTTGTAAAGCGGCACCCAGATGAGTGCGATGTACCAGCCATACGAGTAACTTTCCACGAGACCGAGAAAGAAGCTGCCCCAAGAAATCCATGTGAAACCCGGCAGCAGCCCTTCCCATACCGAATGCATCTCATGCGCCGGCATAAGAAGGTCGCCGGCTACACAGATAGCGAAGGAGATCGCAAGAAACAGGCTGGTAGCGTGGCCAAACGCGCCGAGCGCGAGACTCCGGTTCATCCTGTCCTTCTCCTATGCGTGAGTGAATTGCTGAGGGTTTGCGTCGAATTGATCGAGACATCTACGGGAACAGAATCGATACGTGTATCCGCCGAAGACCTCGGAATAGCCGCGACCCGATTCGCCTCCATGCCGCAGACTGGATCTTTCGACGGCTCGCCGGCATGTGGTTCTGTCTCATCATGTCCTTCATGACGCTGGTGGCCATGGATCATGTGCGAACCGCAGCCGAAGCGCATCATGAAATAAAACAGAGCCGCAAACAGAAGGAACGAGACTATTCGATCCATGGCTTGTGTCCTTTAAGTCTTTTGCTTTGAAGCCGCAGCTCCTTATATGTAAGCGCTTGCCGCATACTGCTGAACCATGCGGTGCGTGTTGAAGAAGGAAGCGTTGAAAGCGATGGATTGGCGCATGACATCGAGCCACTTGTTCCGATCAAGGTAAAACATCGGAACGATGGTCTCACGGAGTTTCATGTACAAGTCGCGCGCGTCGTCCGTGTCAGAACCCGGCGGTGACTGACCATTTGACGCCGGCGGCCCGATCGACCATCCAGTCACGTTTTCGATGTGACCCTCAATCCACCATCCGTCTAAAACACTGAAGCTCGGCACGCCGTTGTGCGCGGCCTTCATTCCTGAGGTTCCAGAAGCCTCTTGCGGGCGGGTCGGCGTGTTAAGCCAGACGTCAGCTCCGGCGGTCAGGAGCTTGGCGAGCTCCACTTCGTAATTTTCCAGATACACGACCGGCACGTCGCCCTTGAGTTCGCGCGCAAACCTAAAGACCTGCCGGATGAGTTCCTTGCCGGGTTCGTCCTGGGGATGGGCCTTCCCGGCATAGATGAACTGTATGGGGCCGGCGGTCTTAGCAATTTCCCGCAGCTGATTGGCGTCGGAGAAGACCAGAGCGGCGCGCTTGTAGAAAGTCGCGCGACGCGCAAATCCGATGGTGAGAGTGTCCTTACTGAGTGCGAGCCGTGTGCGGCTCCGTACTTCCTGCAGCAGCCGCTCTTTGGCTGCGACATGGGCATCCCAGATCTCTTTTTTCGGGATGCTCATCGCGTGTCTCAGCATCGAGGGGTCGTTGCGCCAGCCCGGGATGTGCCGGTCGTACAAGGCCCTGAAGCGGTCGCATGTCCAGGTCACTGAGTGAACCCCATTCGTGATCGAATCGATCGGGTGTCCCGGGAACATCACCTGCGAGACCTGGCCATGCCGCTTGGCAACACCGTTGACGTAGTGGCTCATGTTAAGGCCAAGCAGGGTCATATTGAGGCACTCGCCGCCGGTCAGCATCTGCACAATATCCAGCGGTACGATCGGCTCCAACATGTCTTTGACAAGCTCATAAGAGAACCGATCGTGGCCGGCCTGCATAGGCGTGTGAGTCGTGAAAATGCAACTGTCCCTGACGAGGTTGAACTCCCAGTCGGCAGACGTTTGATCTCGCTGTTCACGCAGCAGTTCCAAGCTAAGAAGGCTGGCGTGACCTTCGTTCATGTGAAACCGCATCAGCCCGTCGTATCCGAGTGCTCGCAGCATTCGGACGCCGCCGATGCCGAGAACGATTTCCTGAGCAAAGCGGTATTTTGGATCGCCCCCGTACAGAGACGAAGTAAGCTCTCTGTCCGTGGCTGCATTTTGTTCCAAGTCAGTGTCGAGCAGGATGAGCGGCACTACCCACCCGCTTGCACCGACGACATCAAACCGCCACGCCTGAACCAAGACCGGACAGCCTTCGATCAGTACACGAATGCTAACTGGCAACTTTTTTAGCAGAGGAATCGGATTCCAGTCCGCCGGCAGCTCCCGTTGATTGCCCCATTCGTCAAGCCGTTGGTCGAAATAGCCCTTGGCATAGAACAGACTGACTGCCACCGCTGGAATCCTGAGGTCGGCATAGGACTTGAGAGTGTCACCTGCAAGCACGCCTAAGCCCCCGCTGTAGGTGGGGATGCGTGAGTCCACCGCGGCCTCCATGGAGAAATATGCAACCCGCCGGGCGGTATCACGTGCGCCCTCCCCTCCGTCACCCGATATGGCCGCAAACTTGGCCGGCGCCGCCAAAAACCTCCCTTGACAAAGCTCGGAACAGAAATAGTAGCTGCGGCCTTGATAGGTGGTGACGAAGTGTTCACCCGGCGGAACCGTCATTCCGCAGACAGGATCTTTCTGTGCCTCTTTCTCCTTCATATATTTCCGTCCATATATTTCCGTCGACTCACTCTTGTTTTTGGATCACGTCAGATTTTCTGTTCGCCAGTGCGAGAATTGTCGCGTCGTTTGCAGCCACGCAAGCCACGTTTCGCACGGTCCAAGACGCGATAGACTCGATGGGCTTCGCCTATGTCACTCCACTCAACGTCCCTGAGTGGAAGCACAGCGAGACTGCCCGCGACCATCGAGAGAACGTCATCGGAAAAGCTGCTCGCAGCGATCCGGGCATAGAGCCGCTCGATTGCCGCATGCTCTTGAGGGGTGTCCAGCGCGTCTTTGAGAACATCAAAGGACTGGTGCAGCCTGGGCAGCGCCGCCGCAATCAACGCCAGCAGCCTCGACACTCGTGAAACAAGCACAAAGGTGTTCCAGAGGGAGCCTCCCTTCCATAGGATCTGCGCACCCTGCTGTGTCGGCTTTTCCCAAAATCGCTTCACGCGGAACAGCGGCGAACGATAGATGCGGAACCCCGGTTCGATCCAGCCATAGCCGGTCTCTGCCGCGGTTGCCTCGGCGCCTAAGAGAACAACTATGTGGCTGTGAATTTCGACCGCATCAAATGCCGTGCGCACGTGGCTCATGAAAGCCGGGGCATCACTCACGTAGTGGTCGGACGGGAACAGCGCTACCGAGGCATCATGAAATCGTCGCCTCAATCGCATGAGCGCAAGCAGGATGGCGGGCGTGGTCCCACGATTGGCGGGTTGCACCACCACTGATTGCGGTGGAACATCCGCAAGCATCGGGGCATAGAAAGACTCGTGTGCTTGTGTCACCACTACAAGGGTACGCCTCGGTGGGATGAGGTACGCGATACGGCGTCGCGTCTGGGTGAGCAAGGGCTCGGAACCAAGCAATGGACAAAACTGTTTGGGCCGCGGACCACCTGGCATCTTGTCGGTAAGCGCTCCAAGCCTGGTGCCGTCACCACCGGCCAGGATGATCGCGCAGCGTCTTACTAAAGCTGTCTTGGCCATTTGCCCGGTTTCTCCTGAGGCAAGCCCTCGTTGCAGTCCACCTTCACCTCCATCCGAGTGACAATCTCGACAGACTGTCCGGAAAGTATCGGCGGCGCTGGGTCACTCAGTGCGAACAGCCGAGTTTGTCCGCCATCTCACGATGCATCTTGGCCAATGTTTCGTACCGTTAGGCGACCATTTCGTAGAAATGCTCCGCGACCCGTATCGTCATCACCCGCAAGGATAAGGAGCCGCCTGCACGGAGAGGCGCCGGCTAACGGCGAGAAACTTTCCAGCCGTTCCGTTACGTTCAAGCCGGCGCCTATGAACCTGCTGGCCAGTGCGTCGACAAGACTATTCATTTGCTATTCAGTGTCTCCAAAGAAACAGGGACCTGAACTCGTTTGCCGGATCGCAGAAGGGTCAGGTAAACAATGTCACCTTCTTCCACTTGCCCGAGTGCGTTCTCTAACTCGCTGACGTACTGCACCCGCTCACCGTCCACGCCAATGATGAGGTCATGCCAATCTCCAGCGCCCGTGTCCGAGACCCAGTCGTAGATGAATCTCGTGGGCACGAAGACCAGCGTTCCCACTAGGGTGATTGTCTTAAGGACCGTGCTCACCGCCGCCTTTCTGCTCCGAAGGCCTGCGAGCGCGCCTGGGCTTGATTGGCGTACATTCAATACTTCCACCCCGAATACATCGTGTCCCTCAAACCGATCGATGGTGTCCTCCACTTCGATTCCAAGCCGGTCCACGTTTTCCCTGTTGGTCGGGACATCCCACAAATATTCACTCAGGGGTCGGACCCGCCGGCGGCGCATGTGCAAAAAATCACTCAGCGGTCTGACCCCCTGGGGGCGCGAGTCTTCGAGCGAGCCGACATCGCTAACCTTGTCCGCCAACTCGTTCCCCGCCGGAGCAAGTTCTGCAGCGTTCTGCGACCGACCGGCCACGCCCGACATACTATTCGCGTCGCTGGTGTCTTCTGCCGCGGCCACCATGGAACCCGCGCCTGGCACACCCCACCCTGAAGTCAGAGACACCAGAACAATGACGACCGCTGTGATAGTCGCGAATGCTCCCGTACGTGTGTCCACGACCACACCTCGCGCCTTACTCCGACTTGGGATTCGTGGCGCGAATCTCGACATCACCGAAGTTGCGTGTTGGCCCCTGCGACAGCCGTCATGCGTAGGCGGTTATCGAGCGGGGCGCTCCCAACCAACGCTATTCAGATTTCAGATAAGGAGAGCCTTGAGAGTGATGAAAAGAGGCATGGCAGGTGGCGCATGATAACGCTCCTGCGAAATCCAGGAATTGCCTGGAATGGGAGGGGGCCGGAATGCTGGTCCAGCCGCCAGCACGGCGATTCGGATACTCTCTTGAACACTCGAAGCCGCGTTGGTTGGGCTCGCTTCACTACGCGTGGGACAGGTGCTGGCCGAGGCGCAGCAACAACCGTCATCATGCTCGGAGCGGCGGTGGCCGCCACCAGGCGCCTTGTGGTCGATTTTGTGGTGCGCGCCGGCCCTTTCTACATCCGCGTCATGGTGACCAGCCGAGCACGGCTCGACCGAGCGGAACCCGAACGAAGCTATAAATAAGAACACAAGCAAAGCGCGCGACAGCAGATCCCTCGAACCAAGTCGCCGTAATCGTGTTGGGGTGTCGCGGTGATTTGCGCGATCCACGTTTACCACCGGAATCCAGCAATCGCCCTATGCCGACCCTTTCGGCAGCAACGATCTCCCCGAGCGACGCCGATCCAAGGCCCCCCGGTTCGCAATTGACCTAATCTGCTGTATCCATTCGCGTCAGACAGCATGGGGCCGATTCCTTTTGTCCCATTGCCGCTTCCTCTTGGCATCATCCGCCAACCCCCTTATCAAACAGATTCTCCGGCAATGCATCTCGATTCTTTGGCGGCTTTGTGCGACGTCCGACTAAACCTCCGCGGTAACGTAGCCCCTTTGCCCTCTCTCCAACATCCACGGGGGGTTGCTCGCAGGCACAATTCAAAAACCCGTGGGTTGGACATGTGGTACAAAACCGCATCAGCGCGTCACGCAACGCTCGCCTCGCCCGATGCAGTCTTACCCCGAGATTGTTGGGCGAGATGCCAAGTCGTTTGGCGACTCTGCTGCGCGGCTGCCCCAGGAGATCGACTTGCCATATCAGTTGCGAATACTCGGCCGGCATCGCCGGCAGAATTCGATAGAGGCAGCTGCAAACCGCCCGATCCGCATCATCGTCGATCAGCATTGCTGAACCTTCCGATACCTCAAGACGTTGCAGCGCTGCTTTTCTTACAGTGGTGCGGCGGTAGTAGTCGGCTAGGGTCCGGCGCAGCACCTGAGCCAGCCATGCTTTCAGGGCACCAGGTTCCTTAATGGTTCGGGCACTTCGAATCGCCTTTAGATAAAAGTCCTGCAGAATATCTTCGGCCTCATCGATGCTCCGGGTACGCCGGTTGAGAAAACGCAGGAACTCGCGATGCCCTTCTCTTAGAGACAGAATCACCATTTCCTCGATCTTAGCCGAGGTCGCGGGAGGTTTTCTGGCAGGCATTATCCAGCGCTCGGAATTTTGCGTTCGTTTCGTTCCAACAGGCTCGGTCCAACCCGTAATCATTCAGGGCCAAAGAGGGGCTCCCTCGATCTTGACCCAAAGTGCGGGATGAAGGCCGGCACGTCGCGAGCGTATCTCGCATAAATTCTGCCGAATTCCATTTGCACGTGCTTCTCCTCCGTTTTAGCCAGACGCACGTACATCCAGACCAGCACCGGGAACATCAGCAGCGTCGGAATTGTTGGCCACTGCAACAGGAAGCCGAACATGATAGCGATGAATGCGGCATACTGCGGATGCCTTACGTATGAATAAGGCCCGGTTGTAGCGAGTGTCTGTGATTTCTGGGAGGCATACAGCACCCGCCATGAGCTGGTTAGGATGAACAAGCCCCCTACAATCAACACATTGCTGACGATGTGAAACGGGTCCAGGTGAGGATCGCCCTTCAATCCAAGCAAGGCGTGCAATAGATGCCCGGATTCATGAGACAAGAAATTGACGCCGGGGTAGCGGTGCGCAAGCCACCCCGAAAGCAGAAAGATCGTTAACGGAAACCCGTACATTTCGGCGAACAGTGCAACTATAAAGGCGGAGAAGGCCCCGAATGATCGCCAGTCTCGGCTCGTCTTCGGGCGCGTGAAGCTGAAGGCAAATACGATGAAGAAGGCTGACTCGATCAGCACTATCCCCCACAGCCCGTATGCGCTGCCTTGGTGATTCACGTTCTGTCAGTTTCCTCTACGTTCGCATTCGCGCATCTCGCCACCAAACGGCCGACTCCTGTCGTGCATCGCAGTTTCCGTACCGCAGAGCGACGTCTTTTTGAATTAAGACGCGCGGGGACCCGCTCCATTACACTGGACGCCACGCAAAAGCCACGTCATCTGTATCGATTCGCTCCCATTGCGCGTGCCCTCCGGATAAC
>Ga0306920_100006029_pt1 | contig 15738 bp, 15 predicted proteins | sample flu12Cox44000170_FD_204666 | JGI IMG/M metagenome (GOLD analysis project Ga0306920, IMG submission 204666) | Lab enrichment of tropical soil microbial communities from Luquillo Experimental Forest, Puerto Rico - flux4day.12C.oxic.44.000.170 (v2)... | ecosystem: Environmental > Terrestrial >... | reverse complement strand
GGGAGAGGTCGACCTCGCGAAGCGAGGTCGGGTGAGGGGAACTCTCCGACCTCTCAGGCTGTGGTGACTCCCCCTCACCATAGCCGACGCTTCGCGTCGGGGTTCTTCCTTCTAAGAAGGGCCGCCGAAGGCCGCCTATGCCCTCTCCCCGCAAGCGGGGAGAGGGGGACGGAGAGGCCGGCGCCGCCTTCGGCCGCACTTGCTGCTCATCCGCTGCGAACAACACGGCGCCGCCGGCACGTAGATCGCGCAGCTCGCGTTCTTCAAACAAACGGATGACGCCGTATTCGCCGTCGTAGCCCGCCTCGCGCATGACGCGGCCGGCGCGCAACCGGGCGATCGCTTCGCCGAGCAACGACGACGACGCGCGAGAAATATCCTCGACCGGCAGCGCGTCGAGGATCGCAAGCTCCGGCCCGAGCGTCGCTATGAGCCGATCGTAGCTGCGCTCGACCGCCTTGCTGGCCGGGCCGGTGGCGTTGATTTCCGCCAGCACCTCGGGCAGCGGCACGAGGTTCTCGGCCTTGCCGGCGCTGGGCGGAGGCGTTGCTTCTTCCTCGCTGCGGTCGGCCAACATCTCAACCCGGTGCAGCACGCCCACCGTTACGCGCTCGCCGCACACCGGACAGCGGCCGTCGTTCGCCAAAGTCTCGCGCGGGGTGAGCCGCGCCGCGCATTTGCGATGGCCGTCGAGATGATACTTGCCTTCCTCGGGGAAGAACTCGACCGTGCCGGCATATCCCGCGCCGGTCTCGAGCGCGCGCCTGATCGCGAAATAATCCATCTCGCCGTCGAAGGCGGTGGCCTCGCGGCCAATCTTGCCGGGAGAATGGGCGTCGGAGTTCGACACCAGGCGATAGCGGTCGAGCATCGAGAGGCGCCAGTTCATCGCCGGATCGGACGAGAGGCCGGTCTCGAGCGCGAAAATCTGCGGCGCCAGATCGCCGTAGCATTCGCTGATCGAGTCGAAGCCCGACTGCGATCCGAGCGCGGCGAACCACGGCGTCCAGATGTGTGCCGGCACCAGATAGGCGCCCCGCCCGGCCTCCAGCGTGATCTCCAGAAGATCGCGCGAGTCGAGGCCGAGGATCGGGCGCCCGTCCGACGCGATATTGCCGATGCGCGCGAGCCGCGCCGAAATGCGGTCGACCGTCGCGAAGTCCGGTGCGTAGATCAGGTGATGGATCTTCCGGGTTTTGTCGCCCTTTTTGTAGATGGTCGAGATTTCCACCTCGAGCATGAAGCGCACCGGCGTGCGGCAGGCGGCCGGGAGCGTGCGCATGACCGCGGCTTCGATGTCCGGCGCGAGCCGGTAGAGCCCCGACTCCGCCGGCACCAGCTTCTGTTTCAACTCCGCCGACCAGGCCGGATGCGTGAAGTCGCCGGTCGCGACGACGGCGACGCCCTTGCGCGCACCCCAATGGGCGAGATGTTCGAGATCGAGGTCGCGACTCGTCGCGCGGGAATACTTCGAGTGGACGTGCAGGTCCGCGTAGAAGCGCATGGAGCCCCGCCGCGCGTCGATTCGTGCGCGGCGAGTCTACGGCGGCCGGCGGCGCGGACGAACGAAGCGGCGTGGCCTAACGAAAAGAATTGTGGGGATTAATCCCTCCCCCACACCCGGCTCCCCGGGCTTTGCCCGGGGGAGCCAGCCTCCCCCTTCGGGAGAGGGATGACCCGCCCTACGCGTATTTATACTTTGGTGCCCAGCCGCCGGTGCCCTCGGGGATCAGGTCGAAGAAGTGCCAGATGGCGCAGAAATCGTCGCCCGGCGAGAAGCTGGTATCGGAGACGCGATACATTTTCCCACCGCGCTTGCAGAACACCGACACTCCCGGGTGGTGGCCGTCCTCGCCGCGGTAGCCCATGTCGGCCGCGAACGTGCTCTTGCCGTACGAGATCATGCGAAAGCGCCAGTCGCGCGAGGCCTTGAACTTGTCCTGCTTGTCGGGAGTGTCGGGCGAAGCGAGCACGAAGGCGGCGCGATTCTCGATGTGCGGCAGGATGCCATTGAAGCCGTCCGCCCACAGCGTGCAGTAGGGGCACCCCGCGCCCATGTTGTGGATGACGAACAGATAATCCTTGCCGCCGAACAATTGCGACAGGTGCACCGGGCCTTTGCTGGTGGCGAACTCGTAGTCCTTAACCTCCTCCGGCTCGTGGCTCGCCTGGATTTCGCGCATCTTCTTGCGCAAGACGGCGATCTCGCTGCGGTATTGCGCGAGCCGGCTGCTGGCGTCCCGGTAGTCCATGGGCTTCGTTCCCTTGCTTTCGAGCATGATGGCGAATCTTTCTCAGGCGCGGCGGCGCGTGCGTTTGAGCCCGGGGCGCGGCGGGGCCGGGCTCGCCGCTTTGCGCCGCTCGATTTGGTCGAGCCAGACGGCGAGGGTGTCGAACTGCGCCTGCCAATATTTGCTGTAGTGGTTGACCCACACGGCCGCCTGATAGATCGGCCCGGCGTCGAGACGGCAGCGGCTGATGCGCCCGGTGCGTTCCTGTGTCACGAGCCCGGCGCGCACCAGCACCTGGATGTGACGGGACACCGCCTGTAACGAGATGGCGAAAGGTTCGGCGAGCTCCGATACCAGCAGGTCGCGTCCGTCGAGCCGGCGCAGGATGGCGCGGCGCACCGGGTCGGCGAGCGCCGCGAAGACCCGGTCGAGCGTCGCCGGATCGGGCTCCTCGGGCGTTGGTTCGGAAGCGGACATGCGAATCGGTCAACTTTGATGTTGATAGTCAAACATGCGGTTGATTGTCGGTCAACGTCGCCCACGCAAAGGCGTGGGCGGGCCATGAAAGTCTTCTCCATCGCAGTTCTGGCGCTGGGGTTCATGGCATCGAATGCGGGCGGGGCGCCGCCTTCCGACGTGCCGTTTCCGCGCCCTCGACCGGCCGACCTGCGTGCGCCCAAGTCGTCGCCGGAGGGCAAGAGCGAAGCGGCCGAGAAGTCTTCTCGCGACGAGGCCTGCCTTGAGCGGCTCAAGGCCTCCGGGTTCGCGTTCGAGCCGGCGTCGCCGCACGCGGCGGCCAATCCCGCCTGCGTCATCGATACGCCGGTGAAGCTCGTGTCGGTGCCGACCGCGACGTGGGCAGGCGCGAGCATTCGTCTGCCGGAGGAGCCGATGCTTGCCTGCCGCTTTGCCGAACGGCTCGGCCATTTTTTCGGCGATCTCGCGGCGCCCCTGATCGCCGGACGCCTGTCGTTTGAGCTGAAAGCCGTGCGCACCGGCCCAGGCTACGAATGCCGCAATCGCAACCGCGCCGCCAACGGACATCTGAGCGCGCACGCACTCGGCCTCGCTGTCGACGTGGCGGCGTTCGAGCTTGCCAACGGCAAGGCGCTGCCGATCAAGCCCGACGGCGACGCGCGCAGCGACGCGGCGGTCTCTGCTATTCGCACCGCCGCCTGCGGCTGGTTCACCACGATACTCGGCCCCGGCTCCGACCCCGCACACACCGACCACATGCACCTCGACATCCAGACCCACGGCTCGAGCGACCGCTACCGCATTTGCCAGTGAGATGGCTCCCGGATCAGAGTGGCGTTCCGTCACCGATCAGGAGCAAAAAATGCACAGCCCCATTCTCGCGCCGTTGGTCGCGCTCGTCCTGTGGTCGTTCGTGATGTGGGCCTGGCTTTATGCCACGCGAATTCCGGCCATCGTGAAAAACAAGATCGTCTTGGACCCAAATCGCGCCAAGGAGGAATTTCACGCGCTGCTGCCGGCGCGGGTGCGCTGGAAGGCGGACAACTACAACCATCTGATGGAACAGCCGACGCTGTTCTACGCCGTCGTCTTGACGCTAGCGCTGATCGGCGAGGGGACGGGCCTCAACGCCGGGCTCGCTTGGCTCTATGTCGGCCTGAGGGTTATCCACAGCTTCGTGCAGGCGATCGTCAATATCGTGATGGTCCGCTTCGCCATCTTCATGGTCGCCTCGGTCGTGCTCCTGGTGATGGCGCTACGCGCCGCGCTCGCGGTGCTGTAAACTTTCCGCCGCATTGAGCGTATCTTGAGGGGTGGCTCGGAGCGGAGACGGATTATGATGCTCGATCGCAGACACATCTTGGCGCTCATCGCCGGTGGATGCGCCGCGCCCGCGCTCGCCGAGGATCGGAAAACGGACGCGCCCATGAGCCGGCTCATTGCCTATGCGTTCTCCTTCGCGCAACTGGATGGCGGCGAGATCAGGCTCGCCGATTTCGCCGGCAAGCCGATCCTCGTCGTCAACACCGCATCGCTGTGCGGGTACACGCCGCAGTACGCGGGCCTGCAGGAACTATGGAAGCGATTCCACGACCGCGGCCTGATGATCGTCGGCGTGCCCTCGAACGACTTCGGCGGTCAGGAGCCCGGGAGCGCGGCCGACATCAAGGAGACCGCCAACCACCAATACGGCGTCACGTTCCCACTCGCCGCCAAGGCAGTGGTGAAGGGGCCGTCCGCGCATCCGTTCTACAAATGGGCCGCCGCCGAACGGCCGCTCGAGACGCCGCATTGGAATTTCCACAAATATCTCATCGGCCACGACGGGCGCATTGCGGCGGTGTTCCCCACCCAGACCGAGCCGACCGATAAGAAGGTGATCGCGGCTATTGCCCGCGAAACGGAACATCCGGAGTGATCCGCCGCTGGCCAGGGGCGGAACACAAAGCCGCCGCCAAAGTTGGCGTCCTTGCAGCATCTTAGGATGCAGCTATAGATTCCCGGCGATCAACGCGGCCGGGTCCGCGAGGGAAGCTCGCTCCCGAGCGTGCGGCAAAGTTGAGCGAACTTCGGAATCGGGACACTAGCGAGGGAGTTGCGCAATGGCCTCCTTGAGCGACTGGAAAGTGTCACCGTCGGTGCAGCCGAAAGCGGAGAACTACCGCTTCGACCTGGAGCGGGCACTGTCCACGGTGGTCGGGCTGCACACCATCATCCCGGCCGATGCATTCACGGCCGAGACGCTCGGCACCGAGCGGGCCGGCAACGGCGTGCTGATCCGCGACGGCTTGGTGCTCACCATCGGCTACCTCATCACCGAGGCGCAAAACGTGTGGATCAACCTGATCGACGGCCGCCCGGTCCAGGGGCATGTTCTCGGGTACGATCAGGCGACCGGCTTCGGACTGGTGCAGGCGCTCGCGCGCCTCGACATGCCGCATCTCTTGCTGGGCGACTCCGGTGCCGCCGAGGTGGGCGATCCGGTGGTGGTCGCCGGCCACGGCGGCCGTCAGCGTTCCGTCGCCGCCCGCATCGTCTCCAAACAGGAATTTGCCGGCTACTGGGAATACGTGCTTGACGAGGCGATTTTCACCACGCCTGCGCATCCCAATTGGGGCGGCACTGCGCTGATCGGGTCGGCGGGCGAACTCCTCGGCATCGGGTCGCTGCAGGTGCAGCAGGCGCGCGAAGGCGGGCAGGCCGAGCATCTCAACATGATCGTGCCGATCGACCTGCTCAAGCCGATCCTCGACGACATGCTCACCATGGGCCGGGTGAACCGCCCGCCGCGTCCCTGGCTCGGCCTCTATGCCACCGAGATCGAGAACCGTCTCGTCGTCGCCCAGCTCGCCAGCCGCGGACCGGCCGAACGCGCCGACCTGCGCACCGGCGACATCGTACTCGCGGTTGCGGGCGCACAGGTGCATGATCTCGCCGGAATGTTCCGCCGCGTGTGGTCGCTCGGGCATGCCGGCGTCGAAGTGCCGATCACGATCTATCGCGACGGCCGCACCTTCGAGGTGCGGGTGGAATCCTCCGACCGCGGCAAATTCCTCAAGGCGCCTAGTTTGCATTGAGCAGGCCGCAGGCCCCGCCTGCCTGGATCGCATGGGCGGCGGCGTCCTGCGCGACGCCGAAATCTGTTAAACTCGAAAAAATATCGCTCGCGCGCGAAGCATCGCGGCGAACATGGAGAAGACCATGAGGAAGGCGCAAGGTTTGCGCGTCGTTGCTGGCGCGCTCGCGATCTCGCTCGCCGCCTGGATATCGCCGTGCGCGGCCGCCGACGTGGTGTTGAGCGGCGCGATCAAGTCCGCATCGGGCGAGGCGATGGGCGGCGTCACCGTGTCGGCCAAGGCGGACGGGCGGACCATCACCACAACCGTCTTCACCGACGATGCGGGCAACTACTATTTCCCGCCGCTCCCGGTGGGGGCCTATCGGGTGTGGGCGCAGGCGCTCGGCTTCGAGGCCGCCAAGGCCGAGATCGACAACGCGGCGACGCGCCGCCAGGATTTCGTGTTGCGGCCGATCGCCGATTTCGAGCGCCGGGTGCGGCAGCTGCCGAGCGAAATGCTTCTGGCGGCGTTGCCGGAAGACACCGAGCGCGACCATGAGCTCAAAATCATTTTCCGCAACAACTGCACCGGATGCCACACGCCGAGCTATCCGCTGCAATTCCGCTTCGACGAAGCCGGGTGGAATGCTGTGATCGACCTGATGAAACGGGTCAACGTGGCAGGCGTGTATCAAGGACCCGACAGTAAGCCGAGCGCCATCCTCGACTTCAATCAGAAGGAACTCGCAGCCTATCTGGCTCGCGCGCGCGGGCCGGAGGAAAGCTCGCTCAAGATCAAGCCGCGGCCGCGGCCGTCGGGCAACGCGGCCCGCGCGGTGTTCACCGAATATGACCTGCCGCTCAACCCCGATCTCAATCTCGGCACCAAGTATCAGATCAACGACGGCAGTGACTGGACCCTCGCCACCACGTCGAAATGGGGCATCCTGCCCCACGACGCCGGCATGGATTTCGACGGCAATCTTTGGTTCACGAGCAACAATCCCAACCGCGTCGTGACGGTCGGGCGCGTCGACGCCAAGACCGGCGAGGTGCGTTTCCTCAAGGTCGACGCCGCCAACGGTCACGCGGCCAACGCCCACGGCATGGCGCGCGACGCAAACGGCGTGTTTTGGTTCGACGTGAATCCGGGCCGGCGCAGCCTCGGCCGGCTCGATCCGCGCACGGAGCATATCGATGTCTTTACACCACCGGCTTCAATGTCGCCGCTCGGCGGCGCCGTCACCGTGGATGTCGATGGTAAAGGCAAGGTGTGGGCCTCGGCGGCCGACGGCGTGTTGCGCTTCGATCCCGACACCGCGACGTTCACCGAGTTCAAATCGGCGGTCTACAAGTCGCCGAGCGGCACCGGCATGACCTACGGGGCCGCCGGCGATCGCGACGGGAACGGGTGGTGGGCGCAGATGGCGTTCGACACGATCGGCAAGGCGGACGTCGCGGCCGGCAAACCGCTGGAAGTCAAGCTGCCGCCAGTGAGCGAGGAGACCAAGCGCTTCAGCGCAACCCGCGCGGCCTACGAAAAAGTTGACGATCTCGGCTTTAACTCGCCGCTGCCTTGGTCGCAGGGCCCGCGCCGCATGGGCACTGACAAAAACGCCGACGTCCTGTGGGTCGGCAACTCCTGGGGCGGCAGCCTGGCACGGATCGACACCCGCACGCTCGAGACGACGATCGTTCCGTTGCCGGATTCGATCGGGCATCAGCCCTATCACATCGCGGTCGACAAGAATCACAACGTGTGGGGCAACATGTGGACCGCGGATCAGATCTATCGTTACGATCCCGCCGCCAAGACCTGGACCTATTTCGACCTGCCGCGTCGCGGCACCGAAATTCGTCACATCTCGCTTGCCGAGCGCGACGGCAAATTGCAGGTGGTTCTGCCGGTCTATCGCACGAGCCAGCTCGCTATCATGTCGGTGCGCAGCGAGACCGATCTGCAGGCACTCAAGGCGCAGGCGGAGCAGAAGTGAAATGCGCAGGGTCCTGATCGCGGCGGCCGTCGTCGTGTCGTCCGCATCCTTTGCTGCGGCCGAGGATCTCAACGCCACGCAGCAATTGGGCCGGCAATTGTCCGGTCAGTCCTGCGCAGTGTGCCATCTCAAGCAGCAGCTCGGAGCCGCGACCTACGGGCCGCCACTCTCCAAGGCTTCGCTCGGCGGCCAGGAGGACGTGATGCGCGAGGTGATCGCGAACGGCACCCCGCGCATGCCCGCCTTCAAATATCACTTAGAGCCGGCGCAAATCGACGCGATCGTGCGCTATCTCAAGACGATGTCGCCGCAGTGATCCTCTCCCCGCGCCCTCATGTTGCAATGCAGCATGAAGGGTCGTATCCTCACCGCATGAGGTGAGGGAGTCGCCGTGGAGCTGTCGCCCAGACTGTTCGAGCTTCCAACGTGGCTGGTCGAGCCGGCGGTCCGCTCTTGCCGGATGTTCAACACCGCGCTCGATTTCATCTTCTACGACGTGCCGACACTTCGCGCCGCGCTGGCGGAGAAGGACGCGCCGATGCACGCCCAGGGCGAAAAGCGACCGTCGCGGATCATCGATTTCGACGCATTGCGCGACCCGGAGGGATCGCTGCTCCTCATCGACGCGATTACCGCGCCCTACGTCCACAAATATCAGAGCGTGAAGAAATTCCTCGAATCGCCCTATGAGGAAACCCGGAAGGTCGACATTGCCACGATCACCGGGGTTGGCAGTTCGGCGCTGGGAAGCGCCGCCTTGGCCTGGGACATTTCGGTCGCGCTCAAAAAACCGGTGCTTGCAATCGTGCCGGGGTATGGTGTCGCCGACGTCGTCCTACAGGGACTTGGCGGCTGGTTCGCATTCGGTTTGCATGATTTCCTCAGCAGCAAGACGCTGATCCAGAGCGGGCTTGCGACGGCCGCCCCGCAGACCGCCCGCATCGGCCGCGAACTTGCCGCATCGGCCCCGCAGGAGCCGACCGCGCCCTCCGGCGCACCGGTCTTTCGCTACGGCTCGGGCTCGTCGGACGTACTTCACGCTTTGCTCAAACATCGAGCGACACCCTTCCGCTTGCTGGTCGGTCACAGCAAGGGCGCGCTGCAAATCAATAATGCAATCCAATCGCTTCCTGCCGAACGGACGCAGGGCCTGCACGTGGTGACGCTCGGCTGTCCGATCGCTGAAAATGTCGGCGGCGTGCGCTACCACCAATATTTGGGTTTGTTCGATGCGCTCGGACAGCTTAACGCCTGGGGTCATTGGCCCGAATATTGGCCGCCGACCTGGCACAGCACCAACCCGGTGCTACCGCCGGCAATGGCGGCCGGCGAGATGACATCCGAGTCAGTGCATGTCTGAAAGATTAAGAAAGAAACTCCGCGATCGCCTTCGTGAACAGCGCCGGCCGATCCATGTTGGATATGTGCCCGGCGCCGGGTAATTCGACAAAGCGCGAGCCCGCCACTTTTTGATGCATGTCGCGCATAGCGGCCGGCTGGGGGCCGTCCTTCTCACCGACGATGAACAGCAGCGGCCGCGTCGTCGTTGCAACCGCCGAGCGGAAATCATGATCGGCGAGTGCCGCCGCACAGCCGATGAAACCGTCGACCGGCGTCGAGCGGATCATCGCCCGCACCTTGTCGAGATACGGCGGATTGGCGTTGATGATCTCGGGCGGGAACCAGCGCGACATGGTCGAGTCGACCATCGCCTCCATGCCGCCCTTGCGTGCCGCCGCGATGCGCTCCTCCCACTGCTGGCTCGAGGCCGGCGTCGACGCACAGCCGGAGTCGCAAATGATGGCGCGGTCAATGCGGTCGGGATGGCGCAGCGCCAACCCGAGCGCAGTGGCGCCGCCCATCGAAAGGCCGCCGAAATGCGCGCGCTTGATCGACAGGGCGTCGAACAGCGCAATCGCGTCGGCGATGAGAAGATCGAAGGTGTAGCGTGCGGCCGGCGCGTCGGTTCCGCCGTGCCCGCGCTGGTCGTAGCGCAGCACCCGGAACGACTGCTTCAGCGTAGCCGCCTGCTCGTCCCACATGGTGAGATTGGTGGCGAGCGAGTTGCTCAGCACCAGCCAGGGCGCGCCCTCCGCGCCGTCGATCTGATAATTGACGATGATGCCGTTCGCCTTGATGCGCATGGCCGCGACCTTAGCCGACCGGGGCGGAATATTGCGCGTCGGTGACGTGCTCGAGCCAGGTCACAGCCTTGCCGTCGAGCATTTCCTGCATGGCGATGTGCACCATGCGGGTGTTGGGGCCGGCGCCGTGCCAGTGCTTCTCGTTCGGCGGGATCCACACGGTGTCGCCGGCGCGAATTTCGCGTACCGGGCCGCCCTCGGCCTGTACCCGCCCGACGCCGAAGACGACGTGCAGGGTCTGGCCAAGCGGATGCGTGTGCCAAGCGGTACGCGCGCCCGGCTCGAACAGCACGCGGTTGCACCGAATGCGTGCCGGCGCCGGCGCCTCGATGATCGGGTCCTGCCACACCGTCCCGGTGAATGACTCGGCGGGGCCGCGCCGCGTTGGTTTCGATCCGGCCTTCACGACGTCCATGGATATCCTCCCGAATTTTGATTGCTCACGACCTGAACAGCCGCGGGTCGAGGGTGAAGTTGGCTTCGCCTTATCTCATATGGTCAACCCCGCTGTTTGCAAAGGTGCCATATCGGACTCTCACGGCTCCCAAGTTCCCAACGTGAGGCCGGTTGTCTATGGAGGCGGGTGCCCGGTTGGGCTACGGTCCCGCCACGTCGCCCCCACAAAGCCATCCAGCCCGAAACTCGCATCCGATCGTGCCCCCCGACCCTTCGCCCACCGCCTCGGTTGCCGTCGCAGCGGCGGGGGAGAGCCGGAACCTGTTTTTCCGCGTCTTCCCCTCGATCATGCTGCCGATGTTCCTCGCGGTGGTCGACCAGACCATCGTGGCGACGGCGCTGCCGGCGATCGCCGCCACCTTGGGGCAGATCGGGCGCGCGTCGTGGGTGGTCATCGCTTATCTGATTTCGACGACGGTGGCGGCGCCCGTCTACGGGCAGCTCGGGGATGTGTTCGGCCGCAAGCGCATGATGTTCATCGCGCTCGCGATCTTTATGTGCGCATCGGTCTTGTGTGCCGTCGCGCAGACCATCGAGATGCTCACCGCCGCGCGCATCGTCCAGGGGCTGGGGGGCGGCGGGCTGATGACGCTGTCGCAGGCGCTGATCGGTGAGACCATTCCGCCGCGTGAGCGTGGCCGCTACCAAGGATACCTCGCCGGCGTGATGGTCACTTCGAGTGCCTTCGGGCCGGTGGTGGGCGGTTTCCTCACCCATTATTTCGGCTGGCGCTCGGTGTTCCTGGTCAACCTGCCGATCGGCGTCATCGCCATAATCCTCACGACGCGTCTCGTTCCGCGCACGGGTCCGCGTCCCTCGTGGCGCTTCGACACGCCCGGTCTTGTATGGTTCATCGTGTTCGTGACAACCATCTTGCTCGCGCTCGACCAAGCGCAGCGCTGGGAGCCTCGCACGCTGTTGACGGTCCTCGGGCTTCTCGGACTGAGCATCGCCTCGCTCGGGCTGCTGCTGCGCCAGGAAAACCGCGCGCCGACGCCGCTGCTGCCGGTCGGACTGCTGCGTCAAGCCGCGATCTGGCGCAGCGACGCGCTCGCCGCCTGCCACGGCGGCACACTCGTCTCGATGATCACATTCCTGCCGATCTATTTGCAGGCGGTGCGCGGTCTCTCACCGCAGGAAACCGGACTGCTGATGCTGCCGCTTACGGCCGGCATCGGCATCGGCTCGATTGTCACCGGACGGATCATGACGCGCACCGGGCTCACGACGATCTTTCCGATCTGGGGTCTCCTTGTCGTGACGATCAATCTCGTTCTGTTTGCCCTGTTGGCGTCGCGGCTTCCGACCTCCTATCTGCCCTGGATCTTCGGCTGGAACGCGCTGTTCATGGGCACGGTCATGGGGGTCGTACAGATCACGGTGCAGGTGGTGGCGGGGCCGAAAATGCTCGGCGCCGGCGCCGCTTCGGTTCAATACTCGCGCTCGGTCGGCGCAGCATTTGGCACCGCGATCGTCGCCGCCGTGCTGTTCTCGGTGCTCGCCGCAACCGATCCCGACACCGCGCGTCTGTTCGCCGTCATGGTCCAGCGCGGACCGAGCGCCATGGCGAGCCTGGAGCCGACGCGTCAGGCGGCGGTGCAGGCGGAGATCGCCGAGGCATTCCAGGCCGCGTTCCTGGCGATGGCAGGGTTCACCGGCTTGGGCCTGCTGCTTGCCTGGTCGATCCCGGTGCGCCGGATTTAACCGCGTGTGAGAGTGATGAAGAAAAAATTGGTTGCTGGAATGATCGCGGCGTTGTTCGGCGCTGCCGCGTCTCCTTCACATGCGCTAGACGCCGTCCCGGTGATCGACCCGAGCGCCATCGATCACACGGTCTCGCCCTGCGATAATTTTTATCAATTCGCGTGCGGTAGCTGGATCAATAAAAACCCGATCCCGCCCGACCGCGGCCGGTGGACCCGGTTCGACGTTCTCACCGAGCTCAATCTGGAAAAGCTGGGCGCAATTCTCGAAACGGCCGCTGCCGGTAGCGATCCGGCCACCCGCAAGATCGGCGATTTCTACGCGAGCTGTATGGACGAGGCGGCAATCGAGGCCAAAGGGCTGGCGGCGCTCGCGCCGGAACTCGCCCGCATCGACGCAGTCATCGGCCCGGCCGATCTGGCAGCCCTGATCGCGCGCCAGCATGAGAACGGCGTGCGCGCCTTCTTTGCCTTCCGCTCGACCGAGGACAATGCCGACGCCACCAAGGTGATCGCCGAGATCGACCAGGGCGGACTTGGGCTGCCGGATCGCGATTATTATGTGCGCCTCGATGCCGCCTCGGCTGAGTTGCGGCAAAAGTACCGCCGTCATGTGGCCAACATGTTCGAGCTGCTTGGCGAGCCGGCGAACATGGCGGACACGCATGCCGACCTGGTGCTCGCGATCGAGATCGAACTCGCGCGGGCCTCGCTCGACCGGGTGAAGCGGCGCGATCCGAAAAACCTCGATCACAAGCTTTCCCGCGCTGAGCTGACCGCGCTCGCGCCGCGATTCTCATGGGATGTTTATTTTGCCGCGGCCGGCCAAGGCGGCATCGACTCGCTCAACGTTTCCTGGCCGGAGTTTTTCAAAGGCTTCGACGGCGTGCTCGTCGGCTACGAAATTCCCGTGCTCAAGATCTATTTGCGCGGGCACCTCGTCAATCGCGTTGCTCAATGGCTGCCGCAGGCGTTCGTGGCGGAACGCTTCGCGTTTCAGGGCCGTGTCCTCACCGGCGCGCAGGAGGACCGCCCGCGCTGGAAGCGCTGCGTGCAGCAAATCAACTGGCTGATGGGCGAAGACCTCGCCCGCGCCTATGTGGCGGAGGCATTCCCGCCGCAGACCAAGGACGACACGGTGGCGATGATCCGTACGATCGAGGCGGCCTTCGCCGAGCATATCGCCGGCCTCGATTGGATGACGCCGGAGACCAAGACCAAGGCGCTGGCGAAGCTTTCTGCGATTGCCAACAAGGTCGGCTACCCTGATAAATGGCGCGACTATTCCACTCTCGAGATCATGCGCGGCGACGCGCTCGGCAATGCGTTGCGCGCGGAAGGCTTCGAGTTCCATCGCCGGCTCGCCAAGATCGGCAAGCCGGTCGATCGTTCCGAATGGAACATCCCGCCGCCGGTCGTGAACGCCTATTACAACCCGCGTACCAACGACATAAACTTTCCCGCCGGCATCCTGCAGCCGCCGTTCTACGACCCCAAGCTCGATGCGGCGGCGAACTACGGCGCGATCGGATCGGTCATGGGCCACGAGATGACCCACGGCTTCGACGACCAGGGCCGCAAGTACGACGGCGACGGCAACCTGCGCGACTGGTGGACCGCCGCCGACGCGGCGGCGTACGACCAGCGCGCGGCGTGTCTGGTCAATCAGTACGGCAGCTTCACCGCCGTGGGCGATCTCAAGGTCAACGGCCGGCTCACACTAGGCGAGAACATCGCCGATGCCGGCGGCATGCATCTCGCCTATGCGGCGCTCGAGAAGATGCTCAATGGAACGGCCCCGCCGCCGATCGATGGATTGACCGCGCCGCAGCGTTTTTTTGTCGCCCATGCTCAGGCCTGGTGCGGCAACGCGAGCGAGCAGGAAAAGCGCCGCCGCGCGCTGACCGATCCGCATTCGCCCAACGAGTTCCGCGTCAACGGCGTCGTCATCAATGAGCCGGCGTTCTCGCGCGCCTTTGCCTGTCCGGCCGGCGCCCCGATGGCGCCGCCGCCGGAGACGAGGTGCCGCGGGTGGTAGAGGAGGAACAAATGACTCTCGGCCTTCAGCCCGATGAACTCGCCTTCCAGGGGCGCGCCCGCGAGTTCGCAACGAGCATTGTGCGGCCGCGCGCTGCCGCAATCGACCGCGACGAGCAGTATCCGTGGGACATCGTACGCGCGCTCGTCGACGCGAAGTTCGTCGGAATGACCATTCCGGCACAATACGGCGGACAGGGGCGCTCGTTTCTCGACGCCGTGCTGGCGATCGAGGAGATGGCGAAGGCCTGTACGGTCACCGGCCGCATCATCGTCGAGACCAACATGGGGGCGATCTCGACTGTGATGGCCTACGGCACCGAAGCGCAGAAACGCCTCGCGGCCGACCTCGTGTTCGCCGGCGACAAGCCCGCGATCTGCATCACCGAGCCGCAGGCCGGCAGCGACGCCATGGCGATGACGACGCGCTCAGACAAACGCGGCGACGTTTACATCATCAACGGCCGCAAGCACTGGATCACCGGAGGCGGGGTTTCACGGCTGCATCTCATTTTCGCGCGTGTTTTCGACGAGCGGGGCGAGGACCTCGGCATCGGCGGCTTCCTGGCGGTGCGAGACGAGGCCAAGGGGCTGCGCGTCGTTCGACGCGAACAGACCATGGGCCTGCGCGGCATGCCCGAGGGCGAACTCGCGTTCGAGGATCTGGAGGTGCCGGCCGCCATGGCGGTGGTGCCGCCGTCGGGCTTCCGCCGCGGCTTTGCCGATCTGATGAACGCCTACAACAGCCAGCGCGTGGGCGCCGGCACCGTCGCCATGGGAATCGCGGCAGGCGCGCTCGACCATGCGCTCGAGTGGGTGAAGACGCGCAAGCAGTTCGGCCGGCCGATCGCCGAGTTCCAGGGCCTGCAGTGGATGCTCGCCGACATGCAGACCCAGCTCACCGCATCGCGGCTACTGCTCTACGCTGCCGCGCGCTCGCGCGGGCCCAGCGGAAGCGCATTCCCCGACCCGATGCTCGCCGCACAGGCGAAGATCTTCGCGTCCGAGGCGGCGATCCGCATCGTCAATGACGCGCTACAGCTGTTCGGCGCGCGCGGTTATTCGCGTGAGTTTCCGCTCGAGCGCATGGCGCGCGACGTGCGCATGTTCACGATCGGCGGCGGCACCGCCCAGGTGCTGCGCACGCTCGTCGCCGGCAAGATGCTCGGCCTCAAGCTGCCGCAGACGCGTGACGGCTATATCGAGGCGACCGCACGGCCGCTGGCGGCGGAGTGAACTCGACCGGTATTACGGCGAAACGGGCTACCTCTCCGGCTTGGCGTCTTCTCGCCTCGGCTCGTAGCGCCGTGGGGGCGGAAGGGACAAACCCCAGGGGCCGTCCGTGCGCAGATGCCGTACGCGCAGGGTGGCGTCGTTGTTGGGCTTGGTCAGCGGATCGGCTGCTGCCGGCGCCGCGCATAGGCAGCAACAGAACAGCGCCAGGACGAGGGTATAGCGCATCTTTTTGCTCCTAGTACGAGCTTAGCATTTTCCTGCACGACGGCGCCACCGTGTTGATCCGCCCCGATCCGGCGGGTTAAATGCTCCACCGCAAATGAGGGAATGTACATGGCGACCCAGACGCTATCGCCGCTGAAGACCTATCTCGACCATCTCGAGCGCGGCGAGCTTGCCTAT
>Ga0306920_100006028_pt1 | contig 15738 bp, 13 predicted proteins | sample flu12Cox44000170_FD_204666 | JGI IMG/M metagenome (GOLD analysis project Ga0306920, IMG submission 204666) | Lab enrichment of tropical soil microbial communities from Luquillo Experimental Forest, Puerto Rico - flux4day.12C.oxic.44.000.170 (v2)... | ecosystem: Environmental > Terrestrial >... | reverse complement strand
GCGGCCGAGCGCGACCTGCCGCCTCGCCTCCGTGGCCAGCACGCGCGCAGCTGCCAAGGTTAAGTGTCCGCCGAGAACCGGCTCCCCGCTCTTTTCCTTGCCGGTGACGTCGCACGACCCCAACGTCATCTTCGCGGGCTTGCCGTTTGGTCTGCGATACCTGAATACGAACGCCTTGGATCCGGTGCTGCGGATGTCGAGAAACATGCCCGGCACGGTGCCGTCGGGCACCTCTCGCCCCGTCTTGCCCGCTCGCAACTTCGCGACTGCTGCCGCCGTCAACCGCTTGCTCATTTGCCCCTCTCGTTGGCCAACGGTTTCTGCGACCGTGCTCCCGACCGTCGGCTCCCAGGTAACGCCCCGGTAACAGAACGAGGGTGTTATACCTCGTTACCAGGCGGCCATACCACACCCTCACGAAGCGCGCAAAAACAGCGGGAAACTTGAGAAAGTGCGCCCTTCGGGCAACGTTTTTGTTGCGGTTCGTTACGCCCTGTTAGGGCGCGGGCCCGTTCTGCAAAACCGTGTACCCCGGTTCAATTCCGGGCGTGGCCTCCAAATCACTAGCAACGAAATTGCGAACTTTTTCGCGTACAAATGGTCCAGCGTCGGCTGCGGCGCGCAGCCGCGCCGCCTAATCATTCCGGCTTGATGTTGGCCGCGCGGATGACCTTGCCCCAGGTCTCGGTCTCGATCTTGATGCGGGCGGAAAATTCCTCCGGCGTGCTGGCGACGGGCTCGAAGCCCAGGACCGGCAAGCGCTCCTTCACGTCCGGCAGCGCAATGATTTTTGCGATCTGGCGTTGGACCGCGCTGACGATCTCGTCCGGCGTTCCGGCCGGAGCCAACAGTCCGACCCAGCTGTCGCCTTCGATGTCGGGATAGCCGGCCTCGGCGGTCGTCGGCACGCCGGACAAGAGCTGCGAACGCCTCTTGCTCGCCACCGCGAGCGGCCGCAGTTGCCCGGCTTCGAGCGCCTGCAACGCCGAAGCGATCGTGCTCCAGGCGATCGGGGTATGGCCGGCGACCGCCGAGGCAATCGCCGGCGCGGCGCCGTTGTAGGGGACATGCACGATGTCGAGCCCTTGCGACAGCCGCAGCATCTCGCCCAGGAGATGGGCCTGCGTCCCGACGCCGCCCGACGTGTAACTGTATTTTCCCGGGTTGGTTTTGATCAGCGCGACGAGTTCTTTGAGATCGCGTACCGGCAGCGATGGGTTGACCGTGACCAGGTTCGGCGCCACGACCGCCAGCGTGACTGGGGCGAAATCCTTGTCGGGATCGAACGGCAATTTGGCGAAAAGCGTGGGATTCACCACGTACGAGCTGAACGCGATCAGCAGGGTATGGCCGTCCGGCGCCGCGCGCGCCGCCTGCGCGGTGCCCACATTGCCGGTCGCGCCGGCGACATTCTCGACATAAAACTGCTTGCCGAAGTGATCGGCGAGCTTTTGCGCGGCGAGCCGCGCGAAAATGTCGGTCGAACCGCCGGGCTGGAACGGGACGATGATGCGCACAGGCCGACTCGGCCAGCTCTGCGCCCGCGCGCTACTTGCGGCGCCCGTCAACGCGGCCGCGCCCATGCACAAGTGCAGAAATCGCCGACGGTTCACCGCGCAAGCTTAGCACGGCGCGAAATCGGCGGGTATGGAAGTATCTAGAAACCATTTTGCGCCGCCCTTATCCGGGCTACACGCTTTAGGCTTTGAGCAGCCGACGCACATGGACCTCGGGGAGTTTGGCATGAGCCGCTTGGCAACTGATTGGAGCGAGCTGCGCGCCTGGAGTGCCAGCCACGACGCGGAGCTGCGGCTATGCCTGCGCAGTACGACGGCCGGGGTCCTCACCTTGGCGGCGGCACAGCTGCTCAATCTCCCCATTGCGCTGTGGGCGGTGCTCACCGCCGTCATCCTGACGCAAATCAGCGTCGGCCGGTCGCTCAAGGCGACGATGGACTATTTGACCAGCACGCTCGGCGGCGCGATCTACGCCGGCGCCATCGGCGCGCTCGTTCCCCACGACAACCACCTCGCGGTGTTTGCGGGGCTGGCGATGGCCCTGGCGCCGGCGGTTCTGCTCGCCGCGCTCTACCCGCGCTTCAGCGCCGCGCCGTTCACGGCGGTCATGGTGTTCTTCGGTCCGACCATCACTCATACTGGCCCGATTGCGGCCGCGTTCGAGCGGGTGATCGAAGTCGCAGTCGGATGCATCATCGGCCTGTTCGTCTCGTTGGTGGTGTTGCCGGCGCGGGCGCACGATCTGGCGATCGAGGCTGCGACGCAGATGCTCGAGCTCATGGCGCGATTTCTGCCCGAGCTGTTTGCGGGATTTACGCGCGATCTCGATCGGCCGGGGCTCGGCGACATGCAGACCAGGATCGGCGAAGCGCTCGGCCGATTGGACAAGACGGCGGCGGAGGCCACGCACGAGCGGATTACGCGCCTTGGCGCCGACCCCGACCAGCGGCCTCTGCTGCGCACGATGATGCGGCTGCGGCACGATCTCGTGATGATCGGGCGCGCCGCCATGACGCCGCTGCCGGAACCGTTCCGGTCGCGGCTCGGGCCGCACCTTGCGCGCGTCAGCGGGAATGCCGCCGAGTATCTACGCGTGAGCGCGGCGGCGCTGTTGGCGCCGCGCGACCTGCCGTCGCTCGATGCGATCGAAGCCGCCCTCGACGCCTACGCCGCGGAATTCGCGGCACTGCGCCGCGAAGGCTTCACCCGCCAATTGTCGGACGAGGCGGTGGAACGGATTTTCGCGCTTGGCTTTGCGCTCGATCAGCTGCGCCTGCACCTGCGCGACCTCGCGCGCTGCGTCGCCGAGCTTGCGCCGCCGCGCAGCGGCGCCGTCCGGGACGTGGCTGCCAGCTCCGAGGGCGCGCGACCGTGACACCAGCACGACGCTGCTGCTCGTCCGCGAGCGATGTCCGCCGGGCCGATTTCCTGCTTTGCAACCCCGCGGCGGCTTTGTTAGAAGCGAGGCCTTGCGCGCGTGTTCCCCGGTAGCTCAGCGGTAGAGCAACCGGCTGTTAACCGGTTGGTCGCTGGTTCGAATCCGGCCCGGGGAGCCACCCGCAATTTCGGCCTTTGTTTCCTCATGACTTTTCGCCCTAATTGGCTAACCTTCCAGCAAGGTTAGCCACTGAACGTTCTCGTTTTCATCTTTTCCATCGCGACAAGCGCGAGCCGTTTCCGGTCGGCAGTTTTAGTGTAGCGCTCGATCTCTTTCAGAGTGGCGTGACCCGTGATGGCGGCAATCTCGTGCACGGTGCACCCGCACTCGGCGAGCCGCGAGGCAGCCGCTTTGCGCAGCCCGTGAAACGTGCAGTGATGCAAGCCCGCCTTGTCACACTGCTCACGGAACCAGTTACCGAATCCGGCGACTGCGAACGGCTTGCCGAACTCCGTGACTAGGAACGTCAGGTGGCCGCTCGGCGTCGCGTCGATGATCGCCCGCAATTCCGGGTGAAGTGGAATCAGCAGCTCGATCCCGGTCGTCCGGGCGGTTTTCTTCCGCACCCAGTATAGGACCTCCTCGCGGATGTGCTGCGGCCCCATCGCAACAACGTCCTGCCGGGCTTGAGCGGTATAGAGCCCGAGCGCCAAAGCGAGCCGCGGCTTGCTGCCGATTGGATGGCGCGCCTCGAATTGCGCGATCTCTGGCTCGGTCCAGCGATGGAACCCGGTCTTGGATTTCGGCGCCAGCATCGCCACACCGCTGGTCGGGTTATCCGCGCGCAGTTTGATCTTGACCGCGTGCTGCATCATCGTGCGCAGCACTTTGAGCAGACCGTTGGCGGTGTCCGGCTTGTCGGCACGCGCCCGCATCAAACTTTCCACGTGCTCGCGTCTGAGCGAAGCAACGCGCTTATCGCCATGCTCTCGGCAGAACCGATCAGCGATGTTGCGATAGACCGACTGTGTGCTCGGTTCCAGGTTCTGGAACATGGCAGACTGAAAATAGCTCACTGCCAGCGCGCGCATTGATCCTGCGATTGTCCGGCGGGCACCGACCTCGTCCCGCGGCTGCGAAGCCATCGCCTGCTCGTACGCAGCCATGAATTCCGGCGACCAGGGCAATCCGGGCAACGGGAGTTGCTTGAAGCCCGGTCGGCGCAGGTAGTAGCGCGGCCTCCCGTGTCGATCGATGTACCCGTGCGTGAACCGCGGCTTTTTCATTTCAGCACGTCATCCCACTCGTTGCGATCGGCGCTGTTGTTATCGGCTTGTGCAGGTTCGCCGAACCTGAACGTGGCGCCGTCGGGAGTGGTGATGCTGGTCACCAGCCGCCCGGCCTTCTCGGCCTGCCGAATGAGCGTCACGAGCCCGGGCTTGCGAGGCTTGCGGGGTGATGGCGGCTGCGGTTGCGTCTCTGGCGGCGGTGCCTGCGCCTTGGCCTTGGCCTCGCCGTCTATCTCGGCGTCGACAAGGAGGCGACTGAACGCGGCCTGCGCCTCTCCATCGAGCGCGTCCAGTACCAGCATGTAGTCGTAGAACCTGCTCCTGAAGTCGAGCGGAAGCTCGTACCATGTAAAGTTTTCGGGGTTGGGATTGGGGTTAATGGACATTGTTAGCGGCCCACGCGTGACCGGCCCCGGCTAGCCCTGTCCGAGGAGAGCCGGGGCCGTGACCACGCGCGTGGAAAACGTTTTGTCTGGGTGCCGGACAGGGGCTTCACCGTTGTAGCCAGCGCGGGGAAATTCGCAAGGCACAAGCTCCCAGGGTACAAGGTTTCAACAGGGCTAGTCCCGCCAGAAATTCTTGAACCGCGTTGACGACAGCTCCGTGTAGCGCACCGTGTGCTGGATGTTCTTGCGGCTGAGGTAGCTCTGCAGCGCGCGGGGTGTCGTGCCCGGCATTGGCCAGCGCGAAGCCACAGGCGTGCCGCAGCATGTGGGGGTGCACTCTTGAAGCACCAACGGGGGCGGTTATGACGTGAAAAGCACAACGTCACCTCTTAGTGTGATTGCGACGAATATCGCGGAACTCTTTCGGCCCTTTGATAAGTTTTCGTTTTCGGCGCTGGCGTTCTTCATAGGTAGCCAACGAGTCACTTAACCGGTCAATTTCTTGCCCCGCCATTTCCGATGCTTCCATGGCTTTCTTTATCCGCGCCGCCGATCGGTGAGCGCTTGCCAGCCCAAGCTCGACCAGGCGGCGTACCGCCTCAGATAAAGAGGGCTTGTGCAACGCGGTTTTGGCCCATGCCTCAACTGCCTTTCGCTTATCAGGCGACACGCCAAGCGTCGTTCAGCCCGGCTGCCTACTGTCCGCGCTGTCCGCTTAGCGTTAGGTCCAGGCCGTCCGCAGGGCCCATCGTCGCTCAATCCGTCCAAGCGTCCGAACCCGGATGGCTGAGAGAGGTGGCGTTTCCGATCCGTCCCGGAAACGTTTCGCGGACGCTTTGAAGACCGTCACTTGTGCCCACTTCATCGGCATTTGGTCGCTTGGACGCTTCGGAAGTGCCAATTTACTGCGAACCAGGACAGTAGGCCCGCCAGGCCCCCTCGAAATCGGCCCGACGATATCCCTTGCCGTCGGGCAATCCTGGCGGGTGAACCGTCCCGGAGGTGATGCAGAAGGGTGCCAGCAGGTTGGCCAACTGCTTTTGGGTCAGCGGGCGGCCATGCTTCCATTCCGCCCACGGCCGCTCCAGGTCGGCGGTAAGCTTCACCACGAGGTCCGCGGAGCGAATGACTTCGTGGTCGCCAAAGGCCACCCGAATGTCCTTAAGGAGTTCGACGCCGATGGCGCCGTCTTGCGCCTCGCCCGAGAGGAGGCACGCAGCTTGACGCGCCTCCTGTCGCCACTCGCCACCGGCGAGATCGGCAATGGCCAGGAGTGGGCGCCAGTTGTCGGAGGCGCGGTCATTCAACCCGTTGGGCAGCTGCGGGTCGGCGTCGACCAGCCGGTCGAAGTTATCGATCGCCCAGCGGGCAGCTTGGCTGCGCAGGGCGGCGAACTCCTCGCTGTCGCGTCGGCGCAAAGGCGCAACCGTAGCGGTCGGGGCCTTGCGCTGGAGTTGCACGACGATGGCGCGGTCCGCAAGCGTGTCGGCCACGGCGCGGATGGTGGCGATCGCCTTCGGTGCCCAGGTCGAGAACCGGCGCGGCTTGTGATCGATGTTGCGGATGACGTTGGCGGCAGCCTTAGTGTGGCCGGAGTTCAGGATCCCGCGTAGCTCCTCATTGTCCTTCACGAAGCTGTCGGCCTCGTCGATGAGAAGCGTTGGCCTCACATCTTCGATGTAACGAAACAGCGCGGGCGCGGTGATGTTGCTCGAAAGTTCGGAGCGCGGCGTCAGGAAATAAAGGACGATGAGAACACTGGTCTTACCGCAACGCTTCGTCGGCGACACCAGCACCATAAGCGGCGAGATGTCCCCCGCGTCCATGGTCCATGCATGCAGCACCCATAGCGGCAGGGCGATGTCGGCGCCTTTCGGTAGAACGACATAACCGCGGAAAACCCGCCGCAGGTTATTGAGCAGCGCCGCGCCATCTACGGGCTCGGCTGACGGCTCGACGTTCCAGTGCGGCAGCGCCGTATTTTCGTCCTCCGTCGTCGCCCGCCAGCTCTTGACCAGCTTATCGAGCGCCGAGACCCGGATTCCAAGCCCGGCCGCAGCCGTATCACGCTGCAGCTCGTATTCCAGGGCATCGAGCGACGCGAGCTCGCCAATGACAGGATTATCCGTTCGTGTCGGTAACTTTGGTTCCCGGCCTTCGTGGCGCGCGAATGCGCGCTCAACGGCAGCTGTAATTTCGGCTGTGCTCAATTTCCTATCGAATCGCACTCTCGTTTCCCAAAGGTACGTGACCGCGTGGCAATTGGCGGCGAGCCCTCGAAGGCCCGACCCACCGCCCTATAGCAGGCACCAGTCTCGTTTACAGATATATACCTATAGTATATGTAAGCGCCGGTCAATTATAATATACGTGACGGCTACACACGCTTGCCGAGAACGCCTACGCTCGCGCCATGATTACCGCGGGGCAGATTCGGGCAGCGCGTGCGCTGATCAGCTGGACACAGAGGGACCTGGCTAAGGCATCGGGTGTCTCCGAAATCTCCATCAAGAACATTGAGAGAGGCGCGACCGATCCGCGCTCAAGTACGCTCGGCGCGCTTCAACAGGCGTTCGAGAAGGCGGGGATCATATTCCTTGACCCAGGCGATATCCGCGACGGCGGAGCGGGCGTGAGATTGAAAAAGGGGCGGCGTGGCTAGCGCATTGCATCGGCTAGTTTGGGTTGTGGTCGCCTACTCTAGGATTGGTCACCGACAATTCCGCAGGCCGTGCCAGTGGTCGACTTCTGACGTGTGGAAATCGCGCTTGCCGTTAGTATTTTTGCTACGCACACGCCGGCGTACGCGGCCAAGCTGACGAGAGCTAGAGCGAGTGTAGCATTCCATGAGCTTAGGGTGGACCGAGTACGCACGGGACCACTACGCTGCGGGATTTGGACCCGGCCTACGTCGCAGTTGGGTCAATCGCTTCAGATCGAACGCCCGCGACACGAGCGCAATGTCCGCTTCACCTCCAACAGCGTCCGAAAATTGAGCACCGCAGCGAACCGTCGCTTCGTGCCGATTTTGTTGCAGAAACCCCACGCCGGCTCCATAGTTTTCAGTCTAGGGCGATGTTGAAAGGAAACGCCATGCTCAAGCGAGTGGTTACTGCGATAACTGTTGGGGCGTTGGTCGGCATGACGACCTCGATGGCCTGGTCCCAGCAAGACATCCGGTGGGGAACGCCCCCGGTCGGCACCGCCGGCCACAAGGCGATGGTCACCTTGGCCAATCTCCTGAACAAGGAGATGCCGAAATACCGTATCTCGGTGCTGCCCACCGCCGGCGCCATTGCCACCGTGAAAGGCTTTGCCACCAAGGAACTCGACGGGTTCTACGGTTCGGACGTCGCATTTCACGAGCTCGCCACCGATTCAGGCCGGTTCAAGGGCTTCAAGGAACAGGTGCAGCGCCAGCCGATCCAGTCGTTCTGGTCGAATACCATTGAGGTCGGTCTGGCGGTGCATGTCCGCAACAAGGACAAGATCAGAAAATGGGGCGATCTCGCCGGCAAGCGCGTGTTCACGGGACCGCTGCCGTTCGACACGCGCGCGCAAACCGAACGTGCTCTCAATGGGCTGGGCGTGAAATTCAACTACGTGCAGGTCGATCTGGCGACGGTCGGCTCCCAGCTCCAGTCGGGTGCAATCGATGCCATGTCGATCTATACCGGCTCGGAAAGCTCGCCGCCGCCTTGGCTGTCCGAGGCTTCACTAGCGGCCGACTGGGCGGCCCTCAATCCGAACGCCGACGAGGTCGCCGAGTTCAAGAAGAAGGGTTTCTCCGTTGTCGAGGTGAGCCCGAAGGTGTTCAATCGGGATATCCATGCCGACAACGTGGTCGAGCTCCCGTTCTACTACAGCTTCAACGTCGGCCTCGACGTGCCGGAAGCCGACATCTACGAGATACTCAATATCATCGAGAGGCACGGCGCCGAGTTGGCCGCGACCGACCCGACCTTCGCGCAGATTGCCAAGGACATGAAAGGTTTTCAGAAGCGCGGGGTCGAATCGTCGGTCGATTTCGTTCCGATCCATCCCGGGCTTGCCAAATGGATGCGAGAGAAGGGCGTGTGGGACCCGAAATGGGATTCCAAGATCGCAAAAAGCTAGTATTGGAGCCCCTCACCCAGCCGCTCGCTACGCTCGGGCCGACCCTCTCCCCGCTACGGGTCCCCGCGACGCAAGCATCGCGGTGTGCTCCTGCGAAGAGAGGGTGCCGGCGACGCGGGTGACGGGCATCTGCTGAACGGCGAACCGCTATCATGACGGACAAACCTGCACGCAATCCGCCGCGGCTTGTTATCGAGTGGCTCTATTATCTCTTTGCGATTTTCTTCTTCACCTATTTGTTCGTGTATTTCTGGACCAGCGAAGGCGGCCCGACCTTGCTGGCCATGACGCTGGTTCCGGTCACCTATGTACTGTTCGTCTTCAACAGCCTGCGCGAGAACGATCTTTATCCCGGCCTGCCGCCGGCTGCCAATTACGTGTTTGGCACGATCTACATCGGACTTGCTCTCATCGTCGCCGTTTACATGCACATTGAGTATTACGACATCGGCACCGTCCGCGCCGGCAGCTGGAACACCAACGATCTCATCGTGGGCGGTCTGATGACGGTGCTCGTGCTGGAATACTCGCGCAAATGCCACATGCCGCTGTTCGTGTTGAACCTCCTTCTCATCTTGTACGCCGTCTACGGTTACGTCGTACCCGGCATGTTCTATCACTCCGGCCTGAGCTGGCAGCGCGTCATCACGGCCATGAGCGTCGAGACCACGACGGGCGTGTTTTCCAACCTGCCGCAGATTGCGCTCACAGTCATTGGTGCTTTTCTGCTCGTGCTGAGTGTACTGAGCGGATTTGGCTGCATCGAGTCGCTCTTGCGCGCGACGAAGCGGGTGGCCATCCGCTCCGCGCATGCCTTGCCGCAGTCGGCCGTGATCGGCTCGATGTGCGTCGGCACGGTGAGTGGCAGCGGCGCCGCCAATGCCATTACTATCGGCTCCGCCACGATCCCGGCAATGATCGGCGCCGGCATACCGCCCGCGACCGCGGCCGCGATCGAATCGGCATCGTCATTGGGCGGGCAGCTGATGCCACCGGTGATGGGGGTTGCCGCCTTCCTGATGGCCGAGTTCCTCGGCAAAAGCTATTTCGAAGTGGTTGCGCGCGGCTACGTGCCGGCTTTGATCTATTACGCGACGGTCGCGGTCTCGGTTTATCTCCTGGCGCTACGCTACCGCATGCGGCTCGTGAGGGGGACTTACGAGAAACTATCGTGGCACGACGTCGTCAACCTGATTTCTTTCGTTGCCGTGATTTCTGGCTTGGTCGGCATGATGGCGCTATGGAATCTGGCGCCGCAATTCGCCGCACTTTACGTGTTCATCGCCGTCGGCGGCTTTCTTCTTCTCTTCCATATGGTCTCATTATTGGGCGCCGGTGGCGGGTCGTTCTCGGACCTCATTCAGCCCGTGCGAAAATTCCTCGACAGCTATATCGAGATGACCTCGGATTTGACCTTGCTGCTCGCAACGCTTGCCATCATGACCGGGGCGCTGGTCATTACGGGCGTGCCGACGAAGCTTGGGGCGATTCTCATCGATCTCGCAGGCGTCAACCTCGCCGCGATGGTGGTGCTTGCGTTCGTGTTCGGCGCGCTGCTCGGTACGGGGCTGCCGCCGGCGCCCACATATATCCTGGTTGCGATCGTGATCGCGCCGCCGATGATCCGCGTTGGCGTCAATCCCTGGGTGGTGCATTTCTTCGCATTCTTTCTCGGTGTCTGGGGCGAGCTCACGCCGCCGACCTCGCTGGTCGCCGCTGTTACCGCCAAAATCGCCAATGCGTCATTCTACTCGACGCTGAACCGCGCGCTTCAGATTTGCGTTTCGCTGTTCACGCTAATGGCCGGCGTATTCGTGCATCCCAAGCTGGTGACTGAGCCCGGCATCGATCAGTTCGGCGCGGCGCTGCTGGTGTTGGTGGCGACCATCGGCATCACCTTCAGCCTCCAAGCCGTCTTCGCCGGCCGCCGCGCGCTCGATGTCCTTGTGCGACTCGTGCTCGCAGCTCTCGCTCTCTTTGTTCTGCTATGCCCAAATGACCCCATCGCCGCCGCAGCCTGCCTGCCAGTGCTGCTATTGATCGGCTATTGGCTGCTGCGGCGCAGGGGAGCGGGCGTGGTCGAGGCGCCGGCTGTCGAGGCCGCGGTGCCGCCCCTATTGACCGCGCCCATTGTCGACACCGAGCGTGGCCGCATGTCCTGATCTCCTCGTGAGGGGATTTCGTTATCTGCTTGCATAAAGCAATCAGATCGCTCGGCAGTTCATTGAACACCCAAACGTATGCCAGCTGATGGAACCAAGCGGGCGTTGTTGCCGCATAACGATCGTAGTCTTTGCCGAATTCCGCTCGGACCTCGCGTTCCTCTTGGCGCGCCAGTCGCACATACATCCACACCAGCACGGGGAACATCGCGAACGTCAGCAGCGTCGGCCACTGCAGGAGAAAGCCGAGCATCACCAGGATGAAGCCGACATATTGCGGGTGGCGGATGTAGCTGTATGGTCCGTTGGTCGCGAGGACATGACTTTGCTGGGCAGCGAATAGCACGCGCCAGGCGGCGGCAATCAGGACGAAACCGGCGCCGATCAGCACGAAACTCAGAATATGAAACGGCCCAAAGTGTGGGTTCGTCTTCCAGCCGAATATCATCTCGAGCAGATGTCCGGCGTCGTGTGAGAACCAATCCACGCCGGGATATCGGGACTGAAGCCAGCCCGAGAGGAAATAGATGCTCAGTGGAAAGCCGTACATCTCGGCGAACAGCGCCACCAGAAACGCGCTGAACGCGCCGAATGACCGCCAGTCGCGGGGCGTCCGCGGCTTAAAAAAGCTGTAGGCGAACAGAATGAAGACGACCGAGTTGACGATCACCAGGCTCCACAGGCCGTAGGCGGGAGTATCCATGTTCATGATGCTCTCCCTTCGCGATCCTCTTGCCCATGGCTTCCGTGGCCCCCGTGCCCATGCATGAAGAAGTGCATGAGCGGGCAAAGGAGGAGAGGCACATAAAGGAGTACGCCCAGGACATGGGCGCGGTGCTCGGTGAACAGCAGCACGCCGGCAATGATGAGGAAGCCCAGCAGAACCAGTCCCGCCGGCGACGTAAGAAAACTTCCTTCATGGCGGCGGGAGTGGTCGTCCAGCGACGATCGGTGTGTCCCGCGATGCGATGGCGGTCTCATTGATTTCCGGTCAGCGATACGAGCTTGTCAGTGTGTCAAGGCACTCGGTGAGTTTGAAGTTGGAAAGCTTTCAGCCTCCCAGCCATGCTCTTTCGCCGAGTACCAATCCTTGCCAACCAGATTGTGTGTATTCCCATGGCTTGGGAGACGGACGCTGGTCGGAGACGTGAACGACTCGTCGGAACGGTACCGCAGCTCACGATCGAGAACGAACATTGCTCCAATTGCAATCAGAATGGCAACCGCCACGGCCGACCAAAACGGACCCATACGTAATCCTCCGGATTCTACAACATGGCTACCTCAAAATCAGGTCCGTCCATTGACCTGGATCAAATTTGGCTGTGACCAGGCCTTTAGATTAATGCCAAGTAGATCCGAGCGCCCGAGCGAATACGAAACTCGACGGGGGCTGAGCCGCCGGCCACGTTGCCGCCACGCCCCCGAGCGCCTCCGTAGCGGTAGGGACGGGCGTTTCATCGCACGCCTCCCGCCCCAGATCCGTACGTGCGGCTTTCCCGCATACGGCTTGTATGGGACTTTCTTTGTCAAGGGTGCATCACGCTATTTTTGTACTGCTGCGCCCGCGCCGCGACCGGCCACGCGGCCGCGCCGCCGAGCAGCGTGATGAACTCGCGGCGATGTAGTTTACCGAAATGCATTCGGTGCCCTGCCAGCCGGATTGCAGGATATCGAATTGGTGAGGATCAGTCAGGAGGTTACGGAACGGTTTGCTTGGCTTGTTGCTAGGACAGTACAGTTGACTCACACAAGGATTTAACCGACTTGTAATTGCAAAAACATCGGCTCATGGTCATCCCTCAACAATATCCAGGAGGACCTCATGCCGACTTTTATGATGTCGCTCAGTTGGACAGACCAAGGAATCCGCGCAGTCAAGGATTCGCCGAAGCGCTCAGAAGCCGCGCGCGAGCTTGCCAAAAAGGTGGGCGCCGAGATCAAGCATCTTTATCTCACGTCGGGTGACAGCGATCTCGTCATCTTCGTCGATGCACCGAGCGGTGACAATGTCGCTAAATTCGCGCTGGCCGTTAGCTCACTTGGAAATGTGCGCACCCGCACTGTTCGCGCATGGTCGGCAGATGAATATAGGAAGCTCATTTCCGAACTACCTTAAGCGCTTCAGGGTCAGTTGAGTTACGTCCCTGGCCCGACGATCAGACGCGCCTCATTCGATCACCTCGTCGGCGCGGGCGAGCAGCGCCGGTGGAATTTCGAGGCCCAGCGCCTTCGCGGTTGTCAGATTGATGACGAGATCGAACTTCGTCGGTTGCTCGACCGGAAGGTCGCTCGGCTTTGCCCCGCGCAGAATCTTGTCGACGTAGTCACCGGCGCGCCGGAATAGGTCTGGGATGTTTGCTCCATAGGACATCAGACCGCCCCCTTCGACCCCTTCCCGAGACATATGCATCGTCGGCAGTCGCGCGGCCAGCGCCAAGGTATTGATCCGAATGCGGTGGGTATTCACGACCGGGTCGATCACGACATAAAGTACCTCCGCGCGGCCTTTGAGCTCCTCGAAGGCGGGGGCGATGTCTTCGCCTCGCCGGATTTCTAGAACCTATCTCAAAATTGCTAGGCGGAGTCGATCGGCTATAAATGTCGGATGATTCGGCTGACAAACGAGCAGTGGGAGCGCATCCGGAATCATTTTCCGGAAGAGCACATCCCGGGTGGACGTCCTGGACGCAAGCCGATCCCGACTCGACGTGTTTTCGAAGCTGTATTGTGGATACTCAACACCGGCGCGCAGTGGGATATGCTGCCGCAAAGCTATCCGAACTACAAATGCGTTCATCGGCGCTTTCAAACCTGGTGCCGCGATGAAGTAGCTCGCTTGCCTCGTTGTCCTCTTCAGGCGATTTTGAGATAGGTTCTACATCCCTGTCATGTGTGGGAGGCTCATCGAGAGCAGCGGACCTCTTCGATATGCCATCGTTGATGGCATGAACGTGCGCGACAGCCGCGTGCACATGGTGTCAGGACCCAGCAGGCGGTCGTAAACCGATCAACGCCAAGTACGAATCCGTACACGATCCAGCTCTTGCAGAGCCTTGGCTCATCTATAACACCGGCCGAGCACGAGGCAGTAGCATTCGACTACGGTGTACCCGATCCCGCAATGTGATGACTTTTGTCAAATTCCGACGCTGATTGCAGGATTAGATTTCGGCGTCAGTTTTCTGTTTGTCTTGGAATGATCCGCCGATGTCGACGTATCGTCTCGACAAGCTATTCTCGCCGCGGTCAGTCGCGGTTGTGGGTGCGAGCCCACGCGAAACGTCGCCTGGGCGCGCGGTCTTGAGAAGTCTTCGCAAGGCCGGGTTCAAAGGATCGATCAGCCTCGTGAACCCACACTATGACGAGGTCGAGGGAATCAAAGCCGTCAAAACCATCCAGGAGTTGCCAGAGGCACCTGATCTGCTCGTCATCGCGACGCCGCCACATTCAGTACCCGGCATCGTGGCTGCGGCCGGTGACAAAGGCGTTGCAGCGGCAATCATCATCAGCGCGGGACTGGGCCACGGGGAAGGCTCGCTTGCCGAGGCCTGCGAAAAGGCGGCTCGTGGCAGGGGTCTCCGGCTGGTCGGCCCCAACTGTCTTGGCGTGCTGTCGTCCCGCGCCAAGCTCAATGCCAGCTTCGCGTCCCGTATGCCGCCAGCCGGGGGGCTTGCGCTCGTTTCACAATCCGGCGCCATCACCGCAGGTCTTATCGAGTGGTCAGCAGCGCACGATATCGGCTTTTCGGCGGCTGTCTCACTCGGAGATAAGATCGACGTCGATTTCGGCGATCTGCTCGACTTCTTCGCCCTCGACGGCGCGACTCGGGCAATCCTGCTTTACATCGAATCGATCAACAACGCGCGCAAGTTCATGTCGGCGGCGCGGGCCGCTGCCCGCATTAAGCCTGTGGTGGTGGTCAAGTCCGGCCGTCATGCGCAAGCCGCGAAAGCTGCGCAGACGCATACCGGCGCGCTGGCCGGTGCCGACGCGGTGTACGATGCCGCCTTTCGCCGCGCCGGCTTGTTGCGGGTGCTCGATCTCGATGAGTTGTTTGCCGCGGCGGAAACACTTGGACGGGTGCGGCCGTTTCCCGGCAAGCGCCTCGCAATCCTCACCAACGGCGGTGGGATTGGCGTGCTCGCCGTGGACCGGCTGGTGGATCTGGGTGGCACTCTGGCTGCAATTTCTCCCGAAACGATGAAGCGGCTCGACGCGCGGCTGCCGCCCATCTGGTCGCGCGCAAACCCCGTCGATATCGCCGGCGACGCCGACGCGGCGCGCTACAATGTTGCCTTCGAGGAGCTGCTGGAAGACCGTGAGAACGATGCGCTCCTGGTCATGAACGTCCCGACCGCACTCGCCTCGGCCAAGGCTGCCGCAACATCGATCGCGAGCGCGGCGCAGGCGCATCGCGACCGTTGGCTTCGCCCTAAACCTATTTTCGCCGTGTGGCTCGGAACCAACGATGCCACGACGCCGGTTTTCGAAGCCGCCGGCATCCCGAGCTACGCAACCGAATCCGATGCGGTGAGAGGCTTCATGCACCTGGTGCACTATCGCCAGGCACTAGAGATGTTGATGGCGACGCCGCCGAGCTTGCCGCAGGACTTCACGCCGGATGTGGCGGCGGCCCGCGCAGTGGTCGCGTCTGCAGTGCAACAAGGGCGGAGGTGGCTCGATCCCATCGAGTGCACGCGGCTGCTTGCCGCCTATTCCATTCCGATCGCACCGGCCAAGCTTGCCCGCACCGCCGATGAAGCCGCCGCAGCGGCGCGGCCGTTCCTGGCCGAGGGATCGGGCGTGGTGGCGAAAATTCTTTCGCCGGACATCATTCACAAATCCGAAGTCGGCGGTGTTCGACTCAACCTTACCAGCGAGCGCGCA
>Ga0306920_100006027_pt1 | contig 15740 bp, 12 predicted proteins | sample flu12Cox44000170_FD_204666 | JGI IMG/M metagenome (GOLD analysis project Ga0306920, IMG submission 204666) | Lab enrichment of tropical soil microbial communities from Luquillo Experimental Forest, Puerto Rico - flux4day.12C.oxic.44.000.170 (v2)... | ecosystem: Environmental > Terrestrial >... | reverse complement strand
GCGCGACAGCGCGATCCCGAGCACGGTTATCTGCCGATCGGCGTCCATCGCGCCCGCTGCGGGCGGCGGCGCGGGCGGCGGCATGGCCGCCGCGCGATCGGCGGCGCCCGGAGCGTGCCGGCCACGTGAGGAGATCAGCCTGCCGAAGATCGGACGCATCACGCGCCCGTGTGGTTCGACGGAATTCTTGTCACCTTGAGTGAACGCATAACGAAGTTCCTCAATGAACGGCGGCGTTTGTTAGTTGTTGTGGTCGTTGCGTGTTGAGGCTGACGGATTATCCTTCGATCGGTATGGCAGCAGACGGATCGCGGTACGATCGACGGTTTCAAGACGCGGTTTCGCCCAGGGACCGGAATCGGTACCGACCGCTGAATTCGGCTGTTTTCTAGGGCATTCGGCGATCGCCGGCCCGTTCGCTTCAGGGGCGCTTTCAAGAAGTGGTCTCCACTGCGAACCGCGCGCGGTATCGGAAAGCCTGTGGGAAGGCGCGGCACATCGTTGGCAATGTCCGCGACTGTCGTTGAAACGACAATCAAAGTCGAGATCGTTTCGCGTCTAAACGAACTGGCCTATAGTGACGAGAGAGGTTCCGCGTGATCGGCCAGCGACATACTGCAGACGCGGCGACGGACGCCTCGGGACAAATGCAGGAAACCTTCGGCCGCTATCGCCTGCTGGGGCTCCTCGGGCAGGGCGGCATGGGGCGCCTCTACATCGCCGAGCGCCGCGGGGTGCAGGGCTTCGTCAAGATCGTCGCCCTCAAGCGGATCCTCCCGCACCTCGCCGACAGCGCGCGGCTGCGCGACATGTTCCTCAACGAGGCGCGGATCGCGGCGCGGCTCGAGCACCCGAACATCGTCGCCACCTACGAGCTCGGCGAGGTGGAGGGGAAGTACTTCATCAGCATGGAGTACCTGCCGGGCGAGGATCTGTCGGCGGTGATCAGCCGCTGCCAGGGCGGGCCGGCGATCCCCATCGAGATCGCGGCTGCGCTCGCCCAGCAGGCGGCGCAGGGGCTGCACTACGCGCACGACGCGCGAGACGGGCAGGGGCACCTCATCGGCCTCGTCCACCGCGACGTCAACCCACGCAACATCTTCGTCACCTACCACGGGGTCGTGAAGCTGCTCGACTTCGGCATGGTGCGGGACCCGGCCGGCCCCAAGAGCGTCCCCGGCGTGTTCAAGGGGAAGTTCGGGTATTGCGCGCCGGAGCAGCTCGAGGGGGGCCGGATCGATCGCCGGACCGACGTCTTCTGCCTCGGGATCGTGCTCTGGGAGTGCCTGACCGGGACGCGCCTGTTCGACGGGGCGACGGACGTCGAGACGCTGGACGCGGTCCGCGCGTGCCGCGTCGAGCGCCCGAGCGCGCTGCGGGCGGAGGTCCCCCGGGCGCTGGAGGAGATCGCGATGCGCGCGCTGGCCCGCGAGCCCGGGCAGCGGCAGCAGAGCGCGCACGAGCTCTCGGAGGAGCTGGACCGCTTCCTGCTCGATCGCAGGACCCGGCCCACCAGCAAGAGCGTGGGCCAGTGGATCGAGTCGATCTTCGGATCGGAGCGGGCCGCGCTCAAGAAGTCGATCAGCCAGGGGGACAACGCCGAGGGGGCCCTGCAGCGGCTCAAGGCCCTGGACGACGCCCGCCCGGGGGCGGTGGAGCCCGAGCGGTCCTCCTCCGCGCGTTCGCCGGTGCAGCCGCGCGCGCTCTGGTCGACGAGCTTCCCCGGGACCCGGACGTCGTCGAGCCTCCCGGCCGTGGCGCCGGCCACGGCGGCGCGCGGAGGGGACGAGCTGACGTCCACCCGGCGGGTCACGGTCTCGTTCGAGGCCCCGCCTGGTGCGTCGACCGTCGCCGCGCCCCGCGGGCGGGCGGGGCGGATGATCGTGCTCGGCTCGGTGCTGGCGGTCGGCGGGCTGGCGGCGATCGGCGCCCTGGCGATGCGCGGAACGGGGGCGCGCGCGGCGGCGGCGGGCCCGCCCTCGGGATCGACGGCCAGCCTCGATCTGCGCAGCCAGCCCGAGGGGGCGTCCATCTTCGTCGACGGCCGTCCGACCGGGCTCAAGACGCCGGCCGTCCTCGGTGGCCTGCCCGCGGGCCGCACCGTGAAGGTCCGACTCGATCTCGCGGGGTTCGCGCCGGCGTCGCGCGAGGCGACGCTCGCCGCGGGTGGGCCGCAGACGGTCTCCTTCACCCTCGAGTCCGCGATGGGGACCGTCCGGCTGGCGGGCGTCCCCCGCGGGGCGAAAGCCGAGCTCGACGATCGCCCGGTCGAGGCCGGGAGGCCGATCGCGGCGGCGATCGGTCGCCACAAGCTCCGCGTCGAGCTCGGCGGCGAGGTGCTGGTCTCGAAGACCATCGAGGTCCGGGCCGACGCGGACACGAAGCTGGACGTACCGCCCCTCGAACGGAGCGACGAATGACCAGGACCAGGTTCGAGGTGGTGAGCGCGCCGACGCCGCTCCCGGCGCCGGCCCCGCGCGCGGCGGGCACGGCCGTCACGACCGCCACGGCGCTGCTGCTGTTCGCGGCGCTGGGGTTCGCCTCCTGGCTCGCCGACGGGCAGCTGAGGATGTTCTTCGCGGGCCTCGACGATCAGACGCTCGGGCAGGCCTCGCGCACGCTCGAGGAGCTCGTCAGCCGGCAGCGCGAGCAGCTGGAGGCGGAGGTCAAGGTGCTGGCCGATGACAACCGCATCCGGGCGACCGTCCTGGCCCCCAAGTTCGACGAGGCCACCGTCCAGGACGTGATCGAGGATCTGCGCAAGTCCTCGGGCGCGACCCTGCTCGCCGTCCTCGACGGCAGCGGCAAGGTGCAGGCCGTCACCGGAGCGGTCGGGCTGCGGCAGGTCGATCTCGGTGCCTCGGCGGCGGTCAAGGCGGCCTTCGAGCGCCCGACCTCGGACGTCTGGACGCTGCCCGACCAGGTCCAGGTGATCGGCCTGGCCCCGATTCGCTCGGGGGCCGACGCGCCGGCGCTGCTCGTCAAGGGGCTGCCGCTCGCGAAGAGCCAGCTCGCCACCGTGGAGACGGCGCTCGGCGTCTCCGGCGCCGTGTTCATCGGCGATCGGATCGCGGCGTCGAGCGCCGGTAACCCCGAGCTCGACGAGGCGCTCCGCGCCGCCGGCCGGCTGGCCGACGGCATCGACGAGCTCGCGGTCGGGGGGCGGAGCTACCGGGTGAAGATCGGTCGGGCCGGGGAGGGGGCCACCGCCGCGCGCGTTGCCTGGCTGGTCCCGCACCGCGGCCCGTTCGAGCGCGCGCGGCTGCTCATGCTGCTCGTCTGGTGTCCGCTGCCCTTGGGCGCGCTCCTGCTGCTGCTCTTGCTGGTCAACGCACGACGAACCAACGGAGGAAACCCGTGAGCAAACCGATGTCGCCCCGAATGTCGCCTCGAATGTCGCCTCGAATTCTGGCGGCCGGCCTCGTCGCCGCCTGCTTCGCGCTCCCCCGGCTCGCCCTCGGCGCCGAGCCGTCCGACGTCGAGGACGTGCGGCACGAGCTCCGGCAGCTGCAGGCGCAGGTGCAGGCGCTGCGCGCCGCGCTGGCCGACGCCGCGGAGCTCGACAAGCAGCGGGCGGCCGTGCTGACCCGCGCGCTCAAGAACCTCCCCGCCGTCCCCGAGTCGGGGGCCGCGCCGCCGCCGAAGAGCGAGGCGGCGGCGCCCCCGCCGCGCCCTTTCGCGGCAGCCGCGCCGCGCGCCGAGGCGTCGGCGGCCGTCTCCGTTCACCGCAGCGCCGTGAGCGAGACCTCGCTGGGGGCCATCCGGGGAAAAGTCGAGGTACCGGCCGGAGAGCCGGTGGCGTACGTGTACGTCGAAAACATCCTCGCCCCGGCCGCGAAGGGTGACCGCAAGGTCATCCAGCAGAGCGGCAAGAAGTTCATCCCCGGCTGGGCGGTCATCCAGCGCGGGACCGCGATCGCGTTCCCGAACAACGACAACATCTACCACAACGTCTTCTCGCTCAGCGCCGGCAACGCCTTCGACCTGGGGCTCTACAACTCCGGCGGCGAGGCCAAGGCCCACACCTTCACCGAGGCGGGGCCGGTCGACGTCTACTGCAACATCCACCCCCAGATGTCGGCGAGCGTGCTCGTGGTTCCGAACCGCTACTACGCCAAGGTCAAGCCCGACGGCACGTTCGAGATCGCGGGGGTCCCGACGGGGAAGCGCAAGGTCGTCGCCTGGTCGCCGGGGTCTCGCCCCACGGCCGATTGGATCGACGTGGGCGTCGGCCGCACCGCCGATCTGAGCCTGCGGCTCGAGCCCAAGAGCTCGGCGCACAAGAACAAGCTGGGCCAATCGTACGGGTCCTACGAGTGAAGCTCGCCACGCTCGCCCCGCTGCCGGCCGCGGTGTTCGCGCTCTCGGGCTGCGCGTCGACGGGGGCGGCGGAGAAGACCATCGAGCCGCCGGCGGCGGCAGACTCGGCCTTCGTGCTGTCGCGCGATCCGGTGGCGGCGCGGAAGCCGGAGCCCGCGGACATGGGGCAGGTGCACGTCGGCGACCTCTGGTGGCCGTTCCGCGGCGGCTACCTCAAGGTCGGCGAGGCGCGCGCGCGCGACCGCGACGCCGAGATCTCCGAGAAGCAGGCGCCGAGCGACTTCTGGGACGAGCAGACGGCGGTCGAGACCATCTACACCTGGAGCATCTTCTGCAACGAGTGCCACGGCGGCCGCCGGCGCATGGAGGACGTGGTCAAGATGCCCGGCCCGGCGGCCAACTGGGGGCGGGGTGAGGGCCTGTTCTTCGGCGTCCGGCGCCCCTACGCGGAGATCTTCAAGACCATCTCCAACGGCAAGATCGAGAAGGAAGGCAACCGCTGGAAGATGCCGGCCTGGCGCGGAAAGCTCTCCAAGGAGCAGATCTGGTCGCTGATCTATTTCATCGAGTACCAGTCGGGCGGCATCGAGGGGCGCTTTCCCCCGAGCCTCTACCCGCGCGGCGAAACCGCCGAGCGCCCGTAGCGCGCACTCGGGAGACCGCGCGGTCGAAGCGCGCGAACGCCGGGAATTCGACGCCGGCGTCTCGTTTGTCACGTGCGATGGATGTCGGACGTGTCGTATTCAATCTCGCGCCGATGCGTTAGCAACAACGCAATTGCTGTGACTGTTGAACTAATCACAACGGTCGAACGCCGCGTGTTTGCTGGACCCTACAAAAACCGGTCTGCAAATGCTGCGGCAATCAGTACGACGTTGGCAACAAGCAACAACTGACGTGGTTGCGGTGCAATAAATCGTCACTGTTGGTGCGTTGATCCTTTTCCGGAAAAGGCGCTACACTTTCATCGCGCTCGTTGTTTCTAATCATGCGGAGGTCTTCGATGCTCAAACGGTTGAGTCTTGCGTCAAGTGGGCTGATGTTGATGTTGGCGGGATGTGGAATGGGAGGCGGAGCGCCCGACGACTCGACCGTCGAGTCGAAGGAGGCGCTGGTGCCGGCGAGCAACCTCGCCGGCGTCGCGGAGACCGTCACCACCTCGGGGGTGCTGGATATGACCAGCACCTTCTTCCAGCCGCTGGGCACGAACGATCGCGACTGCAGCTACTGCCACGATAGCCAGCAGGGCTGGACGGTAACGCCGCTGGGGAACGCCAAGCTCTTCTTCCAGTCACAGGGGCTAGACGATCATTTTCTCCCGATCGATCAGGGAGCCCGGCCCGATGCGGATCTGTCGACCTTCTTCTCGCGCCTGGTCAACTTCGGCCCCACCTCGCTGCTGCGCGCCTTGACCCGGTTCACGCGCACAAACCCGGCGACCAGCGAGTACGACGTGATCGCGGTGAACGATCCGTCGGGGTTCTCGACGACAGCGTCCTACCTGAACTTCCGCCGGCCGTCGCCCACGGCCAACGAGGCGCTGGTCTCGAGCGTCACCTGGACGGCGGGGCCGTCCACGGCCGCGGACCCGGTCGGCGTCGCGCTCGCCGGGCTCGTCAACGGCGCCGCGAACCTGCACGAGCAGCGGACGGCCGGCCCGATCGATCCCGCGATCGTCCAGGCTCAGGTCGACTTCCAGCGGGGGATCTTCTTCGCGCAGTCGATCGACAACCTGGCCGGGCGCCTCGACACCGACGGGGCCACGGGCGGCCCCACCAACCTGATGGCCCAGCCGTTCCACGTGGGCATCAACGACATCCAGGGGCTCGACCCCGCCGGCCAGCCGTTCTCGCCGAAGATCTTCAACCTCTACGACGCCTGGGCGGTCTATGACCAGGACGGCGACCACGACCACGACCACGTCCACGCCTGTGCCGGGGGGACGGACGACGACTTTCACCGCCGCCGCGTCGCCGCGGCCCGGGCGTCGATCTACCGCGGCCAGCAGATCTTCAACACCCTCCAGTTCAACATCACCGGCGTCAGCGGCCTCAACGACGCCAACGTGCTCGGGCCCAGCGTGACCGGGACCTGCGGCACCTGCCACAACGTCCCGAACGTCGGCGGGCACTCCGTGATTCGTATGTTCGACATCGGCACCGCCGACCAGATCAACTGCGGTCCGATGCTGCCGCTCGTCACCATCCAGAGGAAGAGCGACGGCACGACCCGCTCGGTCTGCGATCTCGGCCGGGCGAACGGGTCGCACACCTGGGCGCAGGTCGGCACCTTCCGCGCGCCGCCGCTGCGCGGCCTCGCGGCGGGGGCGCCGTACTTCCACGACGGGCAGGCGCCGACCCTCGGCAGCGTCGTCGACTACCACAACAACCGCTTCCAGATCGGCCTCAGCGCCGGCCAGAGGCGGGATCTGGTGGCGTTCCTGAGCGCGCTCTGACCCGGCGCACGCCACGCTCGATTCGTCCGGCGAGACCCCGCCCCACCCCCTTGGGGCGGGGTCTCGTCAATTGACGCCAAGGAGCCATGCGCACGCACGAAGAAGAAGGACCGCCGCGCGAGCAAGAGGCCGACGAGGAGGCCGAGCCGACCACCACCCCCGCGCTGCGGGACAGGGCGAAGAGCCCGCGGGTCCGGACGCCGCCCGGGTCGCCGGCGCTGTCGGCGTTGTCACCCTGGGGCCCGGGGACCCGCTTCTCGAGCTACGAGATCGAATCGCGACTCGCGGTCGGGGGGATGGCCGAGATCTGGCGCGCCAAGATCAACGGCCTCGAGGGGTTCGAGAAGCGCATCGTGATCAAGACGATGCTGACCGAGCTCCACCGTCGTTCCGAGCTGACCGACATGTTCGTGAGCGAGGCGTCGCTGGCCGCCCGGCTCAGCCACCCCAACATCGTCGACGTGCTCGACTTCGGGCAGCTCGAAGGACGGTACTTCATCGCCATGGAGTACGTCCCCGGCCTCACCCTGCGCGTCGCGAACAAGCAGATGGTCGTCGCGGGCGCGCGCCTGCCGATCCTGACCACGCTGCACGTCCTGCGCGACGTGTGCGATGCGCTCCAGCACATGCACGACCTCGCCGACGCCAACGGTCCGCTGGGGCTGCTCCACCGTGATGTCAGCCCCGACAACATCATCGTGTCGACGAGCGGCACCGCCAAGCTCATCGACTTCGGCGCGGCCCGCGCCACCGCCCGGACGCCGCCCGGGCGGCTGTTCGTGGGGAAGTACCGCTACGCGGCGCCCGAGCGGATCCGCCAGGAGAGCGAGGACGGCCGGAGCGACGTCTACTCCGCGGGCATCGTCCTCTACGAGTGCCTCGTCGGGCGCCGCCCGTTCGCGGGCTCCGATGCGGACGTGGTCAAGGCCGCGACGTCCGCCGCGTGTTGCGATCCGCACGCCCAGGTCCCTTCGTTGCCCGCCAGCGTCGGCGCCCTCGTCCGGAAGGCGACGGCGCGGTGGCCCGAGGACCGGTTCGCCAGCGCCCGCGAGCTCGGCGCCGCGCTGGCCGCCTGCCTCGCGGAGCTCGGGGCCTCCAGCAAGGAGCGCGACGTGACCGCGGCGCTGTCCGTGCTGCTCGACACCTCCCCGCCACCCTCCAAGGCACCCGAGAGCGAGGCGATCCCCGAGGCGATCGAGACCTCGGCTCCGTCGAGCCCCGGGGTCGCGCTCAACGAACAGGAGATCCTCGAGGCGTCGGGGCCGCTTCCCCTCGGGGTGCCGATCGCGCGCGCCGAGGCCGAGACCCGGCGCGTGAGCATGGCGCCGCCCGCCGAGGCGATTCCGAACGCCAGCCTCGCGGACGCGATCCGCGGCGCGGCGGCGCGGGCCGGGACCAGCGTCGTCGGCTGGCGGACGACCTCGGCCCTGACGCCCGAAGCGCACGCGGCGCTCGAACCGGCGGTCTACCTGTTCGACCACGGCATCAAGCTCCGGGCGGAGGGGCGGTTCGCCGACGCCCTCGAGGCCTGGGAGCGGGCGCTGGCGCTGGCCCCCGAGAACCGCCTCTACGAATCGCACGTCCGGCGGCTGCGGGCGCAGCTCGCGCTGCTCGGCGGGCCGGCTACTGCTTGATGCCGAGGCGCCGCAACATCACGCAGAAGGTGGTGTAGGGGACGCCCGCCAGCCGGGCGGCCGCCCGGCGCTCGCCCGCCGTCGCCATCTTCGAGCGCAGAAAGGTCTCCCGATACCGGCGCTCCGCCTCGCCGAGGGGCAGGTTCGTCACCTCCGGGACCACGTCGCCCGCGGCGGCGGTCTCGATCTCGCGCCGGGCCAGCGTCAGCTGGCGCTTGAGCCGGGCGACCTTGGCCAGGGGCTTGAGCCCCCGATCGAGCCACTCCTCGAGCTTGGGCGACGAGACCAGACGCTCCCAGCCGAGGTCCCACGCCGCCTGGACCTCCGGCGCCGTCGCGTCGTCCACCACGAACACGATCTCCACCTCGGGCGCCAGCCGCCGCAGCTCGACGGCGACGGCGACACCCCGCCCGCTCCGGAACATCAGATCGAGGATCGCGACCTCGGGCTGCTCGCGCGCGGCGGTCTCGTAAGCGGTCGTCGACGTGGTGGCGAACAGCGGGCGGACGCCGCGGTGCTGCCACGCCCAGGCTCGGATGGCGGCCGCCCGATGCGCCACGGCGTCGACCACCAGGACGAGGGGCGTGCGGTGGGCCGCAGCGAGCGCCTCGCGGCGTCCGGTCGCGTCGTCCGCGGCCCGCGCCCGGCCGTCGGTTTCGGGAATTGTCGAATCGTGCGAACCCGTGTCCATTTTCGGTTTCGAAACTCAGATTGAGAGATTCATTGATTGCCGGTCGTGGTCGCCAAATGAAGCTGTCAACGATCGATCTCGATGCAATCTCGATACCGCGCACAATGAAAACCGAAACCGCTCCGACGAGTGAAGACCGCCGGAGGCGCACCACCATCATCTCACGTCCGGCGAGATCCGAGCGATGAAAAGCGCGAATGTTCGACCGGCACCTGTACCGAAATCTGTTTGCCCCCGAACACAAATCGGTTTGAGACGACGTTGGTCAATTCCAATCTGCACGTCGAACGGGGGAGCGGTATGCGCGGGTCATCTCGCGTCGCAGCCGCGCGCGGGCTCGCGATCCACGCTCGCGACGCGATCCACGCTCGCGACGCGATCCACGCTCGCGACGCGATCCATGCTCGCGTCGCGACTCATGCTCGAGGTCGCGCCCGAGCGCGTCCTGGGCGCCGCCGGGATCCTGGCGTAACCTCGGCCTCCAAGAGGAGGTCGTATGCGCGCAGCCGTCATCACCGCGTTCAACGCTGACTGGGAGCTCAAGGACCTGCCGGATCCACGGCCGGGTCCAGGGCAGGTCGTCATCCGCATCCGGGCGAGCGGCATGTGTGGGACGGATCTACACGCCCACCATGGGCACCTGGGGCTCAAGCTCCCGGCCGTGCCCGGGCACGAGCCGGCCGGCGAGATCGTCGAGCTGGGCGCGGGCGTCCTCGACCTCAAGGTCGGCGACCGGGTGGGCGTGTTCTGGAACCAGAAGGGGTGCGGGCGCTGCCCGAGCTGCCAGTCCGGGCAGCCGTGGCGCTGCCCGAGCGGTCAGAGCTGGATGACGATGGGCGGCGGGGATTCTGAGTTGATGCTCGCCTGGGCGTCGGGCTGCGCCCTCATCCCGGACGGCCTGTCGTTCGAGGACGCGGCGCCGATGTTCTGCGCTGGCTACACCGTCATGAGCGGGCTGCGCAACGGCGACCCCAAGCCCGGCGAGCGCCTGGCGGTCGTCGGCCTCGGGGGCCTCGGCCACATCGCGCTGCAGGCGAGCAAGGCGGTGGGGCTCGAGACCATCGCCGTGACCGGACAGGCCGACAAGAAGGCGGATCTCGTCGCGCTCGGCGCCGACGCCGTCGTCGTGGCGGGCGACGATCTCGGCGCCGCGCTGCGCGACGCGGGCGGCGCGGACGTGATCCTGTCGACGACCAACTCCGCCAAGCAGATCGCCTCTGCCTTCGGCGCCCTGCGCCAGGGCGGCCGGCTCGTGAACCTCGGTGTGCCCGACGGGCCGCTCACCGTCGACACGCGCGCGCTCATGTGGGGGCAGCGGCAGCTTCGCGGCAGCTCGCAGGACGAGCGCTCCGATCTCTACGAGATCTTGACCCTGGCCGCGGCCGGGAAGGTCAAGCCGCGCATCGAGGTCTACCCCCTCGCGCGCATCAACGAGGCGCGGGCGCGCCTCGAAGCCGGCAAGATGCGCTACCGGGCCGTCGTCCAGCACGCCCCCTGACGAGCGGAAACGACCGGAGTCAGGGATACGGGAAGTCGGGCGTCGGCTCGGTCGGCTCGACGTCGTGGAACTTGCGCAGGTCGAGCACCAGGTGGCCGCTGTCGATCTCGGTCAGCACGTCGGCCATCCGCGCGCCCCACAGGATGTCCTTGGTGAAGTAGCGGTGGGTGGTGTGGACGGTCTGCATCGTGATGTCGTCGATCCCGATCACCAGCACCTGGAGCTCGATCTCCTTGAGCACCGTCGAGGCCGGGGTCTCGCCGTGAAGCGGGCTCCCGGCGTCCACGATGTGGAGGACGTTCCACGACCGCGACAGCGACAGCGCCCGCGCCCGCGTGGGATGGAGGTCGAGCATCTTGTAGAAGGGTTTCCCTTCGCTGGTCTGCTCGGTTCGGATCATCACCAGCCGGATCTGCGCGTCGACGAGCTGGTTGCCGCGCTGGTTGCCGAGACGGAACGCCAGCGTGGGCACGCCGTTGAGCGGCGAGATCACCACGTGCTTCGAGAACACGAAGCGGGCCGTCGAGCGCGAGAACTTGGCGAACACCAGCCCGGTCGCGAGCGCGGTCAGCAGCAGGCTGGTCAGTGACTCGGCGACGACGATGACGTTGGCCGCCGTCGAGTCGGGGAACATGGCGCCGTAGCCGATCGTTCCCATCGTCTGCACGCTGAAGAAGAAGGCGTCCTTGAACGACGCCGGCGCGGCGTGCGAGACGCCCCCGACCTCGACGAAGAGCGCCGCGAACACGGCGTTCGCCGCCAGGAAGGTGGCGCTGATGGCGGCGATGGTCGCCCACCACGGCGCCTTGAGGAGCGCGTGGTAGAAGTCGCGGAGCGGCGTCGGCCGATCGCCGACGATCTTGATCTCGTAGTCCGCCCGCGGGTCCTTGATGGTGATGGGTTTGCGGCGCATCGGCCCCTTCTTCTAGCCGATCGGCCACCCGGCCGGCGTCATGACGAGGGCGGTCCGCCGCGCAGCGCCGTCCGGATGCGCGCTGCCATCTCGGTGACGGTGCGGTCGTATTCCTCGCCGCGCTGCCAGACCAGCGGACACTGGAGGCCGCAGCCCGTCTCGGCGGCCAGCGCCTCGAGCTCGACGCCGCAGACCCGATCGTCGCTCCCCTCCGTGAGCCAGACGCCCACCCCCCAGCGCAGGGCGCTGCCAGTGACCGATCCGCGCGGCTGGTAGAAGATGTTCGGACCGCTGACCGCCTCGCCCCGCCCGAACCCCGCCTCGGAGAACACGCGATCGATCGTCGCCACGCACCCCCCCTCCGCCCGCATGGGCACCACGCGGACCCGGAGCGCCTGCGTCTCGTAGCAGGCGCCGGCGGCCAGCACCGAAGCGAGCAGCAGCCAGCGGGCCCGGTCCGTGCGCATGCGGAGAGCTACGCGCGCCCCGGCCGCGCTGTCAACTCGCCCCGCGCTCAGGCCATGCCAATGCCGAGATAGGCGCCCCGCCCGAGGACCAGCGGCCCCTCGCCGAGGGTGGCGCGGACGCGCGCGCGGATCTTTGGGGCCAGCTCGGTCCAGCGGGCGCCGAGGCGGTGCTTGAGCAGCACGAGCGGCGCGTTGGTGCGCTCCATCGAGTCCCAGAACGCGTCGAAGGACGGCACGCTCAGCTGGTGGTCGACGGTCTCGACGGCCACCGCCCCGAACCCCGCGGCCGCGAGCTCGCCGCGGATCTCGTCGGGATCGGCCAGGGCCGGCTTCCCGCCGAGCGGCAGCCCCGGGATGAACTCGCGCGCCGTCTTGAGGAGCTCGCCGAACGGGCCGTCGAACGGCACCCAGCTCGACACCACCGCCCGGCCGCCGGGCCGGAGCACGCGCCGCATCTCGCGCAACCCCGCGAGCCGATCGGGGAAGAACATCAGCCCGAACATCGAGAACGCCCCGTCGTAGGCGCCGCTCTCGAACGGCAGCGCCTGCGCGTCGCCCTGCCGGACGTCGAGCGCGGCGGCGAGCCCGGCGGCGGCGGCGCGGTCGCGGAGCGCCGCCAGCATCCGCTCCGAGATGTCGATCGCGCTCACCCGCGCGCCCGCGGCGGCGGCGAGCAGGCTGAGCGTCCCCGGCCCCGCGGCCACGTCGACGACCCGTGCGCCCGCGGGGAGCGCCGCCGCGCGCAGCGCCGCGCGCGAGAACACCTCGAAGTAGGGGAGCGCCTCCGCAGCGTAGTCGGGCGCGACCAGATCCCACGGCTCCGGCGTGGCGAGCGGATTCGTTGAGTCGTTCGGCTTCGTCGAGGCATCGGACATGGCACCAGAAGTTTCCCTCCTCATCCCGCAGGAGCAAGCCCGAAGAGATGACGCTCGGCGATCCCTACGGGATCAGGCAGGAGACGCTGATCCCGCCTCTCGACCGCGGGCGGATCGACAGCGTGCCGCCGTGGGCCTCGACGATCTCGCGGCACAGCGGCAGGCCGAGGCCGCTGCCGGAGGGCTTGGTGGAGAAGAACGGGAGCAGGGCGTTCTTCATCACCTCGTCGGTCATCCCCTTGCCGCGATCCTCGACGACAATCTCGAACGCGCCGGCGGGGACCTCGGCGATGGAGAGGGCGATCTCTTCGGGGGGACCGCCCGATTCGACGGCGTTCTTGAGCAGGTTGATCAGCACCTGTTGCATCTGCGCGGCGTCGAACTGGCCGGGCTTGGCCGGCAGCGGGGCGGTGACCTGGAACGAGTACAGGGGGCGCAGCCCCTCGACGAGGAGGTCCCAGCGGTTCTCCTTCTTGGCGGGGACCGGCAGGCGCGCGAACTTGGCGTAGCCCTCGATGAAGCCGCGCAGGTGGGCGCTGCGCTCCTCGATGGTGTCGAGCGCCTCGCCGAGGCGGGGGGCCATCTCGGGCTTCTGCAGCATGAGGCGGCCGGTGTGGATGAGCGACGAGATCGGCGCCAGCGAGTTGTTGATCTCGTGGGCGATCACCCGGATGGTCCGCTTCCAGGTGTCGGCTTCCTTGCGCAGGATGGCGCGCGTGAGCGGCTTGAGGATGAACAGGATGTGGGGCTGCATGCTGAGCTGGAAGTAGCGCCTGGCGAGGTGGTAGGTCTCGGGGGCGCCGCTGGGGCCCGCGTCGCCGCTCTGGGTGGTGCCGCTCAGGGTGGTCCCGGGGCCGCCGGTCTCGACGGTGAAGATGGTGTCGGTCTCGCGCTCGATCGCCTCGCGAAACGCGGGCGGGGCCAGGGCGAGGATGGCGCGGAAGTCCTCGCCGTCGAGCTTGCGCCCGCCGCCGAACAGCTCGCGCGCGGCGCCGTTGGCGTAGACGATGCGCATCGCCTCGTTGCAGAGCACGATGGCCATGGAGGTCGTCTCCAGGACCGTCTCGAGGAGGATCTCGCGCTGGTAGCGGTCGTTGTGCTCGGTGCGGAGCACGTCGCCCAGCTTGTTGAAGCGACGGAGCAGCTCGGAGAGCAGCTCGTCGGCGTTCTGGGACGAAAGCCGCATCCCGTACTCGCGCTCCGAGAAGCTGAGCAGGCCGTCGGAGATCGCCTGGAGGATCGTGGTGGCGGGGTCGGCCACCGTCAGGCGAGAGAGGAAGACGTTGACCAGCGCCACCACGGCGACGCCGCCCACGAACGCTCCCGACGCGATCCGGTGGCCGCGGAGGAGCCAGCCTACGACCGCGGCGGCGGCCGTCGCCAGCACCATCATCAGCGTCAGGCGGTTCCGGATCTTGATCAAGGTCAGGCCCGCGGTCGGCGCTCCAGCACGATCCCGAGCCGCTCCATGCGCCGGTAGAGGGCCTGCCGCGACAGGCCCATCTCCGCCGCGGCCTTGGACACGACGCCGCCCGCCTTGAGCAGCGCCTCCTCGATGCTGGCGCGCTCGGGATCGTTGATCGCCGCGGGCGGCGCCGCGGCCCCTTCGTCGCGCCGCGCGTTCAACGGCGGCAGGCCGCCGCTCGGCGTGGCCCCGGCGGCGTGGCGTGGCTCCCCGTCGGCGCGCACACGCGCGGTCCCCGTCGGGACGCCGAGGTGCTGCGGGCGGATCACGCCGTCGGTCGCCGTCAGCTTGGCGCGGTGGATCCGGTTCTGCAGCTCGCGCACGTTCCCCGGCCAGTCGTACTGCTGGAGCGTTGCGCGCGCCTCGTCGGTGAGCCGCGCCGCCGGCGCGCCGTCGATGCCCGGCAGCGTGGCCAGGAAGTGGTCGGCGAGCAGGAGCACGTCGTCGGGGCGCTCGCCGAGCGGCGGGAGCGGCAGCTCGATGACGTTGAGGCGGAAGTAGAGGTCCTCCCGGAACTGCCCGGCGGCGATGGCCCGCGGCAGGTCGGTGTTGGTGGCGCTGATGATCCGCACGTCGGCCTTGCGCGTGCCGCTCGAGCCGAGGCGCTCGAACTCCCCCGTCTGCAGCACGCGCAGCAGCTTGGCCTGCCCGGCCAGCGACAGGTTGCCGATCTCGTCGAGGAACAGCGTCCCTCCGTGCGCGGCCTCGAAGCGCCCGGCGCGGGCCCGGTTGGCGCCCGTGAACGCGCCGGCCTCGGCGCCGAACAGCTCCGCCTCGAGCAGGTCGTCGGGGAGGGCGCCGGCGTTGATCTTCACGAACGGCTTGTCCTTCCGGCGCGAGTTCGCCTGCACGATCTCCGTGAGCTTCTCCTTGCCCGAGCCATTCGGTCCGGTGACCAGCACGGGCGCGTCGGAGCCGGCGATGGTGCAGGCCAGGTTCACCACGCCGTGCATCGCCTCGCTGACGTAGACCAGGCCGCGCAGATCGTAGCGAGCGGCGAGCGTCCGGCGCTGCCGCGAGCGCTGGGCGAGGAGGCGCGTGTTCTCCTGCTGCAGCGCCCGCATCTGCACCAGGTTCTTCACGACGCGCGCGAGCTTGTCGTCGTCCCAGGGCTTGGCCATGTAGTCGCTGGCCCCCTCCTTGACCAGCTCGACGGCCGTCTCGAGCGAGCTCCAGGCGGTGAGCAGCACGATCGGCAGGTCGGCGTCGAGCTTCTTGATGGCCCGGAACAGCGCCACCCCCTCCTCGCCGCTCGTGCGCTCCTGCGTGAAGTTCATGTCCTGCACCACCGCGCCGATGTCCTCGGTGGCGATGAGGTCCAGCGCCTCCTCGGGGCGGTTCACGACCACCGACGGCAGGCCGTGGAGCTCGAAGAGCAGCTGCAGCGCGGCGCAGACCGCGGGCTGGTCGTCGGCGATCAGG
>Ga0306920_100006026_pt1 | contig 15741 bp, 11 predicted proteins | sample flu12Cox44000170_FD_204666 | JGI IMG/M metagenome (GOLD analysis project Ga0306920, IMG submission 204666) | Lab enrichment of tropical soil microbial communities from Luquillo Experimental Forest, Puerto Rico - flux4day.12C.oxic.44.000.170 (v2)... | ecosystem: Environmental > Terrestrial >... | reverse complement strand
GATCGGTTGACTCCGCCCGCCCGACCGCTCGATGTGCTCGCGCAGCAGATCGTGGCAGAGGTCGCGGCGCTCGAATGGCGGGCGGACGAGCTGTATGCGCTGCTGTGCCGCGCTTACCCGTTTCGCGAGCTGACACGCGCGCAGTTCGACGAAGTGGTGCGCATGCTGGCCGAGGGCTATTCGACTCGCCGCGGCCGCCACGGTGCGCTCATCCATCACGACGCGGTCAACGGCCGGCTGAAGGGCCGGCGCGGCGCGCGATTGACCGCTCTCACCTCCGGCGGCACCATTCCCGACACCGCCGACTACCAGGTGATTCTCGAGCCGCAGGCGCAGTTCGTCGGCACCGTCAATGAAGACTTCGCCGTGGAGAGCCTGCAGGGCGATATCTTCCAGCTCGGCAACGTGTCCTACCGCATCCTGCGGGTCGAGCAGGGGCGCATCCGTGTGGAGGATGCACGCGGCGAGCCGCCCTCCATCCCGTTCTGGCTCGGCGAGGCTCCGGGACGCAGCGATGAGCTGTCCGCGAGCGTATCGCGCTTGCGCGCCGAGCTCGAGGCGCGACTCGAGCAGGGGATCGAGGCCGCCACCGCCTGGCTGGCGGCGCAGGCGGGAATCGCCGCACCCGCCGCCGTGCAACTCGTCAACTATCTCGCCGCCGCCCGCGCCGCGCTCGGCGCCCTACCCACGCAGCAGACGGTGGTGTTCGAGCGCTTCTTCGACGAAGCCGGAGGTATGCAGCTCGTCATCCACGCGCCCTTCGGCAGCCGCATCAACCGCGCCTGGGGCTTGAGTCTGCGCAAGCGCTTCTGCCGCTCCTTCAACTTCGAGTTGCAGGCGGCCGCCACCGAGGACTCGATCGTGCTGTCGCTCACCACCGCGCACAGCTTCGAGCTCGCGGACGTGGCCCGCTACCTGCATTCCAACAGCGTGCGGCCGCTGCTGGTGCAGGCGCTGTGCGCGGCGCCGATGTTCCCGGTGCGCTGGCGCTGGAGCGCCGCCATCGCGCTCGCGCTGCCGCGCTTTCGCGGCGGGAAGAAGGTGCCCGCACCGCTCGCGCGCATGGCGGCCGAAGATTTGCTGGCTGCCGTGTTTCCCGATCAGGTGGCGTGCGCCGAGAACCTGACCGGCGAGATCGAGATTCCCGACCACCCGCTGGTGCGCCAGGCGATCGCCGACTGTCTCGAGGACGCAATGGATACGGCGGGACTCGAGCGGCTGCTGCGGGCGCTCGAGTCCGGCCGCATTCGCGTCATCGCCCGTGACCTCACCGAGCCTTCGCCGCTGGCGCTCGAGGTGTTGTCCGCGCGGCCCTACGCCTTCCTCGACGACGCGCCACTCGAGGAGCGGCGCACCCAGGCGGTCATGAGCCGCCGCTGGCTCGATCCGCAGAGCGCTGCCGACATCGGCCAGCTCGACCTCGATGCCATCCGCCGCGTGCGCGAAGAAGCGTGGCCCGATGCCACCGATGCGGATGAGCTGCACGATGCGCTGCTGTGGCTCACCTGCCTGACCGACGCCGAGGCGGCGGCAGGTCGCGGGTGGCCGGAGCTGCTCACGCAGCTCGCTGCACAGCGGCGCGCCACGCAGCTGCTGGCGGGTCCGGTGCGGCTGTGGCTGGCCGCCGAGCGCCTGCCGCTGTTTCGGGCGCTGTACCCGGATACCGGCGCGGAGTGTTACCAGCCCGCCGTAGTCACCCCCGCCGCGCATCAGCGGGAGTGGAGCCCGGAGGCCGCGCTCATCGAGGTGGTGCGCGGACGCCTCGAGGGGTCGGGCCCCACGACGGCCGCGGCGCTCGCCGCCTCGCTGGGACTTCCGCTCGCGCGTATCGACGCCGCCCTCGCCGCGCTCCAGGCCGAAGGCTTTGCGATGCGCGGTGCTTTCACCCCGCCGGCAGCCGCGCCGGACGAGTGGTGCGAGCGGCGGCTGCTGGCGCGCATTCACCGCTACACCGTCAAGCGGCTGCGCGCGGAGATCGAGCCCATCGAGGCGCGTGACTTCCTGCGGTTCCTGTTCGAGTGGCAGCGAGTCACACCCACCGGTCGCATGGAGGGACCGGACGCCGTCGGCGCGATCCTCGCGCAGCTCGAAGGCTTCGAGGCTCCGGCGAGCGCCTGGGAAACGGAGATCCTGCCGAGCCGCATCAGCGAATACGAGCCCGCCTGGCTCGATGAGCAGTGTCTCGCCGGGCGGTTCCTGTGGACGCGACTGAGCTCGCGGCGCAGTGATCCGCAGCGCGGTGCGGCGCCGGTGCGCGCGACGCCCATCGTGCTGCTCGCCCGGCGCAATCTGCGTCTGTGGTCGACGCTCGCCGCCGCGGAAGATGGGCCGCACCTGTCGGCGAACGCGCAGCGCATCGCCGGCTATCTCGCGACTCACGGCGCCTCGTTCTTCGATGAGATCGCTTCCGGCAGCGGGCTGTTGCCCACGCAGACCGAGGAGGCACTCGGCGAGCTGGTCGCCTTCGGGCTCGTCAACTCCGACAGCTTCGCCGGCCTGCGCGCGCTGCTGGTGCCGCAGGATCGGCGCAAACCGGCCATGGGCGGTCGTCGCCGCCGGCGGGTTGCGCTCTTTGGCATGGATGCCGCCGGGCGCTGGTCGCGCACCGCACGGCCTGCCGATGACAACCCGACGCGCACACTGGCCGATGAGACCGTCGAGCACGTCGTGCGAACGCTGCTGCGGCGCTGGGGTGTGCTGTTCTGGCGGCTGCTGGCACGCGAGGCGGCCTGGCTGCCGCCGTGGCGCGATCTGCTGATGTGCTGCCGCCGGCTCGAGGCGCGCGGCGAGATCCGCGGCGGGCGGTTCGTCGCCGGCTTCACCGGCGAGCAATACGCCGCACCGGAAGCAATCACCCTGCTGCGCGAGGCGCGCCGCCGTCCCCAGGAGGGACACTACGTTTCCCTCTCGGGCGCCGATCCGCTGAACCTCGCCGGGATTCTCACTCCGGGATCGCGGCTACCCTCCTTGAGCGGCAACCGGCTGCTGTATCGCGACGGCGTGCCGGTGGCCCTCCTGGCTGCGGGCGAGGTGAGCCTGCTCGTCGAGCTGCCGCCACAGCAGCAGTGGGAGGCGAGAAACCTGCTGTTGCGCCGTCACGTGCCGGCGGTGCTCGCCGATCTGGCGTAGGACCGTCGGACAGGCGCCCAAAAAAGGCGGCGCCCTGAAAGGGCGCCGCTATGCAATAAGCCGGTTTTTTCGAGGTTGAGTTGTTTTTATTCGAGATTGAGTCAGGAGCGCCGACGCGACGCGAACCCGAGGCCGAGAAGCCCGAGTCCGAAGAGGGAGAGGCTCGTCGGCTCCGGCACCGCCGTCTCCATTACCGTACCGAAATCGTTGGTAAGTGAATTCAGCTGTGCCCTGGCGGGTTGGGTCGCCGTGAGCATCACGACCTCAGTCATGTCACCCGGCGAGATCGGCATTGCGACGGTGGTGCCATTCGATGCATTGATGACGTGATTCCCGGAGTTGTCACCCTTGAAATGATCGGTGATCGTCGTCGGAGGTATCGCGGTCGAAACATCGACCCCGAGAGTGTGCTCGACGATGCTCGTGCCCGGAGGCAGTCCGGAGATCAGCGCGACCGTGTAATCAAACTTGTTGGCGCCAGTCGGGTAGTTGAGGCCATCTCGGCTGAAGGTCACAACGACATCCCCGGTCATCGGATTGACGCTGAACAGGACGTGCGTCGCCAGATTGGTCGAAAAGGAAAAGTCGCTGAAGATGGCGTCGCCAATGGTGCAGGTAAACCCCGGCGCGGCGATGGCTGTCAGTGGATCGTCGGCAGGGCAAGTCGCGGCGTTCGCCTGACCGCCTGCCATCAAGAACGTTGCTGCGATGCCGCCCAGAACGATGCTGGGCGCCTTCCGCTCGAGTCCGTTCATGAGTATCCCTCCTCGTTTTTCACCGGCTCCACCACGCCCCGCTCGACGGTGCGCGATCCATCAGTGCTTACAGCGCCTATTCCCTTGAGCCGCTGCAACGCACAACGTGCAGCGGCATTATGCGCCGTCCGATCACGGGTTGTCTCTGACGGTTTTTCTTACGCTCGGGGTGTCGGACCCGTACGCTGCCGCGACCCCGCTGAAGTTCTCCACCGCTCAGCTCCTGCATCAGCTTTTCTTGTGGCCGTCCTGCCACTTCTTCACGGCCGCCATGGTGTTGTCCACGTGCTTATCCGGATTCATGGCCGTATACGAGTAGATGATCTCGCCCGTCGGGGCGATCACGTAGGAGGTGCGGTTGGCGTACTCGGGGTGGCTCTCGAGCACCGAGTCGTAGGCCTTCATGATGCTGCCGTCCCCATCCGACGCGACCGCGAACTTGTTGCGGCACTCGCTGACCGAGAATTTGTCGAGCTTCTCGATCGGATCGTGCGACACGCCGATGACCGTCGCGCCCAGCGCCTCGAACTGTGGCGTGGCCTCGGCAAACAGGTGTGCCTCGGTGGTGCAACCCGGTGTGAAGGCGGCGGGATAGAAATAGAGCACCACCGGTCCCTTCTTGAGCGCATCGGCGAGTGAGAACTTGAACTCCTTGCCCGCCAGGGTCGCCTGCGTGTTGATATCGGGCGCCTGGGTCCCGTTCGGCAGGGCCGCATGGACCGGGAGGGTGAGCAGCAGCGCGGTCGCAGACACGACGGCATGTCGCATGTTCGTCTCCGACATCAGGTCTTTTTGGGGCCGTCATCTTGAGACAACGCGCCCGCTCGCGCCAGAGGCGGCAGGCTGTCAACGTTCCTGCGCGTAGCCCACCAACTCGACGTAGCCGCGGCCGCCGAGACTTGCTCCGCCCCGCTCGCCGCTGACATCCACCGCCCCTTCCCAGTAACGCGGAGTTGTCTGCAGCTCCTGATCGGCCAGCACCGGCCGAACGGTCAGATCGAGCGCGAGTGCCGGAACCCGGATGTGCCAACCCGCGGGATAGCGTTCGCCGGAAGCGCTGCGCCATTCGCGGGTGACCGCGATGTCTACCTCGGCGCTCGAGAGCGCCCGCGCCGTGCCATCCGCGGCGACCCAGCTGCCGGCGCTGTGCACATCGCGCTCGCCGTTCTTGTCGCGCAGCGCGTAGAACATGAGCGCCGAGCCATCCTCGAGCTGCAGACCGAACCAGTCCCATCCCAGCTCCCGGGGCCCGAGGCCGCCGCTTCCCCATTCGCGGTCGAGCCACGCGCGTCCGCGTACCTCGAGAGGCTGACCGTCGCGTAGCACCTGTCCACGCACGAGGAGACGGGGGATCGAGTAGTAGTAGGTGGCATCCTCCGGGCGGTCGGATTTCCGTGACAGTCCGTCGATGCCGTTGAGCACCGGCGCGCTCTGCGGCTCGAGAGTGAGCGCGACGGCGTAGCCGCGCTGGGTGGCACGCAATTGCCACGTTGGGCCCCTCGCCTCGAGTGACCAGTCATCGAGCCATACGTGCAACGGCAGGGCCTCGGCACCTGCAAGGCCGAGCGCCGCGCGAGAGAGCTTTTGCGCGGAGCGGAAGCGCCGGCGCGGGACGTCGGTCACAGCGAAGTGCGCCAGGTAGATCTCGCGCGTACGCCAGGCCGACGCGGGCGCGGCGGTCGCGGCAGGGCCCGTGGGCGGCGATGGGGCCGGCGGCGGCTCGAGCGCCACGCGAAAGAACGTCAGCTCGAAGCCGAAGCGCTCGCCATTCGCGGCATCGAGATTACCGGTCACATACCACCACTCCTGACGGAAGGCCGGATGCGGTCCATGATCGAGTGGGAACTCGAAGTGTCGCGGCTCGAGCGCCGTGGCGAATCCCGCGACGGACTCGCTGTCGGAGGCGTCCGCCACCGCCGGCGGCGCGGCCTCCGCGTGCTGTACCCAGGCGCACCCGAGGGCGAGCAGTGCCAGGCTGCCGAGCGGCGCAGGGGCTCGCCGCATCACTCCTCCCGCAGCCCGGCAGCGATTGGCAGCCGCGCAGTGCGCCACGCCGGATAGAGTGCGGCCGCGAGCGCCGCGGCGAGCGCCAGCAGCAGCGCCTGGCTGAATTGCGCAGGCCGCAGGTGCAGCTCGATCTGCCAGCCGAAGGCGCGACGGTTGATGACATCGGTCAGTACCAGTGCGGTGACCACCCCGGCCGGGACGGCCGCGAGCAGCGCCGCGAGTCCCATGAAGGTGGTCTGCGCGAGGATGAGCAGCGCGCTCGCCGAGGGTGTCAGGCCGAGCGCGCGCAGCAGCGCCAGCTCGCGCGTGCGCTCGAGCTCCCACGCGAGCAGCGCGCTCAGCAGACCGACCGCCGCGACCCCGGCGGCGAGCCAGTAGAGCACGCGCGTGATGACGAACGTGCGCTCGAAGATGCGCATCGAGAGCGCGCGGATATCGGCGTTGGAGCGGATGAGGAGCGCCTGGCGCCCGTGGGTGGCGCTGCGCAACCCGCTCAGCGCCTGTGCGCTGGAAATGCCCGGCGAGAGGTATATCCCCAGCGCGGCGATGCCCTCGTCCTGCCACCAGCGCTGGTACTGGGCGAGGTCCATCAGCACCTCGCCCCGGTCATTGCCGTATTCGCGGTACACGCCCGCCACCTCGAAGCGGTGCGCTCCCGCGGCCGTCTCGAGGCTCAATGTGCCGCCAACACCCAGGGACAGCCGCCAGGCGAGCGGCTCGGAGATGAGAATGGCACCCTGTCGGAACTGCGGCCAGGCGCGCCCTGGGTCGCCCGCGGTGAAACGGAAGCCCGCATAGCTCGCCGGCACGAGCCTCACGGCATTGAGGTCCAGTGGCCCTTGCGGGGAAGCGACCGTTACCCGCCGGCCCTCGCTGTGCGCCGCGATGCCTGGCACCGCCAGCAGCGCCGCGACCACCTGCGGATCGAGCCGGCGTTCCAGGCTGTCGGCCACGCCCGGTGCACTCACGTAGATGTCGGCGCGCATGGTCTGCAGCAGCCAGTCGCGCAGCGATTCGCGAAAACTCTCCACCATGATGACCACGCCGATCATGGCGGTGAGTGCCATGCCGAGCGCCGCGATGGCGACGCCGGTACGGCTGAGAGAGGCGGCGATATCCGCGCATGCGAGCCGCGCCGCCGGGCTGAAACGTGCCGCGAGGCGCGCGGCTCCCGCCGCGAGGGCCTGCAGCGCCGCGGGCGTCGCCGCCGCTATGCTCAACAGCAGCATGAACAGTGTCGCGAAACCCGCGAGCAGGCTGCGACTGGAGGCGAGCACCGCAACACAGGCGCCGAGCGCGAGCAGCGCGCTGAGCATCAGCAGCACACGCGCCGAGTGGCGCGCGCGGCGCTCGAGCACCGAACGCGCCAGCGCGAGCCTTGGCGCGCTCGCGACTCCTTCGAGCGCCGGCAGCAAGGCCGCGGCGAGCGCCGTCCCCAGACCCGCGGCCAGCGCCTTGGCGAGCGTGCCCGGCGGCACGCTCACCGTGCTCACCGCGACCACGAAATACAGGTCATTGATGGTCTGCGACACGAGGCTCACCAGGCCGCGGCCGATGAGAACTCCGAGCAGCACGCCACACACCGCCCCGGCCACACCCAGCGCTGCCGCCTCGCCGAGCACCAGTACGAGCACCTCGCGACGCGTCGCACCGAGCGCGCGCAGCACGCCGATGATCGCGCGTCTCTGGACCACGGCGAAGCTCACGGCCCCGTAGATCAGCAGTGTGCCGACCAGCAGCGCGAGCAGGCTCATGGCCTTGAGATTGATGGTGAAAGCGTCCGTCATGGCGAAAGTCTCGCGCGCCGAGGCGCGCGTGCCGCGGATCGCGGCGGACGCGGGCAGATAGGCACGCAGCGCGCGCACGAATGCCTCGCGAGTTACGCCGTCCCCCGCGCCTACATCGATGCGTGTCAGCCGTCCCTCGAACCCGAGCCATTCCTGCGCCTGGGCGATATCGGTGAGCAGCAGCCCATCGAACCCGGGACCGGCGTCGGCGTCCGCGATGCGCGCAATCAGTGCGGCGCGGTGGCGCACTCCGCCCACGGCGAGTTCGAAGTCCCCCGCCGGTCCGACGCCGAGCTCGTGCGCCAGCCCCGCGCTCATCACGACCGCACCGCGGCGCGTGAACCACTCGCGCACCTCCTGCGCACCGTGAAGCGCGAATAGCGGCGCGCGGCGGCCGGCATCGCCGGCGAGCGCGGCGCTCGCGAATGGATCGACTCCGACCAGTTGCAGCACGCGCTCGCCCACCGTCACGTAGCCGCTGACGACCGGCGCGAACCGTGCCTGCGCCGCTGCGCCGCCGGGTGGCGCCGTGCGCAGCCGCACGTACAGCTGCTCGCCGATACCACGCGGCCCGCCAAGCAGCTGATCGGTCGCCGCGCCGTTCACTGCCTCGAGAGACAGCTCGAACGCGCGCCGCGCGCTCGCGGTCGCGACATCGACCGCGACGATGGTGCCCACTCCCAGCGCCAGACCCACGAGCGCGAGCGACAGTTGCGCCGGATGCCGCAGCAGGTGCCGCAGGCTCGCGGCGCGCAGCGTCCTCATCGCGCAGCCGCCGGCGTTGGCAGCGCGGCGCGCTGGTGCAGGCGACCGTCGCGCAACTCCAGCACCCGGTCGGCCGCACCGGCGAGCGCCTCATCGTGCGTCACCAGGATGAGCGTCGTGCCGCGGGCGCGGGTGAGCGCGAACAACGCCGGCAACACTTCGCGCGCGGTGGCATCGTCGAGATTGCCGGTCGGCTCGTCCGCCAGCAGCAGCGGCGGCGCGTGTACCAGCGCGCGGGCGATGGCGACCCGCTGCTGCTCGCCGCCGGAGAGCGCATCGACCGCGCTGTGGGCCCGAGCCCGCAGCCCGACGTCGGCGAGGGTCGCCAGGCTGCGCTCGTGAGCCGCGCGCCCGCGCACACCGTTGAGCTCGAGCACCAGGCGCACGTTCTCGGCCACATCCAGCGTCGGAATGAGATTGAAGAACTGATAGACGAAGCCGACCTGCGCGCGCCGGAACAGCGTGCGCGCCGGCTCACCGAGCGCGGTGATCTCTCGGCCGTCGAGGTGAATGGCGCCGCTGTCGGGACGATCGATGCCGCTGATCAGGTTGAGGAGTGTCGACTTGCCCGAGCCGCTGCGCCCCATGACCGCCACCCGCTCACCGGAGCGGATTTCGGCATCGAGCCCCTCGAGCACGCGGTGGACGCGTCCGCCTTCGCGAAAGCTGCGGCAGAGTTGGCGGATACTGAGCACGCAGGTAGTGTACCGGCATGTCTGAATCCGAATGGCGCCTGCTGACAACGCTGCCGGACCTGCCGTCCGCGCAGTCGCTCGCCGAGATCCTGAGTGCCGAGGGCATCGCGGTCAGGGTGAGCTCGGATGCCGGTGTGCTCGGCCAGGCTGCGCCTTCGCGCCTGTACGTCGCCGCAGCCCAGTTCTACCGGGCCAAGCATTCGATGGCGCAGCGTCAGTTCAGCGATGAGGAACTCGCCACACTTTCCGCCTCCATAGCCGAGGCGGACTCGCATGAGGCCTGAAGGGAGACCTATGAGACTGCCACCGCACCGCGATCGCCGTTCATTCCTGCTTGGCACTGCCGTGGCGCTCAGCCTCGGCGCGCTGCTCGCGCAGGCGCAGGAGCCGCCCGCGGGCGCCAAGCCCGGGACCGCTGCGGGCACCACGGCGAAGAAGCCGGCCGCCGCCGCGGACACGGCCGCTGCCAGCGACAAGAACGCCGTCAGCTACAGTCTCGGTGTCTCGATGGGCGATCAGCTGCGCAGCAACGGCATCGCGCCCGATCAGGTCAGCAGCCAGCGCCTCGCCCAGGGAGTGCGCGATGGCATCAGCGGCAAGGCAAAGATGAGCGACGCCGACCGGCAGAACATCAGCCGCCTGATGCGCACTGCGCTCCAGGGGACGGCCGATGCCAACCATCGCGCCGCGGCGAAGTTCCTCGCCGAGAACGGCAAGAAGCCGGGGGTCAGTACGACGGCGAGCGGCCTGCAGTACCAGGTGCTGGCCGCGGGAAGCGGAGAGTCACCGAAGGCGACCGATGAGGTCACGGTCAATTACCGCGGGACGCTGCTCGATGGCACGGAGTTCGACAGCAGCTACCGCCGCGGCGAGCCGGCCACCTTCCCACTGGCGCGCGTGATTCCGGGCTGGACCGAGGGACTGCAGCTCATGAAGGCCGGCGCCAAGTACCAGCTGTTCGTGCCGCCGCAGCTCGCCTACGACCTGCGGCCGCGGCCGGGAATTCCGCCGGGGTCGCTGCTGATCTTCGAGGTGGAGCTGCTCAGTTTCAAACCGCTGCAGCCGGCGGCGATGGCCGTGCCCCCAGCCGCCCAGCCCGCCGCGCCGCCACCGGCGGGGCAGACCACGGTCACCGCGCCGCCGCCGGCGGGATCGACGCCGCCGAAGTAGTCCGATCAGGTCTCGTTGGCGCCCGGGTCGTAGCGCATCGGCTTGGTGACCCCGAGACGCGTCAGCTCGCGCCGCAGGCTGCTCGCGAGCTCGTGGCAGGCGGTGCGGTCGAACGCCGGGGCCGCCGACCAGTCGTAAGCCCAGGGCTGCGCCGTGCGCAGCCCCTCGGGCTCATCCAGGTAGCGCGGGATGACGTGGGCGTGCAGTGCCGGATCCTGGTTGCCGAAGATCGCGTAGTTGATGCGCGTCGCGCCGGTCACTTTCAGCAGCGCATCGCCGAGACGCGACATGTCGGAGAGGAACGCGATGCGCTCGCGGGCACCGAGCGCGTTGAGATTGGGCACTACCGGATCGGGCAGCAGCAGCGCGTAGCCGCGCACGAACTGCTGCGCGCCGAATACCGCCCAGCCGGAGAACAGCCGCGCGATCACCCGCGGATCACGCCCCTCGCGGGCCGCGATCACCTGGGTGTGAATGGCGGTCAGCTCCTCCGGCGCGGCTTCGCTCTTCATCAAAACGGACTATACCGCAGCCGCATAGCCGACTCCGAGAGTCTGCAGCCGCCGCAGCGTATCGGGATAGCCCTGGTGCACGATGCCGTGCCAGCCGCGGGCACGCGCTGCGGCGACGTTGTCCGGGCGATCGTCCACGAACACGGTCGTGCCGGGCTCGAGCGCGAAGCGGCGCTCTGCTTCGGCGTAGATGGCGGGGTGCGGCTTCATGACGCCGGCGACATAGGAAGGCAGCGCGCCGTGACCGATGGCATGCAGGCGATACTCGCGCGCGAGGTGCGCCCAGTGCAGGTCGCCGATGTTCGACAGCAGGAACACCTGATGATGCTCGCTCAGACGGTGTGCGAGCTCGATCATCGCCGGCTCGAGCTCGAACATGTCGAGCCACTTCGCCTGCATCTCCTGCAGCGACGCCGCCTGGCTGCGCGTCAGCGCGCGCAGCCGCTCGAGCAGGCCGAGACCCGAGAGCTGTCCGGTCTCGTGATCCTCGAGACGGATGCGCGTCATGACGGCGTTCCGGTCCGCGAGCTGCGCGCCGTGCGCCTGCAGGAACTCGAGCAGCGGCCGATAGTTCATCCGCACCAGCACCCAGCCGATGTCGAATACGACGTTGCGGATGGGCTGCGGCGGCATCAGGCGTGGATCCGCGGCGCGCGCGCGGTGACGCCGCCGGCATCGCCGGGCCGCCGATTGACGGCCACGACGGTCGGCTTGGGAAAGAAATTGAACTCCGTAGCGCTCGCCCAGGTATACGCGCCCATGGCGCGTCCCACGAGCAGGTCCCCCACCTTCAGCTGCGGCAGCATGAGGTTCTCCGCGATCACATCGATGCTGTCGCAGGTGGGCCCCGCGAGCACCGAAGGCAGCCGCTCGCTGGCATCTCGCAGCGGCTCGACCGGGTAGCGCACATGATCGAACAGTTGCCCGCTGTAGCCGCCGTACAGCCCATCATCGAGGTAGTACCACCAGTGCCCTTCCCGCCTGGCCCGTCCCATGACCGAAGCGACGCCGATGGCGCACGGACCCACGATGTAGCGGCCCGGCTCGGCGATGACGCGCACGCGGCGCGGCAGCTTTGCGAGCGCCGCGCGCAGCGGCGCACAGAAGCGGCTGATGTCTTGCACCGGCTGTGCATAATCGATGGGAAAGCCGCCGCCGATGTCGAGCGTGTCGAACACGCCGAGCCGCTCGCGGCGCGCGGCGCCGATCAGCCTGGCGCAGGCCGTGAGCGCTTCGACGTGCCGGGCGGCGTCGTGCGTCTGCGAGCCGACGTGGAACGAAAGGCCGCGCACCCGCACGCCGAGCCCGGCCGCGAGGCGCGCCAGCGGCAGCAGATCCTCCGGGTCGCAGCCGAACTTGCGCGACAGGTCGACCATTGCGCCGGGATTGCGAAAGGACACGCGCAGCAGCAGCTCCGCCTGCTCCGTGAGGTGCGCGAACTTGCGCACCTCGTCGGGGTTATCCGCGACGAACAGCCGCACCCCGAACTGCAGCGCGTTGGCGATGTCCTCCGGGCGCTTGATCGGATGCGTGTGGATGCAGCGGTCGGGATCGACGCCGAGGCGCTGCACCAGCCGTACCTCGCCGCTGGTGGCGAGATCGAGGAAACCGCCCTCCGCCAGCACGGTCTCGATGACCGCCGGGTGCGGCATGGGTTTCAGCGCGTAGTGCAGATCGACCCGCTGCAGCGCTTTCTTCAGCTTGCGAAACTGCACCCGCACCCGCTCGCAGTCGAGGATGACGAGCGGGGAGCCGAACTCCCTGACCAGGCGGCGAATCTCGGCGGGTTGGAACGGATCGATGAATCGCAGGCGGCGCACTTAGCGCAGTCTAGGGCAGTACGGCGCGGGGGTCCGTGCCATCGTCGCTCTCCGCCACCGCGCTGGCAGCGCGCAGCAGCCGGTCGCGGATCGCGTCCCAGCGCTCGCCCTCCGGCACCGCCTGCACGAGGATCTGCTGACAGCCGGCTTTGTCCAGTGTTCGAAGGTTGGTATAGAGATCGCGCCCGAATGTCTCCGGGCGCCGCCCGGCATTGATCCAGGTCACGTACTTGTGCGCTCGCAGCGGCAAGCGCTGCGCCAGCACCGCAACGCGCCGCCCGCCGGCGGAGGCGGCCTCGGCCTGCGCGTCGATCTCACCGGCCGGTATCACGGTGAGCGGAGTGCGCGGCGCGTAGTGCGTCGGCGGGCTTCCGGGCACGCGCGGCGAGGCGCCGGCCGCGCCGACGAGAAGCTCTCCCATCACACCCCTGATCTGCGCCGCGGTGACGCTGCCCGGACGCAGCAGCCGCACATTCTCGTCCTCGAACGCGACGATGGTCGACTCGAGTCCGAGCTGGCACTCCCCGCCATCGAGGATGACGCGCAGGCTCTCGCCGAACTCCTCGCGCACGTGCTCGGCGCGCGTCGGTGAGAGCCGGCCATAGCGGTTGGCCGAGGGCGCGGCGATGCCCCCGCCGAAGGCCGTGAGCAGCTGCTGCGCCATCGGATGCGCCGGCACGCGGATCGCGATGGTGTCCTGTCCGCCGGTGATCACGTCGTGCACGTTGGCCGCGCGTCGCATCACCATGGTGAGCGGTCCCGGCCAGAACGCTTCGGCGAGCCGCGCGGCGCCCTCGGGAACCTCGCGCACCCAGCGATGCAGGTAACGCGGGCTGTCGAGGTGGACGATGACCGGATGGTTGGGCGGACGACCCTTGACCTCGAAGATCCGGCGCACGGCGACCGGATTCTGCGCGTTGGCGCCGAGCCCATAGACGGTCTCGGTCGGGAAAGCCACGAGCTCACCGTCGCGCAACGCCTGCACGGCGGTCTCGATCTCAACCTGGGTGGCTCTGACGACACGGACCATAAGATTGGCGGCGATTCTACCAAGCCGGCCGCGATCGCGACGCGCAGCTACTCGAGGGCGCGACGGGCCCAGCTGCCGTCGGCGCTGCGGGTCAGCTCGTAAGCCGGCCAGTAGTGCTTGTCGAGTTTGAGCGTGATCACCTCGGGGGCGTTGTTCCAGGTGATGGTCTTCAGCCGCACCGAGGAGCGGTCGGGGCGCCCGGTCACCGCCTTGAGGAACGTATCGAGATCGGGCGTCGCTACACCGTCCACCTCCATGATGCGCCGGCCCGGGTACAGGGCGTAGCGCGTCGCGGGCGAACCGTAGGCGAAGTACGCGACATAGACGCCCCTGGGCTCGATGCCGCGCTGCACGCTCATGGCACGGTGCGGCGCCTGCAGCGTCGCTCCGCCCCACTCGACCAGCCGCTCGACATCGCTGCCCGGCAGCTGCGTCGTCGTCACATCGAGCGTCTGTTCCGACTGCCCGCGCCACACCGTGACCTTGACGCGCTCCTTGTCCGCCGCGGCCCGCTCGACCTCGCGGAACCGCGTGACCACCGCGCCATCGATGGCGAGCAACAGGTCGCCCTGCTGCAGCCGCGCGGCGGCATCCGACCCGCCGACGAGGCGCACCACGGTGAGCGCCTCGCGGCGCGTCGGGGTGTGTTGCGCGAGGCGCTGCGTCCAGGCGTCCGACAGCCCGATCTGCCGCGCGCTCGCGAGCGGCAGCACGCCGAGCTCCGCATCGAGCGAGTGCAGCGGGCGCTGGGTACGCACGCGGTCGATCATGTCGGCCACGATATCGATCGGCACACCGCGCGTATCCTGGGCGATCTCGCGGCCATTCTCGTAGGCGAAGCTCGACCAGGTGCCGAGCACGTTGCCGCTCTTGTCGGCGAGCACGCCGTCGAACTCCGTCGGCGGGTTCACCAGCTGCACGGTCTCGAGATTGCTGTCACGGAAGCGCATGGTGCGTGACAGCGGCAGCTCCAGCGGCTCGATGCCCGCGATCTGGGTGCCGCGCGAGCGCATCTGGCTGTCGGCGCCGAGCCCGACCGCCCACAGTTGCTCCCCGGCCGCCAGCTCGCGCGGGGCGAGCTTCGCGGCCTTCACCGGGGTGGTGCCGATGAGGCGCGGATCGTAGGCCACGACCGCGTAGTTGTGCAGCGGATGGACGTAGACCACACGTCCCGGCACCTGCACGGTGCCTGCGAAGGTCACCGTCACATCGCCCACCGACACCGGCACGGTATTGCGGTCGACGACCACGAGTCCCCGTTCCGCATCCACCACGAGGCCCGTGCCGTGATAGTTGCGCTCCGTGATTCCGGACACCGAGTAGGGCATGTCGAAGGTCACCATCACGAGCGATGGCGCGAGCGCTTCCATGCGCGGATCTGTGAAACGCGGGAAAGCCGTGGAGCTCACGGGCACGGGCTTCGGCGCCGGTCCCGGCCCAAGGTCGCGGCAGTCCCACACGCCGGTGTTGTCGTTGCGATCGCAATGGTGCGCCGGGAACCACAGCCGATCCATGCGCAGGACGCGCAGCTCGCTGTTGTTCGGGTCGTCGATGGTGAGGTAGCGCGCCGTCACACGATCGCCGTTGCCGAGTTGCGCGATGCCGGCCTCGAACTGTTGCAGCGTGTCGGTGCTGGTGCCGTTCAGCTTGAGGATGACGGCCCCGCGCGGAATTCCGGCGGCGCCGAACACGTAGCCCGGATTGGCGACGTAGGTGCCCCGCGCCGGCACGTTGAAGTGCCGGGCCTGCTGATACGAGAGAGTGTTCACCACCGCATCGCCGAATTCCGCGTAGGCGCTCGGGGTAATCGAGTGCAGATCTCCCACCGGCAGCTTCGCGGATACGAGCTTCCCACCGCGCTCGAGCTCCACCTCGACCTCGCCACCCACCGAGGAGTCCAGCACCTCCTCGAGCGGCTCGAACTGCGCGACGAAGTGCCCGTTGACCCGCAGCAGGATGTCACCCGGCTGCAGCACGTCCTCGCTCCGGGAGCCCGGCAGCACCTCGGTCACGACCAGCATGCCCGTGTAGCGCGGAAAATCCTTGCGCACCGCGGCCTCGGTAGTCGCGT
>Ga0306920_100006025_pt1 | contig 15745 bp, 17 predicted proteins | sample flu12Cox44000170_FD_204666 | JGI IMG/M metagenome (GOLD analysis project Ga0306920, IMG submission 204666) | Lab enrichment of tropical soil microbial communities from Luquillo Experimental Forest, Puerto Rico - flux4day.12C.oxic.44.000.170 (v2)... | ecosystem: Environmental > Terrestrial >... | reverse complement strand
GCCGGTGGCTACTCCTCCTGCTCCTCCTGACGTGCGCCGCGGCGAGCGCCGCCTGCCGGCGAGGCGACGAGCGGGCCTACGAGGACGCCGTCGCGTCGATGTCCCTGGTGAAGGCGAAAGCCTTCTTCGAGAAATACCCGCAAAGCCCCTACCGGGATCGGCTCGTCGAGGACATGATCGGGTGGTGCCGGCGCGAGGATACCGACACGTGCTATGAGATCATCGTCAAGACGATGCCCACCGACCACCGCCGCTACCAGGAAATCGTCGATCTGCTCGAGAAGCGGCGCGCCGACAGGCGGCGGAAGCGCTGAATGAGCATCCTGGTCGATCGCACGACGCGCGTGCTGGTACAGGGCATCACTGGACGCGAAGGCGCCTTCCACGCCGCGCGCTGCAAGGAGTACGGCACCCTGGTGTTGGGCGGCGTGACACCCGGCAAGGGTGGCACGACGCACGAGGGCTTCCCGGTCTGGAACACGGTCGCGGAAGCCGTGGCGAGCGAGGCCGCGACCTGTGCGCTGATCTTCGTGCCGCCGCCGGCCGCGGCCGACGCCATCATGGAAGCCGCCGCGGCGGACGTCCCGCTCATCGTGTGCATCACCGAGGGCATCCCCGTCACCGACATGGTGCGGGCCAAGCACTACCTGGCCGGGACGAAGAGTCGGCTGATCGGACCGAACTGCCCGGGCGTGATCACGCCGGACCAGACCAAGATCGGGATCATGCCCGGGCACATCCACAAGGCGGGCCCGGTGGGCGTCGTCTCGCGCAGCGGGACGCTGACCTACGAGGTGGTGGGCCAGCTCACCGGCCGCGGAATCGGGCAGTCGACGTGTGTCGGGATCGGCGGCGACCCGGTCAACGGCACGAGCTTCGTGGACGTGCTGCGGCTGTTCAACGACGACCCGGACACGCGCGCGATCATGATGATCGGCGAGATCGGTGGCACTGCCGAGGAGGAGGCGGCCGCGTTCATCAAGGCCCGCGTGAAGAAGCCGGTCGTCGCCTTCATCTGCGGCCAGACGGCGCCGCCCGGGCGCCGGATGGGACACGCCGGCGCGATCATCGCGGGCGGCAAGGGGACGGCGGCCGAGAAAATGAAAGCACTCGAGGACGCGGGGGCCACCCTGGTCAAGAGCCCCGCCGACATGGGAGCCACGATGGCCAAGGTGATCGGACGATGAGCGCGCAGCGCACCCTCGCCATCGTCAAGCCCGACGCGGTGGCCCGGCGAGTCGTCGGCAAGATCCTCACGCGCATCGAGGACGCGGGCTTCACGATCCTCGCGGCCAAGCTGGTTCACATGTCGGTCGCGGATGCGCGCGGCTTCTACTACGTTCACCGGCAGCGGCCGTTCTACGACAGCCTGTGCTCGTTCATGACGCAGGGGCCGAGTCTCCTGATGGTGCTCGAGGGCGACAACGGGATCGCGCGCTGGCGCGATCTCATGGGCGCCACCGATCCGGCCAAGGCCGCCGCCGGTACGATTCGCAAGGACTTCGCCTCGTCCATCGAGGCCAACGCGGTGCACGGCTCCGACTCGCCGGAAACCGCCGCGGCCGAAATCCCGTACTTCTTCTCGAGCCTCGAGCTCCACACGCGGTAGGCGCATGGTGGGTCGAGGGGCGCTGACGAAGGTCCTCGTCGCGAACCGGGGCGAGATCGCGGTGCGGGTGATCCGCGCGTGCCGCGAGCAGGGCATCGCGTCGGTCGCGGTGTTCTCCGAGGCCGATCGCGAGGCGCTCCACGTCCTCATGGCCGACGAGGCGTACCCGATCGGCCCGCCCGCGCCGAACGAGAGCTATCTCGCGATCGACAAGCTCGTGCGTGTCGCGAAGGCCGCCGGCGCCGACGCCGTCCACCCCGGGTACGGCTTCCTGGCCGAGAACGCCGCGTTCGCCGACGCGTGTGCGGCCGCCGGGCTCGTCTTCATCGGGCCGCCGCCGGCGGCGATCCGCGCGCTCGGCGACAAGACGGCGGCGCGCCGGATCGCGCGCGAGCTCGGCGTGCCGACCGTGCCGGGGACGTTCGAGCCGGTGGCCGGCGAGGCGGCCGTGCTCGCCGCCGCGCGCGAGATCGGCTATCCGCTCATGATCAAGGCCAGCATGGGCGGCGGCGGCAAGGGCATGCGCGCCGTGCACGCCGAGGGGGAGCTGATCGCGGCGCTCGGCACGGCGCAGAGCGAGGCGGCGTACGCGTTCGGCGACGGCGCCGTGTACCTCGAGCGGCTCCTCGTGGAGCCCCGGCACATCGAGGTACAGGTGATCGCCGACACGCACGGGCACGTCGTCCATCTGGGCGAGCGCGAGTGCTCGATCCAGCGGCGCCACCAGAAGGTCATCGAGGAGGCGCCCTCGTCGTTCGTCGACCCGGCGATGCGCACGCGGCTCGGCGAGGCGGCCTGCCGGATCGCGAAGGCCGCGGGCTACGTCAACGCGGGCACGGTCGAGTTCCTGGTGGACGCCGACCGCAATTTCTACTTCCTCGAGATGAACACGCGGCTTCAAGTCGAGCATCCGGTGACCGAGATGGTCACGGGGATCGATCTGGTCCGCGAGCAGCTGCGGATCGCCGCCGGCGAGCCGGTCGGTTTCGCGCAGGCGGACGTCACCGTGCGGGGCGCCGCGATCGAGTGCCGGATCAACGCCGAGGACCCCTTCGGCGGCTGGATGCCGTCGCCGGGCAAGATCACGGGCCTTCGCGCCGCGACCGGGCCGTGGGTGCGCGACGATTCCGGCGCCTACGAGGGCTACACGGTGCCGCGCTACTACGACACGCTCCTGGCCAAGCTGATCGTGTGGGGCGCGGATCGTCCCGCCGCCATCCAGCGCATGGCCCGGGCGCTGTCCGAGTACAGGGTGGTCGGGATCCTCACGACGATCCCGGTCCTCGCCCAGATCGTGGTCCACGAGGATTTCCGCGCGGGCCGGCTCTCGACCGGCTTCCTCGACCGGGTCCTGCCGACGTTCGCCGCCGAGCGCGACCGCGCGCGGTCCATCGCCGTCATCGCCGCGGTGCTCGCGGAGTACGAGCGCCGGGGGCGACGCACCATCGTGGAGGCCCCGCCGCCGTCGGCCGACGACTGGCGGACCGGCCGCCATCCCGGGTGGCGCTCGTGAAGTTCGCGGTGACGGTCGGCGACGCGACCGAGACGGTCGAGGTGAGCGGCGAGGCCGGCACGTACCGCTTGACCATCGGCTCGGAGGTCTGGGAGGTCGACGCGCGCCTGACCGCGCAGGGCATCTACTCGCTGCTGATCGGCGGCGTGTCGCACGTGGCCGACGTGTTCGACGAGGACGGCGCGTGCGTGGTCGACGTGGGCGCCGAGCGCTACGTCGTCAACGTCGAGGAGTACACGCGCTACATCATCCGCACGAAGGGTGGAGCCGGCGGCGGCCCCGGCGCTCGGACCCTCGTGGCGCCGCTGCCCGGTCGCATCGTCAAGGTGGCCGTCAAGCCCGGTGATCGCGTCGAGAAGGGCGCGACCCTGCTCGTGATCGAGGCGATGAAGATGGAGAACGAGTTCAAGGCGGGCGCCGCCGGCACGATCGCCGAGGTGCGGGTCGAGCCCGGTCAGGCGGTCAACGGCGGCGACGTGCTGATCGTCATCCGCTGAGAGCCGCCTCAGTGGTGTAGGATCTTCGACAGGAACTGCTGGGCGCGCTCCGAGCGCGGCGTGCGGAAGAAGTCCTCTTTCTTGTCGTCCTCCACGATCTGGCCCTGGTCCATGAAGATCACCCGGTGCGCCACGCGGCTGGCGAAGCCCATCTCGTGGGTCACGACCATCATGGTCATGCCCTCGCGGGCCAGCTCGGTCATGACGTCGAGCACCTCGTTGATCATCTCCGGATCGAGCGCCGAGGTCGGCTCGTCGAAGAGCATCGCCAGCGGATCCATCGCCAGGGCCCGCGCGATCGCGACGCGCTGCTGCTGACCGCCCGAGAGCTGTCCGGGATACTTCGCCGCGTGCTGGGTGAGGCCCACGCGCTCGAGGAGCTTCATCGACCGCGCCGCGGCCTCGTCCTTCGACCGGCCGAGCACGCGGACCTGCCCCAGGCTGATGTTGTCGACCACGCTCATGTGCGGGAAGAGCTCGAAGTGCTGGAAGACCATGCCGATCTGCGCGCGCAGGCGCGTGAGGTTGGTCTTCGGATCGCCCACCGAGACGCCGTTGACCAGCACCTCGCCCTTCTGGAAGGGCTCGAGCCCGTTGACCGTCTTGATCAGGGTGCTCTTGCCGGAGCCCGACGGGCCGCACACGACGACGACCTCGCCCTTGTTGACGGCGGTCGAGCAGCCATTCAGCACCTGCACGGTGCCGTACCACTTGCTCACGTCCTTCATCTCGATCATCGCCATGGTGACGCCCTCCCGCGGCTCCTCAGCGGCTCGGGACCGCCAGCCGGAGCTGGAGCCGCTTGACGAGGCTCGACAGGCCGAAGCTGATCGCGAAATAGACGACCGCGACGAACAGGTACATCTCGACCAGGCGGCCGTCTCGCTGGGCGACCTTGGAGGCGGCGCCGAGGAAGTCGGTGATCGAGAGCACGTACACCAGCGAGGTATCCTGGAAAAGAATGATCGTCTGCGTCAGCAGGACCGGCAGCATGTTCCGGAACGCCTGCGGCAGCACGATCTGCCCCATCGTCTGCCAGTAGGAGAGGCCGAGCGCGTACCCGGCCCACATCTGCCCGCGCGGGATCGACTGGATGCCGGCGCGCATGATCTCGCAGTAGTAGGCGGCCTCGAACATCATAAAGGTGATCAGCGAGGAAAGGAACGCGCCGACCTGGATCGGGCGCGTGGCCCCGATGAGCCAGCCACCGATCCACGGCACCAGGAAGTAGAACCAGAAGATCACGAGCACGAGCGGTGTCGAGCGCATCACGTTGACGTACGTGCTGGCCGCCGTCGAGACCGCGCGATAGCTCGCCAGCCGCATCATCGCCAGGAGCGTGCCGAAGACGATCCCGCCGACCATCGCCAGCGCGGTCAAGGTGAGCGTGAAGGTCATGCCCTCGCGGAACAGGTAGGGCGCGGTGCGGCGGATCACGTCCCAGTCGAAGCCGCCGAGCACTAGTGGCCCGCCTGGGGCATCGCCTGACCACTACCGATCAGGCCAGGTATCGCGACGCGTTTCTCGAGCCAGCGCATGCCGATGACGACGATGAGGTTCAGGAAGAGATAGATGAGCGTCGCGGCGGTGAACGCCTCGAAAACCTGGAAGCTGAACTCCTGCATCGAGCGGGCGGCGGCCGTCAGCTCGACCAGGCCGATCGTGAGCGCCACGGCGCGGAGGTCAGTGGCGGCATGACGATACGCAGCGCCATCGGCAGGAGCACGAAGCGGTACGTCTGCGGCAACGTGAGGCCGAGCGCGACGCCCGCCATGCGCTGACCGCCGGCGAGCGACTGGATCCCGGCGCGCGTCTGCTCGGCCACACGCGCGGAGGTGTAGAGCCCCAGGCACACGACCGCGGTGTAGAAGGCCGAGCGCGGCAGCTGCTTGAGCCAGGCGCCGGCGGCCGCGGGCAGGAGCTCGGGGACCACGAAGAACCAGAGGAACATCTGGACCAGGAGGGGCACGTTGCGGAAGATCTCGACCCACGCGTCGCCGAGCAGGCGCAGCCAGCGAATCGGCGTGGTGCGGATGACGCCGACGATCATGCCAAGGATGAGCGCGATGATCCAGGCCGACAGGGCGGTCAGCAGGGTCCAGCCGAGCCCGGCGATGAGGGTGTCGAGATAGGTGCCGTGCCCGTCGGGCGAGAGCTGCCAGAAGATGCCCCAGTTCCAGTTGTACTTCACCGGGTCAGCTCCCCCGCCGGGCGGGCGCGGCGCCCAATGACGAGCCCGCTACTTGTAGTCGTTCGGATCGCCCGAGTCCGTGGGCTTGGCCACGACGTGCTTGAACACCTCGCTCATCGGCACGTTGAGGTTGATGCCCTTTGGCGGCACCGGGTGCAGGAACCACTTCGCGTAGATCGTGTTGATCTCACCCGACTTGTAGACCTTCGTCATCGCGTCGTCCACGACCTTCTTGAACGAGGGGTCGTCACGGCGCAGCATGATGCCGTAGGGCTCGACGGAGAGCGCGTCGAGGGAGATGACCCACTCCGACGGGTTCTTCGAGTTCGCCACCAGGCTGTAGAGCAGGATGTCGTCCATGAAGAAGGCGACGGCGCGCCCGGTCTCGACCATCAGGAACGACTCGGCGTGGTCCTTCGCCGGCAGGATCGTCATGCCGAGGTTTTTCTGGCCGTTGAGCTCGGTGATCTGCTTGATGTTGGTGGTGCCCGAGGTGGAAACGATCGTCTTGCCCTTGAGGTCGTCCAGGCTCTTGAGGTTCGCCGCCTTCTTGCTGACGAAGCGGTTGGCCGTCACGAAGTGGGTGATCGTGAACGCGACCTGCTTTTGGCGCTCGAGGTTGTTGGTGGTCGAGCCGCACTCGAGGTCGATCGTGCCGTTCGCCATCAGCGGGATGCGCGTCGCCGAGGTGACCGGATTGAGCTTCACCTGGAGGTTCGGCATCTTCAGCTCGGCCTTGACCGCGTCGACGATCTTGCCGCAGAGGTCCATCGCGTAGCCGACCGCCTGCTGCTTGTCGTCGAAGTACGAGAAGGGGATCGACGCGTCACGATGTCCGAGCGTGATCGCGCCCGTCTCCTTGATCTTCTTCAACGTGCCTTCCTGGGCGCTCGCCGGCCCGGCTGCCACCAGCAGGGCGCTGAGGGTGATGAGCCCGACAGAAAGGATGCTTCTGACCTTGTCCATGTGTCTCGTCTCCTCCGCCACGTGTTTGTCGTCTCTTACGCGAAATCGTTCCAAAGGCCGGATATTCCAGAAATCCAGCGCCTGTCCAAGGCGTCCACTATAGACCATGTCTGCCCAAGTCGGGCGGTCCATGCGGCCGTGCGCCCCGCATCGGGGCGAACGGGTAGAATGGCCGGGCACACAGACTCCGGGAGGAATCGCATGGCGCAGACACCCGACGCGTTCACGCACGCGCTCCTCGAGGAGGCGCGCCAGACCCATCCCTGGCTCCACCATCCGCTGTTCCACCTGATCTGGGACGGCAAGCTCAGCCGCGCGCAGCTCCAGAGCGTGATCCGCCAGCAGGGCTGCTTCTTTCTCGACACGCTCCGCCACGCGGCGTGGAAGATCATCTCGGTCGGCGGCTATTTGCCGACGTACGAGGATCTGGAGCGCCAGCGCGCGCTGATCCCGCTCGTGGTCGAGGAGGGCGGCGAGGACACCGTCGGAGGTAAGACGACGGCCCACGCGTTTCTCTTCATCCGGCTCGCCGAGGCGCTCGGCATCTCGCGCGACGAGCTCTTCGCGACCGAGTACCTGCCGACGACCATCATCGAGAAGAACGAGCTGTTCCTGCTGCAGCGCTCGTCCACGATCGAGGCGCTGTGCGGCGGCAACATCGCCACCGAGTCGCTCAACGCGATCCACGTGCAGAAGATGGCGGACGCGATGGAGCGCCACTATGGCGTACCTCGCACTGCGCTCGAGTTCTACCACGTGCACAGTGAGGTGGAGGGTGACCACGCTGATCGCGCGGTCCGCATCCTGTCTCAGCTGATGACGACCGACGAGACTCAGGCGCGCGGCCGGCTCGCGATGCGCCGGGCGATCACCGCGCGACGGATCTGCGCCGACGGGATGCTCCAGGCGTTCGTGGAGGCGAAGCGCTAGCTCACGGGGTTGCCACAACCCGACCTTGGTCGTAATGAGAGGGTTCGGAGAATTCCCGTGCGGCCGGTGTCGACACACCGGTCCAAGTCACCGGCGCCTTCGAGGAGCACAGCGGAAGGAATGGATCGTCGGGGGCTATGATTCCGGTCGCGCGGCCCGAGTCGCCCCCGCCGGCGCCTACTTGATGGCGCCGGCGGTGAGGCCGGAGACGTAGTAGTCGAGGAAGAAGACGTAGAGGACCACGATGGGGACCGAGGCGAGGACCGCGCCCGCCATCAGAGAGCCCCAGTAGTAGATGTCGCCCCGGATCAGCTCGGTGGTGATGCCCACGCTCGCGGTGATCTGCTCGGATGAGGAGGTGAAGGTGAGCGCGTAGATGAACTCGTTCCAGGAGAGCGTGAAGGCGAAGAGCGCGGCACACACCAGGCCCGGGACGGCGATCGGCAGCACGATCTTCCAGAGTGCCTGGATGCGCGTCGCGCCGTCGACCATCGCGCACTCCTCGACCTCCTTGGGCACCGTGCGGAAGTAGCCCATCAGGAGCCAGGTACAGAACGGCACCAGAAAGGTCGGGTAGGTGACCACGAGCGCCCACCTCGAGTCGCCGAGCCCGAGCCAGTTGACGACCTGGGCCAGCGGTAAGAACAGGAGCGACGTCGGGACCAGGTAGGTGACGAAGATCCCGGTGCCGAGGCTCGCCACCGCGAAGAACTTCAACCGCGCCAGCGCGTAGGCGGCGATCGTGCCGATGATGAGCGAGACCACCGAGGCCAAGATCGTGACGAGGAGGCTATTCTTCGTCCACGTGATGAATTCGGTCTCCCAGAGCAGGCGCGAGTAGTGCTCGAGTGTCGCGCCTTGCCGGATCAACAGCGGATTCGCCCCGCGGTCGTACAGCTCCCGGTTCTGCTTCAAGGACGTCAGCGCCATGTGATAGAAGGGGAACACCGCGAAGATGATGAACGGCAGCAGCCCCAGATGCGTCAGGATCCGACCCCAGAGCTTTCGGTTCTTCATCAATAGGCCTGCTTCCTGACGTAGCGCAGCTGCGCCCAGACGACGATCATCAGAGCCGGGAACAGGTAGAGCGAGATCGCCGCGCCCTCGCCGATTCGCCCCGTCTCGAGCCCGACCTGGCGCGCCAGGGTCGCGAAGAGGTGGGTCGAGTTGATCGGCCCGCCGTGCGTCAGCACGTAGATGATGTTGAACTCGCTGAACGTGAAGATCGTCGAGAAGAGCACGACGATGCCGAGGACGCCCTTGAGCAGCGGCAGGGTGACGTGCCAGAAGCGCGCGATCGGCCCGGCGCCATCGGCCTCCGCAGCCTCGTAGAGCTCCTTCGGGATCGCGACCAGCCCCGCCAGCAAGGTGATCGCGAAGAACGGCAGGCCGCGCCAGACGTTGACGATGATGACCGCAGCCATCGCGTAGTATTTCTGGCCGAGCCAGTTCGGCCCGGGCGGATCGATGATGCCGCTGTTCAGCAAGACCCAGTTGACGACGCTGTAGAGCGAGTTGAACATCCACGACCACCCAAGCGTCGAGAGCGCCGTCGGGATGACCCACGGCAGCAGCACGGCGCCGCGGATCAACCGCTTGAACCAGAGCTGCTGGTTGAGCAGCAGGGCCAGCGAGATGCCGAGGACGATCTTGGCGCCGACCGCGATGCCGCAGAAGACGAACGCGTTCTGGAAGGTCTGCCGGAACGCGTCGCTGTCCCAGAGATTGATGAAGTTGCGGATGCCGATGAACGTGCTCGGCCGGCCGATGAAGGCGTTGGAGACCGAGAAGTAGAGCGCCATGCAGAAGGGATAGGCGACCAGCAGCAGGATCAGGACCATCGCCGGGCTCACGAAGATCGGGCCGAGCCACGATTCGCGGTCGAGCAGCTCGGAAACCCGGGACCGCAGCGAGGTGGGCCGCGTCGCCGTCGCGATGCCGACGGATCCGATGGCCATGGCTCAGCTACCCGCCATGACTTTCTTCATCTCGTTCTCGGCCCAGGCGATCGAATCCTTGGTCGACGTCCCCGTGACCGCCTTCGCGAGCATGTTGGGGAGGATGAAGGAGTTGGTGATCAGCTGCACCTTGTCGGAGGCCGGCGCCGGCCACTCGTAGGTGTGATAGTTCGTCCCCTCGCCTTTGAGGGTGGCGAGCTTCGGATCGGTCTTGAGGACCTGATGATCCTGCATCTTCGAGTACAGCGGCAGGAGGAAGGCGCCGCCCGACATGATGTACTCGTCGTAGACTTCCTTCTTGCCGAGCAGGTAGCGGATCCACTCCTTCGCGGGCTCGACGTTCTTCGAGAACTTCCAGATCCCGATCGAGCGCGGCGCGGTGACGTCGTGGCGGCCGGCGGGACCGGACAGGCTCAGATGGTGATTGATGCCGTCGGCGCTGGGGAGCTTCTGGTCGCGGGCGACGATGTAGGCGCTGACCGGATTGTGGATCCAGCCGGCCTTGCCCTGCTGGAGCGACTCGTTGTTGCTGGCGTCGGTCCACGAGAGGACTTCGGGCTCCATGCAGTCGCGGTACATCTTCCGGTACCACTCGACGACCTGGGCCGTCTGCTCCGAGTTGATCTTGACGGTCTTGCCGTCCTTGTCGACCTCCGTGGCGCCGTGGCACCACATGACGGCCGAGCCGGTCGAGATCGTGTCGAAGTTCTGGCTGATGGGAATGCCGACCGGGTGCCCCATCTTCTTCAGCTCGAGGCCGACCTTGTGGAGGTCGTCCCAGGTCTTCGGCGGGGCGAGGCTGGCCTTCTTGAAGAGGTCCTCGCGATACGCGGAGACGAAGATGGAGTGATACTGGGGCACCGCGCGCCAGACGCCCTTCACGTGCGCCGCCTCGTAGCCCGACGGGATCACCTTGCCGTAGCCCTTCTCGAGGTTCGTGACGATGTCGGAGACGTCGACCAGCTGCGGCTCGTAGAGCCAGGGCACGTGCATGCGCATCTCGACCAGGTCGTGGCCGGCCTGCGTCTGCACTTCGGAGGCGTACTTGGCAGCCTGCTGCGGGGCCGCGATGTGGTCGATCTTGATCTTGATGCCCGTGTCCTTGGTGAAGCGCGGGCCGATCTCCGCCAGCTTCTTGTCGGAGAGGGGCGCGAAGTTGTTCCAGCAGAGGTACGAGATCTCGCGCTGCTGCCCGCGCGCCGGCGGCACGCCGGCGGCGAGGATTCCCACGAGGCCCGCGCCGGTCGTGGTGGTGAATTGACGTCGGGTCAGAGAGGACATGCGGTCTCCTATGGTTCGCGGATTGTCACGTATGCCGGCCTCACGAAGGTCGGCTCGCTTTTACTGCTCCGACAGCGTTCGGCACGTCATATTACACCGGGCGCCCAGTTCCTGTAGCGCTCGCGTAGCACCTTCTTGTCGAACTTGCCCACGCTGGTCTTGGGCACTGCCTCGATGATCTCGACCCCGTCCGGCAGCGCCCAGCGCGCCAGCTGTGGGCGCAGGAACTCGATGATCTCGGCCGGCTCGAGCGCGCTGCCTGGCTTGGGCACGACGTAGGCCAGCGGCCGCTCGACCCACTTGGGGTGCCCCACCGCGATCACCGCCGCCTCCAGGACTTTTCGGGTGGCTCATGATCAGATTCTCGACGTCGACGCTCGACACCCAGTCCATCATCAAGTTGTCGAAGCGCGCCGTCGCTGTGATCGTCCTCCCGGGGCCACTTCTCCCAGATCTTCCGACGTGGCGCAGCGAAAGCCGACGAAGTGGTGGCCGGCGGCCGCGCCGCGGCGATCGTAGGAGCGCCGCCGGGTCAGGCCGAGCGAGTCCGCCGGGTCGTCGTGGCTGGCGCCGCGAACGACCACGCGCCCCGTCGCTCCCGTGTACGCCGCCCGGTCGCTGTCGGTTCTATAAGGATAGGGGCGGAAGACGGTGGCCGTCCACTCTCGCAAGTTGCCGAGCAGGTCGTGAACCCGGTAGGGGCTCGCGCCGTCGGGACGGCTCTCGGTCGGCGCCGTCGCGTTGTAGGCGCGGCCGAAGACGGCCAGGTGAGGCCCCGGGGCCGCGGCGCCCCAGGGATAGAGCCGTCGGTCGTCGCCGCGCGCGGCCTTCTCCCACTCCGCCTCGGTCGGCAGTCGGCGCCCCTTCCAGGCGCAGTAGTCGCGCGCGCCGAACCAGGAGACCTCCACCACCGGATGGCGCTCGAAGCCCGGATCGGCGACCCACTGGGCCTGCGCTCGGTGAATCCGCGCGTCCGCGTCGTCCTCGTCGTAGCGGCGCTCGCTCCCGGGCGGCCGGAGCCCGCTCGCGTTCAGGAACAGGGCGAACTCGGCGTTGGTGACCTTGTGGCGCTCGATCCAGAAGTCGCGAACGTAGACCCGGTGGAGCGGTGCCTCGTCGGCCGGGCCGTCGTCTCGTCCCATCCAGAAGGCGCCGGCCTGCACGAGCATGATCCCGTCCGCCGCGGCCGCCGCCGGGAGCGCCAGGAGGGCGGCGGCGACGAGGATCGCGGCGGAAGGGCTCACGGGGATCATGGTATCGTGGGTGCGGCATGCGCTCCCGCTGGAACGACGCCGAGGCGAGCCAGCTCCAGGGCCTCGATCTCCTCGTCTACGCCTCGCGTCTCGTCGGCGCCGAAACCTCGCTCGTCATCTGGGGCGGCGGCAACACCTCGATCAAGACGCGCGAGCGCGATCACCGCGGACGCGAGATCCCCGTGCTCCGCGTCAAGGGCAGCGGCTCGGACCTGAAATCGGTCCAGCGCAAGGACTTCCCGGGCGTCCGGATGGACGACATCGCGGCCCTTCTCGAGCGTACCGAGATGAGCGACGAGGAGATGGTGAGCTATCTCGCCCACGCGCTGCAGGAGCCGGGCGGCGTGCGGCCGTCGATCGAGACCTTGCTGCACGGCTTTCTCCCGGCTCCCGCGATCGTCCACACCCACGCCGATGCCGTCGTCTCGCTCACGAACAACGACCGCGCGCACGACGTGCTCCAGGGGGTCTACGGCAAGGACGTGATCGCGCTCGGGTATCGCCGGCCCGGGTTCAAGATCTCTCGCGACGTCGCCGACGCGATCGCCGAGCGCCCCGACGCCAAGGCGCTCCTGCTCGAGCGCCACGGCACGATCACGTGGGGCGCCACGGTCCGCGAGGCGTACGAGGCGACGATCGAGCTGATCACGCGGGCCGAGGACGCGATCGCCGAGCGCCGGAAGGGCCGGCACGTGTTCGGCGGTGCGCGCGTGCCGGTGCTCGAGCCGGCGGCGCGGCGTCAGACGGCGCTGGCGATCGCGCCCCGCCTGCGTGGCGCGCTGAGCCGCGACCGGCGCGTGCTGATCGGGTTCGACGATTCGCCCGAGGTGACCGAGTTCGTGTCGTCGATGGACGCCGCGCGGGTCTCGCAGATCGGGCCGGCGACCCCGGATCACACGATCTACGCCAAGCGGCTGCCGTGCTACGTCGACGCGAGCGGCGGCGAGGGGAGCGAGGCGCTGTTCGGGGCGATCGAGCGATCGATCGCGGGCTTCGTCACGACCTACACGCGCTACTTCGAGGACCATCGGTTCGAAGGCGCCCAGCTCTCGGATCCGCTGCCGCGGGTGATGCTCGTGCCCGGGCTCGGCATGTTCACGGCGGGCAAGGACCGGCGCACCGCGGGTATCGTCAACGACATCTACCACCACACGATCGGCGTGCTCGGCAATGCCGAAGCGTTCGGGCGGTACGTCTCGCTCTCCGCGAAGGACGCCTTCGACGTCGAGTACTGGCCGCTCGAGCTCTACAAGCTCACCCTGGCGCCCGCCGAGAAGGAGCTGGCGCGGCGGATCGCGCTGGTCACCGGCGGCGGCTCCGGCATCGGGCGCGCCGTCGCGAAGAAGCTCGCGGCCGAAGGCGCGCACGTGGTCGTCGGCGACCTCGACGCCGCGACCGCCCGTCGCACGGCCGACGAGATCGCCGGAGCGGTCGGAGCGGGGCGCGCGCTCGGGCTCGAGATGGACGTCACCCGGGAGGCGTCGGTGCGGGCGGCGTTCGAGGCGACGGTGCTCGCCTACGGCGGGCTCGACATCCTCGTGTCGAACGCGGGCATCGCGCACTCGGCGCCGGTGGTCCGCCTCGAGCTCGCCGACTGGGAGCGCTCGTTCGCGGTGAACTCGACCGGGCACTTCATCGTCGCCCGCGAAGCGATGCGGCTCATGACCGCCCAGGGGCTCGGCGGCGCCCTGGTGTTCGTCGCGACCAAGAACGTGATGTCGCCGGGGAAGGACTTCGCCGCCTACTCGGCGGCCAAGGCGGCGGAAGCCCAGCTCGCCAAGGTGCTGGCGCTGGAAGGCGCGCCGTACGGCATCCGCTCGAACATCGTGAACCCCGACGCGGTGTTCCAGGATTCGAAGCTCTGGTCGGACGAGATCCGCCGCGAGCGCGCCGCGGCGCAGGGGATCACCGTCGACCGGCTCGAGGACTTCTATCGCAAGCGCAATCTGCTCGGCGTCGGGATCCTGCCCGAGGACGTCGCCGAGGCCGTGCTGTTCCTCGCGTCGGATCGCGCGGCGAAGACGACAGGCTGCTCGGTCACGGTCGACGGCGGCGTGCGCGACGCGTTCCCGAGGTGATCCGGTGATCGGCTTCGGCGCCCAGCTCTCGCTCCATCCGCCGGCCGAGCAGTTCGAGCTCGTGCAGCGTCTCGAGGTCGTCGGCTACGACTCCGTGTGGACCGGCGATCACATGTCGTTCCACAACCCGATCCACGAGTCGATCACCTTGCTGGCGACCTACGCGCCGATCACGAAGCGGATCAAGCTCGGCGTCGGTGTCTATCTGCTGGCGCTGCGATCGCCGGCGGTGGCGGCCAAGCAGGCGGCCACGCTCGACGTGCTCTCCGGCGGCCGGCTCGTGTTCGGGGTCGGTGTCGGCGGCGAGAACCCGAAGGAGTTCGAGCTCTGCGGCATTCCCCACAAGGAGCGCGGGGCCCGGGTCAACGAGGCGATCGACGCGGTGCGCACGCTCTGGCGCGACACGCCGGCCAGCTTCCACGGGCGCTTCACGCGGTTCGATGGGGTGTCGATCGATCCCAAGCCGGTGCAGCAGCCTCCGCCGATCTGGATCGGTGGGCGCTCCGACGCGGCGCTGGCCCGCGCGGGCCGGCAGGGCGACGGCTGGATGTCGTACGTCGTGCAGGCCGACCGCTACGCGCAGAGCCTCGACAAGATCCGCGCCGCGGCGGCGACCGCCGGGCGCTCGATGGAGAAATTCACGGCGGCACACCTGGTCTTCATCACCGTCGGCCGCGACTACGAGGCGGCGAAGCGTGCGTGGGTGAGCGTGCTGAGCACGCGCTACGCGCAGGACTTCGAGCCCCTCGCCAAGCGCTACGGGGTCATCGGCACGCCCGAGCAGTGCGCCGAGCAGCTCGAGCGCTTCCGCGCCGCCGGCTGCAACTACTTCGTCATGGGCGCGATCGGCGATCCGCGCGACGAGCGCGCCCAGCTCGAGACGATCGCCGCCGAGATCATCCCGCGATTCAGGCCGCGCTGACGGTGAGGCGGAGGGCGCCATGGCCGATCTGACCGGCGGACAGCTGGTGGCTCGCACCTTGAAGCAGGCGGGCGTCGGTCACGTCTTCACCCTGTGCGGCGGCCACATCCTGCCGATCTACGACGGCTGTCTCTCCGAGGGCATCGGCATCATCGACACGCGCCACGAGCAGGCGGCCGCCCACGCCGCGGACGCGTACGCGCGGCTCACCCGCGGGCTCGGTGTCGCCATCGTCGTGCCCGGGCCGGGCGTGACCGACTCGGTCACCGGCGTCGCCAACGCCTACGCGGCCCGGAGCCCGCTCGTCCTGATCGGCGGCGCGGCGCCGCTCGGCCTGCGGGGCCTCGGCGCGCTGCAGGAGACCGAGCAGGTCGCGCTCCTGCGCCCGATCACGAAAGGCGCCTGGTCGGTGTCGGAGACGCGACAGATCCCCGAGGTGCTGGCGACGGCCGTTCGCACGGCGCTGACCGGCCGGCCGGGCCCGGTCTTCGTCGAGATTCCCGTCGATCTCTTGATGACGACGATCGAGGACCGCCTGGCGCCGATT
>Ga0306920_100006023_pt1 | contig 15745 bp, 13 predicted proteins | sample flu12Cox44000170_FD_204666 | JGI IMG/M metagenome (GOLD analysis project Ga0306920, IMG submission 204666) | Lab enrichment of tropical soil microbial communities from Luquillo Experimental Forest, Puerto Rico - flux4day.12C.oxic.44.000.170 (v2)... | ecosystem: Environmental > Terrestrial >... | reverse complement strand
CGATGAAGGGGATCCGTCCCAGGATTGCCGCCCCGATCCCGATTCCCCAGTAAGAATCGGCATCAAATCGCAGGACCTGCCCGGAAAAAGACATACCAAGGGTCAGAAACAGAAGAACAACACCAGACATCCAGGTCAGTTCTCGAGGATATTTAAACGCTCCCCAGAGGAAAACCTGCGTCATATGGAGCGCCATGATGATGACCATGCAGTTTGAGCCCCAGTAGTGCAGGCCACGCAGAAACCAGCCGAGTGGTTGCACGAAATTCAAAAACTCCAGGGTGTGGTACGCTTCAGCCGCCGAAGGTGTATAAAAGAGGGCCAGCGCTATCCCGGTGACTATTTGGATCACGAAGCAAACAAGGGTCATGCTGCCGAAAGTGTAGAACCAGCTGGCGCTGCTTTTTGGAATCGGGTGACCGGCAGTTGTCTCCCACAGCTTCACCAGATGCAGCCGGCGGTCGAGCCACATGGCCAAGCCGGCGAACCTGTCCGTGAACTTCGTGCTCATACGGGTCCGCCCGGGTTTGCCAAGTTCGGCAGCACGCCGCCCCTGATCATGAGTTCACCCTTCTCGACTTTATATTCGTATTCATATAGAGCTCTCGGCGGCGGACCCGCTGCGTGCTCACCGTCGGCATAGAAGGCCCCGCCGTGACACGGACACAAGAAAAGCTGTGACTCTTCGAACCAGCGTACCGGACATCCCAAATGGGTGCAGTTTGCCGCGAAAATCCTGAACTTATCGCCCGGCATCCGACGTACCCAGCACGTGAGCGTCTTGGTGGGACCGTCTGCCGACCGGCCATAGGGAGTCTGGTAGGCCACCAGCCTGGTCGAGCCCTCGGTGAATTTTGTAACCGGACCAAGCGAAACCCACTTGCGGGAGGTTTTCTTGATCAGGGTCGAACAGACGAAGCCGATAATCGGGATGCCGATCATCAACGTGGCGATCGCGTTAATCCCGACACCAATCTTAAGCAGGAAATCGCGACGAGTAGAGTAGTTCTTTGCTTCGGGGCTAAGCGGAGCTTGATGGGATTCGTCCGAGCTCATGGTTGGTTCGCGTTCGCAGATTGCATAGTAGCAGCGTTGTTTGTCGTCGTCGCGACTTTCGGGGCCGGGCCCTGGCGGTGCGAGACCAACCAGGCAACAACGTCAGATATCTCGTCGGGAGACATTGGTTTGCCAGGTTGGTATTCCCGGTAATTCGGCATGCCGAGGTCGGATCGGCCGACAATGACAACAGTCCGGAGATATTGGTCGGACACGAGGCGCAAATAGTCCGGCTCTATCACCGGGCCCGCCTTACCGCCCTTGCCGTCTGCACCGTGACACTTGGCGCAGTAGCTGTTAAAGGCGGCCGCGCCGCGAGTTGCGTCTCCCAACGCAGCCGCGTACGGCGGCAACTCACCAGGCGCAGCGGACTTGGATTTGGCCTGGGCATAAATTCCATCCACGAGAAGATCGATCTGTTCGTCCGTGAGATCACCGCCGGCGTTTTTCCCAAAGCCGGGCATGAGAGTGCCGGGTAAACCCTCCGCAGTCACTTTGCGCATCGTGTCGCGAGGGATGAGAGAGTTGTACAGCGGGTCGTTCATCGAAACCGAGGCGCCAACGGTCTTGCCATTGCTGTGGCAAGCCACACAGTTCATGTCGTAGAGGACCGTAAAGTCTCTCTCCTCGTGCGGCGGTCGCCACCGATCGGATTCTTTCGGCTTGCCGGGCATCCAGTCGCAACCGGAAAGCAATCCAGCTGTCACTACCACTAAGGCCCAGAAACCATTGAGGCGCACCAGTCGACTTTGCATCACCGTTCTTCCTCACGATCAGTGGCTTGAACGCCGAGTCTCGCAGCCATGGGCCAGGTCTGCATCGTTTCGACTTTCTGCGATTTAAATACCACGAACCCACCGACGACGCCGAAGGCGACCTGGCAAAGCACGAACCAGAGCCAGTCAACGCGCGCCGCCAGCGCGGGATTGATGTAATGGAAGAGGGGGAGCATCACGGCCGTCCAAATGAGCGGGACCATGATCCCACCCCAGAACCATTCATGGCGGGCCGGCAGCATGGGGAGCAGCACGGTATAGAGCAACCCGACAAGAATCGAAATCGCGCCGTGGCTAATGATCGCTACAAACAACGCACTGGAGTTAAACTCGCGGAGCGCATCCAGGTTGGCTGACGCCATCGACGGAATACCAGCCGCAGCCAGCAGGTTGATCGGGTACCAGATGCTGTGCTGCACGAGGTGCCCGTAAAGCATTGCCAGGAGAGCCATCGCGACGCCTCCTGCCAGGCCCCCGAGGATTCCAGACGAATAGCGATGCACTCGAATTGGATAGTAAGCCCGGTGCAAGATCTCTCCCCGCAGATGGCTGATCCGGCGTTCCGAGGTTTTCACCGGAGATGCTCTTCGTTCCGGTTCAACCAGGGGGATGAGCAGATGCTTCGGCACTGGGAAAACATTCCGAAACCAGCCGATACCGCCCAACAGGGCGATGCCAATCCCGATCAGGCTGATGAACAGGCTGGTGACAATGCCCAGCGCAAGCAAAGTAATTCCCAGCGCTGTGGTGATTGGCCACGCCGTCGGAATCGGGAGGTCTACGCCGCCTTCTCCCTCGCGGTGACCTTCCTCTTCCTCGTGAAGCTGATCTTCCGTGCTCATGTCTTTAAAGCCTCGCGCCCTTAGGACTTGACGCTGATGATGTAAACGACCGTGACCACGACGGCCCAGACGCAGTCAACAAAGTGCCAATACCAGGAAATGATCTCGATGTGCTCGTGATGACGGTGCCGGATCTTGCCTCTCAGACTCGCGACCAGGATGATTGAAAGAAGAATCGCTCCCACCAGCACGTGGCTGGCGTGCAGCCCGACCAGCGAGTAGAAGGTCGAACCAAAGAGATTGGTAGCGATAGTCAGCCCATCCTTGTAGATGAGCTTGAGCCATTCTGAAATGGTCCAGATCAGGAATCCAACACCGCAGGCGAGGGTGATAGCCCACCAGAGATGAAATCGGTCGATTGCCCCCCTCTTCAAATGACGTTCGGCGACCATAATCGTACCGCTACTGCCAAACAGCAGAATGGAGCCAAGCCAGGGGAATTCCAATACCTGATGCGGATAGGGCGGGATGAGGCTTTTCCCAATGTAAAAAAGATAGGCGACTACGAAAATGATGAAAAGCGCCGACTCGGTCGTAATGACTAATACCATTGCGACCTTGCGTGGTGATGGCAACCTCCAGGCGATGTCTACGGGTGTTAATGTTTCTGAGCTCACAATCGAGGAAAGGTTAATTGATTACTCGTACTTCCAGTCCGGATCTTCCGGGTGTTTAAGATCCCAGAGCGGCCGGCGGCTCTTCACTTCGGGTAGCTTTTCAAAATTGTATTCTGCTGGCGGTGAAGCCGTGGCCCACTCCAAGGTCCAGGCGTCCCATGGGTCATCCCCAGCCTTCTTGCCCTTCCAGTAAGACCAGATGAGATTGAAGACGAAAATCACGGCCCCGAGCCCTTGAAAAAGGGCGCCAATCGTCGAGATCAGATTCCATAAATCCCACCCCCGTCCAGGCTGATAAGTATAGATCCGGCGCGGCATCCCCAGGATACCGGAGATATGTTGTGGGTCAAAGGTGAGGTGGAAACCGATGAGGAACAGCCAGAAGTGCCACAAGCCTAAACGCTTATCCAGCATCCGGCCAAACGCCTTCGGGTACCAGTAATAGTGTGCGGCAAAGACCGCGAAAACGATCCCGCCGACAATCACGTAGTGAAAATGAGCAATAACAAAATAGGAATCATTTAACTGCCAGTCGAAGGGGGCTACCCCTAACATAATACCGGTCAGACCCGCGATCAGGAACTGAAAGAGAAATGCGATCGCGAACAGCATCGGTAGCTCCAGCCTGATCTTGCCGCCATACATTGTCGCCAGCCAGTTGAACATCTTGATCCCGGTTGGGACTGAAATCACCAGCGTAGCAAAGGCAAAAAATGTGATGCTGAATGAGTTCATTCCGACAGTGAACATGTGATGTGCCCAAACGCCAGAGCTGATGAAACCGATAAGGACGCTGGCCGCCACCATTGCCGGGTAGCCGAAAATCGCCTTTCGGGAAAAGACCGGTACCACCTCCGAGATGACCCCGAAAGCTGGCAGGACCAGCACATAGACTTCGGGGTGGCCAAAAATCCAGAAGAAATGCTGCCACAGGATGGCGGAGCCCCCGGACTGAGCGTCAAAAAATGTTGCCCCAAGGTAGCGCTGTAAGGTCAGCATGATCTGGGCAGCCGAAAGCGGCGGTATGAAGAGGATGATCAAGAACATGGCCACCAGGCTAAGCCAGGTCATCAAGGGCATCCGGTAGAGGGTTAACCCCTTGGTGCGATAGCAGAAGATCGTGACCATGGTGTTAATCGCCCCAGTGATGCTCCCTGTGCCGGTCACCAGCAGGCTCAACGACCAGTAATCGACGTTCGAGCCCGGTGAGAACGCGCGGGCAGTCAAAGGCGCAATTGCCATCCAGGCGACGTCTGGAGCGGGTCCTGATCCAGACAGACCAGGTGCGGCAACGTAGCTGAAAAGCAGAAGGCAACCTCCAAAAAAAGTCAGCCAGAACGAGAACGCGTTCAGTCGAGGGAAGGCCATGTCACGAGCACCGATCTGCAGGGGAACAACGTAGTTAGCCATGCCAAAGACAAAGGGCATAGCGACCCAGAAGATCATGATTGTGCCGTGCATCGTGATCAACCCGTTAAATGTCTCCGGACCCACGACATGGCCATTAGGCCCAGCCAGCTGAAGGCGAATAAATGTGGCCATGATCCCCGCGACCACAAAGAACAGCCAGCCCGTGCCTATGTACATTATCCCCAGCTTCTTGTGGTCGACAGTGTAAAGCAGCTCAAGGAACCAGCCAGTCAGCGTTCCTCTTTCCTCTCCGGGTCTGGCCGGAGCCTGTTCCTTGCCGATTTCGATCGTTGTGCCGTTAGCCATGAGTTGCTTATTTCAGGGTGCGGAGAAAGGCCAGAATCAGATCGATCTCTTGATCGTCCAGTTTCATATTGGGCATCAGACAGCCGGGCTTCAAGGTCTGCGGGTCTTTCAACCAGGAGCGAAGATGTTCCTTGTCGTTGGGCGCAACACCGGCGCCGAGCGTTTCCCGGGACATAAAGTGCGTGAGGTCGGGTCCAAAAGTGCCGTCGGCGCCAGCGACATTCTGGATGCGGTGGCAGGTTCCGCACGTATTCTGCACGAATGCTTTGCGGCCTTCCGCCACATTGGGATCTTCGACAGTCGCCTTCTGCTGGTTGTCGAGCCACCAGTTATAATCGTCCGGGGCCTGAACCACCACGCGAATCAGCATATTGGCATGCTGCGGCCCGCAGAGCACAGTGCAATTACCCAGATAGATCCCCTTTTGGAACGGCTTGATCCAGAGTTGGTTTCGATAGTTCGGAACCAGCCAGGATTTCCCAGCCAGTTTGGGTACCCAGAACCCGTGTGCGACATCAGCCGATTCCAGGATCAATTGGGTGGCTGCCGGCTGAGTCCGGTCATTTAGCGGGACATGGATTTCATTGGCGGTGACAACTTGATACCTGGGATAGCGCACTTCCCACCAGAATCGATGCCCAATGATCCGGACTTGCTCATTGTTGCCCAGCGGCTGGAACCCGTTTATTTCGCCAATCACCCTGGCCGTAACCAGCACCAGGACCACCACGATCAGGATCGGTGGGACCGTCCAGGCTAACTCTATGGCCGTGCTCCCGTAGACCTGGGGAGGCTCGGTTGCGTCATCCTCCGGTCCTCGACGGCGGTACCGGATGATGCCGTAAGTTAACAGCCCTCCGACGATCACGAAGACCCCGGCGCAGATGGCCAGGACAAGCTTGGAAAGGAAGGCGAGCGACTCGGCCGGCAAGGATGTCGGCGCAAAAATATTCTGGACAGCATGGACAGGATATTCTTGGGCCTGGGCAGTGCCAAAAAACAAAGCGTAGATTGCTAGAACCACGAGCCCAATCAACAGCTTGCGCCAGAACTGGGGACGCCTGAGCATTCGAGCGGGGGCGCAGCCACCCGCTTGGCCTGTCTGCGTAACCAGATCTTTAAGCCAGTTCATTTCATGGCTCCCATTACTCGAGGCGTTGCAGGCAGACTGGTGAGACAGGTCTACTACAGGTTCTCTAATGCATCGCCGGCACGCGGGAACAAAATAAACAGATCGAAAAGGAGATGCACAGCAAAAAAACACGGCAATTTTCTTGGGTTGCCGTCATCGCAGATGAGGGATCTTGTAACTCACAAAAGGATCACGCCGCTCCCTGCTCAGGCCCGCCATCGAGATGAATCCGCCCGGCGAATCCGGGCGGATCTGGATTTACATCTTGCCTTGACGCATTTTAATTCGAACTTTGTAACCGAAAGACCGCAAGAACATGAACCCAGAAAGCGCTCAAAACCCGGCGTCCACCAGCTGGGAGGAAGCTTCCCTTCAAGCAGGGGCAACAGTCGAGCAAGTCAAACTTGCCAGCGTCAGGGACAATACCGTGCTTCTGAGACTTGCCCTCGGGGCTCTGACCGGCTCGCTGGCTTATGCGGCAGCCATGGTTACCACTATCGTCGTGCCAGACAATGTCCCCTGGCGTACTCTCTGGCTGACCCTGTGCCTGATCGGTTTTGTCGCCTTGCTAGTGTTTCTCAACCTGGCTATGCGAAAGTTTGAGAACCACCCGGAAACGCATTCCTGAAGACAAGCGATCATTCCCGCGGATGGCAGGGCGAGCCTTGGCGAGCGACTCGACTGACCTTCGACGAGCTCAGCCAAGCCGTCGAGAGTGCTGGCCAGAGTCCTAAACGCCGGACTGCCACCTCCAACCAGTCCATTTGAACACATATGAACTTTGATTTTCGATACACTGCTGATGGTCTGATCGCGGCGATCGTGCAAGAGGCGCAATCGCCGAAGCGCGTCCTCATGATGGCTTGGATGAACCGCGAATCGATTGAAAAGACTTTGGAAACCGGCTTGATGCACTACTGGAGCCGTAGCCGTCAGAAGCTCTGGTTGAAGGGAGAGACAAGCGGCCACACCCAAAGGCTGGTGCGCTGGTTTTGTGACTGCGATAGCGATACCCTGTTGTTCGAGGTCGAACAGGAAGCGGGTGCCTGCCACACTGGCCATCGCAGCTGTTTCTTTCAGGAACTCGATTCTCACGGAGAGTCAAAACCGGTCCTGGAACCAAAGGTTTTTGATGCCAGCCAGGTATACGCAGCACAGCGTGGTGACGTAGATAAATCTGGGCATTAAGTTGCTAGGCAATTTACATTGAATCCGCTCATATGAAGTTTGCCCTACCAAGATTGCGGGCTGCCGGCATATCCAGACTACGCCGACACGCCAATCACCCCTGGCTCACCCTGACACCCTGCGCCTCCGCCGCGCCGCACCACCCGTGACCACGATCCCACTTTTCCCATCGCAAGAGGAATTTTCCGAACTTGCCCGGAAGGGAAATCTGATCCCGGTCTATACCGAGTTTGTTGCTGACTACGAAACTCCGATCGCGGTTTTTGAGAAGATCGATAACGGGACCCGCTCGTTCCTGCTTGAGTCGGCCGAGCGGCACGATCATGTCGGGCGTTACTCGTTTTTGGGGAGTGATCCAAAAGTTTATTTCGAGAGTCGCGGGCGAACGATTCTGATCGAGGAGGAGGGGCGGGAAAGCCGCTTCGAGACCGATTCGGATCCGCTGGAAGAGTTGAACCGCCTGATGAATCGATACCGGTTTGTCGAAATTCCGGAACTCCCTCCCTTTGCCGGCGGAGCGGTGGGATTCATTGGCTTTGACGTTGTCCGCTTTTTCGAGCCGACGGTAAGCGAACCGCCCCCCGATCAGCTTGGAGTGCCTGACTCGGTCTTCATGATTACCGACAGCTTTCTGGTGTTCGATCATCGGTTCCGCCGGCTGAAAGTCGTGGCTAACGCTTTTGTTGAAAGCGGCGACACCGCGGCTGCCTACCAGTTGGCCGGCGCGAAGATTCGATCGATTATCGAAAAACTCCAATCACCGATTCAGACTCGCTTGATGAACGCGGCTCCAGTCAGTGCGTCGCTGAACCCGAGCAGCAATACGACTCGCGAGGAGTTCTACGAAATGGTCAGACGCGGTAAAGAACACATCGAAGCTGGCGACATTTTTCAAATGGTTCCGTCTCAGCGATTCGAAGCTCGCTTCGAAGGAGATGCCCTTTCGCTTTATCGAGCCCTGCGATTTATCAACCCCTCGCCCTACATGTTCTGTTTGCGGCTCGGCAAAGATTTTGCCTTGGTTGGTAGCTCGCCCGAAGTTCATGTCCGGCTTCGTGACCGGACGGTGGAGATTCGGCCCCTCGCCGGCACCCGGAAGCGCGGGACAACGGGTGATGAGGACCAGCGTCTCGCCGCGGAGCTCCTGGCGGATCCGAAAGAACGAGCGGAGCACCTGATGCTGGTCGACCTGGCCCGCAACGATGTTGGCCGAATCTGCAACTTCGGAACCGTAAAAGTAAGTGACTTCATGTCGATCGAGCGCTACAGCCACGTCATGCATATCGTCTCCGACGTTAAAGGAGAATTGCACGACGGATTCACGGCTTACGATGTGATGAGAGCCACCTTTCCCGCGGGTACAGTTTCCGGGGCGCCGAAGGTCCGCGCTATGCAGCTTATTAACGAACTAGAGAAAGGGAAACGCGGCGTGTACTCCGGAGCAATCGGCTATTTTGGATTCGACGGGAATCTGGATTCCTGTATTGCTCTGCGCACGGTGGTGTTAAAAGAAAAAACCGCTTACGTGCAGGCTGGCGGTGGGCTCGTCGCCGACTCGACCCCGGAAGGTGAGTACCAGGAAAGCGTCAACAAAGCGATGGCGATGTTTCGAGCTATTGAACGGGCCAGGGAGATCCCATGATTCTGGTGATCGATAATTACGACTCATTCACCTACAACCTCGTCCAGTATTTTGGTGAGCTGGGGGCGGAGCTGACCGTGCGTCGAAACGACAAAGTCGGACTGGACGAAATTGAAAAGCTGCAGCCGGAGCGTATTTGCATCTCCCCCGGCCCCGGCACACCACTGGATGCAGGGATCAGCAACGAGCTCATCCGGCAATTCGGACCCCGAATACCAATCCTGGGAGTCTGCCTTGGGCACCAATGCATCGGTCATGTTTTTGGCGGTGAGATCGTGCGGGCCCCCCGATTGATGCACGGGAAGACCTCGCCGATCCTTCACGAGGGTGATGGCGTCTTCCACGGGTTACCAAACCCGTTCGAAGCCACGCGTTATCATTCGCTGATTGTTCGCCGTGAGACGTTTCCAGCGGAATTGGAAATTCTCGCGGAAACCTCCGACGGCGAGATTATGGGGTTGCGCCATCGCCGGTTTCCGATTCACGGTGTTCAATTTCATCCCGAATCCATCTTGACTGAAGAAGGAAAACGGCTGTTAACAAATTTTTTGGCTCTTCGAACGCCGGGAGGCGTTTCCAAGCGAATAGCAAATAGCAAATAGCAAATAGCAGAGGCGCAGAGGGAATACGTAAGTAATTTTGCCTTTTGCGATCCGCTATTTGCTATGCACTCCGAAACGGCACTCCCCATGGATTTAGAATCCCATCCTGAACTCGAACAGGGTCAAACGGATGCCGGGCCGCCGCGGTCGTTTCCTATTGTCATCATGGGCGGTGGCTTCGCCGGCGCTTATTGTGCACGGTCACTCGTCGCGAGTCTCGGCAGTGAAGCGCTCCGGGATGTTGCCGTGGTAGCCGACCAGAATTTCATCCTGTTCCATCCAATGCTTGCCGAGGTCAGCGGGTCTTCGATTTCGCCGCTTCATGTTGTTAATCCGCTCCGGAAGTTTTGCCGCGGCGTATCGTTTTTTCTCGGATCGGTTACCGACGTGGACCTGGCCCGGAAGACCGTGCGTTTCTCGCCCGGACCTTACGTACGCGCAGCCTCAATCGCTTACGAACAGTTGGTTTTGGCCGTTGGCAGCATCGTCGACGTGAGCCGGGTCCCCGGGATGCCCGAACACGGGTATCTGATGAAGACCGTCGGGGACGCGATCCGCTTGCGCACCGGTTTGCTTGAACGCCTGGAGGAAGCCAGCATTGCGACCGACGAATCCCTTCGTCGCCGACTCCTCACTTTCGTCGTTGTGGGTGGGGGGTATTCCGGAGTTGAGACTATAGGCCAGTTGCTGGATCTCGTTCGGGGCGTGCAGAAATTCTATCCGCGCCTGAATCCGAAAGAGTTTCGATTCGTACTTGTCCAGAGCGGGCCGCACTTATTGCCGCAGATCGGTGAGGAGCTTGGACGTTACTCGGAAGAACAGTTGCGAAAACGTGGCGTTGAAGTTCGTCTGAATGCTCGAGTTAAGGCGATCACGGCGGAACGGGCGATTTTTGATAACGGGGACGTGATCGAGACGAATACCGTGGTGACAACGGTTGGAAACGCTACGCATCCGGTAATTCAAAAGCTGATTAAAAGCTCCAAACTGCCTAACGAAAGAGGCCGGATCACGACCGAAGCGACCATGCAAGTGATAGGGTTTTCGAATCTTTGGGCTGCGGGCGATTGTGCGGGCGTTCCGAGCGAAGGCGGAGAAACCTCGCCCGCGACCGCTCAGTTTGCCATGCGCCAGGGCGCGCTCCTGGGTAAAAATCTCCTGCGTGTCCGCCGAGGAGCGTCGCCGGAGCCGTTCCGATTCAAGACGCTTGGCGAGATGGCGTCGCTGGGACATCACAGTGCGGTTGGGAAGGTGCTTGGATTCAAAGTGTCCGGCTTTCTTGGCTGGCTCATGTGGCGTGCAACCTATCTTTATAAGCTGCCCGGAATCGAAGATAAATTGAAGGTTTTCTTCGAATGGAATCTGGAACTCCTCTTTCCTCGCGATATCAGCCTGCTTAACGTTAAGACGACCGATGTCCTTGGCCGCGTCCACCTCGAAAAAGGGGATCCGGTGTATCACATCGGAGACCCGGCCTCTTCGTTTTATATTCTTGAAAAGGGACGGCTGCAGGTTTCCGATGCGGCGGGCCCAGTTCGAATCCTCAATCGGGGCGAACATTTCGGTGAGCGGGAACTGTTACAGGGGTCGCGTCGTGAGTTCAATGTGGAGGCTCTCGAGCCAAGCACTCTGGTCGCGATGAACATGGACACCTTCGAGACCCTCGCGCAAAACAGTCTGACTCTCGGCCACCTTTTGAAAAGAAGTTCCGTGCGGTACTTGACCGCTGGAGAACGACACGCCCTGGCAGACCGGGTTCAACTGCCTGTTCGCGAAAAGACGGTCGCGGACCTTCTCCGGAAGGACCTCCCGGTGCTCTCCGATAGCGTTCCGGTACTGGATACGCTTAAAATTTTTAAACAGGCTCAGCACTCGATGCTGCCGGTGGTCGATCAAAACGCTTTACTGAAGGGATGGCTGAGGCTGGATTTTGTGTTTGATTTTCTTCATCAGGGGCCCCTCGCTTCCGAAAAACGAGTGTCCGATGTCACTATTCTACCGGCAGACACGGTAGAGCCTGGCGACAAAATTGGCGATGTGGTGCTGCGCTTCGCCCAGACGCCGGATCGCGCTTTCGTAGTGGTCGATCAGGAAAGGAAATACATAGGGACGATTTGGTTGCTGGATCTGTTGCTGGCCAATCAGGAAGTTAGCGGGTCGGCGTCAGGGAGCATCAGCCACTCCTAATCGGACGGCTGCCTCGACCAGGCGGGTATCAAGACCAGAGCAAGTCACCGGAAAGCCGCGCAGCGACAAGTAGCTGTACGTCATTCCAGCCGAGGCCCCGTCCGTAAAGTAAAGCGAATGCATTGTCAATTACGCCAGAACCACCCGATCCAGGCGAAGCAATTCCCCAAGGGACCAGGCCTGGAATGGGCATCCGCGCGGCGTGTAAGGCGATTCCGCGTCGCCAATCTCGGAAACATGGCCGAGTCCGGCCTCGTTCAGGTGTTTTTCCAGCGAAGGGAAAAAGCGCTGTCTGGCCAGCGCCTTCGCGTCCGGTGTATTACTTCGAACCCGAGTCCAGGCCTCCACAAACGCTCCGATTAGCCAGGGCCAGACCGTACCTTGATGGTAAGCGGTGTCCCTATGCCAGACGTCTCCCTGGTAGTGCGGAGTGTATCCCGGTTCCGCGGGTGCCAGGGAGCGCAACCCGATTGGGGTAAGCAATGCCGTTTCAACCGCCTCGACAACTTGTCGGGCGCGTTCCATCGGGAGCAAAACTAGAGGCAGTCCACCGACTGCAAAAATCTGGTTTGGACGTGATGTCGGATCCGTGGTTCCCGGCTGATGATCGACGTCAAGCACGTCGTAGAGTTGATTTTTAGCATCGTTCCAATAGCGAGTGGCAAATGCTTCCGATGCCCGTTTGAACAGCGGCTGCCAATGGGAAGAGAACGATTGACCGACCCAAAGCGCGTTAATCCAGAGGGCCTGGACCTCGACTGGTTTACCGATGCGCGGCGTGACAACGTGGCCATCTACTTTCGCGTCCATCCAAGTCAGTTGAAGCCCAGGTTCGCCCGCGGCAAGTAAACCATCTCGGTCTGCCTGAATTCGAAATCGTGTTCCCTGCGAGTAACCGGAAAGGATGGCTTGCACCGCCTGGCCCAGTGTTCGAGAAACTGTTGGGTCTGCCAATTCTGGTTTCGAGGCGGCAACGCTGAGGTATTCATGGACAGCGATCACATACCACAGCGACGCGTCAACCGAGTTGAATTCCGGTTCAATCCCCTGGTCCGGGAAACGATTTGGCAACATGCCTCTCGAGATAGTGCCGGCCCACTCGACAAGAATATCTCGCGCGGTTGCGAGGTGGTTCGTGGCGAGGCACAAACCTCGTAATGCGATAAAAGTGTCGCGCCCCCAGTCGCCGAACCAGGGATATCCTGCGATGATGGTCTTCCCAGAACCACGCCCAACGAGATAACTATCCGCGGCGGCATCAAGAGAAGATGCGAATGATCCGCGCCGGGCCAGCTCGCCGGCGCGAAGTTGCTCGACGGCGGCGACCAGGTCGCCATCTTCATCGATCTTCCCGAACCCCTCCGCGGCGAAGGTCAATATTTCCGGCCCCTGGTGCAGCGTCCATTCGAAGATACCCGGGCTGGCCAAGTCTTCCAGGCAATCCAGGCCTCGCGCCCGCTCTTCGGTGTAAAGGAAATTCCGATACCAGGTTGGCGAGTGCCGGTAAGTACCCTGAAAGCGCGCAACAACGGCAGGCAGGTCACGGTAGGGCTTCCAGCGAATGCGACCCTGGGTGAATTCGGGATCGAAATGAAACGAATTGTTTTCATGCTGGGTCGCATGAAAATCGCGGCCGGAGAGAAAGGGCCTGACCGACAGTCTGGTTTCCCCGGAGCCGCCGGTCAGCCGCCAGCTCAGAATGACCGCCGACTGCCGGTGGGGAACGAAAAGCTCATGCTCGACGAAGACATTATCGTACAATTCGAACCGGAATATAGGCCAAGGCCGGAGCTGGAATTCTCTAAGCCGCGCGATCCCATCAGGACTGACGATCTCGGAGGCGTAGCGTTGCGACGAGAGAAAAAACTTGCCGCGAGGTGTTTCGATCCAGGCATCGAACCCGTTCACGAGGACTGTTCGACCCGATGGTGGAGTGGTCGCCGTTAGCAATAACGCATGGTAACGTCTCGTCCGGACTCCGCTGGTCGTGCCACTGGCGAACCCGCCCAGGCCGTCGGCCTCGAGCCATTCTGTTGAATCTGAGATGGGGTACACGGAAAGATCGGTGATCAGTAATCACTGATCAGTGATCGGTACTCTGTAATCCGTTTTTACCTGTTGGTGATTCGCCAAGACGATGACGGCTGCTACCCGTTCACTGATCATTGGTTACGGATCAGGGATCAGGGATTACAGATTACAGACTACTGGAGGTTTTGAATTTTTGATTCAGCCTCCCAGGTTAACGTCTGTTACGGTTTGGATTTAGGTTTCGATTTTGTAGATACCTTTGGGTTAATCCAAGGCCCATCAGAGCCAATAAGCCGCTCAACTTCCTCGGGTCCCCAGGTGCCGCACTCGTACTTGTAAAGTGGTGTGACGTCGTCAAGGATCGGCTCGACCACGCGCCATTGCGCATCAACGAAGTCTTCGCGCGCGAAAAGCTCGCCACTGGCTTTGAAGGCGTCGCCTAACAGCCGCTGATACGGAGGCATCTCGCCCTCGGGATGCTCAGAGAGGATCAGTTCGACATCGTTACCAACCATGCGTTCGCCCGGCGATTTGACGCGCATTCCCAGGCCGATCGTAATATCCGGACTGATGCGCATCCGCAAATGGCTCGACGAGCGAGGTACGTTCTCCCCGAAGATTTCAAACGGAGGCCGTTTGAACTCGACACTCACCTCGGAGGCGGTGACAGGAAGTTCCTTGCCGGCGCGGATGTAAATAGGCACGTCGGCCCATCGCCAGGTGTCGATGGTTAACTGGAGCGCCACGAAGGTCTCAACCGTAGACCCAGGCTTGACGCCTGGCACTTCGTGGTATCCGCCATATTGTCCGCGTACCACTTGTTCGGGTTTGAGGGGCCGAACCGCCTTCAATAGGTTGACTTTCTGGTCGCGTATGGCTTCCCGATCTTCCCCCGTCGGCGGGTCCATCGTAAGGTTGGCCAGCACCTGCAACATATGGTTTTGGACCACGTCGCGGATTGTCCCGGTCTCGTCATAGAACTTGCCACGATCCTGGACGCCAAATTTCTCAGCCATCGTGATCTGGATGCTACGCACATGGGCGCGATTCCAAATCGGCTCAAAGATCGGATTGGCAAAACGAGTGTAAAGGATGTTCTGCACCGGCTCCTTTCCCAGATAGTGGTCGATCCGGAAGATGTTCTCCTCGGGAAAATATTGATGCAGGACTTGGCTCAATTCGCGCGCCGTCGCCCGGTTGTGGCCAAAAGGCTTTTCGACGACAAGGCGGGCGTTGGCGGCGCATCCTGATTTCGCCAATCCTTCGGTTACCACCGCGAACAGGCTGGGGGGAATCGCCAGGTAGTGGAGGGGCCGCTGCGCGTCACCTAACTCCTGGCGGAGTTGGGCGAATGTCGCAGGATCGTTGTAGTCACCATCGACATAATGAAGCAGATTAGCGAGCGTCTGGAAGGCTTCCGGATCCGCTCCGCCATGCTGTTCGAGGCTGTCTTTGGCACGATTTTTCAGGTGTTCCAGGGTCCAGCCCGACTTGGCCACTCCGACGATGGGCACATTAACTCCCTCGTCGCGCACCAGACGCATCAGCGATGGGAAGATCTGTTTGTAGGCCAGGTCACCGCTGGCGCCGAAGAAGACGATCGCGTCGGATCGTTGATCGCTCATCTGCTCTCTCCACCGGTCGCAACTGGTTTCTCAAGGTGGCCGCCAAACTCATGACGCATCGCTGACATGACCTTATCCTCAAACTGTTCAGCGCCCCGTGAGCTCAGCCGCGTGAACAGCGCTGAACTTATAACAGGGGCGGGGATGCCCTCGTCGATCGCGGCCTGCAGCGTCCAGCGTCCCTCGCCGGAGTCAGATACCCGACCCTGAAAATTTGATAGATCGGGGTTCGCCCGCAGTGCAGATGCCGTCAGATCCAGCAGCCAGGAGCCGATTACACTACCGCGCCGCCACACTTCGGCGACTTGCGCGAGGTCAACGTCGTACTGGT
>Ga0306920_100006022_pt1 | contig 15747 bp, 12 predicted proteins | sample flu12Cox44000170_FD_204666 | JGI IMG/M metagenome (GOLD analysis project Ga0306920, IMG submission 204666) | Lab enrichment of tropical soil microbial communities from Luquillo Experimental Forest, Puerto Rico - flux4day.12C.oxic.44.000.170 (v2)... | ecosystem: Environmental > Terrestrial >... | reverse complement strand
CGGAAACCTACGGCACACCGCATATTTGTGCAGGGATTTAGAGAGTCAGGGTCAGTCCGCCGTCAGGAGTCAGGGTAGTGCCGGTAATGTAACTGGCTTCATCTGAGCAAAAAAAGACGATCGTCTTGGCAATTTCCTCGGGTCGGCCCGCACGTCTCAGGTGAACGCGCTCGGAGAGGATTGAGTCGTAGACCGTGTCACCAAACAAGGCGCGGCCGCGGTGGTGCATCGGGGTGTCGATAATTCCCGGACAAACCAGGTTCACCCTGATTCCTTTAGGTCCCAATTCCGCGGAAACGCTGCTCGTCAGTCCGATGAGAGCGTGCTTCGAAGTAACGTAGGCGGGAAAACCAGCTACCCCGAGAAAGGAGTTGATTGATCCTACGTTTACGATCACGCCGCCTCGAGCTCCGGCCAACATGGCCCGAGCCTCATGCTTCAAGCACAGAAAGACACCCCTCAGGTTCGCGTCCATTACCCGGTCCCACTCTTCCTCCGACGTTTCAGCGATGCTTGCAACGGTGCCTTCGTAGGCGGCATTGTTGACGGCATAGTCGAGTCGCCCGAATGTCGTCAGGGTGTGGGCGATCATATTTTCCACGTCGGCGGCAACACTCACATCGGCGTGCACATAGCTGGCGCGGCCACCAGAGGCTTGGATCTTTTGTGCTAGAGCAGTGAGCTCCTCCTGACGGCGTGCGGCCAGCACAACGCTTGCTCCTCGTGACGCCAGCGCCTCGCTCGTCGCCCAGCCGATACCGCTGCTGGCTCCGGTAATGAGAGCCACTTTGCCATTCATTCCGTTCATATTGCTTCTCCTCACGGCGGTTGCGACCGGCGATCACCCAGTTAGGTATAGCTTTCGCAGACCCGCATGACAATCGATGCGTTTTGCCCTAACATTCCCGTGAGGGAAGCCACTTCTTTCGACGCGCGTAGCATCACGATAGGCGATTCAAGAGACGCAAAACTGCCTAGCCTTTTCAACAACATAGACCCGCTTCGCCGCTTCCGTTCGCTGCCTCATTTGCCCGCTGAGCTGCCATTTCCCCCCGTTTGACCTAACATCATTGGACTACCCTGCCTCGGCATTTAGTCTTTACCTGTCGAAAGGTGTACCCACTGTCTTAAACGCAGTGAGACCGCCCGACTATTCCTTACGCGAGGCGTAAATGCACAAACCTGTTAAGTATGTTGAGAAGGCCGTCACCGTTGCCGCCAAGGGCGCATGGGTGGTATTCGACAAGCTCAATAGCATCAGTCCCAATCCCTCATTTACGCCGAAGTGGTCGGACAAGCCACTGCTGAAGTCCTACCAGAAGTCGAAGCCGCCGCTTGGGTGGCCGCGTACTACGGATTCGCTTTGTCCGAAGTGCGTGCCTGAAATTCGCCAGCAGATCATCGACGGCAAGCTGCCGGTTGAGGTGCTGATGAACGAGAAGGCCGGCGAGATCAAGGCCCAGATCATCGAGCGCGACGGCAAGATCCTCATGGTGAAGGACTGCCCCGAGCATGGCCACTTCGAAGACGTGATGGCCATCGACACCGCCTTCTTCAAGCACCTGGAAAAGGTCTTCCCCGGCCGCGACATCCGCGCCCATAACGACGAGAAACTCCATCACCACGGCAGCAGCACAGTGCTGCATGGCCGCGGATCGGTGCTCACCATCGACCTTACTAACCGCTGTAACATGATGTGCGATCCCTGCTTCATGGATGCCAACCAGGTGGGCTTCGTCCACGAACTCACATGGGAAGAAATCAAGATCATGTTGGACAACGCTATCACCATCAAGCCACGGCGCCAGATGTCGGTACAGTTCTCGGGCGGTGAGCCTACCCTGTCGCCCTATTTCCTCGACGCCGTCGCCTATTCACGCAAGGTTGGATACAACTCGGTGCAGGCTGCAACCAACGGCATTGAGTTCGCCAAGAGCTTTGAGTTTGCCAAGCAGGCGGCCGAAGCGGGTCTGCGCTACGCTTACCTGCAGTTCGACGGCATTGGCAACGCGGCCAACTCGCACCGCCTCGTAGGCAATCTGTTTGATGTGAAGCTGCAGGCCATCGAGAATCTGCACAAGGCGGGCGTCGAAATCGTGCCGGTCGTGACCATCGTTAACGGCATCAACAACGAGCAGGTTGGACGCATCATTCAGTTCGCGCTCGACAATCCGAAGCGGATCTCGTTCCTGTCGTTCCAGCCGGTTTCGTTCACCGGACGCGACGAAGAGATTACTGACGAGCGCCGTCATGCGCAGCGGTACACACTATCGCACCTTGCGCACGACGTAAAGAACCAGACGGGAATGGGCGAACCCACGCGCGACTGGTTCCCCATTTCGTTCATGAGCACCTTCTCCGACTGGGCCGACCTGGTGCATGGCCCGGATAAGGACTGGGGGGCACTGAGCTGCGGTTGCCACCCGAATTGCGGCGTCGGCATGGCCGTCATGATCGACAAGCAAACCAAAGAAGCTGTGCCTGTCACCGCGTTCCTCCATGGCGATACGATTGCTAAGGACATCGCCAAGGTGAATGACGCTGCGCGTGGCAAGTGGCTGTCGATCGTCGGCATGACGCTCGCGCTGTTGAAGAACTACGACCCCTTCAAGGCCCCGAGGCACTTCAAGTTTGTGGACCTGCTGAAGAAGTTCGACAAGACCTTCGGCGCCACCGGCAAGGACTACGGCAAGGTCTCAGGTGACCGCACGGCTGACGACATCGAGCGCCGCCGCAAGGACCGCTGGAACTTCCTCTTCGTCGCCGGCATGTGGTTCCAGGACCTGTTCAACTACGACTTCCGCCGCACCGAGCAGTGCATCATTCCCTACGCCACGCAGGAAGGCGAGATCAGCTTCTGCGCTTACAACACGGGCGTGGGGTGGCGAAATATCGTCGAGAAGATGCACATGACGGCCACTCTGACAAAGTGGTACGAGGAACACGGCCGTCACGAAATCTTCGCCGGCAACAAGAAGGTTGCGCTGCCAACCACGGAGCACACGCTGAACCTGATCGACGAGCACGTGCACGCCGAAGCCAATAAGACACTCGACGAGCTCGGCATCGCCAAAAACGCTCGCCAGGAGAAGTTCAAAGCACGCGAGGCGAAGCTGAAACAGGACGCTGAGAACGCTCGCATGCTGGCTCTCTACAAGGAGCATGTGCTGGGTGAGAAACCGCAAGACAAGGGAACCTTCATTCCCCTGGCTGGTATCAAACCCGCCGCTCCGGCGAAGGAAGTGAACGAGCCGGTGTTCGGGGACTAAGAGCAGCTAGCAATCAGCGACTCGCAACTGACTTGAATCGGCCGCGAAAGTGGCCGGTTTTGCTTGGGCTTAGTTGGGGAAGATCTCCGGTAGCGTACCATCGTGCGGTGATTAACGTCATCGCACACCGTCTTTTCACTTGTCTCACAATGTGGCGAGAGGACGTTAGGGGGAATTTACTCGCCCTCGAAGCCCATACGGTTCGGTAGAAATCCGTTGGTTTCCTTCTTTTGGCCAGCGAGCGTCCACAGTCGAAACGGGGAAAGTTCGCTTTTAGAACGACTAGCGATCACGCAAGCTGACGCGCAGCTTGGCGAGTTCATTCGCCCCCACGTCCTTTCGGCAACGCCCAGGTGCTTCATTTTCGAGCGCTATAATGAAGCATTGAACAAGAGGGGTCCGGGGCTTTATGAGTGCAAATTACGACAGCAACGGAAATGTTAATGGTGTGTTGAAACCGCGTGCGGAGTGGATTGTCCGGCGCAAAGAAGAAGCTGCCCGCACCGGCGACAGCAACCTGTCACAGATGCATTTTGCGCGTACGGGCCTACTCACCGAAGAGATGCTGTTCGTGGCCGAGCGGGAGCAGCTCACGGCTGAATTCGTCCGTGACGAGGTAGCCGCCGGGCGAATGATTATCCCGGCCAATGTGAACCACCCCGAGCTCGAACCGATGTGTATTGGCGTCGGCTCCCGCTGCAAGATCAACGCCAACATCGGCAACTCAGCGATTACCAGCAATGTGGACGAGGAGCTGAAGAAGCTGCACACCTCGGTGCACTATGGCGCCGACACGGTGATGGACCTTTCCACCGGCGGCGGCATTCACGAGATTCGCGAGGCCATCCTGCGCCACTCGCCTGTGCCCATCGGCACGGTGCCGATCTACGAAGCGGTTTCGCGTGTGAAGCGCATCGAAGACCTCACCATCGACATCATGCTCGAGGTCATTGAAGAGCAGGCCGAGCAGGGCGTCGATTACATGACCATTCACGCCGGCGTACTGGTCGAGTACCTGCCGCTCATCACCAAGCGCATTACCGGCATCGTGAGCCGCGGTGGCGCGATTCTCGCGCAGTGGATGGCGCATCACCACAAGCAGAATTTTCTCTACGAGCACTTCGACGAGATCACGAAGATCATGGCCAAGCACGACGTGAGCTATTCGCTGGGTGATGGCTTGCGTCCTGGCTGTATCGCCGATGCCAGCGACGAAGCGCAGTTCGCCGAATTGAAGGCCCTCGGCGAGTTAACCACCAAGGCCTGGGAGCGCGATGTGCAGGTGATGATCGAAGGCCCAGGCCACATTCCGATGGACAAGATCAAAGAACAAGTGGAGAAGGAAGTGGAGATGTGCCACGGCGCGCCCTTCTACACGCTCGGCCCGCTGGTTATCGACATCGCGCCCGGCTACGACCACATTACGTCGGCGATTGGTGCGGCGATGATCGGCTGGCACGGCGCGTCGATGCTTTGCTACGTGACACCCAAAGAGCACCTCGGCCTGCCTAATGACAAGGACGTGAAAGACGGCATCATCGCCTACAAGATTGCCGCGCACGCCGCCGACGTTGCGCGCCATCGCCCCGGTGCGCGTGACCGCGACGACGCCATCAGCTACGCGCGCTACACCTTTGATTGGGACAAGCAGTTCGCGCTATCGCTAGATCCCGAGACCGCACGCAACATGCACGACGAGACCTTGCCCGACGACTATTACAAAGAAGCGGCGTTCTGCTCCATGTGCGGTCCGAAATTCTGCTCCATGAACTACTCGGCCAAGGTGGACGAATACAACCGCCAGGTACACGGCGTGGAGAAAAAGGATTATTCGGAGCTGGTGAATAAGCTGGTGGCGATTAAATGAAGCCACCAGTTTGGGTTGGTCGGGGCGGCCGTCTGTGAAAAGAACCAATTCATGAAGCGTCCTTTTGCTGCATCGCTGTGGGGTGAAGGAGATTGGTGCAGCGCTTGCAATGTTGCCAGCCCGGGCAAACGGAAGAAGAGGTGCTGGCCCCTCAGACGGGCGTTGGAACTGCACTTCGAACCGCCACAAGGAATGCGTCCACCAGACTGCGAACCATTGAGGTTGAGGTTGGGCGGCTTAGGCCGTTGCCGTTCCGCGAGGTAAAGCAGAGGCACAAGGCCGCCGGATTTATCGAAACCACCTAGATAGACAGCCACGTCAAATTCGCAGCTCGATCGGAAACAGGGGTGGACACTGCACTCGTTCTGAAGGAAAACGAGGTTCCTGTGGGTACCTGCGAAGCATCTTGAGTCAAGCTCATATTGATCCTGAGCAGTCAGAGACCCTCGCTTGAGCTAATCTCACTTTTTGCGTCGCACGCCTTTGCTACACTCGGAATCGTGCTCCTCATTCGCCGCAATGCCTGGATGCTGGCCGCCGCATCCGGCGTGCTGCAGGTCCTCATCTTCCCTGAACCTGCGCTGTACATCCTGAGCTGGATCGCGCTCGCACCACTCATCTACGCAGTTTTGCAGTGCCGCGAGCAGGATGCGCTGCTCACCATTGCCGAGGACGGCAAATGGTTCGCGCCTGCCACAGCGTGGCAGGGCTTTCTGCTCGGGTATCTCAGCGGGGTCATCTGGTATCTCGGCAGTTGCTATTGGGTCTTCCACGTCATGCACGTGTACGGAAACCTGGGCACGGCGACTTCTATTCTGCTGCTGATCGCCTATGCGCTTTACCTGGCCCTCTATCACGGACTGTTTGGCTTACTGGTGGCGCTCATCGCGCGCCGTCGCAATGGGTACAGCCTGCGAGCATTGCTGTTTGCGCCATTCGCGTGGGTCGCCGTCGAAATGGCGCGCGCCCATATCACTGGATTTCCCTGGGACCTTCTAGGCACCGCTCAGATTGACAACATACCGCTATCGCGCATTGCAACCTTCACCGGCGTTTATGGACTCTCGTTTGAGATCGCACTGGTGAACACCGCGGTGGCCGCGGCATTCCTCGTGCCTCGTGCACGCCGTAATGCGATGCTGGCGACTTCCCTAGGCGCAGCTCTCATTCTGCACAGTGGCAAGTTCGTCAAGCCGCCGGCGCTCACAGGAAATCTCGGCGTCACGCTGGTGCAGTCCGACATTCCCATTCTGGAAGATCCCTGGTCGCTCGACTACACGCTGCAGACGCTCTCCGATTTGCGCGCACTGAGCGTGCGACCCAGGCAAGGGCAGCCTGGCACCCCCGGACTTATTGTTTGGCCGGAGTCTCCGGCGCCGTTCTTTGCTACCGACTTGCATCTACGCGCTACGCTTGGGGAGGTGGCCCGCTCCACCAACTCCTACATTGTGGCCGGCACGATGGGAATCGAGCATGCTGGAGACCCGAATCGTTCGCCTGACATTTTCAACTCCGCATCACTGATTGCACCGAATGGTGCCTGGACGCAGCGTTACGACAAGATCCATCTCGTCCCTTACGGCGAGTACATTCCGTTTGAGAACTGGTTCTCATTTGCCAAGACGTTGACCAAAGAAGTCAGCACCTTCGCCCGCGGCACCCAACGCATTCCGCTTAACCAAGACGGCATCAAGCTAGGGACATTTGTCTGCTATGAGTCTGTGTTCCCCAATGAGGTGCGGCAGTTCGCACTGCATGGCGCGACAGTCTTCATTAACATCTCGAATGACGGATGGTTTGGTCCCACTGGCGCTCCGGGCCAGCACCTCAATATGGCTCGCATGCGCGCGGTCGAAAACCATCGCTGGCTTTTGCGCGGCACCAACAGCGGCATCACCGCGGTCATTGATCCGTATGGGCGCGTTGTTGCGGAAGCACCTCGCGAGCAACGCACTGCTCTGCAAGGCGCTTATTCCTTGATCGAAGGCACCACGTTCTACACGAGACACGGAGATTGGTTTCCGCTTCTGTGTGCGATAATCACATTGGCTGGTGTGGTGCTGCGCTTTCGCGAACCTGCGGAAATCACGCAGCCCGCGCCGGTGTAGAAAGGTCTCCGCGAACCCTATGGTCGAAGAACTCGAACAGGAATATTCCTCACTCCGCTCCAAGGTCCATGACCTTCAGGAGTATCTTTGACGCGCCCAAGCTACGCGAAAAACTGACCAAGGTCGAAACGCAGACTGCTGACCCGACGCTTTGGTCGAATCCCGAAAAATCGCAGCAAGTGATGCGCGAAAAGAAGCGTCTGGAGTCCTCCATCGCGACGGCTGACGACCTGTTGCGCCGATCTACCGACATCGATGCCTACTTCGAATTGGCGCACGAAGGAGAGGATGTTTCTGCCGATTTGCGGCGCGAAATTGATCAGTTGAAGACCCTAGTGGAAAAGCTGGAGATCGAAACCCTCCTTTCTGGCCCCAATGACGACCGCAGTGCTATTGTGACCATCCATCCTGGCGCGGGTGGCACCGAGTCGCAGGACTGGGCCGAAATGCTCATGCGCATGTACCTGCGCTGGGCAGAGCGCGAAGGGTTCTCGACTTCGATGTATGAGTATCAGCCTGGCGAAGAAGCCGGCATCAAGTCGGCGACCTTCGGCATCAACGGTGAATATGCCTACGGTTTTCTGACCAGCGAGATCGGTGTGCATCGTTTGGTTCGCATTTCCCCGTTTGACCAGGCCAAGCGCCGCCATACTTCGTTTGCCAGCGTGTTCGTCTCACCGGAGATCGACGAGAGCATTCAGGTCGATATCAAGCCCGAGGACCTTCGTGTCGACACTTATCGTTCGGGTGGCAAGGGTGGACAGCACGTCAACACAACCGACTCGGCTGTTCGCATTACGCACACTCCAACCGGCATCGTTGTGGCCTGTCAGAACGAGCGCTCGCAACATAAGAACCGCGAGAAGGCGATGAGCATCTTGCGCTCGCGCGTGTACGAGTACGAGCTGGAAAAGAAGAAACAAGAGACTAAGCAGATCGAGGATTCCAAGCTGGATATCGATTTCGGCTCGCAGATCCGTTCGTATGTACTACAGCCCTATCGCATGGTGAAAGACTTGCGCACGCGCGAGGAAGTCGGGGATGTGGATCGCGTGCTCGACGGCGACCTTAACCAGCTCATCCGCGCCTACCTGCTGGCGCGGAGGAGCGAGCAGCGAGCCTAAGTCAGCGGCTTCACAGGAAAGCTGATGACTGAGGAGATTCTGCATCGCTGCGACCACATACTTGTGCGTCGTCTTATCCTTGCCCCCGGGTGACGCTACGCATTGGCACCGCGATCTGTGTCACCGCCTCGGTGATCTTCTGTGGTACTGCGTTGGAAATCGAGTTCCGAGACGGCGCGCGCCCTGAACTGTCGAGCTGAAACCCAGGTCGACTTAAATGTTGGTGCCGAGACGTACGAAGAAGTCACCGTCTTCTTGCTGGATAATCCTGATACCGTGCCGCAACCTGATGCGGAATAAGAGTCTCGGCTATCTCAAGTAAGATGGGCAACATGGAAAATTGCCTCTTTTGCAAAATCATCGCCGGCACAATCCCCTCGAAGAAGGTCTATGAGGACGATAAGGTACTGGCATTCGAAGACATTAATCCCAAGGCGCCGACACACGTGTTGATCGTCCCTAAAAAACATGTCGCGGGATTAAAAGAAGCCACGCAGGACGACGCCCAGATCATCGGATATTGCAATCTCGTAGCTGCCAAGATTGGCCGCGAGCGAGGCATTGAAGACGGCTATCGCACGGTTTACAACGTAGGACCGCGCTCCGGGCAGTCAGTTTTTCATCTGCATCTGCACTTGATCGGCGGCCGCGACATGAAATGGCCGCCGGGTTAGGTCAAGCACTTTCTATGCGCACGACAAGCCGGCCGCTAGGGCTGACTTTTCCGGCTATCGGGTTACTTGCTAGCGAGGCTGCCTACCGGCGGGTGGCTGCGTCTGGTTGTAGCTTGACTCCGCCACATCCCGCTTGGGAAGCTCGAGTGAACCGGCCTGGATCCCATCTATCATGCCAAGGGCGATACTAGTGATCCCACAGCGTGGGATAGCATACCAGGCGACGCCCAGAACGTGTTGGCTCGCAGACACTGCTCGATTTGCTCGTGCGCGACATTCTAACCAATACTCCCTCTGACATTGTGGCATATGAAGTCGCAATTGTAGAAATAGCCGCCATGCGCTTTACGTGTGCGTACACGGAACCTCTCGATGCTAAGAGGTAAACCTGCATTTCAATTTCCGGTTGCAGAGTTTTCCACAGGGCACCCCGGAGGAATTGTAGGACTACTCTGTCAGCAACATCCTGTATTGCTTGCAACTCACAGAGTACAAGGCAGTTCTTCGCCGAATTGCAGAGTCACAATTCCACTTTGGGACGAGTGATTGTGATAAGGTTATGGCAGTTTACTTTCTTCTTGTTGGCACGAGATAATAGGAATGTCAAACAATTCCTTTTTCTTCACCGACAAACTCACGCTTCTGGCTAAGACAAATTGGACGTCCGACAGTGTGGGAGGAGTAAAAATGCAAGTCGAAACCGATCATTCCGAATCGAATTATCGCGAACGCATCTGGTTTTTCCCCAACAAGTTTTGGGCAGCCACCAAGGGTATGCCGGAAGCGGAAATCGACCGTCTCATGCAGGAAGTGGAGCGCTATGCCGAGGCCAAGGACCTTGAGGCCTTGAAGAAATACCCCTTCGTTTTCGTCGGCGACCCCTATAAAGATGAGCGCGATGCTGCTTAGAGCGGGCGCCGGTCAAAGTCCTCCTGTGCCTGACCCTGTGTAGCGCTCTTACGGCGCACAGGGAACGGCTTTACGAGAATCGGCATCCGGATACAGCTTTCCAGCAGGTAGCGGGCACGCGCAAGTCGCTCACCGTAGGGGCAGATACCCGCTGTCATGCCTTGCGCGGAAATCCTCACGACTCCATTTTGCCGTTCCACGACAAGCGAACGTACGCTCTGGTCGTGCGCGCAGTCCAGAGCGTTGGCCAAACGCAACACGCCGGCCAAAGGCAGCAGTTCCGTGCGACGCTGCGCTGGTAGGCCGGCGAAAATGGGGTGGTTCGACGGCGGCAGCCCTCCGCGATGATAGTGCGCAACAATCGCAACCGCCTGAAGGTATTCTTCGTTCCAGCCGACCGGCGGGTGGAAGCGGCGAATCTTCCAATACCCGCGCTTGCGGTGTTTTGCGCCTCGGCCGCCGATGTCTTGCATCATCGCCGCAGCTTCAAGAATTCTGCGAGCCGCCTCGGATTCCGGCAGTAAACCTTCGCGCGCCAGGCCATCGAACAACTCCAAGGCGAGACGCGTCACCAACTCCACATGCTTGTTATCGGGGTCTTGAAACGCCGCCCAAATTCGCATCTTTTCCAGCGAGGCCCTGGCAAGTTGCTCGCCTGAGGGCAACTCCGCCCGCCACTTCCTCCAGAGCGAATCTCGCCCCATCATCTTCTTTCGGTAGAGAGCAATCCGCTTGACACGCTCAGCCGCAATCGTCTGTTGCCACTGCGAGCGTTCCTCCGGACCAACCTCGGCGTGCGATTTGACCATCGTCCAGAGCACATCAAAGTCATGCACTTCGCCAAGCGCATCCTGCAAGTCGCGCAGGTCACGCGACCAGCGTTTGTGCCTTTCGGGCAGAAAATTCTCTACCGTGTAGCGAAGACGCTTGATGCCAATTCGCAACTGGTGATAGGCCGTAGCACTGCGATTACGCAGCGCCGAGCGATGCAACGCATACGCATCGTGCCAGCGCTCCAGCGCGAGATATTGGAAAGCCATGCCCTCCAGGAGCACACGAGTTGCTCGTGCAGCCAGTTCGCGATTCAGGTCTAACCAACGCTCGCGATCGAAGTTTCGCACCGCGTCGTGTGCCAGTAGCTTCAGACCCGCCTCTTTCTGCTGCAGTGACGCCAACAGGATTTTGCGCAGCGGATCGTCTTCGTTGGAAAGTTTCTCGACCCACTCCATCATGACCTGCGTGTCGCGCAATTCGCCGAGGCTGGCAAAGAGTCCCTTGCCCAGCTTTTTCATTTCTTTCCACGCCGGATCAGGATCGATGGAAAGAAATCCGTCGGCCATGGAACGGCAGCGGCGAATAGCGACCCGCAGATCGTGCACCGGATCGGCTGCAAAGTTCTGACTTGCTTTGTCCGCCTCTTCGAGGACGCGCTCAGCCCAATAGGCAAGACCTGCCTTCTTGTCTTCTTGTTTCTCCTCGGTAGGCGCAGCCACTTCGTCGAGCATAACTTCAGCTTGCATGTGTATGAATGCCCATTACTATTTTCGCAGAGCGAAGGCCGCGCGCGACAGATCACTGGGAAGAAGTTGCAGCCAGCATGGGAATGGTTTCAATTTTGCCAAGCAGAAAAACGTAAGACAGAATGCCTCCAACCAGCATGGCCGCCGCCAGGCCAAAGGCGGTCGCGAATGAATGTGACCTGCCGACCAGGTATCCGGTAACGACAGGAGCGGCGATAGCAGGAATGTTTCCTGCAAAGTTCATTATGCCGGCCACGCGAGCAGTACTGCCAGGCGGGGCGATCAAGCCTGGAATGGACCACACAACCGGAGCGGTGGCAGCCAACCCTGACAATGCAATCGAGATCCAGATGATCGAGCCCATCAAGCTGGAGGTGTGTGCCGCACCGGCGATTGCCAGTCCAGCCACCATCCCCAGCACGAGAACCGACTGCCTTACCAGAGTTGGGTTGTGCCCGCGACGGATGAGGTGGTCCACGAGCCAGCCCCCAAATACCACGTCGCACACGGTGGCCGAGAGCCACGGCACTGCCGTGAACAGGCCTGAGTGCAATACGTCGAGACGCATTGTGGCACTGAGGTATCCCGGTAGCCAGGTCAGCAGCAGGTAAAAGTTGTAGTTGTAGGCGAGCATGCCCAGCGACACGCCCCAGACCTTCTTTCGTTGCAGCAGAAACCAAATGGATGCACCTGCATTCGTTTCAGCTTCAGCCTCAACATAGCCGCCACCCGTTGCGATATGCTCTCGCTCGGCAAGCGATAGCAGCGGATCGTCAGCCGGATCGCGATAGGTGAACCAATAAAGCATGAAATAGGCGAAGCTTAGCACTCCGGTCAGCACAAAGCTCGCCCGCCAGCCCCAGAGATGCGCTACAGCCGCCACCACTGGGATGCCGACCGCCGGCGCAAACTTGGCGGCGGCATCGAACATCGCGGTGGCGATGCCTCGCTCGCCCTGCGGAAACCACATGCGGACAGCCTTTGCGTTGCTGGGAAACGTCGGGGCCTCAGCGACGCCAAGGAGGAGTCGAGCCGCCGCGAGTCCCCAGAAACCACGTGCCGCCGCGGTCAAGAACGAAGCAACACTCCAGAAGAACGTGCCCATGCGACCGATGCGCCGTACACCGAACCGATCGAGAATCGCACCTGACGGGATCTGAAGCAGAAGATAGGTCCAGGCGTAGGTGCTCAAGAGGTATCCAGTGGCCAGAGCGCTCAGCTTGAGTTCCTGCTGTAGTAGCATGACCGCTACGGAAAGGTTCACGCGGTCGAAGATGTTTACCAGCACGCCGACTCCCAGCAGCCCAGAGATGCGCCACCGGCGACCCGTCGGCAAAGTTGTGGACTGCAGCTTAGGCATGAGAAGTCTGAGGAGCCGCTGTTAGTAGAACATTTGGGCCAGAAACTTTCCCGGCTGCTAAGAGCTAAATTTTTCAATCACTTACTGCACTGCGTCAGACGTGTCAGACACGATTTGTATCTGATTTTGTACCCAGCCGAATCCTGAGTCATCGCCTTCCAGCGCTTTGACAGCTTCGACGCGGGCAGACTGTCCAATGTGCCCGTAGCGTTTTGCCATGGCGAATGTCATCGCAGCACTCCAGCCAAGCAGTTCACCGACGACGGACAGCGGCACGCCAGCTTCTAGCATGCGCGTGCATGCCGTGTGCCGGAGATCGTGAAAGCGGCATGTGACGCCAGAAATCTGCCGGGCAGTCTTCCATGAGTTCTTGATAGTGCCAAGCGCACGCATCGGGTCATGGCGGAAGTAGAAGACAGCATGCTGCGGCTGACGGTCAGACGGATTCCAGTGTTCGAGCACAGCATGCGCTCTCGCGTTTAGTGGGATCTCACGCCCTGAGCCAGCTTCAGTCTTCGTCTCGCCGACTGTGAGAATGCGCTTCTTGAGATCGATCTGCGCCCAACGCAGTGAGCACAGCTCTGAATATCTGAGCCCAGTGCAGACTGCCAGCGCGATGAGTGTGTACAGAAAGCGGCATCTGCTTTTCGCGCAAGCAGCCAGCAGCCGCCCTTGCTCTTCCCAGCTGAGTGCACGCCCGGGCGACTTCGTCGGCGGTGGTATGTCGACATCTGGGCGCAAGTCTGACCACACGCGATGCTTGATCAGAACTGAACGCAGCAACTGCATTTCGATGCGCACAGTCTGGTTCGAAGCGCCTTCAGCCTTGCGGTCGCGGATATAGCGGTTGATCTGATCAGCGTCGATGTCAGTCACGAAACCCTTGAACGCTGGCAGCAAGTGCGTCAGCGAGGTGTGCATGCTTCGAATCGACTGCGTTTTCAGTTTCACGCCTTTCTGTTCTACGAATTCTTCTGCAGCGGCAGAAAACAGCATCGGCGCTTTGCGCTTTGGCACATGGTTGAAGCCATTCAGCAGCCGGACCCTGGCTTGCGCTTCAGCTGCAGCTGCCAGCTTATAGCTGCGCTGCTTCGTCGACTTCTGATAGAGCACGCCGTTGAACATGAATTTGTACCACAAAATTCCCTTTTTGCCTCTTGGGTAGATCATCACTTCCCTTTCTTGCTGCGTGAGCGTTGCGTAGTGGTCCGCGACAAGCACGATGTCGAGCAGTAATCCTTGTTTGGTCTGCCGATGAACAGGTGCTGACACTTTTCATCAGCACAGCGTCGCAGTTCGGTCCTGAATTCCGCGTACAAGTCGACGAACTTGCGCAGCACGCTGTCGGTGTCGTCGCTGACGCGGATATAGGGCGGGTCATGAGTCGTCACATAGAAGTCCAGTTCTTCCTTCCACCTGTGCGAACGGCGATTGTTCATCGCATCGATGATTTTTTTCAGTCGCGGGCGGGCGCTGAATTCGTTTTCAGCGTAATCGCCTTTCGTCATGTCTAGCGCCCGCTGAAACCAAAACTGCCAGTCTTCGAACGGATGCGCGAACGCCAACAACTTCACCTGATCGTCCAGCCGTTCGCCAAGCGTCATCGTCGCCGGGTCGCGTTGCGCGTAGCTGAGAATCCAAGCGAAACGGTCGCGCCCTTTGCGCCCGACAGCTTTGCGCGCGGCTTCGAATTCGCGTTCTGAAATCGGGATGCCCGGGATGCCCGGGATATCTTGACTTTGTGTGACGTGTTTCGCAGTCGTTTTAGCCTTTATTGCGTCACTTCGCTTTTTCACTTGAAATCACCTGAAAACCCAGTATAAGACTGCTTCGTAGCACAAAACAACATGAAAGATTCAAAAACAAAGACAACAAGCCGATTGCTCACAGTACGTGAAGCTGCTGAGCTGACTGGCTATCAGCCGGGGACAATTCGCGGCTGGGTCAATGCGCGGATGATAGCTGCCGTTCGGATTGCGCACACGATCAGGATCCGGGACGACGACCTGCAGAAGTTCATCGAGAGCAACACGATCGCGGCTGCTCCGCCCAAGAAGCGGCTAGTCAAACAATAATGGCGAGCTGAGTTTGCAGCCCGCCATTACTCTCTGAAGCACTCGCGCTGAGGACGCGAAGCTCATGGCAAAAGATAGCAAACCCAAACTCAAATTTCACCCGGCATCCGAACTTTTCCCATTGCTCACGGGCGACGAGTTCGCAAGACTTGTTACGAGCATCAAGGAATTCGGTCTGCTGAATCCGATCTACCTGCATCCTGATGGAAGCGTCTTAGACGGGCGCAATCGCTATAACGCCTGTTTGAGAGCTAACATCCAACCACACTTCGAGACGTATCAGGGCGACGACCCGGAAATGTTCGTTGTGATGCAGAATGCGCACCGCCGGGATCTCGATGCCGATGATCGGGCGCTAGCAGCATTCCGATTGTTGCCATACTTCTCAGTTCAGGCGAAAGAACGGAAGCAAGCAACTCAGTTTGGCATGGACAGTACAACGATTGTACAGACCACAGAAGCTGGGAGGGCGGCAGAACTAGCAGCAAAAGCTGTCGGATCCAATCGGACGTACGTCGAGATCCTGATCCGGCTGCATCGTGATGCCCTAGAACTGTTCGAAGAAGTCGAGCACAAGCAGAAGAAGCTCCGAGACGCCTGGGAAGAATTTTGCCGATGTGAGCGGATGGAGCGCAAGGCCGCCGACCAAGCGACTGAAGATGCTGCAGCCGAACAGCTCATCAATGTGATCGCGGACAAGATGCCGCAGATCATCGCTCCACACTCTCCACAATCGAAGCAGCAGCCCGAAGCTCAGAAGCCCGTTCCACTCGTCAGCGACGAAGATCCACCATACGTAGTGTCGATGGGCAACGTCATTGCGCTAGAACGCGAATTGCGA
>Ga0306920_100006021_pt1 | contig 15748 bp, 17 predicted proteins | sample flu12Cox44000170_FD_204666 | JGI IMG/M metagenome (GOLD analysis project Ga0306920, IMG submission 204666) | Lab enrichment of tropical soil microbial communities from Luquillo Experimental Forest, Puerto Rico - flux4day.12C.oxic.44.000.170 (v2)... | ecosystem: Environmental > Terrestrial >... | reverse complement strand
GTTGCTGTACCACGCCAGCTCGCGTCGCGCCCAGTCGCCGACGATCAGGTTGAAGCCGTTGTAGAGCGCACCGGAGCGCGCAACCTCGTCGAGATAGCCGAGCGGCGTATCGGGCAGGCCTCGAGCGCCCGTGAGCCAGCGCGAAACGAGCGTGCCGCGCGTGGGCGCGTCGGGGCGCATGTCGTTCGGCGCGCGATAGTTCGTGAGCGCGGCGAAGCGGCCGCTGCGCGTCATGCCGAGCCAGGTGCCGCCGCCCACGAGATCGCGGCCCGCCAGCACGCCCGTGGGCGTGCTGCCCGGCGACGTCACGATGTCCGGGGCGCTCCACCAGTGCAGTGGGTCGGCGGTGCGGCGCAGGAATTCGTCGCGGTTGGCCGCGAGTGTGAAGAGCGCGCCGGCGCTCGCGCGCGGACGCCAGTCGAAGACGATCAGGCACATGGGGTTGGCCCTTGCAGGGTCGGGAGTGGGGCTGCGCCGAAGCGGCATGAGGCGCGGTGCGCCTCATGCGCGAGGGACGCGGCGAGCAGCCTCAAAGCAGTGTCAAGCTTCGGCCGGCAATGCGTACGGCAGCGGCAGCACGCGCAGCACGGGGCCATCCGCGGCGCCCAGATGCACGCTGCCCGATTCGAGCGCGGCGAGCTTGATCTCCGCGAGCAGATCGACACCGCCTTCGGGCGCCGCCGAGGCGTTTACGACCATGCCGCACGGCTGGCCCGGATCGTCCGAATGGAACAGCTCGGCGCCTGCGTGCGCGGCGTCCAGGCCCGCGGCGACATTGGCGAGCGTGGTGCGGCGCTTGATCGTCCCGCGATACTGGCTGCGCGCGACGATTTCCTGACCCGGGTAGCAGCCCTTGCGGAAGTTCACGCCGCCCAGCACGTCATAGTTGACCATCTGCGGCACGAACTGCTCGCTCACGGCCTGCGTGATGCGCGGCTCGCCCGCGCGAATGTCGAGCCAGTCCCACACGGTCGGCGACACGCGCTTCACCGCATCGTCGAGCTTCGCGAGGCGCTCCTGCACGGCTTCCTTCGGGCCGACCCACAGGTAACGCAGCACGCCGGCCGCGTCGGGCATGCGGATCAGCGTGCCGGACGGATCGTCCACCTTCACGTGCACGCCGTCGGGCAGCGCGTCGAACACGCTCGCAAGCGCGCCGCGCACGTCGCCCGCGAGACCCACCACGAGCAGCTTGTCGCTGTCGTCGGTGAGTTTCGCCTTGGCGCGCAGCACGAACATCGACAGGCGTTTTTGCACGGCGGCCTGCACGTCCCTCGAAATCAGGAGGCGGATCGTGTCGCCGGATTTCCAGGTGAGGAACGAGGCGAGCAGGCGGCCCTTTGGCGAGCAGTAGCCCGCGAGGCGCGCGCCGGCCACGTCGAGATGCTGGACGTCGTTGGTGAGCTGGCTGTGCAGGAAGCTCGCGGCGTCGTCGCCATTGGCGTCGATCACGCCGAACTGCGGCAGGATCGCGTAGGCGCCGCCCTTCAGAACGGCGTCGAAATCGGCGGCGGATTCAGGTGCGCTGAGCGTGGAGGCTTGTTCGAGCGGTGAGTTCATGGATTCGGGGAACAGTCAATCCTGACTTTAGCGAAGGCAAGCAGGTATTATATGAGGTCCCCCTGAGTCGTGTTTCCATGTCCCTCCTGAAGAAATGCCTTGTTGCCGGCGCCGCACTAGTCGTGATTGGCGCCGCTGCGGCGGGCGGCGTATGGCGCTGGGCCACCACGCCGCTCGAACTCGCCGCCCCACAACTCGACGTCACCATCAAGCCGCACAGCACCGTGCGCAGCGTCACCCTGCAGTTGCAGCGCGGCGGCGTGCCCGTGCAGCCCCAGCTTTTCGTGCTCATGACGCGCGTGCTCGGCCTGCAAAGCCAGCTCAAATCGGGCAACTACGAATTCAAGGCGGGCATCACGCCGTATGAGGTGCTCCAGAAGATGGCGCTCGGCGACGTGAACGAGTCGGTGGCCACCATCATCGAAGGCTGGACCTTCAAGCACATGCGCGCCGAACTCGACGCGAACCCCGCGCTGCACCACGAAACGGCCGGCATGAGCGACGCCGGGCTGCTCGCCGCGATCGGCGCGCCGCCCGCGCCGAACGGCAGCGGCGAAGGGTTGTTCTTCCCCGACACGTATCTCTTCGACAAGGGTTCGAGCGACCTCGAGGTCTACCGCCGCGCCTACCATCTGATGCAGACGCGCCTCGACGAAGCATGGGCGGCGCGCGCGCCCGGCTTGCCGCTCAAGTCGCCCTACGAGGCGCTGACGCTGGCTTCGCTCGTGGAGAAGGAGACTGGCCGCGCCGCCGACCGCGCGCTCGTGGCGGCCGTGTTCTCGAACCGCCTGAAGGTGGGCATGCCGCTGCAGACCGATCCGGCGGTGATCTACGGCCTCGGCGATAGCTACGCCGGGCATCTGCGCAAGCGCGATTTGCAGTCGGACACTCTTTACAATACCTACCTGCGTCTCGGGTTGCCGCCGACGCCGATCGCGCTGCCCGGCGCCGCGGCACTCCAGGCGGCCCTCAATCCGGCGTCGACGGCCGCGCTGTATTTCGTGGCGCGCGGCGATGGCAGCAGCGTTTTTTCTGACACTCTTGTCGACCACAACAAGGCCGTCGACAAATACATCCGGGGTAATTAAATGGCGCGGGGCCGATTCATTACGTTCGAGGGCATCGACGGCGCAGGCAAGACCACGCATCTCGCGTGGTTTTGCGACCAGCTTGCGCAGAAGCTCGCACCCTCGGGCCGCGCGGTCGTCATGACGCGCGAGCCGGGCGGCACGCCGCTCGGCGAGTCGATCCGGGAAATCGTGCTACATCAGTCGATGGACCTCGAAACCGAGGCGCTGCTGATGTTCGCGGCGCGCCGCGAGCACCTCGCCAAGGTGATCGAGCCCGCGCTCGCGCGTGGCGACTGGGTGCTCTCCGACCGTTTCACCGACGCCACCTTCGCCTATCAAGGCGGCGGCCGCGGCCTGCCGCGCGACAAGCTCGAAACGCTCGAGCGCTGGGTGCAGGGCGGTTTCCAGCCGGATCTGACGGTGCTGTTCGACCTGCCGCCCGACACCGCGAGCGAGCGGCGCGGCGCGGCGCGCGAGCCCGACCGTTTCGAGAGCGAGTCCGATGCGTTCTTCAAGCGCACGCGCGCCGAGTACCTGCGCCGCGCGGAAGAGGCGCCATACCGTTTCGCCATCGTCGACTCTTCGCTGGGCATCGACGTGATTCGCAAGAAACTCGAGCATGTGATCGCAGCGCTTTGATTCAAAGGCGATATTTGACGTTCTTATATGGCAGCGCGGACTTCAGCCCAATTCTCATGAAGATCGCCTAAACGATTGACTCCGAAGATGACCTATCCCTGGCAAACCGACGACTGGCAACGCTTGCAGCAGCTGCGCAGCCACTGGCCGCATGCTCTCCTGCTGCATGGCCAGGCGGGCATCGGCAAGCTCCAGTTCGCGCAGCATCTGGCGAAGGGGTTGCTCTGCGAATCGCCGCAGGCCAACGGTGAACCGTGCGGTGCCTGCGCCGCGTGCCACTGGTTTGCGCAGGGCAATCATCCCGACTACCGCATCGTCGTGCCCGAGGCATTGGCCGCAGAGATCGGCCAGGCCGGCGAGGACGACGCCAAGGCCGATAGGGCTGAGAAGGGAGACGGCGAAGAGGGCAAGAAGAGCCGCGCGCCGAGCAAGGAAATTCGCATCGAGCAGGTGCGCGCGCTGCTCGACTTCGCGGGCGTGGGCTCGCACCGCGGTGGCCTGCGCGTGGTCGTGCTGTATCCGGCCGAGGCGCTCAACGTCGCCGCCGCCAACGCGCTCCTGAAGACGCTCGAGGAACCGCCCGCCGGCGTGGTGTTCCTGGTGGTGTCGGCGCGCATCGACCGCCTGCTGCCTACCATCATCAGCCGTTGCCGCCAGTGGCCCATGGGCACGCCGGCGCCCGAGGCCGCCACGGCGTGGCTCGCGCAGCAGGGCGTGGACGACGCGCCGGCGCTGCTCGCAGAAGCCGGCGGCGCGCCGCTCGCGGCGCTCGCGCTCGCGCACGACGAAAACCGCACGCTGCGCGACTGGACGCTGGCCCAGCTCGCGGCGGGCCCCGCCTGCGACGCCTTTGCCTGCGGCGAGACGCTGCAGAAGCTGCCGGTGCCGCTCGTGCTTGGCTGGCTGCAGCGCTGGGCCTACGACCTGCTCGCCGAACGCACCGCGGCCCGCCCGCGCTATTTTCCGCAGGCCGCCAGCGCTCTCGCGCGGTGCGCCGCGAAGCTCGACGCGGCGGCGCTGGCGCGCTACATGAAAACCGTCACGCGCCAGCGCGCCGTGGAGAACCATCCGCTGAATGCGCGCCTCGTGTTCGAGGAACTCTTTCTCGGCTATCGTGAATTGTTCGCCTGACCGGCCAGGCTGAGCCGAACCACCCTTCGCAGGACCACCCATGTTTGTCGATTCGCATTGCCATATCAACTTCGAGGGCCTCGGCGACCGCCTGCCGCAAGTGCTCGAGAACATGCGCGAGAACGCCGTCACGCACGCGCTGTGCGTGTCGGTCGACCTCGAAACGCTGCCTTCGGTGCTCGATATCGCGAGCCGCTACGAGAATGTCTACGCGTCGGTGGGGGTGCATCCCGATCACGAGCACATGAGGGAGCCCAGCGTGGCCGAACTGGTCGAGCTGGCGCAGCACCCGAAAGTCGTGGCGATCGGGGAAACGGGGCTCGATTACTATCGCCTGGGCGAGCGCACGATCGCCGACATGGAATGGCAGCGCGAGCGCTTTCGCACGCATATCCGGGCGGCGCACGCCACGGGCAAGCCGCTCATCGTCCATACGCGCGCAGCTTCGGACGACACCCTGCGCATCATGGAAGAAGAGCGTGCGGGAGAGCCTGGCGGCGTGATGCACTGCTTCACGGAGCCGTGGGCCGTTGCCGAGCGCGCGCTGGCGCAAAACTTCTACATCTCGCTGTCCGGCATCGTGACGTTCAAGAGCGCGACGGACGTCCAGGAAGTGGCGCGCCGCACGCCGATCGAGCGCCTGTTGATCGAAACGGATTCGCCATACCTTGCGCCAGTGCCATTTCGGGGCAAACCCAATGAACCTGCGTACGTCAGCCATGTCGGAAGATTCATTGCGCAGCAACGCGGGTTGCCGGACGCCGAACTCGGCGCTGTCACCACGCAGAATTTTTTCCGGCTCTTCAAGATCCAGCCGCAGGCCTGAATCGCGAACCGCGTGCTGCCAATTGTATTCAATATCAACGAGATAGCAGATAACGTTAAGGCTTGACATGAACTCGAAACCGCTTTCGCTCGCCGCCCATCCCGTTCGCCGCACGGCCGCCGCGCTCGTGCTCGGCGTCGCCGCCACGCTGTTCGGCGCCGCGGCGCACGCCGCACCGATCGACTCGCTCGTGAAGGGCGTCAAGTTCGACGACGACAAGGGCGTGCAAAAGGCGCTCGCGAACGGCATGGACCCGAACGCCACCGACGACCAGGGCATGCCGCTCCTCGTGCTGGCCGCGCGTGAGAAGTCCGACAAGGTCGCAGCGGTGCTGCTCGACAACCCGAAGACGAACATCGCCGCCGAAGACCGCGCGGGCGAGAACGCGCTGATGCTCGCCGCGCTCAACGGCGACGTGGATCTCGTCAAGCTCCTCATCACCAAGGGCGCCGAGGTCAACAAGAAGGGCTGGACGCCGCTGCACTACGCCGCCGCGAACGGCAGCGACGACGTCGCGAAGCTGCTGATCGGCTATTCGGCCGACGTCAACGCGCTGTCGCCCAATGGCACGACGCCGCTGATGATGGCCGCGCGCGGCGACCATCTCACGACGCTGCAGCTGCTGCTCGAGCATGGCGCGACGCTCGGCGCGAAGAACCAGATCGGCATGACCGCACTCGATTTCGCGCGCCAGTACAAGGCGCCGGACGCGATCAAGGACCTCACGGCGCGTATGACGCAGGCTGGCCTGCCGACGGCGAATACGGCGGCGCCGCAAAACAGTGCAAAATAATGGGGATGAAGGCGGCCGCACCGGACCAACGCGGCCGCCCCGCGGCGCTCGAGGCGCCGCTTCCCACGACATCTCAAGGAGAACCATGCTGCGGGTTCTGATCTGTGCGGGCGCGATGGCGTTACCGCTCTCCGCTTTCGCATTCACGGCAAGCGACCTCAACCGCCTTTGCACGAAGACCGACCTGGCTTCGCGCAGCGCGTGCGCCGCCTACATCGAAGGTGCCGCTGACGGCATCTTCAATACCATCGACGCCATAGGCGGCACTACCGGGCCGCGCGTGGGTCAATACTTCTGCCTGCCGCCGGACGCGCGCTCCACCCAGCTCACCGACGCGGTGCGCAAGTACATCGCCGACAACCCGAACGTGGCCGGCTATAACGCCAGCACGGCCATTTCGCTGGGGCTCGGCAAGGCGTTTCCCTGCAAGACCGGCAACGGGAGCTGAAGCCGGCTGGTTTGTGTTGTCATCGTGTAGCTAGAAACGCGGCGCGGCGCATTCCATTGCCGCGCCGCTCGTCATCGAGGCTGCTGCGAGGCCATCTGTAACCGGCCGCCGCGGCCATGGCGCGTCAGGACGCTCGCCGTCCCGATTGGGCATACCGGGGCCGAACCGGGCGCAAGCTGCGCCGTTTTCGTCCGCGGGCCTGCGCCCGTGCCGTTTCCACGAGTCGCCTTATTGCTCAGGATGCTCAGGAGGAACTGGCCGCAGATGCCGACACTCGACGATCTTTCCCATTTCGCCGACGCGCCGCTGCAAAACTGGCTCGGCACGTTGTTCGTGAGCGCGCTCGCGCTCGTCTTCGCGCTCGCCATTCACTGGCTCTGCGGGCGCGTGTTGCTGCGCGTCGCGCGCCCCTATCCGCGCGTCAGCGTGTTCCTGCGTTGCATCCGCAAGCCGGCTCTGGCCGTGCTCGCCATCCTCGCGATCCAGTTCGTCTGGTGGCAGGCGCCCGAAACGCTCAGGCACATCAGCGGCCTGCGCGAGTTGTGCGCGTTCGCGCTGATCGCCGCGATCACCTGGCTCTCGGTGCGCTGCGCAGCGGCTATCGGCGAGGCGATCATCGCCGCGCATCCGCTCGACATCGCCGACAACCTCCAGGCCCGCCGCATCCACACCCAGGCCCGCGTGCTCGCGCGCACGGTGATGGTGCTCATCATCATCGTCGGCGTGGGCTCGGCGCTCATGACCTTCCCGAACGTGCGGCAGATCGGCGCGAGCCTGCTCGCCTCGGCCGGTGTCGCCGGTCTCGTCGCCGGTATCGCGGCACGCCCCGTGCTGGGGAATCTGATTGCCGGTCTGCAGCTCGCGCTCTCGCAGCCGATCCGGCTCGACGACGTGGTCGTGATCCAGGGCGAGTGGGGGCGCATCGAGGAAATCACGGGCACCTACGTATCGGTGCGGATCTGGGACCAGCGGCGGCTCATCGTGCCGCTGCAGTGGTTCATCGAGAATCCCTTCACGAACTGGACGCGCAGCAGCTCGCAGATCATCGGCACGGTGTTCCTGTGGCTCGATTACCGCATGCCGCTCGCGCCGCTGCGCGAGGCGCTTGCGCGCATCGTCGACGGTGCGCCGGAATGGGACCGCCGCGTGCAGGTTTTACAGGTCACCGATGCCAACGAGCGCGCCATGCAACTGCGCGTGCTGGTGAGTTCTCGGGATTCCGGGCTCAACTGGGACCTGCGCTGCCGCGTGCGCGAAGGCCTGCTCGATTTCGTGAACGAGCAGTATCCCCAGTACCTGCCACGGGCGCGCGCCGAGGTTTCGGCGGATCTCGAAAGCAGCACGGGGGAAGTGCCGTCGTTCGTGCGGCGACCGGCGCGGCAGTCGGCGGCCAGCACGGCGGCGCATACCGAGGCCGATCCGGTGACGGGCACGCGTGTGCCGGGCGATAACGAAGAACGGGAGGCGCAGCGCCCGCCGCCGCCCGCCGCAACGGCGGACGCCGAAGCGGCCAACACGGGCGAGCCCGCAACCGCGAGCCGCCGCGACAGCGGGTGAGGGGCGGCGAACAACGACTGCGGCACGGCGCTGGGGATTTGTATTCAGCAGCCGATGCAGCAGCTTGAATACAGGAGGAGGGACCGCAAGATGGGCAGACTGATAGTCGTCTCGAACCGCGTGGCGACGCCGACGGAGACCAAAGGCTCGGCGGGCGGGCTCGCGGTCGGTGTATTCGGCGCGTTGAAGGACGCGGGCGGCGTGTGGTTCGGCTGGAGCGGCGACGTGGTGAGCGAGACGGTGGCGAATGCGGGCCCGGCGCTCGTCGAAGACGGTCACGTCACCTTTGCGACGGTCGGCCTGACGCGCAAGGACTACGATCAGTACTACCGGGGCTTCTCGAACGCCACGCTCTGGCCGGTCTTCCACTATCGCAACGACCTCGCGCGCTACGAGCGCGACGAATACGCGGGCTACCGGCGCGTGAACGCCTGGCTCGCGCACAAGCTCATGAAGCTGATCCACCCGGACGACAACATCTGGGTTCACGACTATCACCTGATTCCGTTTGCGGAGGCGCTGCGCTCCGAGGGCGTGCACGATCGCATCGGCTTCTTTCTGCACATTCCGTTTCCTTCGCCGCAGGTGCTGAAGACCATCCCGCCGCATGACGAGCTTGTCAGATCGCTGTGCTGCTACGACCTGCTCGGCTTCCAGACGAGCAACGACCAGCAGGCATTTCACGACTACATTGCGCGCGAGGCGCACGGCAAGGTGGGCGTGCGGGCCGCGAACGACGAGCACGGCGAAGTCGAGGCCTATGGCCGCAAGCTGCGCACGGGCGTCTACCGCATCGGCGTGTTCCCGGACGAGATCGCCGAGCAGGCCGCGCGCTACGAGAGCCGCCAGCACGTGCTCGACCTCAAGCAGAGCCTCGAAGGGCGCAAGCTCATCATGAGCGTGGACCGCCTCGACTATTCGAAAGGGCTGGTCGAGCGCTTCCATGCGTTCGAGCAGTTGCTGGAGACGTCGCCCGAATGGCGCGGCAAGGTCACGCTCGTGCAGATCGCGCCGCCCACGCGTTCGGACGTCGCGAGCTACAAGGTGATACGCGAGGAACTGGAGCGGGAAGCCGGCCGCATCAACGGCCGCTACTCGGGCCTCGACTACACGCCGATCCGCTATCTGAGCCAGCAGTACGACCGCTGGAAGCTGATGTCGCTCTTTCGCGAGTCGCAGGTGGGTTATGTGACGCCGCTGCACGACGGCATGAACCTCGTCGCCAAGGAGTACGTCGCCGCGCAGAATCCCGACGATCCCGGCGTGCTCGTGCTCTCGATCTTCGCCGGCGCCGCCGCCGAGCTCACGGGCGCGCTGCTCGTGAATCCGCATGACGCGGCCAGCATGTCCGAGGCACTGGAGCGCGCGCTCTCGATGCCGCTCGACGAGCGCCGCGCGCGCTACCAGACCAACATGGCGGCGCTCAGGCGCAACGATCTCGGCGTGTGGCGCGATAACTTCCTGCGCGATCTCGCGGCGGTGCCGCAGCCGCGCTGATATCGCCCGACCCTGACCACGCCCGCGCAGCGCGCACGATGGTGCGTTTGCGCGATTGCGTATGATGCTCCGTTGGCCTGCTCAGGCACTGACTCCTTACGTTGATGCTGACATGCCAGGTAGGGAAAACGCAGGGTTTGTTTCGGCATGTAACACCGTATAGCAAATGAAAGACTGGCGGCGCGTGCGCCCGGCTTGCCGAATAATGGGCAGATCGCCGCGTCGCCGATGCGCGCCGGAAGCCGAGCCCGCACGAATCCGGGCGAACCCGAATGAGGCTCGGACGGCGCGGACGCAGGCCCCGTCTGGCTTAGAATGACCAGCACCGCAAGAACGGGCAACGCGGCCCCGTTTTCTGGAGACACCTGATGAGAATTGCGCAGATCGCCCCGCTGACCGAATCGGTTCCGCCCAAGCTGTACGGCGGCACCGAGCGCGCCGTGTCGTATATCACCGAAGCACTGGTCGACCTCGGGCACGACGTCACGCTGTTCGCGAGCGGCGATTCGCTCACGAGCGCGAAGCTCGAGCCCGTGTGGCCGCGCGCGCTGCGGCTCGACCCCGGCATTCGCGACCGCATCGCACCGCACATGCTCCTCATGGAGATGGTGCGCCGCCAGGCCAACCAGTTCGACGTGCTGCACTTCCATATGGACTACTACTCGTTTTCGGTGTTCAAGCGCCAGGAAACGCCGTTCGTGACGACGCTGCACGGCCGTCTCGATCTGCCCGAGCAGCAGCCGGTATTCGACACGTTCAACACCGCCCCCGTCATTTCGATTTCGAATGCGCAGCGCCAGCCCATGCCGCAGGCGCGCTGGCTGCGCACGGTCTACCACGGCCTGCCCGAGAAGCTCTACGTGCCGCAGCCGGTGGAGCAGCGCTACCTTGCGTTTCTCGGCCGCATTTCGCCGGAAAAGCGCGTGGACACGGCGATTCGCATTGCCGGGCGCTGCGGTCTGCCCATTCGCATTGCGGCCAAGGTCGACGAAGCGGACCGCGAGTATTTCGAACGCGACATCAAGCCGTTGCTCGCGTTGCCGCATGTCGAGTACGTGGGCGAGATCAACGACAGCCAGAAGGCCGAATTTCTCTCCGGCGCGCACGCGCTGCTGTTCCCCATCGACTGGCCGGAGCCGTTTGGCCTCGTCATGATCGAGGCGATGGCGTGCGGCACGCCCGTGGTCGCGTTCAATCGCGGCGCGGTGCCGGAGGTGGTCGAAGAGGGCGTGACGGGCTATATCGTCGAGGACGAGATCGGCGCCGTGGCGGCAGTGAACCGCATCTCGCGCATTTCGCGCGCGGGCGTGCGACGCCGCTTCGATGAGCGCTTCACATCGCACCGCATGGCGCAGGAGTACGTGCAGGCCTACGAGGCCGTGATTCGCGCGAACAAGCGCTCGCGCTTCAAGGTGATCGATACGTCCGCGAGCTGAGCCTCCGCGCGCTGGGCGCGCGCGGACGCGTGGCGCGGGACGCGGGACGCGCGTTACAGTTCGAGCTTCGTGATCTTCGTGCCGCCGAGCGAGAGGTCGCCCATCAGCCCGCTGTTGGTGAGCACGAAAACTTCGACGGGATGGGTGCCCGTGGTGGTGTCGATCGTGCCGTTCGCGCCGACCTTCACGAGCGCGACAGAGGCGTCGCCGCCCACTGCCCAGCCGTTCGAATTCTGGAATTTGGCGAGCGCCTCCTCAGTCATGAAGAGGTAGATGACGGACTTCGACTGCACACCGAGCGTCGCGCCAACCGATGCCGACGAGGTGCTGAAGAAGCCGACCGTCTTGCCGCCCACGCGCAGCGCGCCGTCGCCATGCTCGCCGCCCACGCCGATGCCCGCCTGGATCACGCGCGGGAACACCAGGATGCCACGCGCCTTGCCGACCATCTCGCGCGAGCCGGGCACGGTCTGATAGAGGCGCGACAGCGTGGCGTCGACATCGGAGTCGATCGACTGGGCGCGCGACGCATTGGCGGCAGCGCTGGGTGTATCGCTGCCGGTGGTGGTGCAGCCCGAAAGCGCCGCTGCGCCGAGGGCGATCGCGACTGAAGCCTTCAAGAGGAAGCGAGATGCGGTCATCTTGTTCTCCGTTCCGGTTGCCGGGCGCCGCAATGCTGCGGCGCTAACCGGTTATACATGAACGTTGCAATCCGCACGTTTAGGCTGCGCAGTTTGAAGGCCGCGCGAAGGGTCAGCCTTGAAAAAATACCTAGCGCTCCGGCACCGGCTTGGCCGTGGGCCGCCGCAAGGCGCGCTTCACGCCGCCGATCAGCACGCCGATCCCGAGCAGCACCGCAGCCGGCACGACCCAGTAGCCGACGAACGCATGCCACAGGTAGCCGGCGAGCGTCGAGCGCCGCACCGCGTATTCGTCGCGCGCTTCCTGATGGCGTGGCGCGTTCGCCGCGAGCACTTCGGCGGGGCAGCCGGCCGCGCGCGCCGCGTCGGGCGTGCCGCGACAGCGCAGCGGCGCCCCGGCGGCGCGCTCGGCATCCGTGAACGTCCAGGTGCTCAGCGCGCGTTGCAGGTCCGCGCGGTTATACGCCATCTCGTCCTGAATCTCGCGCACCGCGACGATCATCACGGGCACGAGCCAGAAGACGATCACCATCAGCCAGCGGCGAAACCAGCGGTTCTTGTGTCTCCATGCCATCTGCGCCTCCGTTCGATGCCTTTGGCATCAACGTCAACGCGGCGGCCCGATGGCTAGTGTGTTATGTCGTTGGGGGAAAGGGCCGCCGCTGCAGCCATCATAGGAGAAAAACGGCGCGGTCGAATGCGGGGCAAAGCGCGATTTCGCGCACTTCGTGCAGATCGACGTTGATTCGCACAACGCAGGAGCCGCATGTGCGCGGCAAATGAGGAAGCGCTGCAGTGCACAACGCGGGCGCATTAAAGCGCGGCGCATAAAAAAGCGCCGCAGCAAACGCTGCGGCGCGCGGATCCTGACGGAGCAGGAAAGTGCCTGGACGCTTCGCTCAGCTCTTCGTCGAGAGGCACTGCTTCATGAACGCCTTGCGGTCATCGCCTTTCTTGTCGCCAGCCTGGGTATTGCACGCCTTCATCCGTTCCTGCTGGCTCATCGTGGGCGCCGGGGCGCCGGCGGCCGAGAGACATTGTTTCATGAACGCCTTGCGGTCATCCCCCTTCTTGTCGGCGGCCTGCGTGTTGCAGGCCTTCATCTTGTTCTGCTGGCTGTTGGCCGCCGGCGCGGAGGCGGGCGCAGCCGTTTGCGCGAAGGCCGGCGCGGCCAGCACGCCGCCCAGCACGATTGCAGCAATGACGGATTGCATCTTCATCGTTCACTCCCATGAATTTGGACGTTGTCGCTAGACGTGCGGCCAGGCCGTGACTGGCGGGCGCACCTCGCGCGCGCCGCCATTACGGCGAAGCCGCCATTAAAACGACGCGACAGCGTTTTTGGTTGACGTGCGCGCTGCTGCACAATGGTCGCCAGCGGCCGTCCTCCCAGTCCGCTTCGGCCGCAACAGCACGGAGAACGCACATGCATTACCTCTTGATGTACGAACTCGCCGACGATTACCTCGAACGCCGCCCCGAGCACCGCGGCGCCCATCTGGCGCTCGCGTGGGCCGCGGTGGAACGCGGGGAACTGCTCCTCGCGGGCGCGATTGCCGATCCCGTCGACAACGCGCTGCTGCTCTTTCAGGGCGACAGCGCGGCCGCCGCCGAGGCGTTCGCGCGCGCCGACCCGTATGTGCGCTCCGGGCTCGTAAAGAACTGGCGCGTGCGGCCGTGGCAAACGGTGGTGGGCGAGCAGGCTTCGAACCCGGTGCGATAAGGCACGACGGCGGCAATAGCGTTGGCAACGGCGGTGGCAACAAGTGCGGCGACAGCGGCGACAGCGGCAATAGCGGTGAGAAGTCCGGCACCGGCCGCGCCACGGCTCAGTCTTGCGCGCCGCCGTCGGTCTGGCTGGCCGCGGCCTGGTCGAGCAGGTCGCGCACGGTTTCGTCGCTGATCTGGTCGAAGTCGAGATAGAACTGGCCGACGGCATAGAACGGCTCGGGCATGCGCGCGCAAACGAATTCGTCCACGGCCCCGCCCAGGCGTTCCTGCGAGCCCGCGGGCGCCACCGGCAACGCGGCGACGATGCGCGCCGGGCCAAGCGTCGCGAGCGCGAGCGCGGCCGCCTTGAGCGATGCGCCCGTGGCCATGCCGTCGTCGACGACGATCGCCACGCGGCCCGCCACCGCGAGCGGGGCGCGCTCGCCGCGATAGCGCGCCTCGCGGCGGCCAAGCTCGATGCGTGCGAGCGACATCGCGCTCTGCAATTGCGCCTCGCTCACGCCGGCCGTGCGCACGAGCGCGCTGTCCACGTACTGCGCGCCGTTCGACGACAGCGCGCCCATCGCGAGTTCCGTCTGCCAGGGCACGCCGAGCTTGCACACGGGCAAGACATCGAGCGGCACGCGCAGCGCCTGCGCGACTTCGTAGCCCACCGGCACGCCGCCGCGCGGAAGCGCGAGCACGATGACATCGCGTCTGCCGGCGTAGGCCGAGAGCGAGCCGGCGAGCAGACGGCCCGCCTCGCGGCGATCGGTAAAGGGGCGTTCCATGAGGCGGTCCTCCCATCTCGGTCCATGCGAGGCTGCAATGGAACGATGCGTCCAGTGTGCCACTCACGGCTTTACGTTGCTGCCAAACCAGGCCCAGGACCAGGTCCAAAACCTGGCTCACGGCGCGAGCAGGGCGCGCATGCCAGCTTCAGCTGCGATTCAATCTCGGGCCACGCTCATTTGCATACGTGGATTTCTCGTTTGGCGCGGGCGCACAGCCTCGTTACGATCAACCCGATCCCGCCACCGACGAGGGCCCGCCATGTCCGAAACCACCTCCTTCAAGCCGCGTGTCGTCGAGCCGGTCGTGCCCGATGCGCCCGACGGACTCGGGCTCGCAGTCGAACTGTGGCTGGCGCGCCCGGTCGACGGCATCGCGGGCCGGGCCCTGCGCATTCATTTGCGCCACGGCGCGCGCATGGAGCAGGCCGAGACACTGCGCGACCTGCTCCATGCGATCGGCACGGAAATCGTCGTGTCCTGAGCGCTCGCGCGCGGCACGCTCGCCGCCGCTCAATCGAGCGGCGTGGCAAAGAGCGCGTCGAGCAGGTTCGACGAGGACGTGTCGGCGAGGCGCGTGAGCGATTCGACCATGCGCACCTGGCAGTCCACGAGCGGCAGCATGCGAATGCGCCGCGACTCGCCGAACTCCGCGTGCGCGATCACCCCGACACCCACGCCTTGCGCGATTGCGGTTTGCAGTGCCTCGCGGCCGTCCACGTAGAGCACGGGTTGCACCTGCAGCCCTTTGCGCACGAGTTCGGCTTCGAGCAGTTGCTGCGTGACCGAATGGGTTTCGCGAAACACCATCGGCTCAAGCACGAGTTCCTCGTAGGTCATGCGGCGCTTTTTGGCGGCGGGGCTCTCGGCGGGCACGACCGCGACCAGCGGTTCCTCGCGCAACACGCGCGCCTGCAACCGGCTGTGCACCTGGCGAGCGGCCGTGATCGCCGCGTCGGCTTCGCTCGCGAGTACGCGGCGCATGCATTCCGTCGCGTTTGCGATGGCGAGCTTGATGACCACTCCGGGATAGCGCCGCCTGAACGCGCCGATCAGCTTGATGGCGAGGTCGGGCGCGTCGGCGGCGAGCGCGAGTTCGCCCGATTCGAGCGCGCCCGCGGCTTCCAGTAGCCGCCGCGCGTCGCGCTCGCAGCCCACCATCTGGCGCGTAACCGCAAAAAGCCGCCGCCCGAGTTCGGTGAGTTCGACGCCGCGCGGCCCGCGCTCGAACAGCTTGACCCCGAAATCCTGCTCGAGCCGCCGCACGTGGTCCGACACGGCTGGCTGCGTGAGCGAGAGCGCTTGCGCAGCGCGCGAGAAGCCGCCGTGTTCGGCGACCGCGTGAAAAGCCCGCAACTGCGCGTATTGCATGCCGAAGCACTCCGCTGAAGACTGATAAGTTTCACTGATATCGGCATAGATTATATCGATTTTACCGATGGAAGGCGCTGCGCTAACGTGTCGGCATCGACTCTTCTGATGCCCACCGGAGCCCGCATGACCCTCCCTGCCGAGCCGTATCTCCTGACCCCCGGACCGCTCACCACCGCGGCCTCGACCAAGGCCGCGATGCAGCGCGACTGGGGCTCGTGGGACGCCGACTTCCGCGCCATGACCGCACAGTTGCGCCGCGCGCTGCTCGACATCGC
>Ga0306920_100006020_pt1 | contig 15751 bp, 20 predicted proteins | sample flu12Cox44000170_FD_204666 | JGI IMG/M metagenome (GOLD analysis project Ga0306920, IMG submission 204666) | Lab enrichment of tropical soil microbial communities from Luquillo Experimental Forest, Puerto Rico - flux4day.12C.oxic.44.000.170 (v2)... | ecosystem: Environmental > Terrestrial >... | reverse complement strand
CGGATATGGCAACGATTGAAGTTGAGCGGCAGGTGCTGCCGATTCTCGACAGCCCGAACCAGGGGGCGCGTTTTTACAACCCTGATTTACCCTCGAGCGAGCCCTTTGTACCCGGCCACCGCACCTGTGCTGGCTGTGGGCCCTCCATACAGTACCGCATGACGAGCAAGGCGGCGGGCGACAACACGATCCTGGTGGGACCGACAGGCTGCATGTATGTGGCTAACAGTTCGTATATGTGTACCCCTTACAACGTGCCTTGGGCCCATACCCAGATTGGCAGCTCGGGCAGCTTCACCGCGGGCGTCGCGGCCGCCTACGAAGCCATGATCCGCAAGGGCAAGTGGAAGGGAGCCTTCCCCAACATTATTTGCGAGGCGGGCGACGGCAGTGCCTCCGACATCGGCATCGGCTCGATCTCCGGCGCCCTCTATCGCAACCACGATTGTCTGATCATCTGCTACGACAACGAGCAGTACGCCAACACCGGCATCCAGGCCTCGTCCCGTACCCCTTATGGCGGAATGACTACCTTCTCGCCTCCCGGACCCAAGATTCCCGAGGCGAAGAAGTTGTTTCCCAAGGACCTCGCCCGCATGATGGCGGCAGGCCACCCCCACTGCTACGTGGCGACCGCCAGCGTGGGCTATCCCATCGACTTAATGAACAAGGTACGCAAGGGACTCAACCACAGGGGCGCTGCGTTCCTGATGGTCTACACCCCCTGCCAGAAGGGCTTCGTGTACGAGACCCCGCGCTCCATCGACCTTGGCCGGCTGGTTGTCGAGTGCGGGCTCTACCCGGTCTGGGAGTGGAACCCGGAACAGCGAGAGTTTGATTACAGTTTTCGCCCTCAAAGCATGCGACCTGTATCGGAGTACTTGAAATTGCAGGGGCGCTTCGGCCATCTGCACGCCGAGCACGTCGCTACCCTGCAGCAGTTTGCCAACGAACAATGGCGGATGATGAGCGTCGAGCTCCCCGAGGCCCTGATTCAGGCCGCCGAAGCGAAAAACCAGGCCAATATGGCGTCCGCGGAAGAGGCCGCGGTTGTGGCACAGACCGTATGAATACCAAAGCGACCCCTCCACCGGCGGCTCCCGGAACACAGGAGAGCTATATCGTCAGCGAAGGCAAGAAACGCGGCGCGACGCGCGACGTGCGGCCGGAAGCGGCTTTTGACCGCTACTACACCGTTCTGCGCGTGCATGCAGGCGACGCCTTGCTCACCGACAACTGGCACACCAATGAAGTGCTGCAACATGCTCGTAACAACTTCGAAGGAAACACTTTCGCGATGCGCACGCTGGAGGCCTGGGGCGCGATCGTTGAAAGCGATAACCGTGCCTATTACACTGCCGGCGGCCGAGTGTGGGTAATGGATCTGGAGCCATCGGAAGGCAAGAAGCAGCGCCTGCCCGGCGCCGGCAAGAGTTAAGCTACGGTTGCCCCGTATCCTGCTCATCGACGACACGCCCGAGATTGCCGAGCTCTTGACCTTTGCGCTCCGCGACCGTGGCCACGAGGTCTTTGCTGCGGGATATGCCGCCGCCATCCATGAGCTGGTTGTTCAGCACCGCGCTGATGCCCTTGTGCTCGACTGCTCCGCCTTCGACATGAGCGAGTCGCTCTTCGACAGCCTTCGCGACGACCCGACCCACGCTGAGCTTCCGATTGTCATTGTTACGGATACGCCCGAGGCGGCTGAGGCGAGCCTCCGCGCACGAAACGCGCGAAGAGTGTTGGTGGTCCGCAAGCCATTCACCGGGGCACAGGTCGCCATGGCCCTCGATCAACTGCTGGCATAGGTGTGCCGGTGCCGAGCATGGACGAATGGCCAGACATCCGCACCGGGGCGTTACCGGGCCGGGAACACAAGGAAAGCTGGCCATGATCCGGAAGCGTCTGTACCTCGGCCGTCAGGCGCGAGACCTGACTCAATTCGTTGCATTTCGTGTAGGAGGGAGTATGCGACATCGCTTCGCCGTGCTTTGTATTGCGGGGCTTGCGGCTCTGGCGCTTGCGCAAGAACCGGCAACGCCGCATAAGGCCGGGGAAAGCCAGCAGCCCGCCGAGCCCGGTTTGAAGGAGATGTTTGAAGCCAAAATCAAGGCCGAATGGGAGGCATTAAAGACCAAGGACAGGAAGGCATACGCCGAACTTTTGGCCGACGATTACCAGGGAGTCGAAGTCGATGGCAGAGGCGAGCGTAATAAAATCCAATCCTTGAACGAACTGGCTGCCGAAAATGTCTACAACTACACACTGTCGGCCTTCAACGTCACCCCGCTGGGCCCGGATGCCGCCATGGTCATCTACGAGGTCACCATGCAGTTCCCGCCCACGGCCGAGGTGCGCTACTCGCGCGTGTATATCACTGAAATCTGGGTCAAGCGCGCCGGGCAATGGAAAGAACTCCATTACCAGGAAACCCACGTAAAGTAGGCCTTCTCACCGCCCGAAATTACCTGCAACCGGGAAAGCGGCGCTGCCATCTTTGTGTTAGGAGCATCCACTATGAGACAACTGTGGCTTGCTGTGCTGCTTTCGGCCGGTTTCCTCCTGGCACAAGACAGCAATCCCAACGCCGCCAGCCAGCAAAGCTCAAAGGGTTCCAAGGACGAGGTAACCATACAGGGGTGCGTCAGCAGACGTACCGGCGATTACATACTGGTGAAGCAGAACCCCGTCGGCACTTACATTCTTCAGGCTACCGGCAAAATAAAGCTCGGCCCTTACCTGGGACAAAGAGTGGAAGTAACTGGGAGGGAGTCACCTTCGCTGAGCACAAGCTCCGACGCCTTGTCAAGGCTGGGTTCTCCATCCCCGGTGATGATAAGGGTCACTTCCATCAGGACCGTCGCCCAGCAATGCGCCGTGCACCCAGTCCAGTAGCACGGGGAAGCCTAGCCACAATCCGGGGGCATGGCCTGGATCTCGGATTCGGAGTTGCACGGAGGTTTGTTCTTGGCGGGCTCCATGAAGGACGGCCGGCTGTAGCGCAGGATCCACAACCCCTCGTTATTGGTGAGATAGATTAAGCCGTGCCCGCCATCAGGAAGGACACTGGTAACCCCCTTAAACTCCTCAAGGGTTTTCGGATTGTGCGGGTCGGTCACGTCCAGCACGCGCACCGTATCCGTGGGACGGCTGCTGCTGGCGATGGTGGTGGGTTTCTTCTCCGGTGCGGCGGCGATAGCAACATCCGGGCTGATCATCTCCATGGTTCCCGAGGTGACTTGGCTCGCCTCTGCAGTTCGGTGGAGCAGCTTCGGCATCTCGGGCTTGGTTACATCCACGATCATGAAGCCTTGCTTGGAAGCCTGCTGCACGTAAAGGAAACTCCTTCCCTCCTGCCTTTGCAGCAACATTTGGTCTCCCGTTGCCTGGGGCAGCGGCAAATGCGCAATCACGGTTGCCGGCACATCCGTGGGCCGCTTACGAGCGTCATCTTGCGCAGGCGACAGCGCGGTGAAAAACACTACGATCACCGGCACTAAGATTTGACTGGCAACACTTCGAAGCTTCTCCATAAATCACACCAACTTCCCCGGGGACGCAACCGCGTCAAACTATAGCATAAGCATTTCTCAGCCCGAGTCCGCCCTCACCTTCATCGCGGCACCGGTTTGCCTTTCTCCGTCATTGTTCCGCGAATACGCCCACACAGCCGTTGCTGGTCTGCGTCGTGCATATCCCACCCGACTGCAGGGGCACAAACGCGTGATTATTGCCGGCATCAACCGCAATGCTATGCGAGTTCGCATTGGTGTTAACGTTTTGTAGCCAGAGCTTTGTGCCGGCGTCGATTACGCCCATAACCGGGCCGGTGGGAAAGTCCCTCGCCGCCACGTAGTAGCGGTTGTCGCCCGGGTTGTACCATGTCTCATCAACACCGCCTACATTATTGATGGTGACCAGGATGTTGCCGGAGGTCCCATCAATGATGTACAGGTTCGGTGGGAATGCCGTTCCATCGTGATCCGCACAACCTACGAGAAAGTTGTTGCCCGGGCCCTGGACGACGCTGGTCGGCATGCAATTGGGCATTACGAAGCTGTTAACCACCACCGGCCCGTTGGGATTTCCAAGCCGGGGATCGATTTCATCGATGCTGCCGATACTTGTGATGGTGATAGAGTTTGGATTCGTCTGCAGCAAATGGCCGGTGTTGGAATTCCAGACCATTCCCCCCAAACCGGCGGGCGCTATTGCGCCGGCGCAATTTCCGGCAGGGGTCGCTTGATTGCAGAAAGCACCCGTCGTTGAGTTGACCAGGGGCCCGTGATGGCACGGGATGGTGTACGCGACCCCGCCCGGAGTTACGCCCACCCCTGGGATCCCTGAGGCCAATGAGCCGGAAACACCACCAAACGTCGTAGGGTTGGATGGATCCGGGCAGGGGAACGTGCCCCCAACCGTATCGACCGGAGTAGTGGCATTCAGGCCCATGCCTCCGGACGCCGAGCCTCCTGCGCCGTCGTAGTAGATTTGACCGATAATGCAGCTGGGCGGATTAAAAGAAGCACCGGCGGCGGGAGTCACCGGCGTCGACGCTGTTCCTTGCGCGGGATATGGGCTGGGGAGCGGCGCCGCAGGGAAGGGACCATAAGGGGTCGTCGAGTCGATCGGCAGGCAATGCTGCTGCGCCAGGGTTCCGGTTTTGCCGACGATGTGCGACATGTCAATAAATGTAACGAACGGTAATCCCGGGTCGCCGTTGATGACCGCCAGAACCTGGTGGACGGGGTCGTAGGCCATCTCGTCAGCCCGGTCATCTCCGCAAGTAGCGTTGGAGCCCGCCAATCCGTTCCAGGATGCGATACAGGGCGCTATTGAAAGGGGACCGTCCCAATCGCCGGCAACCCCGGTTGGTATGGTGGCCAATACGTTGGGCGGCGTCGGCGGGCTCGCTGATAAGTTCATGGTGCTCAGATCGAAGACCACGACGGAGGAGCTGCCATTGGCGGTAAACAGAATGTTGCCGTCAGGCGTCACCTCCTCCCCGTCGGGGCCCGACATTGGGTTCACGCCGTTGGCCCTCGAGGCGCAGCACTGGGCGCCGGGAAATCCCCCAAAAAGACCGTTGGCGCCGAACCCGGAGACAAGGTGGAACGGCTGATTTCTGCACCCGAAGCGGTTGAAATTGCCAAACACCGAGACGATGGGCGGAATACTGGGATCGCAGGGGCTGGCCTGGAAGCCCGCGCCCGTAACCGCGTTGGCGCCTTGGATGGCGTTCACGGAGAGGTTATTGTTGGTATCGACCACCACGACTGCAAGGCCGATGCGGTCGGAGATGTAGTCCAGGTGGGTGGCTTGATTGATCCAGCTGATGTCGAAGGAGTTGAACGGTCCGCCGGGCTCGCCCGTGGGATTGTGCTCGGGCACCGGGATGTTAACGATGTTGGTGTAACCGCCGGTGGTGGGTGTCTGGCACGTCGGACAGTTCTTGACACCTCCGCAACCGCTCTCCAGCACAAACAAGGCCGCGAGAAGAATCGTAGGCAGAATTTTCGATCTCATCGTATCTCCTCCTGCAAGTTCCCTTTCCATCAGCCTGCAACCAGCTTTGACGTCCATCCAAACCTTGTTACCCACTTTCATAACGAACCCCCCGCATAGCCTCAGAAGCGGTACTGCAGCTCCTGCAAGAAGACGACGATATTTTGCGGCACTTGCCCCGTAACGCTGGGCTGCCGCAGCCGATCCACGTTGATGTTGAACTGATACTTCACCCAGTAATTCAGGAACCAGTTGACGCCGAATGTGAACTGGTCGGTGCGATAGCTGTAGGTTGGCACGAATCCCGGTGTATAGAAGCTCAGGAAGTTCGCACCTGGCGCGATGGCCTGGATGGCCGAGTACCGGAACCCCACTCCCCACGCTCCCCATCCGTGCCCGGCTTTAGTCTCAGGTGTGCCCGGGCCAAACAATGGACGCTTGACCCTGGGAGTGCCGTTCTCGGGCTGTTTTTCGCCGGTGAGCAAGTAGGTTGAGCTGAGGTTCCAGGCCTTGGCGCCGACACCGGGAAGGGTGAAAAACCCGAGGCCCCCGACTGTCTCCGAGCCCACGCCGTTGCGTTGCTGCTGCAGTTGAACGTATTCGCCACGCAGGGCGAAGGGTCCTTCCAGGTACGTGAAGTCGGCCCCATACCGCGCGGTCGGGCCGTTGATCCGCAGGGAGGGGAAGAAGGTGTAAGCCAGGTCGGGTATCGCCCCGCTGAAGCTCACATCGTTGGAGAGGCCTCGGTACCAGGAGTAAGCGAACGAGCCGCCAAAGGCGAATTGCTTCAGGTATTGGTTCTTGGCGTTACGCCACGGATAGAGGCGAACTCTCGTCACGATTTCCGGCTCGTTCACTACCGCCGCGGCCACACCGCCCCGGCCATTGAACGCTCCCACGAAGTACTGGTAGGCGCCGTGCTTGATGTCCCCGTGAATGGTGATACCGGGACTGCGGTACGCGGTAACCACCGACGGGTAGAGCAATGCCTGCAAGCCGCGCTCGACAAAGTCCAGGTTGGTGGCGCCGGTGGAGAGTTCCTGACCGAAGGGCTCCTTGAATTGGCCCGCCTGGAATTGGATCTCGGGCCTGATCCTGGTGTTGAGATAGACATCGCGAACAATCGCGCCGGCGGTGGCGTTCGCGTCGGTCAGAATCGCGAAGTCGAAGTGCTTCCCGTAGAAGCCCTGGAAGCCGAAACGGGCGCGGCGTATCACAAATGTATTCGCCGGTGTTCCGTCGCCGACGTAGGCCCGGTAGTCGGTGTCGACGTACCCATATGGGTTGATGCCGGCCTGCCCGTCCGCACTCCTGATGAAAAAGTGCTCCCCGTCCCACCCCGCGGTAAGAGGGGCCGCTTTGGGGGGAGCGGGGGTTTGCGCCTGGTCCAAGACTGCCGTTTCTGTCGCCGGGTAGGGCTGGGCGAGAGACGCATCCACCAGTTTTGCATTGGTTCCCGACAAACCGTCCGACAGTACGTGGGCCGAGCCGCTGTCAGTTCCCACGTCCTTCGACTCAGCCAGCTTCTCGACCATCGACTTCAGTTGATCGATGGTCCGGCGCTGCGCGGCAACCTCGCGGCGCAACTGGTTGACCTCTTCCTCGGTGGCGCTCGCCGAGCCCGATCCGTCGGCCTTGCCCGGGGATTGCGTGCCTTGAGCGTGGGCTAGTGAACCTGGCGCCGTGAAACCGACCAGAAGCACGAAAAACCATGTTAGCGAGCGCATATGCTTCCTCTCCTGGGATGATTTGCAAAACCGGGCCTGCCCTTGGAAGGCATGCGCACAATCTGACCATGCGCCGCCTTGACTGTTGGTCGTGACAACTGGTATGAAGAGTCGACCAGTGGTGCGGTGTACCACGCCCGGGCACTAGCTGTCAAGAAATCTTCTCCCCCCGGCATTGGAGTCGGATATGAGCGGTCGCGTGCCAGTATGCCCGCACCTGAGTTTCGCCCGGGTTTTCCGTCATCATGGTTAGGCGGCTGAGGCCAGCATTCTGGACGGAACAGGCGAAGTGTTGCTAACTCGGTAACGATTCTGTTGGGGCCTAAGCCCGCACTGGCGTTGCGTGAGATGTTTGTATCGATATGCCGCAATGGAGCATGGACGATTGGCAATACGTCGAGCGAGAGGTAATTACTGATCCAAAGGGCAAGCAGTGGACGGTAGCGCTAATGGACGTGCTGGGACAGGCAGGAGATCCCGACATGCCCAACCAATGGCTCGAACTGCAGTATTCATCGGGCCGGTATTTCACGCTCGTCTACTCGCCCAGCGGTGCACTACAGTGGGAACGGGGCTACACTGCCTTACCGGAGGCGGAGGACGCATACCGAGTCCTGCTCGCGGCCGTCATCGGTGGCAGCCTCGATCCGTCTCAACCCGCGTTTCGGCAGGATTTGGAGGATTAAGCGGCGGCGACCATGTCGCGTCGGCGATGACCCGCCACATCGGCGTTTTGCCCGGGGCTCTACCGGCCGGGATCCAAATCCCTCATCACGACACGAAGTACCTGTCGTGTCCGGCGGGCATCCGGCTCAGAGACCGTCACCTGCAGTCCGCGCCTGTCCTCGGCCCCGGCGAGATCTCGATAGGTCCGTGCGACCGAGGGGAGGCGGGCGCAACCGTTGCGTATGAGTCCTGCCCTCTCGGCGACGGCAAGCCGCGTCTCGAACGACCAGTCAGCAATCCTTCCGGCGGGGGCACCCGCGGCGCGCAGCGCACTCAACCCCTTGTGTTGCAGCGCGTCGGTCACGATGGCATCCAGGATCCCGCAAGCGGTGAGCAGCGCCAGCTCATAATCCCCTCGATCGAGAGCACGTTGCCCATCGCTGTAGGCCTGCTCGACTATGGGCCGGAGTTCGGGATCGCGAACGAAATCGAACCGGTGAATGGACTCTATCTGAGAGGATCGGGAAGTGATCATTACCGTGAGCGAGTCCACGGCTTGCTCGAGCACACCCAGCAGCCGCTTGACAATCTCGACCGGCGGCACCTCGTCAACGGCGAGGCCGCTCACCGAACGCATCAGGAAGGCTTCGCTGAACGAGCGGGCGAGCCAATGGCCTTTGCTGCCCCCCGACAATTGGTTGACCGCCACCCCGCAGTCTTCCTGCCAGGTCCGCAGCGCGGCCATCGCTCCCGCGTCGATGGGATCCGTCGCCAAAGTGTCGCGAATCGTACATCCCCGGCGGATCAAGCCATCAAGGCTTGCAAGGTAAGTCTCGATCGGCTCTCGCAGGCTTTCATTCATCGATCGCGTCGCAAATTTCTGAGGACTTCCCGCCCAGTTCGAGGGCCTGATGAGCCTCGCCCCTGCGAATAGGGATAGCTAGCAAATGAACTGCTGACGAAGGTGCTGGAGGCAAAGGTGCTGGAGGCACTTGACAGCCCGGAGCGGGCATGCTACATTCCGTGCCGCAATTGGTTCAGTTATCGGACCACTATAGCACAGTTGGGTTAGGCCGAGTGGCACTTGCGTTCACGGCCGGGATAGCTGACCTGTGCTGGGAGTAGCGGAGTGTAGGCGCTCTCCGGACCGGGTGGAGGCCGACGCCATTGATTCAGGAGACGTTACCGCGAAAGGTAGTGCACCCATAATTCCGCAGAACGACGTTGCTAGGTTCTTGCGGTTACGATTGTGCTGTTAACGTCGAGCGCGCGCCGTCATCGAGGTGAACTATGTCTACAGCTCCGGCTCCGGCTTCGCTAATTCACCCCTCGCGTATTCCGAATCGCTGGGTCCAGCTGATCGCAGGCATCATTGCGATGATGGCTATCGCCAACCTGCAATATGCCTGGACTATCTTCGTCAGGCCTATCCAGGGTCATCTGCACGCAACCCTGGTTCAAGTGCAATGGACTTTTACTGTGTTCATTGCCTTGGAAACCTGGCTGGTGCCGTTTGAAGGCTACCTGGTTGATCGAATCGGCCCCCGATTCATGCTGGGCATTGGCTCGGTCCTGGTCGCACTGGGCTGGGTCGGGTCCGGCTATGCCGAGTCGCTAAGAAGTCTTTATTTCTGGTACGCGGTGGGCGGTATCGGCGCCGGTATCGTCTATGGGGGAACTATCGGGAACGCGCTGAAATGGTTTCCGGACCATCGCGGTCTGTGCGTCGGCCTGACCGCTGGCGCTTACGGTATCGGTACAGCGACGACCATCGCCCCCGTTGCCAGAATGCTGAAAGCCTCGGGCTACCAGCACACCTTCATCGTGTGGGGAATCATTCAGGGGATCGTGGTGTTGGCCTGTGCCCTTTTCCTGGCCAAGCCTCCGGTGGGATGGACGCCGCCAAACTGGAAGGAGAAAGCTGCGAAGATCAAAGCCAGGGTAAACACCTCGGCTATCGACTTGACGCCATGGCAGATGCTGCGCCAGCCATCGTTCTATCTCATCTATGTGATGATGACGATGTTGGCCTTCGGTGGTTTGGTCGTCACCGCCCAGCTGAACCCCATGGCCTCCACGTACCATGTAGACAACGTCATCGTGGCCTTCGGATTGACTGCCATTGTGCTGGCCATCACCGTCGACCGGCTTATGAACGGCTTAACGCGTCCCTTCTGGGGATGGGTATCGGATAACATCGGGCGGGAGAATACCATCTTCATAGCCTTTGTCCTGGAAGCTATTGCGGTATACGCCTTGCTGCAACTGATCAGCTACCCTATCTGGTTCGTCGTGCTGTCAGGTCTGTGTTTCTTTGCCTGGGGCAATATTTTCTCCTTGTTCCCCTCGCTGACCGGCGACCTGTACGGCAGTAAATGGGCCACCACCAACTACGGGGTCGTGTACACCGCCAAGGGCGTGGCCGCAGCCTTTGCCGGGCCCGGCGCCGCCTGGATTTTCGCCAAGACCGGCTCCTGGACAAAGGTGTTCTGGGCCATGATCGTGTGCGATCTGGTTGCTGCGTTCATGGCTTTGCTCTGGCTGAAGCCCGTGGCCGCTCGCGCGGTCCGGGAGTCGGAACGCGCCCTGCATGCCCCCGGGCTGCCTGAAACCGGAAGAATACGAACTGCGGTATAGCCTGCCCAGGTCGGCTCCGCGTTCGATTTATCGGAAGGGGCCCGCGCACCAGGGAAGACGGATATGTCTTTCTGTGATGATAAGTGAACGCAAGCCGGCGCAGGGAGAAGAACCCTTTTAGAGCCCAGGGGCGATATCGCGATTGAGCGCGAATTATCTGCTGGCAGCCGTTAGTGATGCTTTTCGTGCCAGAGTGGAAAAACCGGTAGCCGGCTCGCGGTGAACCAGAAAGCTGAAAGTTGTGATGCTTGAGCCTTCAGGGAACGGGCTGTCTGTACGAAACGACGATTTCACCCCAAATCGGCCTTGACGCCGGTTCCGGTGCACACTTTTGCAACCCGTAACCGCCACGGCAGTCTCTACGCTAGCGGTCATGGCGGCGGCTCCTCAACGACGCCCCATGGTCACGAAGTAGTAGAGGCTGACCAGGCCAATGGTGAATAACAACACCCCGGACCTTTTGCGGGTCGGCCTTCTGGGTGTACTGCGCTCCGAACCAGCCACCGGCGGTAGCACCAGCAATCATCACCAGGCAGTGCAGCCAAAACACCGCACCGGCGGCAATAAAGATCAGCACCGCCGCCGCATTGATCACGACTGAAAGCAACGTCCTGATCGCACCCATGGCGTGAATGTCACGTATACCCACTATCGCCAAGATGCCCAGGATCATGAATCCGATTCCGGCACCAAAGTACCCGCCATAGATTGCGACCAGCAGCTGCATCATCGAAGCCATAGCCATCATTTGCCATGACATCTCATGCCAGTCGTCCACCACCTGCGCCTTCCAAGCCACCGTCCGGATCTTGTTCCCGAAAGCGAAGAGCAGAGTGCCACCCAGCAACAGCCAGGGAACCAGCCGGGAAAAAATATGTTGTGGCGTCTTGAGCAGAAGCAACGAGCCGGCCAGCCCTCCGACAACGCTTGTCAGTAGCAACGGAAGCAACAAACGTCGCGGTACGTTGAGTCGTTTCAGGTACGCACCCGCGCTGGCCGCTAGCCCAGGCCACAGTGCAACCGTGTTGGTCGCGTTGGCCTGCACCGCAGGGACCCCCGTGGCCAGGAGTGACGGAAACGAAACAAAAGTGCCACCGCCGGCCACCGCGTTTAGTGTTCCGGCAATTGCCGCCGCGAAAAACAAAAAAATGACCCGGCTTATGTTTAACTGCACTCCGATGGGCTCCCGTCCTGTGATGCATCCCGACCGGGACTCTCAAGCGGCCTCCCATCCCCTAACGGGTTGGGGCACAGCGCGGAAATGGGGACCTTACCGCGATTCCGCCTCTCCGATCACCCTCGACCGTCACGCGTGCAGCCGGCAAAGGTTCGGGCTACTGGCCGCTGACCGCGGAAATCCATCGATCAAAGAGGACCGTCGACTCCATCCCAGAAGCAGATCACTGTATTCGACCGGGGCAGCACCCGTTGCAGGAAACGAGATCGATGGGCCGTCGAGCGGGAAATCGGCCGGCACCTTTATGAATTCCTTACCGTCAGTTGATTCACGCTTTATGCGCTGCGAAGTCAAATAGTTTAGGCGCAGAAAGGCGCCCACCAGGAAATGTCAACTCATGACGTATTCGTTCAACAGTTTGCCAGGTTATTCCATCATTACCAGGAGACTCTTTCTTCCGAGGCGGAGCATAGTGACTCGTGGAATTCGCTACCGGCCGAAGAACGCAACCGTATGATTACAGCTGCCCGTTTGGCCATTCTCGAGTTGGAAAGCAACTCCCAGGCGCATGCAAGGCGTTTCTATGCGAAACCAGGCGAAGCCGAGTGGGGATGCTGACATGGTGTTGCCGCCATTCGAATTTCGATGGCGCACCCCTTCGCGGGCGATTAGTTATCGGACCAGAATGCTAGCTTTTCCCGAGGCTCCGGCATGACCAATTCAAAAGCGAATTATATTCCCGCGCTTTTTTCTTACTCCATTCGCCCCGCATTGGTCGAAGCCAAGTTGATAACTGAAAAACACGCCGGCGACCCCATCTACGTGGTTACCCTGGCAGAAGAATTGCGCAATATCGAGGCCAAGATCGCCGCCAAAGAACAAGCAGTCCAAGCCGGCTCCTCACCCGCAGCAGCCCAGATACAGGTTCCCCCGATTACCGAGGAGATGCTGAACGCCAATTGGATTCGCAGCAAGTCGGGCGAGTTGGAGTCGCGTCTCCGCCGTGTCGAGCGGTTGTCCAAGCCGCGATAATGCCTCGAGACCGGGCCAGGACCGGAACACAAACCTCGCAGTTCTTTTACCGCTAGTGTCTGCTTTCTGACTGCCCACCACCAAAGGCATCGGGAAAACGAAGGAAGCAGGCGGTTTCGATGGTATCGAAGCCCAAGGGAGGCTTTAGACGCGAGGAAGGGAACTGGTGCAGTTCGGAGCCCATGAAATCGAGGAGAAGGAGGGAGAGGTGCTCAGCGCGAGCAAGTCACACCCAATCTGTCATTGCGTTCAAGCAATTGCCCTCGGGCAACGACGAAGTTCCCGAAATGTGCAACACTTATATTGGCTCTCCGTAGCGGGCCTCAACCCAAACCTGGCAGTAGTCACCGGCGACAAAACCGCGCAACTTTCAGCCCTAGCTTGGTGCAACAAATGAAATCCGCTTTACGTCTTGCAGCTTTCGCAGCATTGTATTCTGGCCTTGCCCTCACCGCATCGGCTACTTCGAATCGGAAGACCAGCGGCAATGCCGACTGGATCAACCCCTATTCGCAGCAGCCCGCCCACCTAACCTTCAACGCCATTGCAACCTCCAGCACTGGACCGGCCGGGAAAGGCACGGCGGTTTATACCGACCCGAACCTCACCTACACCATGGATGTTCAGTTCGTGAAGGTCTCCGGCAACACGGCCTGGTTCGCAGGACGAGTGACATCGGTGACCCCTGCGGATGGATACCTGGCATGCTGCAAAGTCGGCGACTGGCTTTTCTACAAGGTTCGGGACATCGGCGAACCCGGTGTTAATGCCGACCTCATCTGGAGCGAGGATCTTACTCAGGCCAGCCAGCTGGAAATGTTTCCTGCTCCCTCAAGGGACAGCGTGAGGGACCTGGTAAGAGGTGGCGTGGCTACGCCTGATATCGGTCAGTACACCCAGACAGGGATTCCAATCACCAGGGGAAACATCCAGGTCGATTAAGCCTTGGACGCGTTTTCGAGACTTATCCAGGTCCGTCTTTTTTTGGGCGGCCTTTTCTTGACCTGCAAAACAGCCAGGGCAAACGGCGACGCTGCCCACCTGATTATCGAACCTGTTCGAATGGGGTTGGAGCTAAGACGCGAAGACAACTTCGAGAAGGCCGATGTGGAATTCGCCTGGACCCCAGGCTTCATCGGTCACGGTTGCTGGCCAGTGGTGCGCTGGAAGTTGTCGACGTGTTACGCCGAAGATGTCGTAATTGGTTTCCGTTAGAGGGGGATGAATATGAAAACCGGGCTACGGCCTGCGAAGCTTGCAACGCGCCTGCAGCGTCCTGACCACAGTCATCCTCACCGACGTTAATCTGTCGTCAACTAGCCGATATCGGAACGGTACCGGTACTCGCCCGCGTCAGCGATCTCGTGGTGCGCCCAGCCCAGTGCGGCCCTCCACACGCCTCCGGTTGCCTGGCGTTGGAGCGTGTCAATCACCATCTCCAGGGTTTCTGCGGCGAAGTCGTCGAAGCCGTTTTGGTTCATCGCCGCGGTCAGCTTGACGGTGACCGCGTCCTTGAGTATCTCGCTGTATGCTTCCGGGTTATGCTTTGCCCAACTCATAACTCCTCGTCCTTTTGGACACACCGCGGCTCATCGAGGTCCTTCAAGCACTCGCTCAACTCCAGGATATTTAGGTGAGCCAGCGCTGCTTTGATTTCGTCTAGTTCGTAGGGCAAACTTATCGTTATCGAATTGTCTGACCATGAACTTGCTGTGAACGTAGGTGACATTGCTCCATGCCCTTCCCAGTCGCCGTCAGGGACCGCTTCCACCGACCGCGTTTAGCCGCTCAATTCAGAATGAGCCTTCGGTCTGGCTGATGCGTTATTTTTGTTTTCTTCGAATTTCACTTGCGACGACTCTCTGCCTGAAATTCTGAGCTAGTGTGCTCCGATTTTGCTGGCCGCGAAACCCTGAATAGAGCGAGCACAATACTGCTCGATCGACCAGCCCATCGCTTCCCCAATAGTGTTAGCGTGGTGTCCCACTGCGCCCGTTCCAGGTTGTCTTGGGTTTTCGAAGCCGGAACAAAAGTACCAGCCCAGGAGGAACGAGTTCCTTTGCCGCCACGCAATCCTTTTCGAAAATTGTCAACTCTGACACCCTTGTTAGTACCCGGCCACGGCCCGATCGGTAATCGCGATTCACTCCTGACTTTTGGCGACATGCTGCGCACGGTGGAGGGCCGAATTCAACCCCTGATTGCATGCGGAGAGTCGTTCTCTGACATCCTCGCTGCTGCCCCCACTGCTGATTTTGACCCAGTGTGGGGCGGAAGATACGTTACCGGAGACCTCTTCGTGCGCATGGTCTTGGCGGGATTCGGTCTGACTGAGCAGTCCAACAGGAGTATTGTTGCTTAGCTAAAGGCTGGTACAAAACCCCGAGTTTTAAGATTCTAGCCGGGCCGATTTGAGAATTGGTCTCTCAGATTTTCTCAAGCAGCCACCAGATCAACCAGGTTTTGAATAGCGGCATCGGCCTTGTGGTAGGCGGTCTCGATTTTGACCGGGGCTGGGGAGCTGGATGTGGGTCGGTGATGAAACAAGCTGTTAGCCAAGGGACCGCAGATGCGCTTGTGAAAGAGCACGAACAGGGCAGCCACTCGGGCCCCTTTTTCGGTGAGGCGGTAGGCGTACTGTTTGCCCACCCGCTGCACCAGGCCGTGGCCTCTCAGCTTGCGTAGGTCAGAGCGGAGTTGATTGAGAGTGTAGTCCTGGGGAGAAAGGGAAAAGGCCGCCTGCAGGGCTTGCCAGATCTGGAAGGTACGCCAACCAGCCATTTGTGGGCCGCCGTGGAGCAGGACTTCCATGAGTCGAATCATGCGGGTGTCGTGGATTTTAATGCCGGGTATTGTGCTCTTGCCCGCGGAGACGGGATGCGCCAGTTGTTGAAACAGGGGAAAATCGACATGGACGTTGAGGAGTTCCGCTTCCAAGCCGGCTAAACGATCCGTAACCACCATCAGCTTGTTACGGAGAGCGTCCAGATTCTGCAATCCTTTGTTG
>Ga0306920_100006017_pt1 | contig 15754 bp, 21 predicted proteins | sample flu12Cox44000170_FD_204666 | JGI IMG/M metagenome (GOLD analysis project Ga0306920, IMG submission 204666) | Lab enrichment of tropical soil microbial communities from Luquillo Experimental Forest, Puerto Rico - flux4day.12C.oxic.44.000.170 (v2)... | ecosystem: Environmental > Terrestrial >... | reverse complement strand
TGAAGAGCAATTTAAAAAGATACTGGGCCTCCGCCGCTTCCTGTTTCCGAATTTGCCTCCCACTGCCGGAATTACGGAGGGTATGATCGATAAGCGATTGAAAGCTATCGTCGATCAACCGGCAAGGGTTGGCAATGAAATCTTGGTTCTGCGAATGCGCGAGGAAAACGGCCAAACCGTGTATTGGATGGAAAAGAGGAAAACCCAGTGAGCGATTATGATAAATGGCACACGATTGTCGAAGTTCAGTCGAACACAGATATCGAAGGCACTCCGCCGGCAATGATTAAGCGTTTCGAACAGCGACGCATCGAAGTTGGAGAATTGTCGGGAAAGAAATAATTCAATTTGCCGCAGCACATCCTTAGCCCAGGAAAAACCGCTATGTCCACGACCGAAATAAATCCACTCGATTTCAACGCCGATGCGGGGGCTCGAAGTTGGAAACTGCTGGAGATAAATAACGTCAGTTTCCGAGATCGGCTTAAGCAAAGTGCCAAGACCGCAGGGGCTCAATTAGAGTGGGTCAAACCGACAGTTATGGGGTCATCCACCGAAAAAGGTAAGCTTTTCTACGCCGGCCCGGCCGTGATGCTTACACCGGGAACTACTGTTATCGTTCTTGCCCATCACAAAAGGGTTTTCACCATACAGATACGTTCGGAGACGGGGCACACAATTGCAGAGGGTATTACAGACGCCGTTAATTATGCCAGAGAACTCCTGGGAGACGAGGCCGACAAGTGCACACAAGGGGCGCTAGGTGTTGCTATCGAGGACCTGATCAAAAAATACGGCCGTATGCCAGGTAAGAAAGGCGCTGAATTGGACGGCGAACACAATACCCGAATCGTTGGCTCATTATTCCTGCCCCTCTCCGACGCAAGTCGAGCGAAGACTATTTATGTGCTCGAACAACTCATTGCCATGAACACATGCCCAGCTTTGGTCGGGTTAGTCGGAGAAGGAAGTACGCCGCAAGGATTGAGCATGGCTTGGCCGTTGCCGTTAGCTCTTGCACGTTATGTCGATGCGGTCATCAAAGAATGAAGAAGGGACACACATATGCACAAGTTCCGATGCTCTATCTGCGGAGACCCTTCTGGCGGCTGTTCCAGCTTGGAGTCCGCAACCCCGTTTGACGGTTATTGGTGCCCTCTGCTTGAACGGGCGCTCGCTGCCAGACACGACGGCGTGAAACGCAAAGCAAACGGCAGCTTTCCTGTTGCTTGGTACAACAAATACTGCCGGAGGGCAGGAGCCGGAACGTGGGGGCCCGATGGGGCGCCTGATCCATGAGCAACAGCAACCCGCAACAACTCGTAATCGGCAACACCGTTGATTTTTATTTGTGCCTCAGCACCCGATCTTCGGGCTACAGCAACCCTGACGCCGTCACACTCTCTGGCGTCACTGTGACGAGCCCGGGACTGCGCGACATATTCCTCAAACAGCTGCAGAAGGTCTTCGAGCAAATACTCCAGGAGCACGGGCCAGATGCGTTCAAGATGCCAAAGAGCGCGGCTGCAGTCCACGAGAGCGGCCACATTATCGTTGGCCATTCGCTCGGATACCGTATCAAGAATGCCCGCCTGATTGACCATGGATCGGATATTTGGGGCGGCATCACTCACCTCGAGCAAGAACCGGTCGGAAGTAAGATTAGCGGGCGTGAACCTGCACTCCGTCATGCGCGTATGATTTATGCCGGTGCAGTCGCAGAAGCATTCCTGCCACCAGAGGTTCAGCATGCCGCGTCCTCGACCGACGAAGTGATGATGTCACAAATGCTCACCGATACCTTTATCGCCGATAACGAAGACCCGGAAACCTGCTGGAAAAGGGAGGTGCACCACGATGTGGTCAGCCGATTAAAACGCAACCACGAAGCCTTCCGTCAAATCGCCAGCACCCTATTTAAAAAATCTCGCATCGGTGGACCGCGGCTACAGAAAATGCTCGCTCCCGTGCAGATCAGTCCATGACCCCGCCCCGAAGGATGGACTAATCCCCGCCTCCTGGTTTTTATTAGGGGAGCGAAGAATCACCCGGCGGGAGAAGCGCACAATGTTCGAGGAGAAACCTCAGACGTTAAAGCAGAAAATAGTTGCGGAGAAGACTGACGCACACGATGACGCGCTGTTCCGAGCATGGTGCCGCGCCATTGGTTTGTCTCAAGACGAAATAGCTAGAATCGTGAACGAGACAACGACCGAGGAGCCTGCCAGATCACGTAGAGACGGGCGCATCAATGCGAGGCGTTAAGGGCACGACGTTCGACAGCGGCGTCGCCAGCGTCGGATAGATTTTGTCAGCCGCCGCAAGGTCTTCGGTGGCCCCGCGGAGCAAATGAACGTTCTCGTCTTCCTGACCCTGCCGGATCATGTCTAAAGCATTCTCCCGCCATTGGGCAACCTCCTCGATTGAACGCCAACAAAAATACTCGTCGAGTCCGAGGAGCTTTTTGGCCGGGAATGCTAGTTTTAGCGCAGGGTCTTCCCGAAATTCGTCCGGCGCGGCCTCGTGGATCCCGCAGACGTGATCAAAGAATGAGGGATGGATTCGATAATCCCACTTCTGCCCGCGCAACGACTCGGCGTGAATGCCAACAAGCCAATCAACAATATTGCCAGCCTTCTTCGTCGCATCAATTTCATCGCCCCGGATCGGCAAGGGGGGTACCCAAGGCGGCACCTGCAAACGAAAATATTTGCGCGCGGCCACGGCGGCGAAAATTTCTTTCTTACGCTCGAACGCGAGATTGGCATCTTCGTGGGAAAAGAGGCGCGCAATAATCGGGGCGTAATCAAGCGCCTGGCTACCGCTGGCATAGAGCAGCTGGAAGTGGTCGTCGATGAGTTCCCGAAACTCGTCCAGGCGTAGCTCGATCATACCGGCGTCGTACATGGTATTGGCCTCGTTAGGCCCCCCAGCCTCGCCGCCGAAGTAATTGTATAGTATTTCGAACAATTGAAAAGGTTTAATGCATCCGTGCGCGAACGACTTTGGCCAAAAGGGCGAGCGGCCAGCTGATCATTTCATCGAGCGTCGCGGCGGTCAGCTCGATATAGGGCCGGTCCGGCACATGCTTTAGCTGGTCCCAGCGCCGGACGATCGTGAATTTGCCGGACTCGCGTGCAATGTGATCGAAATCGAGACCCTCATCGATGCACACCTGCCGCAGGGTATGCAGCAAGGCAATTAGGTCAGCCCCTTGCTGCGAGGTCCTCGCAGATACCCGGCCGTCGCGGCTGCGCTCATATAACGCCTGAGCGACCGCGGCGGAGGCGAGCAGCATCACCTCGCCGATGGCGGATTCGAGGGAGGGGGCAGTGGTGGAGGGGATGGACGCAAGGCTGTCGACGGCGGGTGTGGGATGGTGCACGGCACGACTCGCGAAAGCGGGGGCGTTAGGAAGATTGCTGGCAAGCGTATATCGAAGCGCACCCCAGCGGCTAGAGGGTCGAAAGCGGAACGCTCTAGGGGCGGTGCTACGGGATGGCGCTAGGGATTGGGGCAGTATCGTAATGAAAATCAGGCCCCCCAAAATTCCGGTGCTTGCGGATGTGTCAACTGCTTAACTCGCCATACTTCTTCCTCGCATTCCATCGTAGCAAAATCAGTCGCTTCACGTTCGGTTTTGAACGGACCAATAAAAGATAAGTCATTTAGTGAGTTTCCGATTATCAGAACATAGTTATAAAAATCTCCTGCGGTGGTATCGATCATCTTGGTTTCTTCCCTCTGATATTATCCCCGCTCCGTCCGAACAGATACGGGCGGCGTTAAAAGATGAAACGCCCGCGGTCTTTGTAGCCATGCGGCGCCACAGCGAGAGCGGCCACGATCGGCTTGCGGGGCCGCCCGACAGTAGAACAGCGTCGGCGACGGCATCAGATACTGCCCCGTCCGGCCAGCCACATGCGACGACCTCACCGACAAACTTGCCATGCCATCGAGCCGACCGCGCAGCCAACGGGGCGAACGGCTATTGAGCGGCACAAAGGCCCCGTGCTCAGCGTATAGCGCGGCCAGTCGCAAATTAGGTTTGGGTTCGTAGACCCGCAGCACTTGCCGATGCTGGCTGCGGTGCACACGCCGATCCTCTTCCACTTCCCGTGCATAATTAAGTCCGCACACCGGGCAACAAGGCGGTATGCAATAACCCAACGCTTGCCACGTCCTCGCGTAATCCCGGCTGGCACTCATTAGTAATCTCCATCACCTGAACAACTGCATCAACACGTCAGGCGGCGGGCGAAGTGAATCGGCTCCGCACGATAAAGGATCGGTCATTTCGAGGGCGCGACCACTTCAATCCGACCGTCGAGATCAACAACCATGACGCCGCCTCGGATCTTGTTAGCAACCTCCGTGAAGAACTCGCGCCTTGCTATGTTGTAGGCGTCGCGGAAATCATGCCATTCGCGGCTAGAGCGATCGAGCTTCGGTATGCGAGGCTCCCACTCGAATTTCTGGTCGAGCGCAGCTTTACCGACAACGCGACAGCTAAATGTCACGGTGTAGCCGCCAGGCATCTTTGCCACACGACAGAGATATTCGCCGTTGCTGGTCATGGGCGTCTCCGTCGCTCGGAGTACGTGTTCATACCGTGTGCTCCTGCTCAAGATAGTCTAACTCGACTTCGTTGACGTCAGCCAACATATCAAGGCGGTTCAGCCGATCCCACAATTGAACGGGGGAGCGAATTCCCTTATCAACCGTGAGCACGGCCTCCCAAAAATCCAGACGAGCGCGGCAAGCGGCTTGTTCCAGCTTGAGTCGTTTTATCGTCTCCAGATCAACCCGACGTCCCCAAACGAATACGTTTGATTCGCTTCAATGCTTTCCGCAACGTCGGCAGTTCAGCGTTGAAAGCTGCTTGTTCACGGCGGTGGGTCGCATCAACACCTTCCCCTCCATCGAGGCGGAACATCGAACCGGCTAAGTTTCCTCAAGTAGACGCGCCATTGCTAGGTGACACCTGTCAAGTAGTCGCCGAGTACTCACAGCCCGATCGACTTACGCACAGCACGGTAATATTAACCAATTCTTAACCAAAACGCCGAGTTATCCACAGGAAAATGGCGGTGCGTAAGGAATATTTTAACAGTAGGTCAAAAACGCCCTTTGAGAGTTGGCCATTTCCTGCCCAACCTCCTGTCATCAGGAGGAAGGCGCCATGCAAGAAAAACTCGAACCCACGCTGGTGAGGCAGCTTCAAGACGCCGCAGACCAGGGGCGGCTCGTCGTGATTACACCCGCACCCACCACCCCGCCCGCGCGCGCAAGAGACGAAACCTCGCTTGCCGCCGTGCTTTGCCTGCTGTTCAAACTGACACACAGCGAGGGCCGGTTACTCGTCCAGCTGCTGACGAACGATTGCGTTGAAAAGGAAGAGCTATGCGCCGCCCTATCCCGCAATGCCCGGCCGGTCACAGTCGGCTCAATAGAGACATTCCTCTGCACACTGCGCGCCCGACCCCACGACGTTCATATCATCACCGTCAACAAGATGGGGTATGGCCTGCACACGGAAACACGAGAAAAAATTTATCAGTTGGTTGCCAGGCACGACGCGGGATTTACCGCGCCGCCCGACGCCGTGGCGCCAAAACGCCGCGCAAAGACGCACGTCAATCGAACCGAATCGCAGGTTATTTGAAGGGACTGGCCGAGCCGGGCAGCCCGGCCAGAAGGTGAAGCAAGACGAAGGTTCCAAACTCGCTCCGTATACCTGTTTGCTTCACCTTCCGCCAGACCCTGCCCGCGCCTCGGCCTCCTGTTTTTAGGAGCGCCAGATGGCAGACCACAGACCTCTGGATTGGATTTATGTCACCAAAAGCCAAGAGGAAGCCGATCGTATCGAAGGTTTCGGCTTCGTCGCAGCCTGCCTCGAGGAGTGGCACCCCGAGCTGACCTCGGCCCTGCGGGATACCGACGTCATGCTGCTGCACAACAACAAAGAGTTGGCCACCGCTCTCGCCCCGATCGTGCGCCAGCTGCGGGTCGTCGACCTGCCCGATCTCGCCAACCTCACCGCAGAACAATTCGCCCGCCTCACCGCAGAACGTCCCGCGTCGGCAACTGCGCCCGCGCCGACTCCTGATCCTCCTCCGGCAACCGAGCCCGCAAGCGAGCCCACCGAAGCGGCAGCGCAAGAATTTCTCGACGCATTTGCGCCGTCTGATGATCCCGCCATTGCAGACGAGGCGCCGTCACTGAGCACCGATCGGGATCCCACGTCAGATTCTGTTTCAGCAACCAACGATTTCGAGCCTGCGAGCGAAACGCGACCCTCTCAGAACACCACACCTGAGGAAGCGCGGAAAACCCTCGACGAGCTATTTGATGAGTCCGCGCAGCGTCACGAGCGATTCCTCCAACTGGCTCGTCGCTACATCATTCCAGCAACCAACAAGGTCGAAGGACTGCGTCTATGTTTTGACGTTGAAGCCGATAATCTGCTTGCCGCCGCAACTAAAATCCACTGCATCGCCATCGTCGATCTCGATAGCGATCGTACCGACGAATATGGGCCCGGACAGATTGACGCCGCACTCGCACGTCTATCGCAGGCGGACTATCTGACTGGGCACAATATCGTCGGATACGACCTACTGTTGCTACGTAAGCTGCGCGGATGGTCGCCAGCGCCGGATTGCGCGGTTGTCGACACGCTCGTCGCCAGCCGGTTGATCCTGCCGCATATGCTCGATCTCGATCAGCAAGCGACAGCGATGGGAGATCCGCCGCTCGGAGAGTTCGCCGGCCGCCATTCACTCGAAGCCTGGGGCGCGCGCCTCGGCATCCCGAAAGTCGGCGCCGACATCGAGGTATTTTCAGAATGGACGCCAGAACTACAACAGCGTTGCGTCGGTGACACGCGCTTGACCAAAGCGGTCTGGCAATTGCTGCAGCCGGACGGACAAGCCGCCGAGGCGCTCACGCTCGAACATCGCGTCGTACCGATCTGCGACGAGATCACAACCACCGGCATTCCGTTTGATGCCGAAGCCGCTAAACAACGGAGCGAACAATGGACGGAGCGCCACGTCGCGCTTGAAGCGCGCCTTTGCGAGCAATTTCCGCAAATCAAAAATTGGAACTCGCGCAAACAGATTACGAAATTGCTCGAATCGCGCGGCTGGGTGCCGGAAAAGCGAACTGAGAAAACCAAACAGGCCAAGATCGACGACGAAGTGCTCGAGTCCGTCATCGCGCTCTACCCCGAGTTCGACGGTTTGCTCGAACACTTTGTGCTCGGTCGTCGGCTCGGACAGTTGTCCGAAGGCAAGGAAGCCTGGCTGAAACATATCGGACCCGATGGGCGTATTCATGGCGGCATCATCCACATTGGCGCACCGCACAGTCGCGCCTCGCATATGCGTCCAAACATCGCTCAAGTCCCCAATCCGAAGCGAGGCAAGCCACTCGCCACCGAATGCCGTGAGCTATTCCGAACCCATGACGATTGGGTATTTGTAGGGTGCGATCAAGCCGGACTCCAAGATCGAGCTTTCGCGCACTATCTCGCCGCGTTTGACGGCGGAGTATATGCGAAAGCATTCCTTGAAGGCTTAGACCCGCACTGGGCGACGGTACAAGCGTTAGGGCTAGTCCCCGCCGGGACAGTGCGTGACAAAACAAACAGGCTGCACGAAGTCCTGCGCGAAGGCGCGAAGTCGTTCCGTTACGGTTTTTTATTTGGCATGCGTGCCAAACGCGCCGGCAGCATTTTCTACGGGATTATCAGAGCAGCGCTACGGGTCGACCCGACATGCGATCTGATGCAGCGATTCTTTAAGATCGTTGCGCATCCGACCGAGAGCGTGCTCAAGCGAGTCGGATCTCAAGCGCTCCAGAAATTCATAGCCGCAACACCCGGTTTAGGTCAGTTACGGGCAAAACTCGCGGCGCAGACGCAAAGCGGCTGGCTACCCGGACTTGACGGCCGGCGCGTCCCAGTGCTCGCACAATACAAGGCGCTCAACTACGGGGTAACCAGTACCGAAGCGATACTCTGTAAACGCTGGTTGATTGACGTCCACGATGAACTTCATACACGGTTCCGCTACGGCTGGAACGGCGACGTTGCCATCGTTGCTTGGGTCCATGACGAGCTCGTGTGCTGCTGCCGACCGGAGATCGCTGAGCAGGTCGGCGAGATCATGGTGCGGCATGCCAAGGAGGCGGGCGAACATTACAAATTACGACTACCGCTCGACGCCGATTATAATGTCGGTCGCAGTTGGGCCGGCGAGCCGAGCAATAAAAAATTGAACGGAGCTGCGCCCGAACCGTCTCATGTCGAGCCAGCGGCATCGAAATTAGAGGCGCTCGCACAACCACCAAGCGGCGAGGCATCTCCGATCAACAATGTCGCGCAAGCACATTGCGACAGCGAAATTTCGCTAAAGGACATCGTCGACGAGCCGTTGGTCAGCGGCAAGGTGTGCTGTCCGTTCCACGACGACACAAACCCGTCGTGCCACATCTACGACGATCATTATCATTGCTTTGCCTGCGGTGCTCACGGCGACGCCATCGACTGGCTGAGGGAGGTCGAGGGTCTAAGCTTTCGTGCCGCGCAGGATACGCTGGCGAGCTGGAAGCCGCGAGAACGGCCGGCCTCGACCGCAACGCGCGAAGACGACGGCAAAACGCTCGCCCTCGCGCGGACATTGTGGGACGAAGCCGGGCCGATCGCCGGCACCCGCGCGATCGACTATCTCACGTTCCGCGAGATCGACGTCGATCAGTTGACCGGCAGCCCGGAAGCGAGCTTGCGCTTTCATCCCAGCTGCCCGTTTGGCGCCGCGCGTGTTCCCTGCTTGCTGGCGCTATATCGGGACATCGATACCGACGACTTCGCCGGCATCCACCGCATCGCACTGACGCCGAGTGCATTCACGCACACCCCCGGCGCGGTCGAGCGCCGGATGCTGGGTCGCTGGCCGCGGCGCCGCGCCGTCAAGCTGTGGCCGGCGGAGCGCGCCCTCGTGCAGGGCGAGGGGCTCGAGACGACACTGGCAGCCGCCACCCGCATCGCTCACCGAGGACACCCGCTGCGTCCGGCGTGGGCGATGCTGTCCGCCGGCGCAATTGCAAACTGCGGCCCGATCGCCGGCGTTGAGCTAGTCGTGCTGCTCGCCGACAACGAGCCAGTCGGGCGACAAGCCACGCACGATGCCGCCCAACGACGAAGCGCCGACGGCTGCAAGGTGGTGGTGCTGACGCCAAAGGCGGTCAAGGACTTCAACGATCTGGTGCGGACGAGGGTCGGCACATGAGCACTCACGGTATCCTACCCGAACCCGATCCACTCGATTACACGGTGGAGGAGTTTCCGCCACGCGAAAAGAGCAACGGCAAAGGGACCGAGCCCCCGCCCGGCCCCACACCTGCGCCTTGGCCGGCCATGGACCCGGCTGCCTATCACGGACTCGCCGGTGACGTGGTGTCGACCATCTTGCCGTACACCGAAGCCGATCCGGTAGCACTGTTGCTGCAATTTCTAGTCAGCTTTGGCAATGCCGTCGGCCGCGGCCGCCATTATCTAGCCGAACAGACCCGACACTACGGCAACATGTTTGCGGTGTTGGTGGGCGCCACTTCGAAGGCGCGCAAGGGCACCGCCGCCGACCGCATCGGTCCCATCTTCGCCGTGGCAGACCCCTTGTGGTTTTTAAACTGCGTAAAGTCCGGCATAGCTTCCGGCGAAGGCATCATCTTTCACGTCCGCGACGAATTCTACGCCATGAAAAAAGGCGAGCTGGAGCTCGTCGATCCCGGCGTCACCGACAAGCGCCTGCTGCTCGACGAGCGCGAGTTCTTCCGCGTGCTGGCAGCCATGAAGCGCGAAGGAAACACACTTTCCCCGGTCATCCGCGACGCCTGGGACGGCCGCCCACGACTGGAGACACTGGTCAAGAACTCGCCGAACAAGGCAACCGGCGCCTGCGTCTCGATCATGGCGCATATCACGGTTGAGGAGTTGCGCCGCATGCTCGACGAGACCGCGATGGCGAACGGTTTTGCCAACCGGTTTTTGTTTGCCTGCGTCAAGCGCTCGAAGCTGTTGCCGTTCGGCGCCGCGCTTTCGCCGGAGACGATTGAGCGATTGGGTGAAGCAACCAAAACAACAATACTAGCAGCGCAGCAACGCACCGACAGCATTGCCATGAGCAAGCCGGCGCAAGCGCCGTGGCACGAAGTCTACTCCGCACTGGCGAGCGGCGGCGAGGGGTTATTTGCGCATATCACCTCGCGCGCGGAGGCGCAGACGGTACGGTTGGCCTTGCTCTACGCCTTGCTCGATCGAGCCGAGACGATTGACGTAGTGCACCTCGAGGCCGCACTGGCGGTGTGGAAGTGCTGCGAAGCCTCGGCTCGTCATGTCTTCGGCGATATGGTGGGCGATCGGACGGCTGACTTGATCCTGCAGACGTTGCGGCGGGATGCCAACGGCATGACCAAAAGCAATATCTTTGCGTTGTTCAGCAACCATGTACCCGCGGGCACAATCAGCCAGGCGCTCGGATATCTACTGCGTGCCGGCAAGGTACGGCATGAGACCCATCCGACCGGCGGTCGTTCGCGCGACATGTGGTTTGCGGTCCGAGAGGATAAACAATGACGTCACCAGGAGAGATGTACTTCAAAGGCCGTATCTACCATGGTGCTGAAGTGCACCACTACGTAGTCTGGGACGGCGTGCGCGACTATCAAAGTCTACCGCCGGTGGCAGGCGTCCTGGCGACCGAATTTCCGGCCGGCACCGGCACCGTTTACATCGCGCAAATCGGAAAACCAGGCCGAAGCGTTCGCACGGCTCTCCTCGGACTGATAGCAACAGGATCCAATACACATGTGATCCTGTGGGCGCGCGACCACCGCACCTACCGCGACATCGTCAAAGAGATGGAGCGCGGCGACGCCTGGTTACAGTAGCCGCACCACTCGCTTTTCAGCTGCATCGCAGACGGCATCGACGAGTGCTATTGCAAGTTGAGTACGCGCCCAAACTTTTTTCGCAAATGAGTGCGAAAAAAGGGGGGGTGCTTGCGAAGAAAGGGTGGCTTTTTTCGCTTTTTTCGCCATTCGCTATAAAGAATGATTTTTTCGCTTATGCTATTATGGAAATAAAATAAAATAGTATAATGATATCAATAAGATTACAATATTACCATCCAACTATCGGTGGATGGTTTGGGGTCGATGCAATCCATCGTATACCTTTCTTCGCAGGTCGCGACCCTTTTTTCGCAATCGTTCGCGAATAAAGTTAGTGGGTTTTTTGCTGTTATTGGAGAATTGCGAATAAAGCGAAAAAAGGTATACTTGCGGTTGAGTGGTGTTTTTGTACCTTATTACGTGGATGAAAGAAGGGGGACTTTCTTCGCTTTTTTCGCATTTGTCGGCTCAGGGGGCCGTCAGCCCGTTAGGCTGTTGGGGATGCGGGGTATTGGGTCTGTTTGGGGCTAGCCCGTCAAATTCCGCGGGTGCCTTATTATAGGAGCTACCGCTACACTTTTTGATAGATTATGTGCTTTTTCAATCGTTTAAGTTGCTACGTTTTGAGTTAATGCCCGGTTTATCGGACGATTCGCCATTTATGCAGATAGGGCTTACGCGATCCGATGGGGGTAAGTTGGCCGTTTCGGACTAAAATTCTTGCTGTGGCGACGGCATCTTTTTGGTTTCGGATAGGGTGTGGGCCATAGATCCGAATATCTCGTGCGCTGACAAAGTCTTTGTTCCACCGTTGCAACCAATTTAACAACGCCTGCGCTGGCGAAATTTCTTGCGGTTTCTCGATTGGTGACGATCGACCCTGACTCAACCGCTCAAAAATTGTCACCGTCGCCATTTGTCGCTCGATTGTTCGCCGTGATCGTCTTCGATTTGTTTTGGGGTATTGGGCCGTGCCATCGTTTCGAATGTTAGAACGTCTTTCGGATCCTTCGTGTCTGCGGATAGGTCGATTCTGATGAAAAATCTTTGCGCTACCGCGTTTTCTGGTCCTGGGTCAGCGATCGCATTCAATGCTTTGATACTGTCGACCCGATGCCGAGCGTTCGCCTGAGGGTCGTCCATGATCGTGGCCAAAATGTCGGGCCCGCGGACGATATATTGTTGGGCGCGCTCGGATTTTGCTGCTCCGTTTCTGACCCTTTGGAGCTTGGTTTCCTCGATCGCCCGAACGAGCGCGTCATTACTCCCCGCACGCTCCCAATCCGTATCGGTGAGCTCTCGCCATTTCTTTCTGATCTGTTTTTCGGTCAAAACACCTTCGGCGTAGCGGCACATATCAGTGACGAAGTCGACGCTATCGGTAAGTGATTCGATCGATGAACGCTTGGTTGCTGATGGTGAGATAACGTCAACCTGCCGCCTCTCGCTGAGCGCTTTTTGCAGCCGCTCGATCTCGCGTTTTAATCGCTCGATCTCGGTTTCGTTGTCCATGAGGGTCGATTCTCGCGGGGATGTTGGGCCACACTATCACGACTGCCGGCTAGGCGTGCCAGTGTTTCCCGGAGAAACTTTCCGACCTCGGTAAGCGTGCTGAAGGGCGTCTGGGCCGTCCGGCCTGGACCACCCGTGCGTTAAACGCTCCGCCCTGGTGTCTGACACTGGGGAGGGCTATGCGGCCTTCCTGCGCCTCCCTGTGCCCTCGGTTAAGAATTGGTTAACGGCGGCTCAGTCTCGAGCTCGAGCGTGTCTCGCTTCCGAGGTATAGGTCGGCCCGTTCACCGCTAGGATCATCGTTGCCGTGCTCTCGAATCAGCGCCTCGAGCAGCGCGGCCGAGCCATCCTCGTCGGCGGCGGGTCGATCGCTTGACGCTTCGCTTCGTTGGGCTTGTTGGCGCGAGCATTTCGGCAGCTTGCCCGCGCGTTTGAGCTGGCGAAATGCGAGATCGAGCTCGCTTCCCTTCAACCCGAGCTCGGCGGCGATCTCCGCGGTTGAGCTCGGGCCATGCCAGGCTTCGATTAGGATTTTCTCGGGGAGCATCTGTTTTGGCTCATTTGAAGTTTTAGACGGCGTCGGGGGCCAATATTGTCAATCCGCGCGGGTCGACGATGTATTCATCTTCGTAGTCGTGCCCATGAAGGCATGGTGCGCAGATGATGTGAGCTGCCGTCACCTGACGGGCGGTCAGCACCACCGCATCGGTGCGCGCCGTCAAGCTTTTTCTCCGAACCTCCGCCTCGAGGGTTGCTGGTGAAGGATCGCCGTGATTGTCATACATTTCGAGAAGTCTAGTGCCGTAGCGAGCGAACTTGCGAGCTACCATGAGGCTGCTGGTCCAGCTTGCGCCGATCTTCTCGTCGCGACCTTGACCGCGGTAGAGGTCGATCGGTCCTCCCGCATAAAAGGGTAGGAGCTTCCATAGACCGTCGAGCAGCACGTCGTCGTCCTTGACCTGGTGCCTGCGCACGCTCCAGCCGAGTTGCGTCCACCACGTAAGAAAGTTTTCCTGCGCTACTGGGTTGATGCTCGACATCTGTGCCACGCGGGTGAAGAACTCTCGCCAGCATCCTTCCCTGTTTAGTTCTTTGAAGGATCGTCTTACGTCGTTAACGTGGTCAGTCACGATCGCTGCGATGGCACGGTCGACGATGTGAGTGGTCATTTAGAGCACCACGGCCGCGGCGTCGCGGGGCATCGCGTTGGCCCACAAACGAACGGTACCGCGAGTTCCTCGGCAATCAAGATCGACCCAACATCACGTCCGTTTGTCCGAAGTGACCCACAACTCCGGCCATAGTTGCACGCGAACGTCCCTTGCGTGCCCTCGGGGCAGGAACAGCGGACGTACTCGAATTCGAGCCCGCCTGCTCGAACGAGCTCGCGCAGTCGACGCGTCGCTCGAGCGCCAAGATCAGCTTCAGCTGGGCAAGCGGCGTTGTGGATCTCGGGCGCGTTGAAACCAACTAAGCGGACGTTGGGTCGCTGGCGATAAACTTGGACGGTATCGGCATCGATAACCCAGATATCGGCCGGATCAATTGGGGTTGCGCTGGCAGGTATGGCAAAGAACAGCCCCACGATACCGGTTAGGAGAAATTTTTTCATCCGCCGCATTCTTCGATTCCGTAACATAAGTTTCGGCATTTGCGACCGTGAAAATATATAGTTCGATCATCCTCCATGCGAAAAAAGCGTTCCGGTAACCGGCGCGACCATGTGATTTCTCTAAATTCGCGCGACCGTCTGATTTCTGTAAATTCCCAACCGTGATGGCCATATACATGGACGCGCTTATTGCCGCATTGAACGTCAAAATCTTCATTGGCCTGCGCGGTCCCCGTTGCCAGGAACAGCGCAGCGACGCTGGTTAGGAGTAGCTTTTTTATCATTATCGGCGAGCCTCCTGCGGCGGCGGTAGTCTTACTCTCGCACTTTCTGGTGCCCAATGCGTGTTGGACGTGATCGGCTTCATTTTGGGTTCGCGTCCATATTAGCTTGCCGACAAGGTTTACCGTTAATCGTCACGCGGTCAGTATGTGTGTCGTAGTCGTACTCGTGTTTTAGGGTGATCTTGCGTGGCAGTGCTGGGCAGAACTTCCCGTCGCAGCTGTACAAGTGGAAGCTTATCCAGCCTCCGTGATTGTTTGTTTTTTGACTGGTTCGGCGAAGAACGATCTTCCCGCACTCCCAATCTCCCCCTGCTATTATTGGCCAACCGTTGTCCGGTCCTTCTTGCGCGTGCGCTGCCCCCGTTGCCAGGAACAGCGCAGCAATGCTGGTTAGAAACAAGGCGGCGGGTTTCATATCAGCCTCCGCTACTCGGTCCACTACCCGGCCGAGGAGGATAGGATGTGGATGGTATGTCTTCGAATGGATCGTCAGATTCACATTTGCGATAACCCATTGCCCATAAATCTTCAGAGGTAAGTACCCAAAGGTTTTCTACGGTGGCTTTTTCAATCCAACCCTTACCCTTAAGCCACATGCGGATATTCTCTGGAAACTGAATCCACATCCATTCCGTCCAAATTGGCGATGGTCTTAACTTCCCGTCGGGGGATGTCCGGGCCATGTGGAATTCGAGCGTGCCGCGCTTATCGAAGCAAATTTTTTTGCTCGGAACGAACATCATGATTTGAGTACAAGCCGAAATACATCGGCCGCGTATTTCTACATCCATGCCTGCATTAGCAATATTGCGGTAGAGATCAATATATTGCTGCATGAGACCACCCTGGTCGTATTGCAAAACTATTTTTCCAGCGTGCGCTGTCCCCGTTGCCAGGAACAGCGCAGCGATACCGGCTAGGAGGGTCTTTTTCATCGTCGCGTTCGTTTCTGTTATAGCGTGCTCGTTAATCGGCATTTCTGTCCGCGAAAGTAGATAACTCTCTTGCCATCCTTATCTTGGCGGACGCGAAACAACCGTGTTGGTAGTTCCTTCTCACCTTCCGAGAACATCCAGCCATGGCGCGCAAAGATTGAAATGGTTTTGTTGCCGCATCGTGCATCATACATTTCGGTGGTGTTCGCCGTCCCTGTTGCCAGGAACAGCGCAGCGATACCGGCTAAGGCCGTTTTTCGCACATACCCGATAATCATTTTAGTCCTTCCAAAAGTCCTTGAACCGGCTGGGTGACAGCTCGGAATATCTGACCGTGTGCTGAATGTTCTTGTGCCCGAGGTACGCCTGCAGGCTGCGCGTATCGACGCCATCGTTGGCGAGCTTGAAGCCGCAGGAATGTCGTAGCATGTGCGGGTACAGCTGAAATTCGAAGC